>ENA-OUOW01000212-OUOW01000212.1-human-gut-metagenome-genome-assembly--contig:-NODE-212-length-60659-cov-18.675450_pt1 | contig 60659 bp, 57 predicted proteins | sample MGYA00237938_ERZ548769 | MGnify/ENA primary metagenome ERZ548769 (study PRJEB26490, sample SAMN05356870) | human gut metagenome | biome: terrestrial biome; feature: human-associated habitat; material... | reverse complement strand
GCTTGCAATGTGAAAACCTTTCTCTTGGGGGATTTAAAGGGGGATATTCTCTTTTCTGAAAGAGAATATCCCCCTTTGCCCGCTCCCCTGCGCGGCGCAGGGAAAACCCTTTGCACTTCTTGCAAGAAGAAAATAAAAGACTTCCTTTTCTAAAAAATCTCTGTTACAATACAGGATACAAATACTAAATCGCAAGGAGAACTTTGATGAAAAAGCTGCTTTGCCTTCTTCTGACGCTCGCTATGACGCTTTCGCTCGCTGCCTGCGGCAGCAAGGCGGACGACAAGACGCCGGAAGAGGACGATCCCACACAGGCGGAGACGCCCGTCGACGACAAGCAGGACGAGCCTGCCGCGGATGACGCGGACAAGGACGATGCATCCGACGCTACAGAGATCGACCCCGACGCAAACAAGGGCGAAAAGCCTGACGAGGCACAAAAGCCTGCGAAACCGACCAAGTCCGACAGCAAGAAGGACGAGACGCCCGCAAGCAAGCCGTCCGGACCTGCTAAACCTGCCGAGCCCTCCAAGCCCGCGGAAACACCGTCGGAAACACCTGCGGCGCAGGACACCGGCGCGCTCTCACTGCTCACGTCTGTCTGGAGCACGTACAGCGAGGATGACAAATTTCCCGCCGCGGGCGGAGACGCAGAGCACAGCGTCGACGGCGCGCCCGGCAGCTTCGATGTCTCGAACGCTGACAGCCTGACCTATCAGCTGACGTTCCCGTCCGCCGACGTGTCGCTCATCGACGGCGCGGCATCGCTCGTGCACATGATGAACCTCAACACCTTTACCTGCGGCGCGTTCCACGTCAGTGACGCGGGCAACGTTTCGACCGTCGCCGCCGACATCCGCAGCGCCGTGCAGGGCAAGCAGTGGATGTGCGGCTTCCCCGATAAGCTTGTGATTTTCACCTCGGGGCAGTACGTCGTGTCCGTCTACGGCAACGAGAGCCTGGTCAATACGTTCCGCGATAAGTTCGTCGCCGCCCACAGCGGCGCGAGCACCGTCTATGACGAGGCCATCGGCGCGTAACTTCATCAAAAAAGGAAGCGCAAGCATTTTGCTTGCGCTTCCTTTTTACAATTCGATGATCTGGCAGGGGACGGGGATAGGTAATTCCTCATGTGTGGAGAGGATCACGATTTTCGTCTCTGCCGCGCGCAGGATGGCGCGCATCGCGGCCTCGCGGTTTTCCGCGTCGAGGCCGGTGAACGGCTCGTCGAGCGCGAGCGCGTCGGACGGCGCGAGCAGCGCTCGAGCGAGTGCCAGCCTACGCTGCATGCCGCCGGAATAATCGCGTACCTTCTTTTTCCCCACGTCGCCAAGTCCCAGTTCTTCCAGGAGCGCCTGCGCCGCCGCGGCGTTGTAATTCGCGCCGAGGACGAAGCGAAGATTTTCCTCTGCGTCCAGCCCTTCGAGCAGGCGGTTTTCCTGAAAGACCGCCGTCCAGCGAAATTTATCGCCGTTGACCGTGCCGCTGTCCGGCGTTTCCAGCCCGAGCAGCACGCGCAGCAGCGTCGTCTTGCCGATGCCGGAGGGACCGAGCAGGCGCGTCACGCCGACGCGCGCGGTAAAGGAAATGTCGTCAAGCACGGCATTCTCGCCGTAGCGCTTGCAAAGGTGTTCGACTCGAAGCTCCATCATGCTCCCATCCTTTCTGCGATCTTGTCCACGAGGAGAAGAAACAGCTTTTCAAACGCCGCCGAGATCAGCACGATCGCCGCCGTCCAGGCGAAGAGGTCGGCGGTCTGGAAGTATATCTTCGCGTTGTAGAGCTTCTCACCGATCGAGCCGCTGGAGAGGGCGATGACCTCCGCCGCGGTGCCGGCCTTCCAGCAAAGGCCCAGCGCCGCACTGACGGCAGAGCGGAAGTAGGGAAGCACCTGCGGCAGATACACGCCCCGCAGCGTGCGCGAAAACGGCACGCGGAACACGCGCGCCATCTCCAGAAGAGAGGCGTCCGTGCGCCGGATGCCCTCAAGCACATTTAAGTACACGGGCGGGAAGACCATCAGCGCCGCGATGAACAGCGGCAGCGTTCGGCTGGAGAGCCAGATAAGCGCCAGAATGATGAACGACGCCACCGGCACGGTCTTGACCGCCGCCACGAGCGGCGCAAGCAGCTCTTTGACGCGCGAAAACCGCGCGGAAAGCGCCGCCAGCACAACTGCCAGCGCGCAGGAAAGCAAAAAGCCGCCCAGAATGTGCATGCTCGACGTGCCGATGGCGCACCAGAACACCGCCGTGCCCGCCAGCGAAATGAGCCGCGCGAGCGAGGATACGGGAGAGGGGAGCAGCAGCGCGCCGTGCGGGTATGCCGCGTGCAGTGCCATCGCGGCAAGCTGCCAGACGATCAGCCAGAAAGCGACTGCCCAGAGACGCACGTTCTGCTTTTTTCCGCGCATGATCATCTCTCCTTTCCTTGAAATACGGCGGCGGGACAGCGCCCGCCGCCGCAAAGAATTTATGCGAAATAGAAGCTGTTATCCGGCATCTCGCCGCCGACAGCGGCGGGAGACGCATTGTAGAGCACCTCTAAATAACCGGGCAGCGCCTCAAGAAGGTCTGCCCCCGTCAGGCAGACGATGTTGCAGTAGGGCAGTGCCTTTTCCGCGACGGCGGCGTCCACGATGCTGTATTCGCCGATGAGCGCGGCGGCATCCGCGGTGTTGGCGTTCACCCAGTCGACGCTCGCGGCGTAGTCCTTGAGAAAGGCCTCCACGGCGGCAGGATTTTCCTCCACGACCGCGCGGCGGGCAACAATGACGCCCGTGATGAGCGCCGAGCCGTTATCGAGTGCGTCCCATTCAGCATTCAGATCGAGCGCCATGCGCAGGCCCTCGATCTTGCTCTGCGCCACGGTGACAAAGGGCTGGGGCAGGAGCGCAACGCTCGCCTGACCGGAAGCCAGCGCCGCGACACACTCGCTGTGCTCGCTCTTCCAGTCGATCGTCACATCGTTATCGGGATCGATGCCGTTTTCCGTGAGAAGATAGCGCAGGGCGTATTCCGGCGTAGAGCCCTTGCCCGCCGCCACGATGGTCTTCCCCTTCAAGTCGGCCATGGATTGCACGCTCTCGCCGTTTTCCACGATGTAGAGAACGCCGAGCGTGTTGACCGCCAGCACCTCGATCTCGCCCTCCGTCTTATTGTAGAGCACGGCGGCGAGGTTCGCGGGCACGCAGGCCATGTCGAGCTCGCCCTTGAGGAGCGCGGGCGTCACTTCATCCGCAGAACCGGCAAGGGTAAAGGTATATTCATTGCCAGTCGTTTCGCCGCTTTCGCTGTCCTTCATCAGCTTCACAAGGCCCATGGCCGTAGGGCCCTTGAGCGCGGCGATAGAATAGTTCGCAGGGGTGAACTCCTCCTGTTCGGTCTGCTGGTCGTCCTGCGCGTCGTTCGGCGTCTCATCCGCCTTCTGTCCGCAGGCGGCGAGCGAGAAAACGAGCGCAATCGTCAGGCACAGGGCCAAGAGATATTTGAGATTCTTTTTCATTGTTTTTCTTCCTTTCCGATGCTGCCCTCGGGCGCGTAGACCGTTTTGGCGGTGATGCCGTCCAGACGGCCGATCTTGCCCGACAGGGCGGAGATGACGTTGCCCGGCGCGTCGAGCGCCACGCTGATGATATTCACGCCCTTTTCGCGGTACGGCACGCCCATGCGCCCGATGATATACTGACCGTACTGGTGCAGAAGCTCGTTGAGCGGCTGGACAGAGCTTCCCCCGCGGACGATGATGGCCAGCACGGCGACTCTCGTTTCCATTAACGCATTCTCCTTTGTCAAAATAAAAATCATCCCTTCCGCCGTTCAGCAGAAGGGATGGAAACAGCAAATGACGACGCAGCAGGGCTGTGTCTTTGTTTTCCCTCTTCTTGTGGCTCGGAACGCATCCTCGCTGTCAGAACGGTAGAATGAATCTGGTTCGCCGCCGGTCAGAGTAGTCTTCCCGGAAGGCAAAGCGATGATACCACACTTTCGCCGCAGCGTCAAGATGGAGGGACAATGGTATCGGATAAGCTGGAAAAAAGGCCAAAAGAAAACGTCCGTGAACAGTGCAAGGCATATAAATTCCATTGACTTTTTCGGCGTTATCTTATACGATATGATTAACGCACAAGTTTTATACGCAGGGCTGGATCCCGGCCCTGGGAAGTCAGCTCTGTGATCTCACAGGGCTGATTTTTGCTATTTGGGGAGAAATGAGAGGGAAGCGCATGCCATATTACGCACACATCCGGCAGGATGAAAACGGCGAGACCTTCTATCAGACCGTCGCGGAGCACCTGACAGGTACAGCCGCGCTGTGCCGAGAGTTTGCCGCCGACTTCGGCGCAGAGGCGGACGGAGATCTGATGGGGCTCGCGCACGATCTCGGCAAATGCACTGACGCATTCCAGAAGCGCCTGCTTGAAGGTGGTCCCGTTGTCGACCACACCACGGCGGGGATGCTCACCTGTATAAGGATGAAGCGGCCCAGCGCCGCCGCATGCGTCGCCGGTCACCACGGTGGACTTTTGGATGTCGGAAATCTGAGGACCGACCGCGCGGGCGAGGCCACGCTCTCCGGCCGGTTCAAAAAGGGCGTGGAGGGACACTATCTTGAGCGCTGCGGCGAGAACGGCGTGACACTGCCAACTCTTCCGCCTGAGACGCCGGAACGGGATCCATTGAAAGCGTCGTTTCGGACAAGGATGCTCTATTCCTGTCTGGTGGACGCGGATTTTCTCGATACGGAGCGGTTCATGGACGGCGAACGCGGGCGCGGCGGATATGACGATCTTCCGACGCTGCTAAGGCGGCTGAAAGAATACATCGCGCCGTGGCAAAATCCCAAAACAGCGCTCAACAAGCTGCGCTGCAAAATTCTAAACAGCTGTCTGGATACAGGCAGTAAACCAAAAGGCATTTACACGCTGACCGTGCCGACCGGCGGCGGAAAGACGGTCGCGTCGCTCGCCTTTGCGCTGCGGCACGCAGTGGCGCACGGGATGAAGCGGGTGATCTACGTCGTGCCGTACACGTCGATCATCGAGCAGAATGCCGAAGTATTCCGCGAGATCCTCGGCGACGGCAATGTGCTCGAGCATCACTCAGGTGTGCAGTTCGAGCTTTCCGACGGCGCGTCGCCCGAGGAGGTGCGCCGCGCGCTGGCGGCGGAAAACTGGGACATGCCAGTCATCGTCACAACGGCGGTGCAGTTTTTTGAGTCCATTTACGCAAACCGTTCGTCAAAATGCCGCAAGCTCCATAATCTTGCCGACAGCGTCATCATTTTTGACGAGGCGCAAATGCTGCCGCTTTGCCATCTGCGGCCCTGCGTGGCGGCGATGGCATCGCTTGCCGAGCAATTCCGTTCAACGCTTGTGCTGTGCACAGCCACGCAGCCGTCGCTCGGTGACCTGCTGCACACCTATGCGCCAAGCTACCCTATCACAGAACTGTGCCCGCAGACGGCGGAGGAATACGACAGCTTCCGCCGCGTGACGTTTCGGCAGGAGGGCATCTTGGAGGACGACGCGCTTGCGGAAAGGCTCAGCGAGCACCGGCAGGTGCTTTGCATCGTGAACAGCCGCAAGGCGGCGCAGAGCATCTTTGCGCGCTTGCCGCAGGAGGCGAGCTCTCACCTCTCGACGCTGATGGTGCCCGCACAGCGGCAGACGCTTCTCGATGAGATCCGGCGGCGCCTAAAGGCGGGGGAACCGTGCCGCGTCGTGTCGACCTCGCTGATCGAGGCGGGCGTGGACGTGGACTTTCCCGCGGTGTACCGCGAGCTGGCTGGGCTGGATTCCGTCTTGCAGGCAGCGGGGCGCTGCAACCGCGAGGGGAAACGAGCACCGGAGGAAAGCATCGTCACCGTCTTCGAGCGGGCAGAACTGCCGCCGCTTCTGTTCCGCACGGCGGTGGGCGCAACACGCCATGCGCTGAAAGACGGGCGAGACCCCGCCGTGCAGGAAACCATGCAGCGCTATTTCCGCGAACTGCGCGCGCTGAGCGGGGAAACACTTGACAAGTACGGCATTGTCAAAGCCTTTGAGGATGGCATCAGCGGCTGTGCGCTGCCGTTTCGCACCGTGGCGGAGAAATTTCATCTGATCGATCAGAACACGCGCACGGTCTATGTCCCGTTTGGCGGCGGAGCGGCGCTCATCGAACGGCTAAAAGCGGGCGAGTGCTCCAAGGGTCTCTACCGCAAGCTGGGGCGCTACGCAGTCTCGGTCTACGAACCGCATTTTCAAAAGCTCTATGCCGCGGGCGCGCTGCTGACGGCGCGAGAGGTCCCTGCGCTGGATGAAGACAGTGCGATCTTAAACGATATGAGTCTGTACAGCGAAATGACCGGCCTGACGCTGGAACCGGAAACCGGAAAGGCCGAATTCATATAAACTGTCCGTTTTATCGGACAGGGCATCGTTCATACTGAGACAAGAACCAAGGTAAACCAAAGAGAGGAGTGATCCAATGCCGATTCAAGTGGAGGTCTGGGGCGATTACGCCTGCTTCACGCGGCCTGAGATGAAAACGGAACGCGTCAGCTATGACGTGATGACGCCCTCAGCAGCGCGCGGGCTGCTGGATAGCCTCTATTGGCACCCAGGGCTCCGTTGGGTGATCGACCGCATCCATGTGTGCGCACCCATCCGCTTCACCAACATCCGCCGCAACGAGGTCAAGGATGTCATTAGCGCCCGCAGGGCAAAGACCGTGATGGAAAAAGGGCAAGGGGAGCTGTACCTCGCCGCGTCGGAGAGCATTCAACAGCGCGCGGCTATGGTGCTGCGGGACGTACACTATGTCATCGACGCGCACTTCGACATGACGGACGCCGCTGCGCCCGGCGACAATCCCGGCAAGTTTCAGGACATTATCAAGCGACGGCTGGAAAAGGGGCAGTGTTACAGCATGCCGTATTTCGGCACGCGGGAGTTTCCCGCGCAGTTCCGGCGCTGCACGGAATTGCCGCCGTGCCCCGATGAGCTCAAAGGCACGCGCGACCTCGGCTGGATGCTGTGGGATCTCGACTACAGCGATCCTGCGAACATCACGCCGAAGTTTTTCCGCGCGAGCCTTGTCGATGGTGTGATGACTGTTCCGCCGCCGAACAGCAGGGAGGTGAGGGGATGATCCTGCAAGCGCTGACACGGTACTATGAAGACCTCCTCTCGCGCGGCGAGATCGCCGCGCCCAGCTGGGCCCCTGCCAAAATCAGTCTCGCACTTTACATAAACGAAAACGGTGAGCTGACGCAGATCGTTCCGACAATGGTGGAAGGGACAAAGGGTAAAAGGACGGTCATGCAGCCGCAGCTGATGGTGCTGCCGGCAGCGGTGAAACGAACGGTCAGCATTGCCTCGAACTTTTTGTGGGACAATTCCGCTTATTTGCTCGGCATCGACCAGAAAGGGAAGCCTGAACGCAGCCGCGAGTGCTTTGCCGCCGCGGCAAAGCTGCACCACGCGGTGCTGGATAGCGTCGATTCGCCCAATGCCCGCGCAATACTGGCTTTCTTCGACACTTGGAAGCCGGAACGCGCGGCAGAGCATCCGGCGCTTATCAGGCAGCTCGATGATGTGACCGCGGGCGGCAACCTCGTCTTTCGCGTGGATGGCCGCAAGGTCGAGGAGGATGCCGCTATCCGCGAGGCATGGCAGCGGTATCGGAACGGCGGCGAGAGCGGCGTCAAGATGCAGTGTCTCGTGACCGGAAAAGAGGATGAGATCGCTGCTGTGCACCCGTCGGTCAAGGGCGTGCGGGACGCGCAGTCCAGCGGCGCGGCGCTGGTGTCATTCAACGCGCCGGCGTTCTGCTCCTACGGACGGGAGCAGAACTACAATGCCCCAGTGGGAAAATATGCCGCCTTTGCCTACACCGCCGCACTGAATCATCTGCTTGCGGACAGCGACCACGTCCAGCACATCGGCGATACGACAGTCGTCTGCTGGGCAGAGGGCGCAGATGATGCCTATCCCGGCTTTTTCAGCGCCGTGATTGGCGGCGGCACATACGGCGGCCTGTCGGACAATGATCTGCGCGCGGCGCTCAAACGTCTGGCGAATGGGCTGCCGTGCGACGACCTCGGCGTCGACCCGAATCGACCGTTTTACATTCTCGGTCTCGCGCCCAACGCGGCGCGCCTTTCCGTCCGCTTCTTTCTGCGCGACAGCTTCGGAAAGCTGATGGAGAATGTAAACGCGCACTATGAGCGCATGGAGATCGTGCGTCCCGCCTACGAGAAGTTTAACTACCTGCCGCTGTGGGCGCTGCTGAGGGAAACGGTGAACCTAAATTCCCGTGATAAAGCGCCTTCGCCCGCGATGGCCGGCGCGACGGCGCGCGCCATATTTTCCGGTGCGCGTTATCCCGCATCGCTGCTTGAAGCGGTAATGCTCCGCATCCGCGCAGAGCGGGACATCACTTGGGGCAAGGCCGCCATCATCAAGGCATATTATCTCAAAAATCCGCATGAGGACTGTCCAAAGGAGGTTTTGACCGTGAGTCTCAATGAAGCGAGCACCAATCCCGCCTATACGCTTGGACGGCTGTTCTCCGTCTACGAGGCGGTGCAGCAGGCCGCGAACCCAGGCATCAACGCAACGATCAAGGATAAATATTTCAACTCTGCCGCGGCGATGCCTGCAAGCATTTTTCCGGTGCTGAACAATCTTTGTCAAAAGCATCTGCGCAAGCTCGACGCAAGACAGCGCGTCCACTATGACAAGCAGATCATGAAGCTCAAAGGCGTGCTCAATGAAAACTATCCCGCGCGCATGACGCTCGCTCAGCAGGGCTCGTTCGACCTTGGCTACTATCATCAGACGCAGAAGCGCTATACGAAAAAGGAGGAGAAAGAAAATGTCTGATCCCATCAAGAACCGTTATGAATTTGTGGTGCTGTTCGACGTGGAAAACGGCAATCCGAACGGTGATCCCGATGCGGGCAATATGCCGCGCGTCGACCCCGAGACCGGCTATGGCCTTGTGACGGACGTTTGCCTCAAGCGCAAGATCCGCAATTATGTTGAAATGGCAAAAGAGGGCGAAAAAGGCTACCGCATCTACATCAAAGACGGCGTACCGCTGAACTCGAGCGATAAAGAGGCCTGTGCCTACGTCGGCGCAGACCCCGATAAGCTGAAGGAAGCCAAGAAAAAGGACGAGCATCTGGATGAAAAAATTCGCGACTTCATGTGTTCCAATTTCTACGATATCCGCACGTTCGGCGCGGTGATGACGACCTTTACCAAGGGTGCGCTCAACTGCGGTCAGGTGCGTGGGCCGGTGCAGCTCGGCTTTGCCCGAAGCATCGATCCCATTCTGCCGCAGGAGGTGACCATCACGCGCGTCGCCATCACGACCGAGGCGGACGCGGAAAAGAAGAACACCGAAATGGGCCGCAAGTACATCGTGCCTTACGGTCTCTACCGCGCGGAGGGCTATGTGTCGGCGAATCTCGCGCGCAAGACGACCGGCTTTTCGGAAGAGGACCTCGAACTCCTGTGGACGGCTATTTTGAACATGTTTGAAAACGACCATTCTGCCGCGCGCGGCAAGATGGCCGTGCGCGAGCTCATCGTCTTCAAGCACAACTGCGAGCTCGGCTGCGCTCCGGCGCACAAGCTCTTTGACCTTGTCAAGGTCGAACACAAGGACGGCGTGACCGCGCCGAGAAGCTACGGCGACTACACTGTCAGCGTGGATGAAACGCACCTTCCCTCCGGCGTGACTTGCACGCGGATGGGGTGATCTATCAGGACGAGGACTTCCTCCAGCTTTCCGGCTTACAGCATTTCAAATTCTGCCGCCGCCAGTGGGCACTCATCCATGTAGAAAAGCAATGGGCGGAAAACTACCGCACAACGGACGGCGCGATCATGCACGAAAACGCGCACGACGGCTCATTCACCGAAAGCAGGGGCGACCTCGTCATCACGCGCGATATGCGCGTCTTTTCCCGCACGCTCGGCGTATCAGGCGCGTGCGACGTGCTGGAATTCCGCCGCGGCGAGACGGGCATTCCGCTCAAAGGCCGCGAGGGCCTGTGGCAGCCCTATCCCGTGGAGTATAAGCGCGGAAAGCCGAAAGAGGGCACGGAAGACACGCTCCAGCTCTGTGGACAGGCGATGTGCCTTGAAGAAATGCTCTGCTGCGAGATCCCGCGCGGCGCGCTCTATTACGGCGAGCCGCGGCGGCGCACGGAAGTCGACTTCACCTCTGAGCTGCGGCAGGAGGTGCGTGCCCTCCTTGAAGAGATGCATGCGCTCTATGCGCGCGGCAGCACGCCAAAGGTAAAGCCAACAAAGGGCTGCAACGCCTGCTCGCTGAAAGGATTGTGTCTGCCAAAGCTGATGAGAAGCAAGTCCGTTTCCGCGTATCTGCGCGGCGCAATGGAGGGAGAGCAATGAGACAGCTTTTGAACACGCTTTTTGTCACATCGGAGGACATTTACCTCTCGCTGGACGGGGAAAACGTTGTGGCGAACCGCGGCGGGGAAGCGGTCGCCCGCTATCCGCTGCACACGCTGCAAAGCATCGTCTCATTTTCCTACGCGGGCGCGTCGCCCGCCCTGATGGGCGCATGCGCGCAGCGGGAGATTGGACTTGCGTTCTGCTCGCCGCGCGGGAAATTTCTCGCCCGTGCAGCAGGTCAGGCGCAGGGGAACGTCTTGCTGCGGCGGATGCAGTACCGCGTGGCGGACGACCCGTCGCAGAGCTGTCGCGTCGCCGGAATGATGATCTTCGGCAAGGTCTACAACGCAAAATGGAGCGTGGAGCGCACGCGCCGCGACCACGCCATGCGCATTGACGAATCGCGCTTTTCAGCCGTGTCCGACCAGTTACAGGGACTTCTGCTGCAGATCGCAGCGGAGACGTCGCTCGACAGTCTGCGCGGCCTCGAGGGTGTCGGTGCGGCGGCATATTTCAGCGTGCTGGACGACATGATCTTGCAGGGAAAAGAGACGTTTTTCTTCCGCGAGCGCAGCCGCCGTCCGCCGCTCGATGCGTTCAACGCGCTGCTGTCGTTTGCTTACAGTCTGCTCGCGCACGACTGCGCCTCGGCGCTTGAAAGCGTAGGGCTGGACGCCTACGTCGGATATCTCCACCGCGACCGGCCAGGGCGGGAGTCGCTGGCGCTCGATTTGATGGAGGAGCTGCGCCCGTGCTTTGCCGACCGCTTTGTGCTCACGCTCATCAACAACCGTGTGCTTAAAGCGATCGATTTTGACTTCCGCGAGAGCGGCGCGGTGCTGCTGACGGACACAGGGCGCAGGACGTTCCTGCAGAAGTGGCAGGAGCGAAAAAAAGAAACCATCACGCATCCGTTTCTCGAGGAAAAGATACCGTGGGGTCTGGTACCGTATGTACAAAGCCTGCTGCTCGCGCGGTACCTGCGCGGCGACTTGGACGACTATCCGCCGTTTTTATGGAAGTGAGGCGCCTATGCTGGTTCTGATCACCTACGATGTGAACACGAGCGACGCCGCCGGACGCGGGCGGCTGCGCAGAATCGCAAAGGAATGTGTCAATTACGGTCAGCGCGTGCAGAATTCGGTGTTCGAATGCCTGCTGGACACGGCGCAGTGCCGGAAGCTGCAAAATGAACTCTGTAAGATCATTGACCCAGAAAAGGACAGCCTTCGATTTTACTACTTGGGCAAGAAGTACGAGAATAAAATCGAACACTTCGGCTGCAAGCAGACGTATCTGCCCGAGGAACCGATGATCTTATAGTGCGAAGCACAAGCGCGCAGAGATCACTTGGGCGGTTCGCACCCAAAATCCGCATGGTTTTCCTGCATCAAAAAGGAGCAGAATGCCCTGACAGGCGGCATTCTGTGCAAAAGCATCTGAAATTTGTCTGTTATCGCAAAAATGTGCATAGTGATTTGTACACTTTTGCTGTCGCGCCCCGCAAGGGGCGCGTGGGTTGAAATACGGACTTAGGGATAGTATACCACCTTGCCCGCCCGTCGCGCCCCGCAAGGGGCGCGTGGGTTGAAATATAGTAAAACCAGAAAAACGGAGAGGGATCATAAGTCGCGCCCCGCAAGGGGCGCGTGGGTTGAAATGAATCCTAACTCCGCAACCATCTGTCGTGATTGACCGTCGCGCCCCGCAAGGGGCGCGTGGGTTGAAATGTCCTTGTTTGTCTTTTGCTTACGCTTGTCGGCTTGTCGCGCCCCGCAAGGGGCGCGTGGGTTGAAATTTTTGCATTTGCTGGCTTTTTGTATATATCAATAGTCGCGCCCCGCAAGGGGCGCGTGGGTTGAAATCATAGCAATGCAGGAGCGATAGGGAGTGAGACGGCGTCGCGCCCCGCAAGGGGCGCGTGGGTTGAAATGATAAACTCTCCTCTTCAATCCCCTTACGGATTGGTCGCGCCCCGCAAGGGGCGCGTGGGTTGAAATGTTGCGCTGCTGGCGGTCAGGCGGCGAGGGAGCCGTCGCGCCCCGCAAGGGGCGCGTGGATTGAAACGCTCCCGGGTTTTCGTTACCGTATCCCTCCACAAAAAGGAAGTCTCTGCCGGTCGGCAGAGACTTCCTTTTCATTTTCTATCTTTACTTGTCGAAGCTCGGGTTTACGTAGTAGACATTTTTCTCGTCCAGGCGGTCCTTGGCGAGGCGCAGGCCTTCACCGAAGCGCTGGAAGTGCACGATCTCGCGCGCACGCAGGAACTTGATGACGTCGCTCACGTCCGGATCGTCGGAAAGGCGCAGGATATTGTCGTACGTCACGCGCGCTTTCTGCTCCGCCGCCAGGTCCTCCGTCAGGTCCGCGATGGTGTCACCCGTGACCTGCATGGTGCTCGCCGACCACGGGTAGCCCGAGGCGAACTGCGGGAAAACGCCTGTCGTGTGGTCGACAAAATAGGCCTCGAATCCAGCCTCCTTGATTTGTTCCTCCGTGAGATTTCGCGTGAGCTGGTGGACGATCGTGCCGACCATCTCCAAATGCCCCAGCTCCTCGGTGCCGACCGTGGAAGCCCAAGGGCCACAAGTACGAAAAAGCCTTGCGCCGCAAGGGTTACAGGCCGAAAAAGAGAGGGAAAACGCGAATGTGCAAAATGCCGGTTGGCTCCATTCCTTTGACGCGGACTACCACTATCGCGGCTCCGACCTTCACTACCATGTGAACGTGTCCGCCGCGCTTTCGGAGTGAGGTGCGACATGGTAAAGGAGTTTATTTCACAGCTCCCGCCGGACAAGCTGACGCCCTTTGCAAAGCACCCCTATCGGGTGCAGGAGGATGCCGCCATGGACGAGCTGGTGGAGAGCATCCGTGTCCACGGCATTCTATCGCCCTTGTTGGCCCGGCCAAAAGGGGAGAGTTACGAGTTGGTCAGCGGGCATCGGCGGCGCTTGGCGGCGCAGAAATTGGGCCTGTCCACCGTGCCGGTGCTGGTGCGGGAAATGACCGACGATGAAGCGGTAATTCTGATGGTGGACAGCAACCTTCAGCGGGAAAACCTGCTGCCCAGCGAAAAGGCATTCGCCTACAAGATGAAACTGGAGGCAATGAAGCGGCAAGGGCAGCGAACAGATTTAACTTCGCCGCAAGTTGCGGCAAAGTTGAGGACAGATGATGAAATTGCAAAACAGGCTGGTATAAGCGGCGATACGGTACGTCGCTATATCCGCCTGACCAACCTCGTCCCACCGTTGCTTCAGATGGTGGACGATGGCCGCATCGCCTTTTCTCCCGCCGTAGAGCTGTCCTATCTTACCAGAGATGAGCAGACGGAGCTGTGGGACTTGATCGGGCGGGAGGACGCCACACCATCGCTGTCACAGGCACTCCGCATGAAGCAGCTCTCCCGCGAGGCAAAGCTGACGCCGGAGGTGCTGTACGCCATTCTTACCGAGGAAAAGCCCAATCAGAAGGAGCAAATCCGCATCAAAACCGAGTCGCTGCGGAAGTATTTCCCGCGCAATTATTCCGCGCAGCAGATGGAGCGGGAGATCATCAAGCTGCTGGAGGCCCGTTACCGCGCGAAGGACAGGGGAGAGCGATGATTTTCGCATACTGGCGCTATACGGATTTCTCCTATACAATGTCGGCAGAAAGGGGCGAAATTTATGGAACAGAATTTACCGCCATTGCCGCCGGTCATTTTTGAGAACGGCCTTTACTACGAACTGCGGGGCGAGCAGTATTATCCCTGCCTTTTGCCGCCGGAGCCGGACACCACAGAGGACAAGCTGCTGGAAACCATCATCCGCCAGATGGCAGAGGCACAGGGCATCGACGAGGACTTGAAGGCGCGGGATCAAATGGCGTGGGTAGGTGCGATGAACAACATCAAAAGCGCCGCGCTTGAGATCCTGCGAGAGTCCAAATAACGCCCCAAGAAGGAAACAAAAGCAAAAAATCAACGCAAGCGGAGACAGGTCAAACGCCTGCCTCCGCTATTTTTATGTCCCAACGGGCAAGGAGGAACAATATGGATTATTTCTACGAGCATGAATCAGAGCTATTTACATTTTACCGTGTTCCAAAGGTGCTGTTTACGGAGGAACAATTCAAAAACATAAGTTGTGAAGCAAAATTACTTTACGGATTATTGCTGGACAAAATGGGACTTTCCCGCAAAAGCGGGTGGTTCGATAAGCAAGGGCGCGCCTTTGTTTACTATGGCATCAGCCACATTATGGAGGACTTGGGCTGCGCCCACAGCAAGGCGGAGAAGCTGCTATCCGAACTGGAGCAAGCTGGCCTGCTGCGCCGGAAACGGCAGGGGTTGGGGAAGCCGTCTGCACTGTACCCCCTGAAATTCGAAAACCGAATTTCTTGACTTTCGATTTTCGAATTTCAAGAACGCTGAAAATCAGCGCACCTGAACGCTGATTTTCAGCGTCTAATAAGACTGAGTAGAGCGATACTGAGATAAATATATACCAAGCCGAAAAAAGAATAATAGGGAGGATTATCAGATGAAGAACAAAGAGAACTTACGAGAAAAGCAGGTAAATCTCCGCTTGACGCAGGCAGAATATGAGCGGCTCACCCGCACCGCGCAGGACCACGGCATCGGGCGGGCGGCGTATCTCCGCATGGTGCTGCGGGGCGCGTGGCTGCGAGAGGACGGCAGAAAATCAGAATAACTTTTTCCGCTGGAATTTGATGCAGGCCGTCACACGGTCACGGATATAAGGAACATCCCGCTTGGCGTAAAACTCCAGCGGCTCTGAAAGGGCCGCCATGATCTCTTTTTCGGCAAAGTCGCAGCGAAGCTGCGGCCCATAGAGATTTTGGGCCGCATGGACCTGTCGGACAAAGCCCGTTTTCATGGGCTGAGCCTTGAGCTGCCGCACCAATGCGGCCGGCTCGATCTCCATGGGATAGTCCCGTGTGTTGGACAGCAGGCCCGCACCAAAGTCGAAGATGGGGCAGTAGTCAAAGTCATCACCGCAGCGCAGCACAGCGATGTTGTTCAGATGCCGGTCCTCGTTGCCGAACAGCATATCCACCTCGAACAGCAGCGTCAGATAGGTGCCGAAGCGGTCAAGTCCCGTCAGCCGCTCAACCTGCTCCACCAACCACGCAAGGCGGCTTTGAAGATTGGACAGGCGGTTTACCGCAGTCTGCCAGTCCGGGCCAACGCCTTTTCGCAGCAGCTCCGCAAGGGTCAGAATGGCCTCGCCCTGACGTAGAAAATTGGCACTGGAACAGCCGTTGCGGGTATGACCGTGGACTTCCAGCCGCTCCATGCGGTAGGTCACATAGCGAAAGCCCAACGCGCCGGTATTGGTTTGTGCCAGCAGCGCAGAGGTTACGGTTTCTGCCAGCCCTTCATAGCCGAACAGATCCAGCTTGTACCAGCGGCCATCTGCCAGCCATTTTTCCTGATTGCCCTTAGACGAGGTTTCCGCGATGCGGCTTCCCGTTGTCAGTCTGATCGACATATTCAGCCCTCCACAATTTTGATCCAGCACGAATCCTCTGCCATGCGCCCTTCGGTCTTGCGGATGATCTCCAGCGGGTCATAGCAGTCCAGTCCCAAGTCAGACAGGTAATATTTCAAACCGTCCCGCTCCTGCGGCACACAGCGGTCTTTCAAGAAGATTTGCAGATCGTCCCATGTGGGCTTGCGGTTCACGCCGAAAGCGGTGGAAAGGGGAGAACTGACCTCGTTTTCGATGGCAAGTTGATGAGTGGTTTGGTCAGCGCAGATCTTCGTACAGAGCTTGTTCCCATCGTAGTAGTACAGGATCAGGAGGGCGTGAGCGCTGCTTCGGGCATTGGCCAGAAAGACATCGTAATCAGACACGGCAGGGCGGCGGATGGTGATGCTTTCCCCATCAAATTGCAGCGTTACGGTGCGGCTGTCCTCAGAGATACCCAGGGCCTTCATCCAAACAGATGGCAGCGCCACGCGGTAACCATTGGCATCCGGTCCGGCGTTTCCACCCGCCTTGTTGATAAGAATATTTGCAGTTCGTTCCTCGTGTAGCACGGTCATTCACCTCAAAAGTTTCTCGCAATTATTATACCTATTGGACACCAATAAATCAAGAAGTTAATTTTACAACAGCATTGTCACGAAAATGAAACCGCTATACGGAAGCTGAATTCGCAAGCATAGCATTTGGCCGTCCAAATGCGCTTGTTAGGGGAAGCAATTCCCCTATAACCCCTTATGAATTGAAAGGAAAAACGATCATGAGAAAACGACCAATCAAAATATCGCCCCGTTTGAATGAGCAGGAACATGAACATTTGAAACAGCAGGCTATGCTCTCTGGCTTCCCAATGGAAGTATTCCTCCGTGCGCTGATCTCTGGCATGAACCTCCGATCCCGACCACTCGCTGAATACGCCGAAATCCGGCGTCAACTCGCCGGCATTGGAAATAACATCAATCAAATCGCTCATGTTGTCAACACCCGCGGCTTTGCCACGAAGGAAGACATTGCCGCAGTCACGACAGCACAGCGGGTGATCTGGCAGATCGCAAAGCGGCTTTGAGATAGCTTATTCCAAGATATATGCCGTCTGAACAAGGCCAACGACAAAAAGCAGAGCGCGCAGCCTCCTTTCTCAAGGCTGCGCGCCCGTTTTTATTATATCGATCAATTCCCGCTTCTGGGACGCAAGCATCGAAATATTGCTTGTGGAGATGGTATTTTGTGGTATAATTATTTTGTGAAATTATAAGTATAGGCGGAGGAGAGCGACCTATGACAATCAGTAAGAAGCTGGAAACGATCTATCATAATGGACAACCGGACGGTATCCGCTCAATTCGCCGGAATCTCTCAACGATGACCACCTATGTAATTCCCCGCCCACTCCTATCAGAGGCAAAAAGTATTTCCGGAATTACACGTCCGGGTATTTACTATTTGATCAACGAGAGTGATGACAACAGAATTGCGCAAATCTATATTGGACAGACGCGGAATGGCATCAATCGTTTAGACGATCACAACCGTTCAAAAGATTTCTGGAACAAAGCAATTATGTTTCTTGCTGAGAGTAAGACATTTACGCTGGATATGATCAGCGGCCTTGAAAAATTTGCAATTATGAAGGCGCAGGAGTCCAAACGATATAAGGTTGAAAACAGCGTTGTTCCGAAGTATGAGATCGATGAATATGACCTTGTAGCAGTGGAAGAAATTTACGATGAAATCCAGTTTATCATGGCCACACAAGGCTATAAGATGGATGATGCGAAAAGGACGATCAATGAGGAACGCATTCTTCATACCTCGCGGAACGGTACTGCTGCCCGCGGCATGTATGACGGTGAGAAATTTGAAGTGCTGAACGGTTCCGAGATCAACATGGATAAGCCGGCGCATTTGCAGAGCTATAATAGGCTTAGAGATGAGCTGCTGTCCAAGCAATCTATTATCAAGGCTGGAGAAAAGTACATCTTGAATGTTACATTAGATTTCAACACACCGAGCGGTGCCAGCGATTTTGTCCTTGGCGGATCGACAAACGGTTGGATAGAATGGAAAGACAGGGACGGGAAAACCTTGGACGAGCTGTTTAGAAAGCAATTATAAATGATGGGGAGGCCCACAATGGCACTTGAAAATAAACTTGGTATCACCAATTCCGCCGAGCTTGCCCGCGAGGAGGAGCGGATCAGCAAAAAGAAGGCTGTAGAACTGTTTGAAAGCGGCGCTCTGGACAAGCTGGTCCCCGGCAGATTCGCGTCGCTGCAAGCCATTCATAAGGCGCTGTTCGAGGATATTTATGACTTTGCCGGTGAACTGCGCACGTTGAATCTGGCAAAGGGCAATTTCCGCTTTGCGCCGCTGATGTATCTGGAGGCGGCGCTTGGAAACATCGACAAGATGCCGCAATCTACCTTTGACGAGATCATCGAAAAGTATGTGGAGATGAATATTGCCCACCCGTTCCGCGAGGGCAACGGCCGCAGCACTCGTCTGTGGCTCGACCAGATGCTGAAAGCCGGCATCGGGCAGGTGGTGGATTGGAGCAAGGTCGATAAAGAGGACTACCTGCTGGCCATGGAGCGCAGCCCCATCAAGGACGTGGAGATCAAGGTGTTGCTGAAAGCGGCCCTGACCGATGACGTGAACAGCCGTGAAGTTTTTATGAAGGGCATCGACCACAGCTACTACTATGAGGGGTATATGACCTTCAAGGCGGAAGATCTGAGCAAGGAATGAGGTGCAGATTGATTTTGCGGACAAAAGCGCTTCCCAAAGTATCAGTCCCAAAGTTTCAAAGTATCAATTTGATACTTTGAAATGCTCGCTGGAGGAACTGGCTGTTTTGGAGCGGATCGCACAAAACCCGGCCATCAAGCAACAGGAGCTTATGAGCGCAACTGGCAAGTCCATCACAACCGTGAAGCGGATCATGAAGTCCTTGCAGGATAAGAACTATATCCGCAGAGAGAACGGCAAGCGATACGGCAAGTGGGAAGTGCTGGTTAAATAAGAAACTTAGCTTAAAAAGGGAAAATAAGATAAAAACAAATTTGGGGTAGGGCGTATGGAAATCATTGATAATCTAAATCGCAACGTAAAGTCTGATTTAATAGATACAATTAAGCGGGGGAGTAAACTGTCAGTTGCCGCTGCTTGCTTCTCTATCTATGCGTATCAGGAACTTAGAAAACAACTTGAAGGTATTGATGAACTGCGTTTCATTTTCACTTCCCCGACATTTGTAACCGAGAAGGCATCAAAGGTGCAGCGGGAGTTTTACATCCCACGAATTTCAAGAGAGAGTAGCCTGTATGGCACCGAGTTTGAAGTAAAGCTACGCAATGAGCTGACGCAAAAAGCGATTGCGAAAGAGTGTGCAGACTGGATCCGGCGCAAAGCATATCAAACTCTTTGAACAGCTATGGAACGACAAGAAAAAACTGCAAGAGGTCACGGACATTGTGATCGAAAATATGTTCAAAAGCGGCGGCACATCTGCGCTGCTCAGTGCGGTGTCGGGGCTGGATGATTTTGAGCTGATTTGCTTCTTAGTCGTGAAATAAGGAGGGCTTACGATGCTTGGATTTCCTGCATCTACGGAGTTTGGCAAAAGAATACCGAAGCAGAAGTTCTATGAAAATCTTGATGTTTCCCCTGCTTTGCGCCGTGTGTTTGTCGATCAGATCCGGCTGGTCTACTGGCGAAACAAGCTGGCAGCGTCTACGCTGAATATCGCTGCGGGCGAAGCAGTGGCCGAGATTGAAGTGTTCGAGGTGCGGCTGAATGATTCGCAGCTTGACGAAGCGGTGCTAAAACAAATCGACAAGGAAATCCCGTACCATATCCTCTTTATTCTGACCTGTGACGGCAAGGCTCAGGCGTGGATCGGCTACAAGGAGGCTGCTGCGTCCGGCAGCAACGCCTTCAAGGTAGGACGCTATTATCACACCGACTGGATGCCGGAGGATGAACTGCATCTTAGTATCGACGGCTTGAATATGAATGCCGTCTATGAAAGCCTTGTTCGTCAGATTGCCGGGGACAAGCTGCAAACAGATTCCGGCGAGAGCCTGAAAGAATCTGTTGAGCGGGATGAAAAGAAGAAGCAGCTCGAAAAGCAGATCGCCGCACTGGAAAACAAAATGCGGCGAGAAAAGCAGCTCAACCGGCAGATGGAAATGAACGCGGAGTTAAAAAAACTCCGAATCAAACTAAGGCAGATAACATGACAAGGAGGTTGTAGTGTGCCAAGCGCAAATACAAAGAGAATAGAAGAATCTGCAACTACAGCCCTTAAAGCTGCATTGCTAAGATGCCCTATACTTGATTCGTACATCGACTCGAATGACAAAACACCTTCGTGGGATGGGACAGTATTCGTATATAAGTCTGAGAAGACGAAAAAGGAAAACCTTGCTGGTCGTGTTCCAATCCAGATTAAGGGGACAGAGAAAGTTATTGTATCTGATACTGCAACTTTTTCGTGTAGTGTTGCAGATTTGAATAATTATTATAAAGATGGGGGCTGTGTTTTCTTCCTTATAAGTGTCGATTTAAGTTCGGGCAATTCAAGAATATTCTATAAGACTCTGCTTGTCGTTGACCTTAACAAGATAATCAAGGGTGCCGGAAAACAAAAGACCAGCACAATTCACTTGAATCTTTTTCCTACTGAGGCTAATGAGATTTCCAGCATTTTTATGGAGTTCACAGACAATGTGCATAAGCAAATGGGCTTCATCGGAAAAGACATCCCCACTTTTGAATCATTGGAAGCAAATGGTGCAGAGATCACATCCTTAACTTTTACCGCATCGGGTATTGGATTAACTTTGGATGAGATCCCCAAGTTCCTGTCTACACATGCCTTTTATCTGTACGCAAAGGTCAAAGGCTTGGATGTGGATGTCCCTATTGATAAGGTCACAAATGCGATTATATCAAAGCCCGTGGACGGAGAAGTGCGGATAAAAGATCGATGTTTCTTTTCCTCCTATCGAGTGGTGTATGAGAACGGAAATCCCATCATTCGCATTGGCAAAGGGATTAGTGTTGCCTTAAAAGCAGAGGAAAACCGGATTACAGTACACACAGACAGGCCGGATACTCTGTCCGACTTTATTATTGAAGCAGACTTCTTTATAGAACTGGTTGAACAGGAAGAATTAACACTGAACGGGGTGACTATCCCGCTTAATGGTGCATCGTTGACAGATTTGCAAGAGAGAAAGAAAAACCTTGAATACTGCAAGGATGTTAAAAAGATGCTGGATTATTTAGGTGTGACCGAAGAACTTCTCCTAAACGATTTGTCAGAAAATGATGAGAAGAATCTAAGGAACTTTACAGGAGCGGTGCTATACAACCGGAAAATAGGGTTCCCCAATATGGAACAGGACCAGTTCTATGGTGCGTTCAAAATTGCAAATCTTGTGATTTGGATTTGGGCGAAGAGGCAATTAGACGGTATGTATAGCATAGATAGTTTCTTCAAGTTGCATCAGATTGCACTTTTTACAGATGACGATGTTGATTTGAAAAAGCCTATCCAGGCATCGCAATTTGTACTGTTTGATAAAAAAGGGCTGGTTCATATCTCTAATATGGACTATGAAATGGTTTACTCGGACATATCCCAGACGCCCCCTTCTCCTGAGTATTGCACGAAGGTTAACTTTTTAGTCCTTGACATGATAGGTGCATACGATGAGCAGACAAGGCACGATGAGAAGTTGCTTAACTTGGCAGAAAAGATATGTGACTGGTTGAAAAGTATCGAGTCCATGATTGACCCGGAGGTTCTGCTTCTTAATAAACTCCAAATCACTAAGCGTCGCAGAACACTTTCTATGAGCGAGATTATTGAACTTGCCAAGCTCACAGAAAATAGTTATCCACCAGCAACAAGATGTGGATCATACTTGCTCATGGACGCTGATGAAGAGGCACAAAAGTGCTTTGACGAGCTTCCGCTCATAGCACAAGAAGAATTTTTGAAATATCCGATTTGCCACTTTGGTAAACCCACAATGAAGGAGGATAAAACCAATGGATAAACTACGCATGGAATCGCCGGATATGACGGCGCTGAACATAGACCGCATTGCTGCCCTGTTTCCGAACTGCATCACGGAGATGCTGGACGAGGAACACAGCACGCCGGAGAAGAAGGTGTACAAGCGGGCGGTCAATTTTGAGCTGCTGAAACAGATGCTCTCGCCGGACGTGGTGGACGGCGACGAGGCATACGAGTTCACATGGGTGGGCAAGAAGGCAGCAATCGTGGAAGCCAATAAGCCGATTCGGAAGACCCTGCGCCCTGTGCTGAAAGATGAGACTATTCCGACTGGAGCCGATAGTGAGGGGAAACCATATTGCAGCAGCGGTAGTAAGGACTGGGACACCACCGAAAACCTCTACATCGAGGGCGACAATCTGGAAGTCCTCAAGCTCTTGCAGGAGAGCTATCTTGGCAAGGTCAAGATGATCTATATCGACCCGCCGTACAACACCGGCAACGACTTCATCTATGCCGATGATTTCATGCGCTCGCAGGAAGAAGAAAACGAGCAGATGGGAATGTACGACGAGGACGAAAACCGCCTGTTCAAGAATACCGACACCAACGGACGGTTCCATTCCGACTGGTGCAGCATGATTTACTCCCGGCTGATGTTGGCGAGAAATCTGCTGGCGGACGATGGCGTTGTATTTATAAGCATTGATGATAATGAGCAGGAGAACCTCAAAAAGTGTTGTGACGAAGTGTTTGGAGAATCCAATTTTGTCGGGAAAATTGCAGTCGTCAACAATCTTAAAGGTAGAAATGATAGGAAAGACATTGCAACATGTCACGAATACATACTGATATATGGAAAATCAGAGTTCGCAGCTAACGGTATGCCGTTGACCGATGAACAAAAAGCTCAATTTGACAAGGTTGATGAAAACGGTAGCGCGTACCAATTGCGCGATTTGAGAAAAAGAGGTCGGCCTGATCGCAGAGAAGATAGGCCCAATATGTATTTTCCAATTTACTACAATTTAGAGACAAAGAAATGCTCTTTAGTGGAGGAGCCTAATGCCGTTGCAATATACCCCATTCGCGGTGATGGTAGTGATGGTCGTTGGCGATGGGGTAAAGAACGTGTAGCTGCAAATTTAGCAATTCTTGAACCACGCTACTCCTCAATTGCGAAACGTTGGGGCATAGAACACAGAGTTTATCTGAACCCATCTTTGAATCCAGTCAATTTGGATGAAGAGGATACCGAGGATACGGAGAGAAGCTCTAAAAGCAAATCCTTCTGGATAGGTGGCGAATTATCGAATGATGTCGGGAGAAGACAGTTAAAGACTATTTTTGGTGCAGCGTATTTTGATTATCCAAAGTCTATTGACTATATTTTGAACACAATCTATATGGGTTCTGATTCTGATTCAATCATTCTCGACTTTTTCTCCGGCTCCGCCACCACCGCCCATGCAGTCATGCAGCTCAACGCTGAGGACGGCGGACACCGCAAATTCATCATGGTGCAACTGCCGGAAAAGTGCGATGAAGCAAGCGAAGCCTACAAAGCAGGCTACAAGAACATCTGTGAAATCGGTAAGGAGCGCATCCGCCGCGCCGGAGACAAGATCAAGTCCGAAAGTCCCACGACCACGCAGGACCTCGATATCGGTTTCCGTGTCCTCAAGCTGGACGATACCAACATGAAGGATGTCTACTATGCGCCGGATGACTACGATCAGGGGATGCTCGCGGCGCTGGAATCCAATATCAAAGATGACCGCACCGACCTCGACCTGCTGTTCGGCTGCCTGATTGACTGGGGGCTGCCGCTGTCCCTGCCGTACAAGTCAGAGCAAATCGACGGCTGCACCGTCCACACCTACAACGACGGCGACCTGATCGCCTGCTTTGACGCGAATATTCCCGAAAGCGTGGTCAAGGAGATCGCACAGCGTAAACCGCTCCGTGCTGTCTTCCGCGATTCTGGTTTTGCGTCCAGCCCGGAGAAGATCAACGTATTCGAAATTTTCAAGCTCTATATGCCGGAGGACGCGGGCGACATTTCCAAGCGCGTGAGGGTGATCTGATGAACGCCGACTTGTTAGTCTATCAAGCAAAGGCATTTTATAACGCATATATAGCACTTGACCAACTAAGCCGGGATGATTCAGATACGCTGCTTTTGCTTTTTGCCCCTTTAGTTGTAAACGGCGCATTTTCTGTCGAATTAGCACTCAAGGCAATTTTAGCTAAAAACCAAATTGAATATGGAAAAGAGCACAACTTGCTAATTCTTTTTCAGATGCTTCCGAAATCCTTTCAACAGGAACTGTGGGCATACTTAATCGAAAAGGCACCGGAGTATGCGGGCTCCGAAAAAGGACTCGATGAGCTTATTTTGCTCTCAAACGCCTTCGTTGACTGGCGCTACGCATTTGAGGGAAAACCTGTACCTGCGATAGAATCTCGCTTTTTAGCGGCTTTTGCAAATGCAGCGGTTCATACAATGTTTTCTTACTATAATGCGGATTTACTTCCTGCGACTAAAGCGGAATCAAACAATGAGATTGAGCAGAGGTTTCATGAAAACCGTGAAAAATGTAAGGAAATCAATTTGAAAATGATCCAAAAGAAAACCAAGGAGCATCAGTTATGAAACTCCAATTCAAACACCAAAAATTTCAGGCAGATGCGGCAAAAGCGGTCGTTGACGTCTTTGCCGGACAGCCGTACCTTACGCCGACCTATATGATGGATCGTGGTCTTGAAGATGGTGAGCAGCAAGCAATCGCAACGATGGACGATTTTACCGGCTGGCGGAATGAACGCATCGTGCCGGAGCTTTCCGACAAGCTGATTTTAGAGCATCTGCAGAAGGTACAGCGCACAAATCAGATCAAGCCATCGGATAAGCTGGAAGGTCGCTACAATCTGACCATTGAGATGGAAACAGGTGTTGGTAAGACTTATACCTACATCAAGACCATGTATGAGCTGAACAAGCACTATGGTTGGAGCAAGTTCATCGTGGTCGTGCCGAGCATTGCCATCCGCGAGGGCGTCTATAAGTCTTTTCAGGTGACGCAGGAACATTTCGCGGAGGAATACGGTAAGAAGATCCGGTTCTTCATCTACAACTCTGCACAGCTTACGGAAATTGACCGCTTTGCGTCGGACAGCTCCATCAATGTCATGATCATCAACTCTCAGGCATTCAACGCCAGAGGTAAGGATGCGCGACGCATTTACATGAAGCTGGACGAGTTCCGCTCCCGCCGCCCAATCGACATTATCGCAAAGACAAACCCGATTTTGATCATTGACGAGCCGCAGTCGGTCGAGGGCAAGCAGACAAAGGAACGCCTGAAAGAGTTTAATCCGCTGCTGACGCTGCGCTACTCCGCCACTCATAAGGCGGACAGCATTTATAACATGGTCTATCGCCTTGACGCGATGGAAGCGTACAATAAGCGGCTGGTCAAGAAAATCGCCGTCAAGGGAATCACGGAATCCGGCAGCACGGCAACCGAGGGATTTGTCTATCTGGAAAGCATCAATCTTTCCAAAGCTGACCCGACAGCAACCATTCAGTTTGACTGCATAGGGGCAAAGGGACTTCGCAAGAAAACCGCCACGGTCGGTATCGGTTACAACCTCTATGACTATTCTGGCAATCTGGACGAGTATAAAGTTGGCTTTGTGGTCAAGGCTATCGATGGACGCGATAACTCCGTGGAGTTCCTGAACGGCGTCAAAATCTTTGCCGGTGACGTGATCGGCAAGGTCAGTGAAGACCAGCTTCGCCGCATTCAGATCCGCGAAACGATTCTTTCTCACTTGGAGCGGGAGCGTCAGCTTTTCCATAAGGGTATCAAAGTCCTGTCCCTGTTCTTCATCGACGAGGTTGCGAAGTACAAGCAGTATGATGAGGTTGGGCATCCGTTCAACGGCATCTATGCGGATATGTTCGAGGAAGAGTACAACGACATTCTCAGCTCCATGCAGCGGGAGATCGGCGATGAGGACTACATCCGCTATCTGGACGCAATTTCCGCCCATGACACCCACGCCGGTTACTTCTCCGTGGACAAAAAGGGCAAAATGACCGACAGCAAGCTCTCCGACAAAAAAGAAGGCACATCCGACGATATTGACGCCTATGACCTGATTATGAAGAACAAGGAACTGCTTCTGGATCGTGACCCGAAAAAGTCCCCTGTGCGTTTCATTTTCTCGCACTCCGCACTGCGCGAAGGCTGGGACAACCCGAACGTATTCCAGATTTGCACACTGAAACAAAGCAACAGCGAGGTTCGCAAGCGGCAAGAGGTCGGTCGCGGTCTGCGCCTGTGCGTCAATCAGGACGGTGAGCGTATGGACGCCAACGTGCTTGGAAATGATGTGCAGTCCATCAATGTTCTGACCGTCATCGCCAGTGAGAGCTATGACAGCTTCGCAAAGGGCTTGCAGACAGAATTGGCGAAAGATATTGTTGATCGACCGTTGGCTGTCACCGCTGATCTGTTCAAAGGCAAGGTCATTGTGGATGCCAGAGGCAACGAGCAGGTCGTGGACGGCGATACGGCGCAGGCGATTTATTTTGATTTGATTGTCAACGGCTATATCGACAAGAAGGGTGTACTGACCGATAAATATTATGCCGATAAAGCAAATGGTGCAATTCAGGTCGCGGAGGAAGTGGCAGATAGCCGTGATTCTGTAATCAATATTCTTGATTCCGTCTATGATAGCCGCGCCATGCAGCCGGAGAACGCTCGTGACAAAAATGTGGAGCTGCAAGTTGATCCCGACAAGCTCGCCATGCCGGAGTTCAAGGCGCTCTGGAACCGCATCAGCCCGAAATCCGTGTATGTGGTGGACTTTGATACGGATGAACTTGTGAAGAAAGCCATCGCATCGCTCAACCAGAGCCTTCATGTGCCAAAGATATTTTTCAAGGTTGAAACCGGCGCAATGGATGAGATCAAGTCGAAGGATTCACTCCTTGACGGAAGTGCATTCTCGAAATCAAAGTCATCTACTTATGACAGCAGCAAGCAAATCCGTGCCAACAGCAGTGTGAAGTATGATCTGATTGGCAAGCTGGTCGGAGAAACCGGTTTGACACGAAAAGCAGTCGTTGCAATTCTGACTGGCATTGAGAAATCCGTTTTTGAGCAGTTCAAATTCAATCCAGAAGAGTTCATTATCAAAGCAGCCGCTTTGATCAATGACGAAAAGGCAACTGCAATCATTCAACACATCACCTACAATGTGCTGGACGAGCATTACGATACGGATATCTTTACCGAACCGACCATCAAGGGCAAGCTCGGAACGAACGCGATGAAGGCACAGCGACATCTATACGACCATATCGTGTATGATTCTACAAACGAACGAGATTTTGCGACCGATCTGGACACGAACGCAGATGTTGCAGTTTATGTGAAGCTGCCGGACAGCTTCTATATTGCAACACCGGTGGGGCATTATAATCCAGACTGGGCGATTGCTTTCTATGAAGGTACCGTCAAACACATCTATTTTGTTGCCGAAACAAAAGGCTCTATGTCCTCTATGCAGCTCCGGCTCATTGAGGAATCCAAAATCCATTGCGCAAGAGAGCATTTCAAGGCGATCAGCAACGGAAATGTGGTATATGATGTGGTGGACAGCTACCAGACGCTCTTGGAAAAAGTAATGCGCTAATATGGATTTGGTATCATTGCTTTGATTGCATAAGAATACCCACAAAAAGTCAGCAAGGCTGTTGGCAAATGCGCCAACAGCCTTGCTAATTCTTTATACACTCAGTAGCAGTTTTGCCCGTTTCTGCACCTGCCGCTCCACCATCCGCAATCTATTTTCGGGCAGGTTATAGCGCGAGTGCTTCTTGAACTTGAAGTTCAGCAGATGCCGCAGCTTCTCGCGCAGCTCCGGCGTCAGCGCGTCCTTGGCTGTGCCGAGAAAATCATCGTACACGCTGGGGTACAGCGTTTCGATATATGCCTCCAGCGCAGCCTCGTCCGCCCAGGCGTCCGCGCCTGCAAAGTTAAAGAGGGAATTGCCATGGTCGAACAGGGGACCGGGGGAGACGATGGTATTCGTCCGGTTATCGACCATCACGCCGAAGTTTCCAAAATGCCGGTCCACATTGCAGATCACCGCATCAAACACCAGCATTTCGTTCAGCGCGTTGACAAACTTATCTCCCATCTTTTCGTAATACGCCCTGACAGCCCCCATGCCGCCCTTAGAAACGAGATGGCCGATAGGGAGGTAGGCATACGCCTTATCGGTAAAAAGCTCACAGGTGGAGCAGAGAACGCCCTTCCAACGGGATAAGCCATAGGGGATCGCGTGAACACCCATGGCGGCGGCGATTTGTGCGGCGTAAAACTCAGAGTATGGTTCGTTGCCGGTATTGGCCGCGCCCTCTGTGCCGCCCTTATAGAGATACACCTTACCGCCGATGCGCCGCCAGCATTTGCGGAGCATTCCGTTGGTGGTAAACTCCGGGCTGGAGAGCAGGGAAGTGCGGACGCCGCTGCCATAGCCGGTAAAGGCAAGCTCGGCCAGAACATTGCTGAATGGGTTATCGAAGAGATTTACCTTGCCGAAAGAAGCGGTGTCACCGTCCTCGACAACCCAATAGCAATCGTTAAGGGATAGTCCTTTACAAATGCTGATAATACTGAGTGGACGGTTGAGGTTTAAGCCGCATTTTGCCAAAAGGCTATGGACATAGGCACGATTCTTCGGGATCGTGCGGCGGCGCAGCCAGCGGCTCAATCCATCCGGCGTAAGCGTCAGACCAAGCGGTAGAAATGCCGCTTTTTCTTCGTTTGTCCAAAGGATTTGGATCTCCGGCTCACTGGTATCGGTCGTTGCGGAGAATTTAACGAGCGGTTCATCGAACTGCTTTAAAATATAGTTCATGATAAATCCTCCTCAAAAGTTACTTCAGACCACACAGGAAATTTTCTACATTCAAATACTGAACACCCTCAGCAAACGTATCTTTCCCGCGATAAAGAACGAATTTACCGCTGATCGGGCCAAAGCGTTTTTCAACGATTTGGCATTTCTCTGCATCACGCAGATGAAGTGTCTGCTTTTCGTTGGCCTCGGTGCTGTGCTTGATTTCATAGATGCGGCAATTTTTACTTGCTTTATCGTAAATCACCATGTCAAACTCGCCGCCGGCATCGAACTTGAATTTGAACGCTTCCATCGTACTGGGTGCCGCCTTACAGACTTCCAGCAGAACAATGTCCTCCAGCATCCGGCCCTTTACATCGTCCAGAATCTTTCCTGTGATATATGCCTTATCCGCTTCGGGGATCGATGCAAAATAGGCGTCCTGCATCAGGGAATAAACCAGAGCCTTTGCGATGGCATAGCGCATACCGGGCTGGGAAAAGACTATATGCTCCGCCTGCTTACCGCTTTCGTACCGTTCCGGACAGTTGACGATCAGATCCAGCATAAGCAGATACTTCTTCACTTTGTCGATATGCTCCTGCGTGATCGGGACGGTTGTTTCACTCTTTTCCTTGACCTCAATGATGGCCTTTAATCGCTCCAATATTTGCTTTTCATTGACATCATAGAGAACGGTCGCCCGTTTCGCAGGGAGATCATGTAAAAGCAGTTCCTTTGCGGAACCAAAATCATGGGACTTAAATTCGTCCTCTACTACGCGCAGCACAAACCGGTGGTTCATGTGCTGCACAATGCGGTTGATGACGTTGGTCAGTTCGCCTTTTTCGTAAAGTTCCCGCAGTTGATTGAAGTATTCGCCGTAATGGTCGTTTTTCAGTGTATGCTGAATGTTGCGGCTGATGGCGGTATCAATATACTTCCGGGTACTTTCATCGTCCCGAAACGCGACCTCGTCAAAGGCGGCATCCGGATCGTCAAAGCTCATATTTTCCATTTTCAGTGTTCCGCCGTATTCAATATAAGAATCGACAGAACGGATGTTCAGGAGCCGCGCATACTCCCGAAAGGGAATAAAAGAGGTGTGGATCGTCACGCTTCTGTCGTACAGTTCATCGCGGTTCGCCATAGCGAAACCAAGAGAGTCCGTACCGGAAACAACGATTTTCATGCCCATCATGCTGAACACATCGGAAAGCACGGCAGCGGTGTCGATGAAGTCGCTCAGGAGTGTAATTTCATCAATAAACGCATACCGATAGCCCAGTTCATACAGAGCTTTCAAGTCCTTTGTCAGCCGTGACATATCATCGGTGGTCTGCACCTTGATGTAGGCCGTTTTTTCTATGGGCAGTTCGGAAAGCATTTGGAACAGAAGTGTTGTCTTTCCGGTTCGGCGGAGACCGTATAAAATACAGATCTTCCCATCATAGGAGCCGTTCACAAACTTCTGTAAGGTGCTGAAGCAGTCACGCTTACCGTACTTTGCCACGCTGTTTGCCAGCGCCTGCAAGCCCGCACCTGTGACAACATTCGTATGAAACTCTGGCATTTGCGAGGGGACAGCGGCTGTAACAACAGGCTGACCATAGATTTCCAGCTTTTGATAAATCGCATGGTATCTGGCTGTATTTGCTTTTGCGGCATCGTTTTCGTAATTCTGATAGTTGCGTGTGGACATACCGAGGTATTCCGCACATTGGGCCTGATTCAGCCCTTTTGAAATACGCAATTCTTTTAAGGTCACGCTCATCACCTCGCCTTTATTATATCACAGTATACGCAAAACACAAGAAAACTACGCATATATTTCGTATTTTCTTCGCTTATTTTTCGCCTTTCTTCTTAGGGAGCTGTGTGAGAGCGGCCAATTCCTCGTAGGTCAATTCGCCGTTCACGTAGCGGTTTCGTGCATTCTCCGTTTGTGCTTTCCAGATTTGAAATGCGGCATCTGTGTAAATAGCCGGAGTACGGCGAACACGCATATCATAGGTTTTGATCCGCTGCCGGATGAGCTTTAAGCCATCATCGGCAGCGATTTTCTTTTCATGCTTCTCTTTGACTGCGAGTTCTTTGCAGCTTTTTCCGGTATCACCGACTGACCGATCACAATAAAGAGCTTTGGAAGAGAACGGGATAAAGTAACGATGACAATATTCACACTTTTTCAATTCAATTCCTTGCTCGACCATCTCCAGCAGTTCTGTCAGCAGCGTCGCGCCCAAATCGTCCGAGCCCTCGATGCGGGCAAACCGGACGGACTTTGGTGGCGTCGAAATGCGGTCTGCCGCCAACACCGGATCAAAATTCTGCTCATCTACATACAGCTTTCGTTCTGCGCGCATCTTCAGGTCCAAACCGGCGATCGCTGTGGCAGCTTGAAAATCGTGGCTCATATAGAGCGCCAAACGCTGCTTGGCGCTCAACTTAGATCTGTCCGGCACGAGCACGGCATCTGCAAAGGCGGAAAGTTCCTTTTGCAGTTTCTCAAAACCTTCCATGCGTTCATCAAGCACGTCTGCCAGCTTTTCTTCAAAAAAGAGGGACTGCACAAAGCGTTCCCCGAAAGGGTGGATCGCGCTCAGCGCATTTTTGATCTCGGTAATGGCTTGATTTTCCATCATGGGCGTTGTTCGCACCAGTAATTTCGCCCGTAAAGAAGCGAAATCTGTGGACAAAAAGGCAATAAGGGTCGTCCCGAGACGATATTCCACGGGCTTGAAATCCGTTTCTACATATTCCTTTTTGGGGCCAAAACTCAAGCAATACAAGGCTCTCAAGGCTTTTCCTCCATTCGTGGACACAGCTATGCAACGCGTGTGGTATATCATTTGTAACGCAATTAGTTTACCACATATTGAAATCTCCGTCAACGCTTGCTATCATTTTTGTGGAAGTTGAAATTCAGAACAAACGATCTTCCACAAAATTGAATGACCGCCGGAGCGTTTCTCTTTCGGGGAAGCAGGCCATGACCGTCTGATGACGCGAGCGTGCCAAGGAGCAGAAATCGAGTTTCCGTCAGGCAGGAAACCGCTTCCGGGAAAACGGCAACAAGTTCACCGGTCTCTCCGCATAGTTTCAAGGAAAGGGGGGAGCAGGATGGCAAGCAAACCGGAGTTGCTGCATAATCAGGCGGCAGACGAGATCGGGCAGGACTTTCTTCTCGCCTATCAGCGAGCCGTCCTGCTCGCCTTACAGCAGCAAGGTGTCCTTAACGAAATGCAGTGTAGGATCTGCGTACAAAAATTAGAAGAACAGATAAGAAATACAGGAAAATCAAAATCTGTAAAGAAATAGTGCCTTTCAGTATTCACACAATTGCAAAGGCACATTCTGTATCGTATGATACCACGAAAAGGAGGAATTTTTATGTTACAAGTAGCAGCGTATTGCCGTGTATCCACGGATAAGGAAGATCAGGCGAACTCGTTTGAAGCGCAGCAGCGGTATTTCCGCGAGTACATCCAGCGCCAGCCGGATTGGGAGTTGCAAGGCATCTATGCTGACGAAGGATTTTCCGGCACATCGACCAACAAGCGCGTGGAGTTCAATAAAATGCTCCACGCGGCGGAGCTGGGACAGATCGACCTGATCGTGACCAAGGAGGTCAGCCGTTTTACCCGCAACACGGTGGACGCCCTGCAAATCACCCGCGAGCTGCGTCGGCGGGGCGTAGGCGTGCTGTTTCTCAATGACAGTCTGGATACCCGAACCAACGATGGGGAGCTGCGGCTGACGATCATGAGTTCCTTCGCACAGGACGAAAGCCGAAGGACCTCTGAACGCTCCAAATGGGGACAGATGCGCAGCATGGAGAAGGGCGTCGTTTTTGGCGGCTCGCTGCTGGGTTACGACGTGATTGGCGGCAAAATGACCGTCAACCCGGAGGGCGCGGAAGTTGTCCGGCTCATCTTCCATAAGTACCTGCAAGAGCGCAAAGGGTGCAGCACCATCGCGCGGGAGCTGCGGGAGGCCGGTATTCTCAGCAGCAAGGGCAACTGCCTTTGGTCGTCGGCCACCGTGACTAAGATCCTAAAGAATGAAAAATACTGCGGTGACCTGATCCAGAAAAAGACCTACACGCCGGACTATCTGACGCACGAAAAGAAGTACAACCACGGCAAGGAACCGCTGGTAGAACTGAAAGATCACCACGAGCCCATCATCGACCGCGAAACGTGGCAGGCGGTGCAGCGGGAGCTGTCCCGCCGCAACCGTGCGACAGGCTGCGGCGGACACGGCAACCGCTATCCGCTTTCCGGCAAAATTCTCTGCGGTGAGTGCGGCAAAAGCTTCTCTCACCGCACCAAAAAGCGGCAGGACGGAAGCTCCTATTATCGCTGGTGCTGCTTCACCGCCACCAACGAGGGCCTGCGGCGCACAGACGGCGCAGGAAATGTCATCGGATGCAGCGTCGGGCGGCAGATCCGGGACGATGTCGCCATGGATCTTCTGCGGCGCTCCGTGAGCGCCGTGACACTGGATAAGAAATCGATCATATCGAGCCTCACCCGCGTTGTGGAAAGCGTTCTGGCGTCCGGTGAGGACAGCGGCGAGCAGGAGCTGCGGCGGCTGGAGCTGGAGCTTGAAAAGCTGCAAGCGCGTAATGACACCATCCATGACCGCTTTTTCGACGAGAGCATCACCAAGGCTGACTATCAGCGTGCCAAAGCCCGCTGTGAAAGCGAAATGAACCGGGTACAGGAGAAAATCGCCGCGATCAAACAGCGGCAGACGCTGAACACCGACACGCAGACCTTAAAGCCGGACATTCGCGCCGCCATCACGGGCATCGTCAGCGGACGCACGGCGGACGACGACTTTTACGGGCACCTCCTCCAACAGATGACCGTGTACCGGGACGGCAGGGTAGAGGTGGCGCTCAATCTGCTGCCCGCCAAGTGGGTCTATGTACTGGACGGACTGGAAAAATACCGGGCAAAAATAGGGGGCCATGACGCTTCCTCTGTGCCGATGTCGGTCAGCAGGCCCTTGAGCTCGGGGTAGGGCATGGAGTAGCGCTGGGAGAGATAGCGCAGCGATGCACCCAATTCTCCGTCTGGGCCTCCATATTGGCTGATGATCGCCGCGGCGAGTTTGGGATTCGGATTTTTGATCTTGACCGGGTACTGTAACTTTTTCTCATATACAAACATTACTTTTCTCCCTCCAGATCCCACGGCCACGGATCATTCAGCCACTTGAAGCTGCCGGGCGTCACGTCCGTCTGCAAAATCGGGCCGTACTGCTTTTCATAGGCCTCGCGCCCCTCGCGGCCGAGCTTGATTTACGACCAGTAGAGGTTCAGAACCTCGGTGTCCTCCGGGTGTGTGGTGAGATAAAGCCCCAGCTCGTCGATGGCAAAATCGAGCGCCATCAGCTCTGAGAGCGCCGTGTTGACGGCGGGGAACTTCGTCTTCATCTGCGCGTGAAAGGGTAGGTTCAGCCCCGGAAACAGCGTACCGGCCTTGAGCGCGTCCTGTTGAGAATAGCGCTCGGGGTCGTTTTTCTGCACGGGGACATAGGGAAAAGCCAGCGGCGCGCAGCAGCCGTTCGGCAGTGTGCCCACGCCGGACTCGGCGCGCATGGCTCTGTTGTCGTCCAAAGAAGTCTCCTCCTTGCAAAGAAATCGGGCATCCGCCCACACCATCCTATGCAGCGGGAGAAAAAAGGGAAGCGAGGCTTTTCTTTTTGTTCGAAGTCCTGTATAATGAAAAGCACATAAGGCCGCACCGCAGGGCATACATTGTTCCGGGGTGAGGGGTATTTTGTTTATCGTGTTCGGAAAAAAGGCGTTTTACGCCATATTCGCGCTGCTGCTCGTGCTGACGGCGGCGACCGTCAGCATGCTTCTGCCGCCGGAGGCGGTGGAGACGAGCGTGTCGGCGCCGACAGGGAAGACCGTCTGGGTCATCGACGCGGGGCACGGTGGGGAGGACGGCGGGGCCGTCGCCGCCGACGGCAGCAAGGAAAGCGACATGAACCTCGCCATCGCGCGGCGGCTCGACGCGCTGCTCGTTTTTCTCGGCGAGGAGACTCGCATGACGCGCACAGAGGATATCTCCATCCACGATGCCAGTGCGTCCACGCTGCGGGAAAAGAAGCGCTCCGACCTCGAAAACCGCGTGGGACTGGTCAACAGCACGCAAGGCGCTATCCTTGTCAGCATCCACCAGAACAGTCTTCCGTCATCCAAGCAGACGCACGGCGCGCAGGTGTTTTACGGCAAAAAAGAGGGGAGTGCCGAGGTCGCGAATGCGGTGCAGCTCGCGCTGAATCAGACTGTCAATGCGGGCAATGAGAAGACAGAGAAGGCCATCGACGCATCGATCTTCCTGATGAAAAACGTCACCGCGCCCGCAATCCTGATCGAGTGCGGATTTTTGAGCAATGAAAACGAAACGGCGCTTTTGAAAAGTGGCGAATATCAGCAAAGACTGGCCGTTGTGATCGCGTCCGGTCTTTTACAGCAGCAGTAAAGCAAAAGAGGTTTACAATATGGCAAAGGCAAAAAGCGTTTTTTTCTGCACGGAGTGCGGCAACGAAACGCCCAAATGGGCGGGCCGCTGCCCGAGCTGCGGCGCATGGAACACGCTCGTGGAGCAGGCCGTCGGCGACGGCGCAAAGGCGAAAGCGGGCGGCCGCAGCCGCGCGCTGCGCGCCAAGGCGCACCCGATCGCAGAGCTCGACACGGCGCAGGAGATCCGTTTTCCCACCGGCATGGGCGAGCTTGACCGTGTGCTCGGCGGGGGCGCTGTGCAGGGTTCGCTCGTGCTCGTCGGCGGTGCACCGGGCATCGGCAAATCGACTCTGATGCTGCAAATCTGCGGAAAACTGAGTGAAACCGCGAAAATTCTGTACGTTTCCGGCGAGGAATCGCCGCGTCAGCTCAAGCTGCGCGCCGACCGTCTCGGCGTGCAGTCGGACAACCTGTACGTGCTGTCCGAGACCTGCCTCGGTGATGTGCTGGAATCCGTCGAAGAAGAAAAGCCCGACGTTTTGATCGTCGACTCCATTCAAACGCTCTATCAGGACTCGCTCGAATCGCCCGCGGGCAGCGTGGCGCAGGTGCGCGCCTGCACGCTGGAGCTGATGCAGCTGGCCAAAGGGGAGGGCATCACCGTCTTTGTCATCGGGCACGTCAACAAAGAGGGTTCTATTGCGGGCCCGAAGGTGTTGGAGCACATGGTCGACTGCGTTTTATATTTCGAGGGTGAGGCGCACATGAGCTATCGCATCCTGCGCGCGGCGAAAAACCGCTTCGGCGCGACGAACGAGATCGGCGTATTCGAGATGCGCAGCGAAGGCCTTGTCGAAGTGCCGAACCCGTCGGAAATGCTGCTTTCGGGACGACCTGACGATGCGCCCGGCACGTGCGTGACCTGCGTGATGGAAGGCCAGCGCCCGGTGCTGGCCGAGGTGCAGGCATTGCTTGCGCCCGCGGCGCAGTCAGTCTCGCGGCGGACAAGCAACGGCTTTGACTACAACCGCGCCGCCATGCTGATGGCGGTGCTCGAAAAGCGCGGTGCGCTCAAGGTGTCCGGCTGTGACGCGTTCTTGAACGTCATCGGCGGATTGAGCGTGGACGAGCCCGCAGCAGACCTTGCCGCCGTGCTGGCGCTCGCGTCGAGTTATCTCGACAAGCCCATCGGCAATCACGTCGCCGCCATCGGCGAGGTCGGCCTGACCGGCGAGCTTCGCAGCGTGAACCATTTGAGCGAGCGGCTCGGCGAGGTGCACCGTCTGGGCTTTGAAACATGCATCATCCCGAAGCAGCGCAAGGATCAGATCCGCGCGCCGCAGGGGCTCGCGCTGATCGAAGCGTGCAACATCGCCGAAGCGCTGCGCGCCATTGTGCAGGCGTAAACGCCGATGCGCCGATTGTAAAGCAGTTTCTATAATCTATAATATAGTAGCAAAACCGGCAGCGTTTTCACACTGCCGGACCCATAGAATCCCATGATCCTGACAAAGGAGGTTTTTGTCGCCAGCCACGCCAAAACGCTCATTTCCGCAAGAATACGCTTTTCCGCTCCCTCAATTGAACAAAATTTTTATTTTGTTCAATTGAGCATGGACTTCAAAATGCCCCCTCTCCATCGGCTCCTTTATTGAAAACCGCCGTACAGCCGATCAACGGCATGTGCGCTGTGCATCCCGTTCAAAGGATCAATCTCTGCGCAGCTTTGCTCTGCGTCGCGTTTGAACTGCCAACAACGCTCACAGATCAAAGCTGCTGAATTTTTCTTTGCCGACATACCGACATTTTGAAATTCAATTTTGGAGTATCTCTCCGTATTATTTTTGTTGTAACGAATGAGCTCGCGTGAAAATGCGGCTTACTTTATATTATGAACGACTACCGCTTGGAATCGCCGCCGATTTTGCGCGATTTTTTATCCTACCACGAGACCATCAAAGCCCACTCGCAGAAAACGGTCGATGAATATTTCCTCGACCTGCGCAACTTTTTCCGCTATTTGAAGCAGTCGCGCGATCCGTCGCTGCGCGGCCTCCCTCTCAATGAAATTTCCATCATGGACGTCGATCTTGACTTTGTGAAAAAAGTAACATTGACCGATATTTACGCCTACATGACCTATCTGAGCCGTGACCGCGTGCAGCATCAGAACAGCGATGTGTCTGACTACGGCTTAAATGCCGCGTCCAGAGCGCGAAAAATCGCAACAATTCGGTCTTTTTACAACTATTTGGTCAATAAAGCGCACCTTTTGGACACGAATCCCTGCAAGGACCTCGATTCCCCCAAGATCAAAAAGTCGCTGCCGAAGTACCTGACGCTCGACGAGAGCGTGCAGCTTTTGCAGTCCGTCGACGGGCAGAACCGCGAGCGCGACTACTGCATTCTGACGATCTTTCTAAACTGCGGGCTGCGAATCTCCGAGCTCTGCGGTCTTGATCTGCAGGACATTCAGGACGACGCGCTGCGCGTGCTCGGCAAAGGCAACAAGGTGCGCATCGTCTACTTAAACGACGCCTGCAAAGACGCGCTCAAGAGCTACCTCGCCGTCCGCCGCCCCATCTCCGGCCGCGACCACAATGCCCTCTTCCTCTCGTCGCGCAACGAGCGCATCAGCCGCTCGAGCGTCCACGCACTCGTCAAAAAGCACCTGAGCGCCGCGGGGCTCGACGCTTCAGAATACTCCTCGCACAAGCTGCGCCACACAGCGGCGACGCTGATGCTGCAAAACGGCGTGGACGTCAAAGCCGTGCAGGAGGTGCTCGGGCATGAGCATCTCAATACGACGGAGATCTACACACACATTGATAACGACGCGCTGCGCGTTGCTGCAAAGGCAAATCCCTTGTCGCATGTAAAGATGAAAAAGAACGAGGATTAAAATTGACTTTCCCGGTTTCATCCGATATACTTAACAGTTGATGAAATGTATTTTTCAAGGAGGGTTTCCATGAATACAAAAGAGCTTTCCCCCATCTGCCGGCAGGTGCGGCGCGACATCATCACGATGACCGCCAACGCCGGCAGCGGTCACCCCGGCGGCTCGCTGTCCGCTGTGGAACTGATGACCAGCGTCTTCTTCAATCACATGCGCGTTGACCCCAAGAACCCGCACGACCCCGACCGCGACCGCTTCGTGCTCTCCAAGGGTCATGCGGCTCCCTGCTACTATGCGGTCCTCGCCGCCAAGGGCTTTATCTCCCGCGACGAGTATGCGAACTTCCGCCAGCTCCACTCCATCCTGCAGGGTCATCCCGATGCGAAAAAGGTCCCCGGCGTAGACGCCTCTACGGGTTCTCTCGGTCAGGGCGTGTCCATCGCCGTCGGCATGGCGCTGGGCGCCAAGCATCTCGGCAAGGATACGAAGGTCTTCGCCCTCGTCGGCGACGGCGAGAGCCAGGAAGGACAGATCTGGGAGGCCTATATGGCTGCCGCGCACTATAAGCTCGACAACCTGACCGTCATCATCGACAACAACGGCCTTCAGATCGACGGCACGAACGACCAAGTCATGAGCCTTGGCGATCTGCCCGCCAAGCTCCGCGCGTTCGGCTTTGACCTCGTCGAGCTGCCCGACGGCAACGATCTTGACGCCGTCGAGGCCGCACTCTCCAAGCCTACCATGCCCGGCAAGCCCAAGGCCATCCTTGCACACACCGTCAAGGGCAAGGGCGTTTCGTTCATGGAGAATCAGGTCGGCTGGCACGGCAAGGCCCCAAATACCGAGCAGCGCGAGCGGGCTTTGAAGGAATTGGAGGACTAAGAACATGGCTGATAAAATTGCAACCCGTCAGGCTTACGGCGAAGCGCTGATCGAACTGGTCGAAAAGAACGATAAGGTCGTCGTGCTCGACGCCGACCTCGCCAACGCCACGCAGACCTGCAAGGTCGCCAAGGCGCACCCTGAAAAATTCTACAACTGCGGCATTGCCGAGGCCAACATGGTCGACATTGCCGCCGGTATGTCCACGATGGGCCTCATCCCCTACTGCTCTTCGTTTGCGATGTTTGCGGCCGGCCGCGCCTATGAGCAGATTCGCAACTCCATCGCCTATCCCCACTTCAATGTCAAAATCTGCGCGACCCATGCGGGCGTCAGCGTCGGCGAGGACGGCGGCAGCCACCAGTGCATCGAGGATCTCGCGCTCATGCGCGCCATCCCCGGCATGACGGTCATCTGCCCCGCGGACGCCAACGAAGCAAAGGCCGCCACCATGGCGATCGCCGAGATGAACGGCCCGGTCTATATGCGCCTTGCACGCCTCGCCACCCCCGTTTTCGAGGGCGACATGGTCAAGCCTTTTGAGATCGGCAAGGCCAATGTCCTGCGCGAGGGCAAGGATGTCGCGATCTTCGCGACCGGCCTCATGGTCAACGAGTCCCTGATGGCTGCGGAAGCGCTCGCAAGCGAGGGCATCGCCGCCGCCGTCATCAACATCCACACCATCAAGCCCATCGACGCTGCGTGCGTCACCGAATGGGCTGAAAAGTGCGGCAAGGTCATCACCGTCGAGGAGCACAGCGTCATCGGCGGTCTGGGCGACGCCGTGGCCGACGTCCTGATGGGTAAGGTCAACTGCAAGTTCCATAAGATCGGCGTGAACGACCGCTTCGGCCAGTCTGGCAAGGCGGCGGACGTGCTGCGCGAATACGGCCTGACGGCCGATCAGATCGCCGAGACCGTCAAGGCGAACATCTGATGAACACCGCGCCCGAGTGCATCGACATGACGGAATCACTGCGCCGCGGCGCAGGCCGCCTGCTTTATAACGGAGATGAAGGCTCTCTCGTCCTCAGCATGGACGGAACGTTTTTGCTGAGCGACATGCTGGACGGCGTGCTACTGTGCGAAAAGATTCGCACGCTCTGCCCTGCCGCTCCCAAGCTGTTCACCGTCAAAAGCGCCGACGCCGCAACGGCGCTGATGCGGGAGTTTTCCCTGCACGATTCCATACGCTGCACGCAGTGGGTCTATGAGAAGAGCGAGCCCCCCTGCCCCGTCACGGCAGATATCCGTCCGCTGACGCAGGAGCATGCGGCGCTGGTTGCGTCCGTCTATCACGACGGCGACGGCGCGTACATCCGCGACCGCATCGAACACGGCGCACTCTTCGGCGTATTTGAGAGCGATGCCCTCGCAGGCTTCGCCGGTTTTCATGACGACGGCAGCATGGGCATGCTCGAAATTCTACCGCCGTTCCGCCGCCGCGGGTATGCCGCGCAGCTGGAAGCATTTCTGATCGCCGCGGCGCTGAAGGAGGGCCGCGCGCCCTACTGCCACGTGGTCGACGGAAACGAAGCGTCGCTGCATTTGCAGTGGAAAATGGGCCTCACCTGCACCCGCCTTCCCGCGATCTGGGTCAATTAAGCAAAGAAAGGAGACAAAGCGAATCGGTTTTGTCTCCTTTTTTCAAAAATATCGCAAATCCTCTTGCAAAATCAAATTTCTGTGTTACAATGCAATTAGTTCCAAACGTACCAAACATTTGAAATAACTTTTTATCAAAGGAGAAGATATTATGCCGCTCGTAACATCTACTGAAATGTTCAAAAAAGCCTATGACGGCGGATACGCCATCGGCGCGTTCAACGTCAACAACATGGAGATCGTGCAGGGTATCACCGAGGCCTGCCAGGAAGAGCACGCGCCCGTGATCCTGCAGGTCAGCAAGGGCGCCCGCGCCTACGCGAACCACACCTACCTCGTCAAGCTCGTGGAAGCTGCTGTCGAGTGCTGCCCCGATATCCCCATCGTGCTGCACCTTGACCACGGCCCGGACTTCGAGACCTGCAAGTCCTGCATCGACGGCGGCTTTACCTCTGTCATGATCGACGCCTCCTCCAAGCCCTTTGCCGAAAATATCGAGATTACGAAGAAGGTCGTCGAGTACGCACATGACCACGGCGTCGTGGTCGAGGCCGAGCTCGGCACCCTCGCCGGTATCGAGGACGAGGTCAAGGTCGCCGCGCACGAGGCGTCCTACACCCATCCCGAGGAGGTCGAGGAATTCGTCTCCAAGACCGGCTGCGACTCCCTTGCCATCGCCATTGGTACCTCTCACGGCGCTTACAAGTTCAAGCCCGAGCAGTGCACTGTCAATGAGCAGGGCATCCTCGTCCCGCCCCCGCTGCGCTTCGATGTGCTGAAGGAAGTCTCCAAGCGTCTGCCCGGCTTCCCCATCGTGCTGCACGGCTCCTCCTCCGTCCCGCAGGAGTATGTCAAGATGATCAACGAGCACGGCGGCAAGATGCCCAACGCTATCGGCGTGCCCGAGGATCAGCTGCGCGAGGCCGCAAAGCTCTCCGTCTGCAAGATCAACATCGATTCCGACTTGCGCCTTGCCATGACCGGCACCGTGCGTGCTTTCCTCGATGAACATCCCGACAAGTTTGACCCGCGCGAGTATCTCAAGCCCGCCCGCGCCAACATCAAGGAGCTCGTCCGCCACAAGCTCGTCGATGTGCTCGGCTGCGCTGGCAAGGCCTAAGCGATAAGGAGAACTGCTATGAGTGAATTGAAAGGCGCGTGCATCATCGGCCAGTCCGGCGGCCCGACCTCCGTCATCAACGCGAGCGCTTACGGCGTCATCCGCACGGCGCTCGATTCCGACTGCATCACGAATGTCTACGGCGCAGAGCACGGTATCAAGGGCGTGCTCGAAGACCGCCTGTTCGACATGAGTCAGGAAGACCCGAAGGAGCTGGAGCTTCTCAAGTACACCCCTTCCTCCGCCCTCGGCTCCTGCCGCTACAAGATGAAGGACCCCGACGAGGACGACACCGATTACAAGCGCATCCTTGAGGTATTCAAAAAGCACGATGTCCGCTATTTCTTCTACAACGGCGGCAACGACTCAATGGACACCTGCAATAAGATCAGCAAATATATGCAGAAGGTCGGCTACGAGTGCCGTGTCATGGGCGTTCCCAAGACGATCGACAACGACCTTTATGGCACCGACCACTGCCCCGGCTACGCCAGCGCCGCCAAGTACATCGCGACGAGCTTGATGGAGGTCTATCAGGACGCGCACGTTTACGACACGGGCATGATCTGCATTGTCGAGATCATGGGCCGCCACGCCGGTTGGCTGACCGCTGCCGCCGCGCTTGCGACGAAGTACGGCGCGGGTCCCGACCTCATCTACCTGCCCGAGACTGATTTCGACATGGATACCTTCCTTGCCGACGTCCAGCGCGTTTATAAGGAGACCGGCAGCTGCATGGTCGCCGTGTCCGAGGGCATTCATTATGCCGACGGTAGCTTCGTGTCCGAGGCCAAGACCAGCGCGACGGACGGCTTTGGCCACGCGCAGCTCGGCGGCCTCGCCGCGCTGCTGGCGAGCATCGTGAAGGAAAAGACCGGCGCGAAGGTGCGCGGCATCGAGCTGTCGCTGCTCCAGCGCTGCGGCGCACACCTCGCAAGCGAGACCGATATCGAAGAGGCCGTCATGGCCGGTCGTGCCGCGGTGGAGAACGCCGTCGCCGGCATCACCGACAAGATGGTCGCCTTTGAGCGTGAGACTGTGGACGGCCACTACGTTTGCAAGACGAAGCTGCTGCCGCTCACCGAGGTCGCAAACTTCGAGAAGAAGATTCCCATCGAGTGGATCAACGACTCTCACAACGGCGTTAAGCAGGAGTTCATCGACTATGTCCTCCCCCTCATCCAGAGCGAGCCCAAGCTCCCGAAGGAGGACTCCCTCCCCCGTTTCGCCAAACTCAAAAAAGTGCTGGCCAAGTAAATTTTTCAGTAAAAAAGGAACCGATTCTTTCGAATCGGTTCCTTTTTATATCATTCCGGTCAGTCCTCTGCAAACCACTCGCCGAGAATATCTGTGGTAAGCGGCAGCGTCGTTTCCTTCGTGCCGCTTTCCGTGTAGAGCGTCAGCGTAACGGTATTGTCCTGTGCGTGATAGGTCTCCGCCCGCGCGGTCACGCCGAGGGGCGCACTCAGGCGCGCAAGCTGCGCGTCCGCCTTATCCCAGTCGACCTCACTGCGCTGAGAGCCCCCCTCCGCGGCGTTCCAACGGTAGACAAAAACACACGACATACCGTCGCCAAAGGTGCTGCGCGTAATGAGTTCGCTGCGCCCATCTCCCGTGAGATCAAGCGGCCACGCGCCGTCGCCCTCCGCCGCATCATCAAAGTCATAGCCAACGGTCCTTCCCGCATAGACAAAGCCCTGCTCCGTCAGCGCATAGAAGTCACAAACTGTCATAACTGTGCCTTGGATCGTTTCAAGCTCGAAGCCCGGAAAGCCGAGCACATCGTCCCGTGCGGTGAGGGAGACTTTTTCGGCAGCGTTGCCATTCCAGATCCAAGTGCCGCGATTCACGCCGAACGGTATGTCGATCTCCGCACCGTCCGCGCCAAAGAGCGCGTAGCGCGCATAGCCAGCCTCATCCGGCTCGTAGACTCTCAGCGTGACGGTCTGATCACCGACCTCCTCGGTCTGCGTGAGCAGCACGGTGGGCGCGTCAGCCTCCTCCGGTGGCAATTCCTCTATGATGGGCTGCGGAGTGCGGCTTGCTAAGATGATGCTGACAAGCGCCGCTGCCACCAGCAGCGGCAGCGCGATCTTTCGGCTCATATCCTCTTCCTCCTGTTATTCTTCTTATAGAACAGCATAACAGCGGGCAGTGGAAATGACAAGTTACAAAGTGATGACATTCCAGTTACAGGAATGTAACAAAGCGAGAGGAACCTCCTCTCGCTTTGTTTCTTTACAGGATGATACAGATGAGACCGCCCGTGCCCTCGTTGATGATGCGCTCAAGCGTCTGGCGGAGCTTGAGGCGCGCGTCGTCCGGCATGTGCTTGAGCTTTGCCTGCAAGTCTTCGTTCACGATCTCGTGGAAGCTGCGGCCGAAGATGTTGGACTGCCAGATCTTCGTCGTGTCGCCCTCGAACTCCTGCAAGAGGTAGTTGACCATGTCTTCGCTCTGCTTTTCATTGCCGACGATGGGTGAAACGGTCGTTTCGATGTCGGCGCGGATGATGTGCAGGCTCGGCGCGCTCGCCTTGAGCCTCACACCGTAGCGCCCGCCCTGCTTCATGATCTCCGGCTCTTCGAGGTTCAGCTCGTCGACCGTCGGCACAACGATGCCGTAGCCTCTCTCGCGCGCGTCGGACACCGCCTGCGCCACCTTGTCGTACTCCGCCTTGACCGACGAAAGCTCAGTGAGAAGGCTCAGCAGATCGCCGTCATCCTTCACATCGAAGCCCGACTGCTCGCTCAGCGTCCGGTAGAACAGCGCGCGCGGGAGCTGCAATTCCGCCGCGGCGACGCCCGTGCCGAGCTGAATGGACGTGATGCGCGCGCTGCTGACGCTTTCGCAGCCGCCGATGGCGCTGATCGCGCCCTGCACCTCTCGGATACAGTGGAGGCTGCCTGTGTTCTCGCGGATGGCCTGATAGAGGCCGCTTTTGATTGGGTGATCGTCGGCAAGCGCCTCGACCCACGGCGGGATGAAGAGGTCCAGCTCGCAGAGCGGGAACTCGTAAAGGATGGCCTTGAGAATCATTCCCACTGCGTTGTCGTCGAGCGTCAGGCAGTTGACGGGCAGACATGTCACGCCATAGCGTGAAGCGATATCCCTTGCCATTGCCTGCACGCGATCGCTTTCCGGCTCTGTCGCGTTGAGCAGGACGAGGAAGGGCTTGCCGATCTTCTGTAATTCGCGGATGACGCGGCCCTCGGCCTCTATGTAGTCCTCGCGCGGGATATCGGTGATACTGCCGTCGGTCGTCACAACGACGCCGATGGTCGAATGCTCGCGGATGACGCGCGTTGTGCCAAGCTCCGCCGCCTCACTCATCGTCACCTCGTGGTCGAGCCACGGCGTCGAGACCATGCGCGGGCTCTCGCCCTCCATCTGCCCCGTCGCGCCGGGGATCATGTAGCCCACGCAGTCGATGAGCCGGACCGAGCAGCTGCTTCCCTCGTCGAGCGCGATGTCCACCGCCTCTTCCGGCACGAACTTCGGCTCCGCCGTCATCACCATGCGGCCGCTGCCGCTCTGCGGCAGCTCATCCTTCGCCCGCTCGCGGCGGTAGACATTGTCGATGTTCGGGATGACCTGCGTTTCCATAAAGCGCTTGATGAACGTCGACTTGCCCGCGCGCACGGGGCCGACGACGCCGATGTAGATGTCCCCCGCCGTGCGGGTCGAAATATCCTGATAGATCTCCGTATTCATGCTCATACCCTCTTCCTCCGTTCCTCAGCGCCTGCGCGGGATCAGCAGCAGCTTTCCGATCACCGCGGCGGATTCCTCCTTGAGCTCGTTGGCCGCGAGGATGGCCTCGACCGTTGTGCGGTACAGCTTGGCAATATCCCACAGCCGCTCGCCCTGCTTCATCGCGCGGAGCACGAGCGAGGGGACGTTCTCGTCCTTTTTTCCGCACTCCTCGGCCTCAAGCGACTGAAGACAAGGATAACGCGGCGTTTCCGCCACGCTGACGGCAAACGTTACGGGGAAGCGCAGCTCCACGCCGTCCGCGCCGACGGACGCGGCGATCTCACCCGCGTACATGTCCTGCACCCGCGCCTGTCCGCTGCCCGGAAGGTCGGTCTCGAGCAGCACCTCGCTCCGCCGCTCGGAGAGCAGCGGCACGGCGTTTTCGTCGAGATACAGCACGCGCAGATTCGCCGTCGCGCGCAGCGACGCGCTCTCTCCCCCGCCGCTCACGCCCGCGCTGCTGAAGATCACGTCCGTCGCCAGCACCGTCTGCACCTCGGCCCCGGTCTCGATCTTTTCGCGCACGAGCTGCTCGCGCAGCACCAGCGCCGCGCTGTCGCACAGCTCGACCGTCTCCGTCTTCGCGGTCAGGTCGTAGGCCGTGCTGTAAAGGTCCGCCACACAGCAAACGCTTTTCACCTCGCGCACCGCTGTGAACGCGCTGATGTAGAGCCGCAGCGAGATGGCGCGGTTGTTGTCCGGCTCGCTCTCGCTGCCGACATGGATCTCCGCGCCTGTCAGGCGCAGCGACGCGCGCACCGTCGTCTCGCCCTCCTCTTCGGCAAGTCCGTCTAGGATCTGCGAAAACGGCAATTCACTGCTCATCGACGCAAGGTTCCCGCTCTCATCCAAGTAGATGGCATCCAGCCGCGCGACGCCCTTGAGCACGATCTTATTGCCGATCGACTTGCAGTCAGTCACGCGCAGCGCACACTTTGTGCGTAAAAGCTCCTGAATGGGCTCCTTCGTGCCCGAAAGCAGCACTTCATCGGAAAATGTGAAGTCCTTTTCCCGAATGGCGCGGATAATGCCGATGTCCTTCTTTTCGCACAGCGTTTCGATCTTGTAGGCTTCCTGCTCCTTCACGCCGCTGCACACGCTCAGCGACGCGGGCACGTAGGGCGTAAGCGTCAGCTCCACGTTCACGCGCGTGAACACCTTGCGCGGGTTGAGCACGCGCACCTCGCACGAGCAGAGCCGGCCGTCGAGGCAGCTGTCCGCGCTGCCGCTCAGCGCGCGCCCCTCGATCGTCTCGTCGAGCGGCAGCGTGTATTCAAACGACTTCATCCCCTGCGCGTCCTCGGCCACGTACAAAAGCGTCATGCGGACCGTGCCCGACACCTGCGCTTTTCCGTCTGCGATCTCACGGCTGCGCAGGAAAAGGCACCCGCTCGCATCCACGATGCGGGCGATGTCCGGCAGATAGTCCGGCACGATGGTCTCCGTTGTCTCCTCGCGGTTCTCGCTGAGCTGCGGTAACGCCTGATAACAGGCAAACTGCTCCTTTTTCAATTCCAGTTCCATTGCAGTCCCTCTCCTTCGGCTAAGTGGTTACTGCACTTTATGCCGGGTGGACGCGCATTATGCCTCCTCTTTGACGCCAAATACGCGCCGCAGCAGCGACGAGAGAACCTTTGGTGACTTCCAAACGACAATTTTCATGCTTTTCCCTCCCAATATTCATACTCTTTTCAACCGATGTTAGAATCTGCGCAGGCAGCCGATGCCGCAGAAGATGAGAAGAAATGCGACCAGAAACATCAGCGCCCCCACCGGAAAAACAGCCGCGATGAAAATACCGAGCCCCAGCGCCAGCGCGCAAACACCCACGCAGTGCCACGGGCCGAACAGCGGCGGTCCTGGCGGGCGCGGCGGCGGATTCGAATACATGCTTTTCCCCTCCTCTCCCGGCGTTCGCCTGCTCCATTCTATACAAAAGCGGCCGCCGCGTTCCTGCTTTATCGTGACAAAGCGTCGAACTTCGTCATGTTGTCCTTTGTAATACTTGACATTCTCTCATCTTTATGTAATATTAAGAACAACTTCACTTGATCGCGGCTCTGCGAGCGTGTTCCGCACTGACCGCAATGGAAAGGACGGCACACCCATGCAGGAAATGAGCAGAAGAAATCAGCACTTTACCGACTCCGTCATTCGCAGAATGACGCGTATCTCCAACGAATGCGGCGCGATCAACTTAGCGCAGGGCTTCCCCGATTTTGACCCGCCCAAGGAGATGATGGACCGCCTCGAGGTCGTGAGCCACGAAGGCCCCCATCAGTACCCCATCACGATGGGTGCGCCGAATTTCCGCCAGGCCATCGCGCGCAAATGCGGTCACTTCATGGGCCGCACCATCGACCCCGAGACCGAGATCGTCGCGACCATCGGCTCGACCGAAGCGATGGTCGACACGCTCTTCGCCCTGACGAATCCGGGCGACCGCGTCGTGATGTTCTCCCCGTTCTTCGAAAACTACCGCGCACAGGTCATCATGGCCGACTGCGAGCCGGTCTTTGTCCCTCTGAATCCGCCGACGTTCTCCTTTGACCCGAACGTGCTCGAAGATGCGTTCCGCGGCGGTGCGAAGGCCATCATCATCTGCAATCCCTCGAACCCGAGCGGCAAGGTCTTCACCGAGGAAGAGCTCAAGACCATCGCCGACCTCTGCATCCGCTATGACGTTTACGCCATCATGGACGAGGTGTATGAGCACATCATCTACGACGGCCGCAAGCACGTCTACATGAACAGCATCCCCGGCATGTGGGAGCGCACGGTCTCCTGCTCGTCGCTCTCCAAGACCTACTCCGTCACCGGCTGGAGACTCGGCTATGCCATCGCGCCGGAGAACATCATGGCGCGCATCCGCCAGTACCACGACTTCAACGCCGTCGGCTGCCCGTCGCCTCTGATGGAGGCCGCCGTCGTCGGCCTCAACATGCCGCTGAGCTACTATGACGAGTTCGGCGCGCACTACGCGCACATGAAAAAGATCTTCACCGAGGGCATGCGCGACATCGGCATCCCTTTCACCGATCCCGAGGGCACGTACTTCGTGCTGGCCGACATCTCCCCGTACCTCAAGAAGGGCCAGAGCGACGTCGACTTCTGCGAGCAGCTGGCGAGGAAAGCCGGCGTCGGCGCCGTGCCGGGCAGCTCGTTCTTCAATGAACCGATCAACAATATTGTGCGTCTGCACTTCGCGAAGAAGGATGAGACGCTGTACGCTGCGCTGGATCGGCTGAATCATATCAAGGATATGATGTGAGTTTTTCGCACTTCATGCGGAAGGAATGTTCCCCACACAGTGTGGGGACGCGACAAAGGGGGGCTATTCTCTTTCCGAGGAAAGAGAATAGCCCCCCTTACACCCCCCAAGAGAAAGGGTTTTGATTGGCAATCTCGGGCTTGCACAAGTCTTTTGCCTCCGGAATGTAATGCCTGCGCGCGGCAGAGCCGCGTTGATTCCTGCTATACGACTTAGTGTGCTCCTATCATCCGCTGCCGCTCTCGAATCTTGTTTTGGTGCAGTGTAATCACCGTCTACCGATAGTACGCATATCGCGGCGAGCGCCAGCAATGCCGCATTTGGCACACAGTCTGCCGCCGAGTAAACGTCACTCGCGCCTCACGGTAGTAAGGCGCGGTTGAGAGTGGTAACGAGGCGGTAGGGATTCATGGCAAAGCCATGTACACCGCACCTGATTGCGCAGCGCGTGCAGCTCTTCGAGCTACAAACTGCCAATGTAAAATTTCTCTCGGGGGATTGAAAGGGGGATACTCTCTTTTGAAAGAGAGTATCCCCCTTTGATTCGCTTTCCCCTGCGCGGCGCAGGGGGGAATTTCCTGCTGTTTACAGCATCGAGATCTGTTCCTCCTCCGAGGAACCAACCGCCTCTGGACTCCCGAATTGAGAGACAAATTCTTCCTCGGAAAGAATAGGAACCCCCAGTTCCTTTGCCTTTTTCGTCTTCGACGAATTCGATTCCCCGTCGTTGCTGACGAGGTACGTTGTCTTCCCCGAGACGCTGCCGGTCACGGCGCCGCCTTGCTGTTCGACGTAGGCTTTGAACGCGCTGCGGTTTTTGAAGAGGTGCACATCGCCCGTGATGACGAAGCTCAGACCTTTGCAGGTTCCGTCGGCCTCCTGCTTGGGGGCGACGTCCTCCAGTGTGAGCTCTGCCATCAGGCGGTCGAAGAGGTTTTTGTTTTCATCGTCAGCAAACCAGTTCAGGAGCGCGTTTGAACGCTCGACGCCGATGCCGTCCACGTCCTCGAAGCCCTCGCCGCTCTCGATGCGTGATAAAAAGCCCTTCGTGCCGAGCGCTGCGATGAGCTTCTTGCCCGCGTCCGCGCCGATGTTTGGGATGCAGAGGGCGAAGATCAGGTGGATGGGGTCGACTTTGCGGCTCTTTTCGATGGCCGCCAACAGGTTCGCGCAGGACTTTTCGCCAAAGCCTTCGAGCTTTACGATCTCGTCCGCGTGCGCGTCCAGATGATAGAGGTCGGCAAAATCGCGCAGATAGCCGCGGTTGACGAACTCGTGCAGCGATTGCACGGAGAGGCCGTCGATATCAAGCCCGCCCTTGCTCGCAAAGCGGACAAAGCGCTTCAAGTGCTTGGCGGGACAGTTCGGATCGGTGCAGCGCAGCGTCTTCACGCCGCTGATGGGACTGATACGCACCTCGGTCGCCGCGCCGCAGACGGGACAGGCCGTCGGGACTTCATAGCTGCCCTCGGCCCTGACGACCGCGATGCACTTCGGGATGATCTTGTTGGCCTTGATGATGCGAAGCTCGGTCTTGCGGTCCTTGCCGATGCCGAGGCGCTCGAGCTCGCTGATGTTGCAGAGGCTTGCGCGCGTGACGGTCGTTCCCTCGAGCTGCACAGGGTCAAAGACCGCGACCGGCGTGATGGTCGAGGCCGCGCACGACCATTCGATGTGGTCGAGCACCGTGTCGGCGGAGACGTCCGCCCATTTGTAGGCAAGGCCCGCGCGCGTGGCGTGATGACCCGTCACGCTGCCGGTCGCTGCGTAGTCCGTGTCGTCGTAGGTGATGACAAGGCCGTCCACGGGAATGCCCATCTCGCCGGTGTCGACTTTTTTCGTCCAGCGCGCGATGGCGTCGGGCAGATTTTTCGCATCCGTGTGCTCGCGCTCGACTGTGATGAAGCCGAGCTTTTCCAGATAGTCCATGCGCGCGCCCCAGGAGCGGATCACTTCATCCGTGTGGACGAGCGTAAAGGCGTTGAACGTCACGTTGCGCTCTTTCACCTTGTCGAGATTCGTCTTGTCGAGCGCCAGCGTGCCGGCGGCGAGGTTGCGGGGGTTTGCGTAGCGGTCGTCCGCGTCCTCGAGCGTGTCGTTGATGGCCTCGAAATCTGCGTAGGAGATGGTCGCCTCGCCGCGCACGACGAGGTGGCCCTTGTCGCTGATTTTCGCAGGAATACCGCGGATGGCGGAGGCCATATAGGTGATGTTCGTGCCGACGGTGCCGTTGCCGCGCGTCAAAACGCGCGTGAGCGCGCCGCCGTCATACGTCGCCACAAGCGTCGAGCCGTCGAGTTTCCACGAGAGCCAAATGTCGCGCTCGCCCGCCCAGTCTTGCAATTCCTCGACCTTTTTCGTCTTGGCGAGCGAGAGCGCGGGGTACTCGTGCGCTTCCTTCTCCCCCTCGCCGTCCATTTCGTTTCCGGAATGGCTCGTCACCTGCGTGGGACTGTCGGGCCGGACATAGCCGGTCGCTTTTTCCAGAGCGGTCAGCTCGTCAAACAGAGCGTCCCACTCGTAGTTCGTCATCTGCTCCTCCTGCCCGCCGTAGTAAGCGTCGGAGGCGGCATTCAGCCGTGTTACGATCTCGTCGATCCGGATATTTTTGTCCATAGTGCGTTCCCTCTCTCCGGCGGTGCGCAAAAGGCAGTCAGCCGTTGTTCATGATGTAATCTTCCGCGTTCTGCTCCATGTCCTCGCCATTGCTGAAATAGGTGTAATTGTCCGGCACGGAGCCGACGATAACGGTCTCCGCCACGGAATAGGTGTTGCTGAATTTTGTCGTTGTGGAAAAGCCCGGCAGGAGAATGCTGACGTAGACGTCCACCACAAGATAAATTTGGTGCTTCGTCTGGTTGATGCCCGCCGACGTGAACGCATTTTCAAAATGCGCGCTCGACGAGCCGACCGACTGCATCCGCACGCGGATCAGCGGCCCGCGCCCCGCCAAAAACGGCGAGCCGAGCAGCGTGCCGACCGGCACGGAGAGTTCCTTCGTCGTCACCTCGGAGAGCTTTTCGAGTACCTCGTCGATGATGGCGGACTGCAAACGGTTGAACTCCGCCATGTTGCTCTTGACCGCCGTGATCTTTCCCTCGTTGTCCTTTTCAAAGGAGATGAGCTGGTCGTAATCTACGCCGCCGCTGTAGATCGTTTCGTTCACGGCGGCGGTCACGATGCCGTTGACCGTATTTGACACGCGCGCCGTTGCGAGCGACGTGAGCACGGGTTTTAGGTGCGTCATTGCCACGATGGCGAGCGCCAGCAGCGCCGCGAGCAAAAACAGCACAAGCAGCAGCGCCCGCTTCTTTCCTGAAAGTCTTCTGTGTCTCCATTTCGGCACAGAGCCTCACCCCGATTCCAGTGAAGCCTATGCCGCGCGGGCTTTTCCCTATTCGCCCAGCCCCATGACGAGCTTTTTGAACGCCTTGCCGCGCTCCATGAAGTTCGCGAACTGGTCGAACGCCGCGCACGCGGGCGAGAGCGTCACGATGTCGCCGCGCACCGCGCGCTCGTAGGCGGTCTTCACGCAGTCCTCCAGACTCTCGCAGCGCACGATCTCGGGGCTGCCGTGATAGCCCGGGCACTCGCGCACGGCCTTTTCGATGGCGTCCGCTGTCGCGCCGCACAAAATAAGCAGCTTGACGTGCTTTACCACCTCGGGTGCAAGGGGTGCAAAGGGAATATGCTTGTCATATCCGCCCGCGAGCAGAATGACCTTTTCGTTGAACGCGTTGAGCCCCGCGATGGTACGCGTCGGGCTCGACGCGATGGAATCGTTGTACCACTGCACGCCGCGGATCGTCCGCACCGGCTCGATGCGGTGCTCGACGCCGGCAAAGGTACGCGCAGTCTCGCGCATGACCTCGTAGGGCACCAAACCGTCGAGCGCCGTCACGGCGGCGAGGTAGTTTTCGACATTGTGCATCCCCGGCAGACGGATGTCAGAGATCTGCATGACCGCTTCCTCGCATCCGTCATGGCGCAGGACGATAGTATCTCCGCGCAGGAATGTGCCGTCCGCGACCTCTTCGCGGCGGCTGAAGAGCCGCATCCGCGCGGATACCTTTTCCGAAAGAGAGCGCGTGATGTCGTTGTCTTCGTTGAAAATGGCGATGTCGCCCTCGTGCTGATGGAGATAGATATTCTCCTTCGCCGCGATGTACTCGTCCATATCCTTGTGCACATCCAGATGGTTCGGCGCAAGGTTCGTCATCACCGCGATGTGCGGCGAGCGCTTCATATCAAGCAGCTGGAACGACGAGAGCTCGACGACCGCGAAGTCTTCAGGCTGCATCTTCTCCGCGTCGCACAGCAGCGGGTGGCCGATGTTGCCGCCGAGATACACGGTCTTCCCCGCCGCGCGCAGCATTTCGGCGATGATGCTCGTCGTGGTGGTCTTGCCGTCGCTGCCCGTCACGCCGATGATCGTACATGGGCAGACCTCGAAAAAGATCTCCATTTCCGACGTCACAACGCTGCCGCGCGCTTTCGCCTCGAGCAGCGCCGGAACGTCCGGCCGCATGCCCGGCGTGCGGAAAACGACATCCGCGCGCAGATCATCGAGGTAGCCTTCGCCAAGCTGCAAGTGCGCGCCCAGCGCTTCAAGCTGCTCCGCGCGCTCGCCGAGGTCTTCGCGGCTCTTTTTGTCGCAGGCGATGACCTGCACACCGTTTCGGCACAAAAGCTCGATGAGCGGCGTGTTGCTCACGCCGATGCCGAGCACTGCCGCTGTTTTTCCTCGCAGGGAGGATAGATATTCCTGTATCGTCATAGACGTTCATCCTTTCGTCTGCACATACAAATTCAATATATAGTATAGCGCAGGAACGGCAAAATAGCAATGCATTTTCCGTTGACAAGCCCCGCGCCATGGGCTAAAATAGTTGTGCGAGTATGACAGACAGTCGCGCGGCGAGGCCGAAAGGCCCGCTGTGAGGAAAGTCCGGGCTCCACAGGGCAAGGATAACGGGTAACGCCCGCCCAGAGCGATCTGAGGAAAAGTGCAACAGAAATAGACCGCCCGAGGTATGCAAGTATCTCAGGTAAGGATGGAAAGGTGCGGTAAGAGCGCACCCGTCGGCTCGAGAGTGTCCGATGCTGTAAACTCTATCCGGAGCAACACCGGTATGGGAGCAATAGGTTGGCCCGACCGCTCCCGGGGTGGCTGGAGTACCGCGGCAACGCGGCGCGTAGATAGATGACTGTCAAATACAGAACCCGGCTTACAGTCATGCTCGTGCAAAATATGAGAGGGACGGCGGAAATCGCCGTCCCTCCCGTTTTTTCTTTTCTGACATAAACTGTCCAAAATGCAGAAAAAGCGGCGGGAGCTCCCGCCGCTTTTCTTTTTTATGAATCAAACTTCCTTCTTGCCGATGCGGATGAGACGCACGACCACAGGGCTCAGCACCACGTTGAAGAGGAGCTCGAAGATAAAATTCGCGCCGACAAGGCCAACGATCATATACTGGCCGACGTTTGCGCCAAAGCCCATCGCATCCGCCCAGCCGCCGATGGTCTCCATAAAGAAGAGCAGGCAGCCGATCAGGAACACGCCGGTATTGACCACCGGGCAGACCACAGCGGCCACCGCCACGGCAAGCGTGCGGTTCTTGTTCTCAAGCGCCTTGTAGACAAGGCCGGAGAGAAGACCCGCCAGCGTACCCTTGACGAGCACCGTCAGGATCGTGCCAAGCGCGTTGACGCCGAGGAACGCCGCCGCGTCGCCGCTGAGCAGCACGACCACGCCAAACACAAAGCCGAGCCACGCGCCAGCACCTGCGCCGTAGAGCGCCGCACCGATAACGACCGGCACCAGCACCAGCGAAATGCTGAACGTGCCAAACCGGATAAAGCTGCCCATCAGCTGCAGAACGATCACAATAGCGGTGAACAGACCGAGACCAACGATCTTCTGCGTGTTGTTGTTCTTACTCATATGTTTCTCCTTTCACCCGGCCGTCCGTGCAAGGGGGGCTATACAGGTGTTACAGCAGGAGCGCGCTGCGGAAAAAGCTCCTCCTCACAGCGCACCTTGTTTTTCTGCCGAAACTGGACGTCCGACGTGCCGAGATATAATACCAAACAACGGCGACAATTTCAAGTGGAATATTTATATATTTTTATAGGATATCCATATAAGTCAGGCGGCAAAAAAGAGCTTGAGAAAATCTTCTCAAGCTCTTTTTAATCTCCATGATGTATGTCACAACAGAAGCCGCCGTGTACGCCATAGCAGGACAAAGATATGTCACAACTGCAGGTATCACACTGCTGAAAAAGTCAGCATTTGCAAGGGGTTTAGTCCTGGTCCCAGTTGTGGTAGGTATTCTGCACGTCCTCGTTGTCGTCGAGCATGTCGAGCAGCTTTTCCATGTTCTTGATGTCCTCGTCGCTCTCGAGCTTCACGTAGGTCTGCGGGACAAGGCTGATGTCCGCGCTGACGAAGGCGTAGTTCTTCTCCTCGAGGGCCTTGACGACGTCGTTGAACGCGTCGGGGTCGGTCGTGATCTCGAAGACGTTATCCTCGGCGTTGAAATCGTCGGCACCGGCGTCGAGCGCATCCATCATGACGGCGTCCTCGTCGTAGTCTCCGTCCTCGTTGTCGATGATGATGACGCCCTTGCGGTCGAACGACCAGCTGACGCAGCCCTGCGCGCCCATGCCCTTGCCGTACTTATCGAAGTAGTGGCGGACCTCCGGCGCGGTGCGCTGGCGGTTGTCGGTCAGTGCCTCGACGATGACAGCCACGCCGCCGGGGCCGTAGCCCTCGTAGGTGACGGACTCGTAGTTGTCGGTGTTGCCCGAGCCGAGCGCCTTGTCGATGGTGCGTTTGATGTTGTCGTTGGGCATGTTGGCAGCCTTCGCCTTGGCGATGACGGTCGCGAGACGGGAGTTGTTATTCGGATCGCCCGAGCCGCCCTGCTTGACGGCGACGATGATCTCCTTGGCGATCTTGGTGAAGGCGGCGCTGCGCTTGGCGTCAGCTGCGCCCTTCGTCTTTTGAATATTGTGCCACTTGGAATGTCCGGACATGATGTGATCTCTCCTTACAGATAGTATTGAATGACGTCTCTGTGCGACGTCGATATTACGGTTTTCACCTCGGGGAAATGCTCCTCCAAATACGCCTTGACCGTCGGACAGACGACGTTCTCCGTCGGAAAATGCCCTGCGTCGATCAGGTTGAGTCCCCGCGTATCCAGAAAATCGTTGTAGCGCAGATCGCTCGTCACGAACGTATCGCAGCCCTGCGCAATGGCCTGCGGGATGTATTCGCCGCACGCGCCGCCGCCGACGGCTACGCGGTGCACCCGCCCGCTGCCGTGGCAATAGCGCAAGCCGCCGCAGCCGAGTAATTCTATCACATCCCGCAGGAACTCTTCAAGCCCTTTTTCGCAGGAAAGTGTGCCAATACGCCCGATTTTTTCGTCGTTGAGCAAAAAAACATCGTTAAGGCCCAGTTTTTTCGCCAGACAGTCGTTCACGCCGCCGTCCGCAGCATCCAGATTCGTGTGCATGCAGATGGCGGAAATGTCGTTTTTGACGAGTGTGGTCAAAACGCCGCCGAGGCGCGTGTCGGGCCGAAGGGTCTGCATCTCGCGCTCGTGCCAGCGCACGTTCATCACCGGATGGTGGGACACGATGAGCTGCGCGCCGCAGTCGATGGCCTCCTGCACCACGCGCTCGGTGATATCGAGCGCGACTAAAATGCGCTCGACCTCCTGCTCGGGATCGCCGACGAGGTGGCCGACATTGTCCCAGTCCATCGCGCTCTCGCGCGGCGCCCAGGAAAAAAGCCTCTGTTCGATCTCATGTACCGTTGCCATGTTCCCACTCCCCTTTTCTTCTCTCGATCTCTTCGATGAGATTTTCAAGATGCGCGATACGCGCCTCCTTATCTGCGAGCGACGAGACGGCGAGGCCGTCTCTCGCCCGATTGAGCTTTATAAGATGCTGCGACAGGTATTCGCCGTACAGCGGGTCATTTCGCAGCAAAAGTCCCGTCAGCGCATCGGCCTCGCTCAGCTCCTGCCCCATCCCCGCTCTCACACGGAAGACGACGTAAAGCTGCTCCTTGTCGCGCACGAGCGTCTCGCTCAAAAAGCGGTAGCCGTGCCCGCAGAGCCAGCAGCGCAGAAGGTCGATCTTTGTCTGCGGCTGCAAAATGAGCGTATGCACGTCCTCATGCGTCCAGGGCGCGGCCTCGAGAATACCGAGGATCGTCTCGCCGCCCATGCCGGCGATAGCGATGGCGTCGCACTCCTCTGCTTTGATCTTCGCAAGGCCCGGGCAGAGGCGAAAATCCATGCGCTCCGTCACGCCGTATTCTCGCGCCGTCGCGCGCGCGTGGTCAAGCGGCAGCGCGTTGATGTCAGACGCAATGGCGCTTTCAATGCGCCCGTGCTGCAAAAGCCACACGGGAAGATACCCATGGTCGGTGCCGACGTCGGCCAGTCTCGCGCCCTGCGGCACAAGGCTTGCGATGCATTGCAGCCGCGGCTGAAGCTGTAATTCCTTTTCCACCGCCGCCCTCCTTTCGCTGAGCGAATAAGACGCATACGGAAGACCCGTATGCGTCCTTTTCTTATTCCTTGACAGGCTTGTTGGCCTCTTCGTTCACGAGAGCCAGCAGCTTCTCCACGTCGATCCCGTGGACCATGCAGGCCTCTTCCACCGTCTCACCGCGGGAGCTGGGGCAGCCCAGGCAGTGCATGCCGATCGACAGGAAGATCGGCGCGGTCTGCGGCGCAACGTCCAGAATGTCACCGATGATAGTGTCGCGCTTAATTTCGATCATGTTTGATTCACCTCCGTGAAAATAGCTGAAAATAGTTTATCCCATTTTTCGCACTTTTTCAATAGGAAATGTAAAAAAAGAAGCTGCCATAAAGCCAAAAAAGAAAGACGCCCGCATTAGCGGACGTCTTTCGATCAAAACGTTTACAAGAATTACTGCTCAGCGCGCATCTTGGCGAAGCACTCGCTGCAGTAGACCGGACGGTCGGACTTGGGCTCGAAAGGAACCTTGGCCTCGCCGCCGCAAGCTGCGCAGACTGCGGTGAAGTACTCACGGGGGCCACGGGCGGCGTTCTTGCGAGCGTCGCGGCAGGCCTTGCAGCGCTGGGGCTCGTTCTGGAAGCCGCGCTCCGCGTAGAACTCCTGCTCACCGGCAGTGAACACGAACTCTTTGCCGCACTCTTTGCAAACTAAAGTCTTGTCTTCGTACATGATTTTACCCTCTCTTTGAATCAGAAAAAAATATATGCGTTCAGCGTTTGCTGATATCGCCGGAAAAAATGTGCTGCGCAGCCTTGCGGCGAACGCGCTGCACGGCGTTGTCCACCGACTTCGGAGACTTGCCCACGGCCTTTGCGATCTCGTGACAGGAAAGGCCTTCCAAATAGTACCCTAAGATCTTCGCCTCGAACTCGGACAAGTGCTTGCGGGTACTTTCGAGTAGACTCTCCACGTGGTCCCGCTCCGCGATGAGGAGCTCGGGGTCTGTGTGGCTGGGGTCTAAAGTACCGGCGGTGTAAGAAGAACTGTCAAAGGAAGGGGTATCAAGGGATATGGATTCGTTCAGCGGATAATGCTTGCCGCGGGAGGCGGCACGGAGCGCGGAGAACAGGCGGTTGCGAATGCAGATCTCTGCATAGGTGTGAAACGACGCCGCCTTGTCAGCGTCATACTCCCGTATCGCCTGAATGAGACCGAACATGCCCTCCTGAATCAAATCCTCCCCGTCGCCGCCGGCGAGGAAAAGCGGACGCGCACACGCGCGCACCATTCCGTAATAGCGCGTGACAAGAAGATCTGCTGCTTCCCTGTCGCCCGCGGCGGCCATGGCGCACAGCTGCTCATCCGTGCAGGCTGCAATCTCTTTATGATGGCTCTCACTCTGATGATACTGCATGTATTATACCTTCTGTGCTCAGGTTTTGTCAAGTATTTACGAAAATTCAGTATTAGCGCTAACGATTTTACAGCATTTTTATCACATTGACCAAATTCTCGGCCGCAAGAAGGGCGATTTGTTCTGTTTTTGCCTCAACCATGACGCGGATGAGCGCTTCCGTGCCGCTCGGGCGGACGAGCACGCGTCCCTCGCCGGAGAGCTTTCCCTCCTCCTCCGCGATGGCCGCGGAGAGTGCATCGGATGCCATGATGGCATCCTTGATGCCGCGTTCATGCGAAACGGCGACGTTGAGCAACACCTGCGGATACTGCGGGCAGACGGACGCAAGCTCAGAGGCCTTCTTCCCGCTGCGCACGAGCACGTCGAGGAACTGAAGCGCCGTCAGCTGACCGTCGCCGGTCGTGGCGTAGTCGGTGAAGATCGTGTGGCCCGACTGCTCGCCGCCAAGCTTGTAGCCGCACTCATTCATCTTTTCGAGCACGTTGCGGTCGCCCACGCTCGTGCAGACGAGGCCGACGCCGTTTTCGCGGCAGAACTCGTGAAGGCCGAGGTTCGACATCACCGTCGCAACGATCGTGCCGCCCGAGAGCTTCCCGCGGCGCTTCATGTCCGAGCCGCAGACGGCAAGCACCTTGTCGCCGTCGATAACGCCGCCCTGCTCGTCGACGAGCAGGCAGCGGTCCGCGTCGCCATCGAACGCGACGCCGATGTCATAGCCGCCCGCGACGACCTTTTGTGCAAGGTCGTCGAGATGCGTCGAACCGCAGTGGTCGTTGATGTTCACACCGTCCGGCTCGCGGTGGATGAAGTCACAGAAGCAGCGGAAGCGGCCAAAGAGCTCCGGTGCCGTCGCGGACGACGCGCCGTTCGAGCAATCGACCAGCACGCGCAGGCCGGACAGGTCTCCTTCGATCGTGCCAGCTAAATGGTCGATATACGCCTCGCGCGACTGCCGCAGACCGTGGCGCAGGACGCCGATCTCGCCGTGCGTCGCGGCGGGATAGATGTCGGTGAGAATTTTTTCTTCGACCTGCTCTTCGATCGCGTCGGGCAGCTTGTAGCCCTTTTCGTTGAAGACCTTAATGCCGTTGTGCTCGTAGGGGTTGTGCGAGGCGGAGATCACGATGCCCGCATCCGCGCCTTTGAGCACGGTCAGGTACGCGACCGCCGGAGTCGGCAGCACACCGAACGGCATCACGTCGCCGCCGACGGAGCAGATACCCGCGATCAGCGCACTTTCGAGCATATCGGACGAAATGCGCGTGTCCTTGCCGATGGTGATGACCGGCTTTCTGCCCTTTTCTTCCTTCAAAACGGCCGCGATGGCCTTGCCCGTACGGAACGCAAGATCAGCCGTGAGATTTTCTCCCACAACGCCGCGAATGCCGTCGGTGCCAAACAGTTTTCCCATTATTTTGATTCCTCTTCTCAAAAAGATTTGAAGTTTTGCCGTAAAGTAGTTTGCATTTATAGGCTAAGCTGTTCCGGCACTTCGTCCATGCTCTTCGGCACGGAGAGGCCTAAGTGCTCATATGCCTTGCGCGTCACGCAGCGCCCGCGCGGCGTGCGCTGCAAAAAGCCGAGCTGCATCAAATACGGCTCGTAAACGTCCAGCAGCGTGACGGCTTCCTCGCCGATGGTCGCCGCCAGCGTCTCGATGCCAACAGGGCCGCCGCCGTAGTTTTCGATGATGGCGTGCATCATCCTGTGGTCGATGGGGTCAAGACCAAGGTCGTCGATCTCGAGCGAGCGGAGCGCTTCGTCCGCGACCTCCTTCGTGATGACGCCGTCGGCCCGCACATCCGCAAAGTCGCGCACGCGGCGCAGCATGCGGTTCGCGATACGCGGCGTGCCGC
>ENA-OUOW01000208-OUOW01000208.1-human-gut-metagenome-genome-assembly--contig:-NODE-208-length-61344-cov-5.532314_pt1 | contig 61344 bp, 66 predicted proteins | sample MGYA00237938_ERZ548769 | MGnify/ENA primary metagenome ERZ548769 (study PRJEB26490, sample SAMN05356870) | human gut metagenome | biome: terrestrial biome; feature: human-associated habitat; material... | reverse complement strand
CACATCTACTCCGGCGTAAATCGTCTCCTCACATGCAGATGCGATTTCCCGGTATTTCGCTTTTCTGGCATCCTCAAGGCTCAGATTTTCTACACTGGATGGATCTGGTACTTCCTCCGCTTTCTTGAGCCAGTAGTCAAAATCGGCTTCGATCTCTTTCTCGGTTACTTCTCCGTTGTAGTGGAACTGCACTTCGTCACATTCCCAGACTTTGTATTTACTTTTCTTTCCATCTTGGATCTCTTCTCTCTCCACCAGCTCGATACTCTGTCTCAGAATCACATCTGTACCAGAAAACACCGGATAGATCTCAATCTTCGATGGCTGCGATAAGTAAGATTCTCTTCTCATTTTCAACTTCCTTTCCGTGCTTACTTGCACTGTATGAACACATTTTTAATAATGCATCAAAATTGTATTTCTCCCGGAACTTTTGGCTATTGCTATGCTCAACCCATCCTTTATAGGCCGCAATCTTGCAAGCCCTCCACCACGGGACAAATCCTCTTTCTACAAAATCCATCCAGGCACGTATCACTTGTCTCCGGATTCTCCGGAATACTCTGCCACGAATGATCGTGTATTTTCTCCGGACAACATAGCCCATCATGTCAACTCCTGGAGTTCTTTTCTTACTGCCTTTCTTTCTCTCTTCGTAGTTCTCCTTCTCTTCATCAAACGATGCCACTTGGTAGAACTGCCAGATATCCTTGATTTTCAATCCGAACTTATCATGTGCCCAGACCGTGGCTTTCTTCATTGCTTTTCTCAGCTTCGAGATATCGCCGTAGATCGTGAAATCATCCGCATAACATACAACCGCATTGACAAGCCTGTTCCGCTTTCCTCTGCGTATCTGTGCCTGCTGATAGATGTATCTCAGAACATAGCTCATAACGTAATTAAACAGCCATGCCGGAAGATATCCGCCAACACACAAATGGTTCCCAGGATAATTGCTCATAAGAGCACCTAGGAACCATAGCAGCACTTTATTCTTGCCTATATCTCTTCGTAACATCTCCATTACGATACCCACCGTTACCGATGGATAGGCTTTTGTTACATCTCCTTTGATTGCTACAACCTTGCCGTGGAATTTCTTCCGGAGCAGTCTTTCGATCTTCCGCTTTCCGGCTACGCCTCCCTTATTCGGGATGCTCCCGTACTGGATCGGTAAAATCTTCGCTCTGAAAAGAGGTTTCAACGCATATACTCCGATATATTCAAACACCTGCTGTTCTGGAGATTCCTGGCAGATATCACGGAGCTTCTGCGTCAGTCCGTCAATTCTTTGAAATTGGCGAATCGGTTTTAATTGTAAATCTCGGTTGATTATACGTTGCGTCAGCATCTTTGCTACTTCTGATTCAGCTTCCAGGGTTCGTTTAAAATCCTTATTCAGCTGATCCTCTACGATCTCACGCTTTGTTATTTTCCCGGTCTTGCATAGCAGACGTTGGAAATCTTTTCTGCTCCGCTTATTCCGGAAGCATTCCACAACGGCAAGTTCATTAAATTTCCAGTCCTCAATATTGACCGTTGCTGGTTTGCAATATGTTTTCACACATCAACCTCCTTAATATTCATCTGGTTACTTCCGTGGCTTTCCCCGTAGGTACTAGCCTCGTTGGTTTCAAGTTATTTTCGCACATAAGCGAGGATTATACGGTGCAATGATTTTTAAATACTCTTTTCAAAATTGTACCAGTTGCTCCGAGAGAGCCGTTCCAGTTAGCGTTAGACACCCCATTGTTCGAGTTACGGCAAGGAACGCCAGCATTACCACCGTTGTTCAAGTTACCAAAGCACCAAGCCGCACGAACACCAGACGCCGCAGGTTCGCAATTGAAGCCAGCTCCCAGACACCGTATAACCCTAAAATTATTTTATTTGCAAATAAGACAATAAAGGGGCTTACTGCCCCTCTGCTTCGCATTCACCCCGTTTTTAACCCTCAAGACCAGGTGCTCCGAGAGAGCCGTCCCAGCTAGCGTAAGACACCCCATAGTACGAGTGACGGCAAGGAACGCCAGCAGCACCACCGTAGTTCAAGTGACCAAAGCACCAAGCCGCACGAACACCAGACGCCGCAGGTACGCAACGGAAGCCAGCTCCCACTCCAACGCCGCTTCCGCTTGCGTTGGTTGCCTCCGGCCACAGAACATCATCATTGATTGCATTATCAGTAATATACTTCCATGTCCAGGCAGCCGTATCTTTCGGGAATACCAATGTTGGAACATTTACTTTTTCGTAGTTCTCATTGATTGCAGAGCCTACTTTTGACTGATCGTAACATTTGTAGCAATCAAAACAATAATTCTCATTCGCATCCTGGCTCCACTGCCATAATTCATCGGAGACAATCAGATAGGAACCATTCATGAACTCTACGCCCTGGATCATTCCCGGTTCTTTTCCGGAAGTCGGACTGTATCGACTACCATCTCTACCAAGTACATTATCATTCCATCCGGAATAATACGGGCTTGTGGAAAGATATGTGCTTCCGGCTGTGGTATCAAAAGTCTTACCTCCGTTGTCAACATAGACCGCTGAGTAATCCGTACCACCAATGTTCACAGTCTCGATGGCTGTAATCAGTTTTCCATCGAAGATAGAATAGTTACTTGCTGTGTTTCTGTCAGATCCGCTCTGAATGCCAAGCATAACAGCCGAGCCAACCAAAAGGTTTGCAGCCTGCTCCTTTGTCAGAATTACCCTTTCTACTCCAGTCTCACTCACTGCAACTGTGTACTGGTAGTTGTAATTTGTGCAACCTTCAATCTTTCCGGAATTTCCTTTACGTCCATATTTCAGACGTGTCATGGCATCCACGAACTTCGGAAGGGATCCAGAAGCTCCGGAATACTGTGCTCCTCTGCCTCTCCATCTGGTTACGCCTGTCTGGTGGGAAGTTCGGTTGGCTGGCTTCAATCCGGTTCCGCATGTGATACCCCCGTCTGCATCAATTCCGGCATAATACTTCGGGTGTGCCATATACTCATGCACTTTTCCGGTTCGATCGGTTCCCTCTTTCCATCTCTTATACCCCGGTGCCGGTGTGCATCTGGTTTTCAGATATTTATAATCTTTATCCTGCCACTCTCTCTTGTAGGTATTCTTCTGGAGAACCCAGCACAGGTGTTCTCCGCCTCTGACCTTTGCTGTATCGTCAATGTGTTCCACATAGAAAATCTCATGGGAACCATCTGCTTTTTTCTCTGCCGCTACTTCCAAACACCAGAACTGCGGAAGGTGTGCAAACGGATCATTACCGGCTGTAGATTCTGTGGACGGTGTACATGTCAGTCCTGTGGAATTATCCGTTAAGGTTCCGATCATAGACGTACTCTTATCATATCTTGGTGTCGTTACGCCGTGAACTCTGGAATCAACCAGAACATTTCCGAACCATCTCTCCAGCATCTCCGCTTTCGTGAAAAGCTCCGGATTATGTTGAATCTTCCACCATTCAGTAAAAAGGGCATCTACCTCCGCTTTGGAAGTAGCTGCCGCAACTTTCTCTTTATATTTCAGATCCATTTCTCCAGCAATCTGATCTCTGTGAACTTTGACCAGTAACTGCATGGTCGTGTCTCTGGGGATATTGATTGTCTCACTCATTTTCTGCCTCCTATGCACTTAAAATGATTGCGTCAAGTCCCTTGTCATCCGGGTTAATCTGGAACGCAATCGTGTTGACCTGGTTAATAAGTATCTCTGTAGCCTCTTTCGCCTTAGCAATGGCATCCGCAGTATTCGCCTGCCTGTCCTTCTCGTTCTGAATCCGGACATTTTCACTGGCGGTTCTTGTCTGCTCCGCAGATGCTCTGTCTGATTCAGCCTGGGATCTTGCCTGCTCAGCCTGGACTCTGGCAGTTTCAGCCTGTGACCTGGACTGTTCTGCTTTATTCGCATTATCAGTAGCCAGGTTGGCTTTCTGAGCCGCCTGGTTCGCTGCAGAAGTCGCACTATCCGCATTCCCGGCTGCTGTAGATGCCAGACTAGCCGCCTGCTTTGCATCCTGCGCCGCCTGGTTCGCTGCCGTTACAGACTGCTGGATCGCTGAGTCAATCTGTTTTGCAGAATCAACGACTTTCTGTAAAGCTGTCTGCTGTGTCTTACTGGCCTCTGTAGCTTTCTCAGTTGCTGTCTGCTGTGTCTTACTGTCAGACGTAGCCTTTTCCGTAGCGGTCTGCTGTGTCTTTCCGGCTGAGGTAGCTTTTTCATTTGCATCCTGCTGAGCTTTACCATTGGCGATTGCTGTAGTTAGATTCTGCAATGCAGCTTTGACTTCCTCAGACTTCGTGTTGATAGATTCTACCTGCTCTTGCATGGTAGTCGCCGCCTGATTTATTGACTCTTTGATGCTGTTGTAGCTTTCATTTTCCTCGTGAATCTTCTGCATACAGGAGATAAAAGCTCCTCGCACCTCTTCTCCATAGACCGCATTTCTAAGCTGATCTATTTCCTGGGAAATATCTGCCATTTACTCCACCTCCTCGATAACAGGCTCCTCTCCGGCAACATTTTCTTCCGATGCGCCCGGGACTTCTTCTGGATTTTCAAAAAGCGTAATCAGCTCTTCTTTTTCTTTCTCGAAAGTCTCCTGTTTCTCTTTCGCCTCGGTTTCATAATATTCTTTCAATTCCTCTTCATATCTGGCTGTATCGTCCGCAAGTTCGTTTGCAGCATTTGATCTGATTTCAGCAAGCACTCCGCTCAGAATCCCCTCTGCCATAAAAATAGGCAACCCATAAGCCGCCATCGTGTTTCCAACCTGCCTTGTGATTGCCTGTTTCGCATCAGCATAAATAACACTAAGCGGTCTGACCGGCTTTTTCTTCTCTTCCATCTTCCTTTACCTCCTGCTCTCTTTTAATGGTTCCTACAGCTACACTGTTTTTCGCTACCTTTTCCGGTGCGTCTCCTCTCGGAAAAATAATTTCCATCTTCTTGCCTCCTTCTTAATTCCAGTAACCTACTATGATTCCGTTGTAAACTCTGAGATGTGAATACGTCCAACGGTTGCCATTGTTCGTGATCTCACATACAATCGGTATCGATCCGCTAAATGCGTTATACCCTCCAGCAGAAATCGAACCTATCTTGAAATTTTTCAGCGTATACCAGTTTCCGATCAGATTACAACCCATATTAACTCCATACTCATCGTAAATAGAGTTCGCACGGCTGAAGCATAACATCGTCGTGTATGAGCTGGCCGATGCGCTGGCTTTCTGAGCGAACGCCATGTACTTTCCCTGTGGCTCCAAGTCGAACACCAGCCCCTTATGAGAATTGTTCTGAGCCCACTGGTTTGTGCCAATACATCCGACATAATAACCATCCCGATAGAAATGGTTTCCGCTTTCATCGAATACCGCTCGCTTCTTTGACGAAGACACGCCATAATCATAAATGGCTATCTCTCCCGCGCTGATCTGCACATACTTACTGCTGTTGTTGAATGCCGTAATTACTCTGTCATAATACTGAGTAACATATGAACCAAAATCTCCCTTACTTACCTTGCTGATAATATTATCGGCATTGACTTTGATAGATGCCTTCAGATCTTCCTCGCCTTTTGTTGCTCTCTTGACCTCTGCCTCGATGGAGTCTTTCAATACACTCAACTGGCTTTCTGAGTATGCGGATATATAACCAAGGATTTCAACATCCGTGATATATACAGTCGTATCCGCCACATAGTTATAAAAGTATGTGTAAAAATACGATGGCGTAGCTTCGGCTGTAAATTCAAACTGTTTCCACCCACTTCCAAGCTCTCCGGCAGCCGTTAAAAATGCTTTTCCGTCAATCGTGACTCGTATCCGTGCATTTCCGGAATCTTCCGTATCGCAAGCTGCTTTGAACCTTACAGTCACTTTCCCTTTTTTCGCCCACGGTCTCTGGTACCATGAGAGGCTATAGGTCGAAGTATTATTCTCTATCTTCGCACAGCTTTTTCCAGAAAAGGTAGTCTGCGTTATTTGTACAGCACTACTTCTATTCCATCCGGTAAACTTATCAGTGTTATCCGAAAAATTCCCATTGCTGCAATAATTGTGCAATGAGTTTTCGTATACTTCGGACACAGTTGCAGATACTTTCCCGACTTCGACATCCAGTCTTGCATCGATATCGTCCAACAGTTCCTGCATATCCCTCAAACACCGGATATCCGTTACATACAATACGTTTCCGGAATATCCGTATACCGTCACGGCTACAGACTTTGCAGCTTTCGTGATCTTGACTTCTTTGCTGTAGGCGTGGTATTCATCTGCGGTATATCCACTGAGATAAGCCGTGGACTTATTTTTGGAAAATCCGTACTGGATATAAGACGGTCGGTACTTTGAACCTTCCGGATACGCCGCTTCGACAGCAATCTTATAATTGCCAGCCTCCAGAGTTCCCAGACTCTGTGTCAGCGTTACTGCTCCGGTTCCGGAAAATGTTAGCTTAAAGGCGTTCATGTTCAGAAACTCCGACTTCTCCACCTTGCAAATGCTGGTCGCTCCGGATATTGAGAACCTGGCCAGATCCAGTGTCTCCTGCTCTCCGCCGGTTATATAATTCTTTCTGGTAACTCTTTCCTTAACACTTCGTACAGACAGTTCAATGCGGTTCTCCATGTTGGAAATGGAATTCTCAATCTCCTCTCTGGCTACTCTGACTTTATTATCAGCATGATTCTTCGCCGCTGTCTCGCTCTCTGATATCTTCGTTTCTACCGATGTCCGGTATCCGGCATCCAGCGATTCTGTCTTGACGGAATTTACCAGAAGCATCTCCCCATTGATTTTTCCATCCATGGTCAATGCCACTCCGTCTATCGGTCCGTCATACCCCTGGCTGTAATGAGCAAAACCGCCAAGTCCCCATCTCCACAGATTCTTGGCTTTGTTCTTATAATCCACATCATCAGCAACAATAAACTCATTCGGAACGTGCACTGCATATCCACTGGCTACCTGTTTATTTATTAGGTCCTGTGCGCTTCTGAGAGCCTCTTGCAAGATTTCTGTCTTGCTCGGTAAGGATTTTATTGTCTCTTCCATTTCGACCGTACTCTGGCGGTTTGACGAGGTGTAGGACTTAGCACTCGTCTCATCGCCCAACGTAACAGTGTTGTTCTTGAAGCTGGTAATATACACTTTCTTCTTTGTCAGTGGAAACTCCCGGTCTAAACCGTTCGGTGTAGAAACGCACTGGATCATGTTACCGACCTCAAATCTCTGGAAAGATTCATCCGTCAGATTTAAGTCTATCGCTTTCAGCTCCAGTACCATCTTCTCAAACTGTACCGACTTCAAATATTCCTCGGCCTTTTTCTTTAAGTTCTCTGGAACTGTCACATCGTCCCAGGTTACAGTCTTGTAAATCTTGCCGTATTCCTTCACTGCGTTATCGTCTGTGACATAATCCACACCACCGTTGACGCTCGCAATGGTTCTTCTCTGTTCAGAGATTGCCTCCAGTGCCGGGTCCTGCTCATCTTCATCCAGCTTCGCTCCCAATGGGATAATACACGTTGCCAAGTCCGAAGCATCCATGTTCTTTGAGAAATCCAACATGTTCTTCCCAAACCGGATGCCCTGCGTGTTCCTGGTGTAATAGTCTTCATCTGACAGGTAATCTAGGATTCTCAGACCGTCCTCATGCCGGATAACCAGATGTCCTCCAAGTCTGCTCGTCAGCTTCTCTTTGAACGCCGTTCTTGTGTCCTCGTAATTGGAATACCGGTACAGTGAATCATTAGAATCCTTTACCGTTACCCTGCCGACAACGAACTGCTTTCTCTCTTCTACCTGTGCATTATGAATGTCTATCAAATCCTGCACATACGCTTTGACCGAAATATTATGATAAACCTTCGGTCTCTGGATGCTGTCGCACAAAAAGGCAAGTTCTCCTTCGACGAAGACTTTCTTTGTTCCAGAAAAATCTTCATCATCGTAGAGAACTCGCCCATAAAACTCCGGCTCATCATCCCGGTAAATCACAATATCTGTTGTCAGCTTCGTAACCTTGTCATAGTACGGGTGTGTCGGAAACACCTTGAAGGTTGCCGAACCGTTGATGTTATCCCCGATTTCAAAATACGGATTTCCGCCAACGGTCAGTGCCTTTACCCTGGCATCGTGAATCGTGTACTCCTTGCTGTCCACATAGGCTTTAATCGTATACATCTACAGCATCCCTCCTCTGTGAATCAGCGTGACTTTGCCCGTTCCCTGGAAGTAAAGGTCATTCACTCCCTTGTACAGAACAATGTCATACATGATATTCTCGCCAGTATATATCGTATAGGTTGAATTACGATACCTTACCTTCATTTCCGCATTGGAAACAATTCTGAGCGTTTCGTTATGAACCCAACCGTCCAGGCTGACTTTCTGCCAACCGGAGCCAGAGCTGATCGTGATGTCTGAGGTGTTACGGATAACGCCATTGATGAAGCTGAACGTATCCCACTTCCAAGGCTCATCCGATGAATCCACGCTGATTTTATACGGCTCGCATTTGCAGCTTATAACAATCTCCGCTGTTACGTCATTATTCTTCTCTGTCTCAATCTCACACCTGCCGGTATAATAATAGCCCTTGTCGGTATCCAGGATGATTCTCTTTGAGATTCCCTGCAAGTCAGAAGCGATCTGACTTAACAGACCGCTCCATCTTTCATAACTACAGTTTCTTGCCCCGAATGTGAATTTCAAGGTCCGCATCTCATATTTTACACCGCCGTTCTGGGCTTCTGAGAGGTCCAGGTCCCCGTTCATGCCGGGGACACTCACATACTCTGTCTTTGCTTTCGGTATGCCGATAACAATCTTCTTGAGTCTTAAGCCCCAGTCCCGGAACGAATGCGTTTCATCAAACGTAATGCCTACTCCCGACATGATTAACCTCCTCTCTTCTTGTGTGTATCAATTCTCGCCATGTTTTCATCGACAATCGGTGTTGTTGTATCTCCAACTTCCCTACCGTCCAAATCTACATGAACGTGTGTCTCTCCGGTAATCTCTACCGTTGTGTCTCCACTCTCGAAGACACCCTGCTTTTCTTTCTCGACTTTGTATGTTGTGCTGATCTTCTTATCAACAGCAATCTTTCCGGTTTCCACATTAACCGCCGTCTGCATCCGCTTTCCAAGACTGGCCATCTCATCATCCATCTGCTTATACAGGTCTGGCATCTCGGCTTCAATACCTACGCCGATACCAGGCGGAATCCACTTACCAATCTCATCTGCAAAGACTTTGGACGGGGAGTGAATACCTAATGCTCCCTTAACACCGTCTACGATGCCGGAGAAGAAACTCTGCACCTGGCGTCTGAACCAACCGGCCGCATTACAGATTCCGTTCCATACACCCATCACGATGTTGTAGCCTACATTCGCCATCTGGGACGGCAAGTTCGCTACGCCATTTATGACGGCACTGCACAAATCAGATGCTGCCTGTCTTCCCTTCGCTACCATATCGGAACCCCACTGGATTACCTTCTGTAGCGTATTACTTAACCAGGTCCAGATTTTTCCTGGCAACTGGGAGAAGAAATTGACGATTGCATCTATCGTGTTAGAAGCTATCTCCTTCGCTTTCTGTAGGGTGTTGGAACCCCACGTTACCAGCTTATTAAAGGCATCAGTCAGCCAGTTCCAAATCTTGCCCGGCAATTCGGAGAAGAACTTCACAATGCTGTCTATACAGTTGCTTGCTATCTCTCCGGCTTTCTGGAGCATCTGACTTCCCCATTCAACCAGTTTGTTGTAGGTGTTTACCAGCCAGTTCCAGATTTTCCCCGGCAATTCAGAGAAAAACTTAATGATGCTATCTATCATCTGAGGAACATTCGTTGTGATCCAGTTAATCACATTTGCTCCCCATTCAATCAGCGTACCAATTACAAAGCCTATCGCATAACCGATTTTGTATGGCAGGTCCGTAAAGAACTGCACAATCGAATCAATAATCTGCGATACTACCTCAGATGCCGTTTCCAGCATGGAAGCTCCCCACTCAGCAAAACTGTCTGCTAGTGAGCTAATCGCATCTATGATTTTTCCTGGCAATTCGGAGAACCACTCAACAACAGAGTCAATGAATTCTCCTATGCTATCCAGGACACCAGAGCCCCATTCAGCGATAGCCGAACCAAGTTCGCTCAGCTTATCCGGTATGCTCTGGAAAAATTCTACAATCTGGTCCCAATGTTCCTTGATGAGAACAATCGCCGTTGCTACCGCAGCTACAATTCCAGCTACCGCCGCCGCAACCAGTGCAGGTGCTCCAAGGATAACAGCCCCGACAGCCGCCAGTGCAATACCGACTACCATCAGAACCTCTTTTATGGCACTGAAACCATTTACAAACATATCTACGAAATTGGTAACTGCAAGAATCGCTCCTGCAATGATAGAACCAATTCCGGCTATTGATGAACCGAACTCTGCAAAGAATCCGATTGCCTTCTGAACTGATCCTCCGATAGAGGAGAAAATACCTGCAACCTTCGGGAACTCCAGTTCCAGAACTTCCATCAGTGTTCCGGCTCCGCCCTTCCAGAGTGCGAATCCTTCTACAACTTTTCCAATCACTCCAACCAGTCCGGAAACTCCGCCTTTCAGTGTGCCAAGCACCTTGAACAGAGATTTTACGGAGGACAGAACGGAACTTGCAACGCTCAGAGCTGCTATGGACGCCGCAATCACGCCGATTGCATATCCGACAGCCTCCAGAACATTCGGGTCTGCTCCATCAATCACACCGAACAGGTCAGAAACCGCATCTACAATTCCCTGGATAATCGTACTTGCCGTATCGATGAATCCATTAAGGAACCCTTCTATCAGTGCAGATACGCCCGGAAATTCTTCACTCAGCCCCTCGCAGAATCCGGCTACGAAATCTTTTGCAGCCAGGATGATAAGCGGCAGATTTTCTTGTACCGCCTCGCCAATTTTACTCAGCATTTCACCGAAAGAACGGCCTATCTCCTCGGAATGGTCGCTTAATGCCTGTAAAAATTTCGTAAACAAATAAATACCGGCGGACCACATATCCCCGGCAACATTCAGAATCGCTTTTACAAGCTCAGCAACTACAGTCGCTCCGGCCTCTGCAAATTCTTCCTGGTGGTCCATGATGGCATTTATGAACGTACCTACCAGGTCCTCTGCAACCCCTATCAGTGTAGGTGCTGCCTCCATAGCCATCTGTGCCAGCTCAGCGAGTGAATTTCCAAACGCCTCAATCAGACCGTCAAATCCTTTTTCCGCCATGGCTTCATTCATATCCTCTACCATGCCGGTAATGACTTTGACCGTTTCTTTCATTGGTTCCTGTACCTCTTCGTACAGGGCAATACCTACAGATTCCAACGCACTCTTACAGAGTGTGATTGCTCCCTGCAGGTTATCGTTCATGGTGTCCGCCATTTCCTTGGCCGCACCATCCGCATCGTAAATAGAATCCGTCAACTTCTGGTAGTCTTCATCGGACGCATTCACGATAGCCAGCAATCCACTCATAGCCTCCTGTCCGCCGAGTGATGCTGCAAGCTGTGCTTTCTGTGCTTCTGTCAGGCCTGCAAATCCAGAACGCAGGTCATTCATAATCTCTTTCAGAGACTTCATGGAACCGTCACTGTTCGTCAGTGAGATTCCTAACTGGTCCATAGCCGCCTGTACTTCTTTGGTCGGCTTCGCCATTCTCGTGAAAATGCTTCTCAGAGATGTACCAGCCTGGCTTGCCTTGATTCCAGAGTTCGCCATCAGACCGATTGCCGTAGCACAGTCTTCAACGCTGAATCCTAAGGCTCCGGCTACTGGGGCAACGTACTTGAACGTCTCGCCCATCATTCCTACGTTGGTATTGGAATTGGATGCCGCCTTTGCCAGCACATCTGCAAAATGTGTAGCATTGGAAACTTCCTTCGAGTACCCGTTTTTGATGATGGTTGTTGTTCCGTCTGCTGCCAGTCCGAAAGCAGTCATAGCATCGGTGACAATATCGCTCGTTGATGCCAGGTCTTCCCCGGATGCCGCCGCCAGGTTCATAATACCTTCAATACTGTTCAGCATATCTCCGGTTTTCCATCCGGCCATCGCCATGTACTGGAAAGCCTCGGCACTTTCTGTGGCACTGAACTTCGTCTTGGCACCCATTTCCTTTGCCTTATCAGCAAGCTGCTGAATCTCCGTAGCCGAAGCACCGGAAATGGACTGGACCTTGCTCATTCCTGCCTCAAAGTCAGAACCGACCTTGATTGCAGCCGTACCAATACCGGCTACTGCTGTTGCAGCACCGGCCAGAATAGCAGTGGTAGCCTTAATCGCTCCGCTCGCCATTCCAGATAATTTGCTTAGTCCGCTCTGGAAACCAGAACTATCTATGCTGGTGTCAAATTTCAGCGTACCATCATAGCCCATGTTCTCACCTCAATTCTTCGGCTCAATCATCGGCTCATAATGGCACTACTTGATTTGTTTTCCGTCTTTGATTTTTAATTCAAAACGGGCATGACAATTTCTCCCTTTACAGGAGACCATCACGCCCGAACACTCCGCCGTCTCTTCAAAAAACAACGGCATTTTATATTTACACTCCGGGCATTCCACCCGTATCATTTTCTTCTTTACATCTTCAATAGCCAGTCACCTCCTACAGCAGTCCCGTAAGGTCGCCGCCGTTCATAAGGGCTTCTGCTATTGCATCTACCTTCTCTTCCTCATCAGCAGGCAACGGTAAAGCATACAGTTCTTTCTTCCTGCGGTAGAAGTCTCTCTGCTCCTTCGTCATGGTCGCATCGATGTCTACGCTTCGGTACTCCATAATCTTACTGAACTCCAGGTCAGAGGACAGCGTTCTCAGCAAAGCCTTAAACTTCCACCAGTGCAGGTATTCAATGTCCTGTAGGTCTATGTGATACTGCGTCAGAAACGCCGAATAGATGTAATCATCGTCATGCTCGAAAGAATAAATCCTTTGCACTTCCGCCGCTCCTTCTACTGCTCCGGCTCTCTTCTCACGCCATCGTTTACCACCGGCATAGAACCACAGCAGTCCATCCACCGCAGCATCCAGGTTCTCCGGAATCTCCGGATATACCAGTTCCAGACCTTGCCTTGCTTTCTCAGCGTCCGAAAGCTCCGGGTCCTGCATCATCATTTCAAACAGAATGAAGGTACGGAAGTTTGTTTCTATCGCATACTCCGTACCCTCAATCTCTACTGTTTCCGGAAGATAGTCTACAAGCATGTTGTGGTTCATGAATTATCACGCCCACTCGCATTACCGATTGGCGTTACTACTGCTCCGTTCTTGCCATGCTTATTTTTCTTACCTTCCTGGCGTCTCTGTGCCCTGTTCATGTTGTACTTGTTAGTAATCGCATTTACCTGGCCTTTCATCTTACCAGCCTCAGAAGAAACAATTCCGAAAGCATCCATGCAGATTGCCAGGTTGTTTTTACCCTTGAACAGCTTTTCAGCCGTTCCATCTCCAAATACCTCATCGAAGAAATCCTTCACGATTCCACACATTTCCCGGATGCCGTCTGCATTAGACAGCTCCGTATGCTTCTTGGATTCCTCAGCTCTTTTCACAACCTTATCCATGGATTTCTCATAGACTTCCATAGTGTCTGCATCGAACAGATCTAACTCTAATTCCTGTCCACAAATTTTTAACATGCTCATATTACTTTACCTCCAAATTCTAAGCCGCAGCTTCTTCAAATGTCTTTGATTCTGTGTTGAAATATCCGTCAAGCGGATCTCCTACTGCATTGAGATTTCCACTCATGCTCTGCTTCTTTTCTCCAGATACGCCGCTCACTTCGGCGGATACCAGGAACTTTCTAGCCGCAAATGTATTTGCAACCAGTTCAGAAGCGTTCTGCTTCTGGTCCCATAACTCTACTCTGCAATACTCAAATTCTGCATCGCTGCCGGTCAAATGGTTTCTTCCTACATGGTACAGTGTGTTGACTGCATCCTGGCTCTTGATGAGTCTTGCTTCAAACGGAAATACCGATGTGTAGGACACAACAGAGGAAGAGGAAGACGGCTCACACACATACTTCTCAGATTCGCTCTCTGCTCCGAAGGTTTCATCCAGTGTTGTGAAACCAACGCCCATCAGTACCCAGTTCGGCTTTTCGAATGTTCCGATATTCAGATAATCCGCAAACTGGTGTCTCTGTACCACTTCTCTTGCGCCACTTACATTACCTGCCATTTTTACTTGCCTCCTTAAAATACAATAATCGCAAGGAAATCTGATACCTTGCGTTCTTCATAGCTCCGTCAAAGATATATCCAGGGGAAAGAACTTCTATCTCCTCTGCACACATTCCTTCCGGAAGTTCCGGGAGATTGCCTGCCATGCTGTTCTCCTCTACCCAGTCTGCAAATTCTTCGTAAAACGTGCTGTTCTCGATGTTCTGTACCCGGTCCATGCTGTAAAACTCCCTGGAACCGAACTGGAACTGATACTGACGTTCCGAACTGCCGTCTACATATCTTTTGATTACCGGGTCAAATATCCCGGTTTCTATGGTGTACTCTACCGGGTCTGGCCCAAGGGCATCTACCCGGAATACACCGTCTTTCAAAAGAGGGCATTTCAGAAAATACTCTGTTATGCCCTCCAGTACACTATTTACTTCCATGCGACCTCCTAAATCTTATCTGCTCCTCGCAGAATGTCTTCTTTTTCAGCCACCTTCATTCGTTCAAACCAATGCGCTCCTCGGTTCGCATCATACGGTCTGGTGTCTGCGGTTCCGTAATACTGCATGGCAGCATACGGGGCAATGTAATCTACCTCTCCACTGCCTACATCCGTTCCCAGTTTGCCGGATTTCTCCAACATACCAGTCTGGAACGGAACTCTCGGACTGCACCTTCTCAGTACCTCCGAATCTACAAACATCTGCTTTCTGCTGAACTGAGCATTCCTTCTCGCCGCAAAATCCTGGCTCCAGGTCAGCTCCGCTTTCCCGTTCCCGGAATTGATGATTGAACCTTTCGGAGTTGTGATCTTTTTCAGTGCCATCACGCACCCCCTATTCTCCAGTGCTTTGTCCTGTCGGTTCCTCTGATTGTATTGTCGGCATATTCTGTAACAGTCACAAAATCTTCATCGTGCCGTCTCAGCTTTGCCAGCTCCTCAATCGTATCTTTCAGAATGATGCCCTGGCGGAAACTGAATGTGTCGAACAGCCGCTGTCCGGCCACCACATACTGCCCTCGCACAATATAAGCTCCCTTCTGGATAGTCCAGTACCTCTCTGCCTCTTCATCTGACAGCTTCTTGTATTTCTCTTCGCTTATATACTGCTTTCCGGCTTCTACTGTCGCTGTGGCCGGGATTCGGATTACGCATTTTGCTTTATCCTTACGGTCTGTGTCCGATACAGTCTCTCCCTTTGTTCCGTACCACGAAACGCCCATAATTCTTGTCGCACAGAGCTTTTCCCGGCGGTCTGCTCCGATTCTCAGATTAAAGATTGTCACATCACTGTTTGTCATCATACTCTTTCACCCACCCCCTGTTCAGCAGTCCGGTGTTTGCCAGGTATGACCTCACAGCTCTGTACATCTCGTTATGCAACGCCGTATCATTCATGGCATCCGCATAGCTGATGGAATATCCATCGTTGGATTCCGACTTCACAACAGCTTCTCTCTTTTCGTTCTGCACTGCCACCGTATCAGCTACACAGCAGATTGCATCCTTGATTGAATCTACAATTGAACTCAGTCTTGCAATCCGGCCATACGTAACCTGGTTCACGAATGCTTCAGAAATATTCTCAACTCTCTTGAAATCATTCTCCGTTTTTATCTGCGTGCCACCGTAATCATTCTTGTAGTACGTGAAATCCACATACGGTCTTCTTACGTCCTCCTGGACCATCGAAACACCCCTTTCTGATAAATTGGTAGGCTGCAAAGAAAAATCAGCTATTCGCCGGGTTTACGCCCTCCTGCGTAGCTGAATCTTTTTTGCCGGTCTTCTTTTCTTTCGGAGAAGATGCACCCGTTCCGACTTCCGGCTCCAGGCTTTCAAGCGAATAGCCCATGCTTTTGTAATATGCTGCCTTTCTTTCGGGAATCCGGCAGGAACTCCCGTCTTTCGTTGCTAAATACATAAGCTACCTCCTACTCAGTTTTCTTTGAGCCTTTGGCCGCCGGCTTCTTTTCGGAATCCTCAGAAGTCGGTGCAACTGCTCCCATTGTAGCCTGTGCCTGGATTGCAGCTTTCAACTCATCGTTCTCCTTCTGAAGCTTAGTAATCTTCTTGTCTGCATCCTCCGCATACAAGGTTGCCTCTTCCAGCTTGGATTTCAACTCATCGTTCTCCTTCTTGAGCTTTTCAGCAGTTGCCTTGATGTTTTCCGGCTCGAACAGTATATTGTCATTCTCATCCCGGATAATGTAGCCCATCTTCTTGTATTCATCGAATTTCTCATCCGGGATTCTGAGAACTCTGTTCTTTTTCTCAACTTTATACATATGGTTTCTCCCTTCAAAAATTGGCTCCATGCACACGCACAGAGCCAGTGATCAGTTTCTTTTATGCGTTCACATGGAAATCAATAGCGTCCATCTTATGAGGCAGGATAAACACATCCTCGAAAGACTCCTCGAAGTAGTCATATTTACCCTGGGAACCTGCGGACGGCGGGTCGAGCTGAGCGAACTCGTAGGAAATCGGTGTGATTACCGCCATCGGATGTACCAGAACCATGTTGATCTGCTTCGCTGTGGAATCTACCTTCCAGCCCTCGGTAAAGTCATACTTCGTCTGCATCATGTCACTCGGTACACTCTCCGGAATCTTCACATCATCAATAGAGTTAATCGCTCTCTTGATTGCATCAGAACGGCTGCCGACATCAACGGTTCTGTAAATCTGCTTCGCATTGTTGATGAGCGTTCTGACATCCGGTGTCACATACAGGATTCTTCCAGCTCTCGGAACTCTCTTGTTATCCATGTCCTTCATCATCTCATCAAAGACAGTCAGTACGTTCTCCTCTGTCAATGCTTCGCTGTGGGCCGTTTTCGCTCCGTCAGTGGTCCAGTCTGCATACAGTTTGGAAATACAGTAAGCATTCATTTCCGGGAACTTCTGCTCCTCGTTGTAAACCTTCGTGATATTTCCGATTGCCACTACACCCTTGGTCTCGGCAATATCTCTCGGATGTACCAGTGTCTGCCACTGTCTGTGGTTCTCCAGAGTCAGCGGTTTCCACTCGTTGTTGTAGTTACGCTTTCTGGTTCCGATGGTATCTCTATCTCCATCGGTACGGCCAGTTGTAGAAATTGTCGGCACCTCGATAACTCTGGAATTTACCCAACGGAATCTTCCGTTGTTCGGTGTCGCAAATAAATCTCCAAAATACAAGACATACGGAAACATCTGCTCCAGTGTCTGTAAATACTCGGTTGCATAATTTAATTTCGCCATTTTATTCTCCTCCTGTTAGTTTTTGTCTGGCTGTCTGATCAAGTTGAACCCGAACGGATTAAACGGTGTTTCTTTGCCTTTGACTCCTTCGCCTCCGGCTCCGCCAGTTCCTCCAACTCCTCTCGCAAAGAACGGCTTTCCTTCCTCTTCCTCATGGGAATCGTCTTCCGGTTCGCCATCATCATCAAAAACAAAAGCTCCCTTGTAATCGTCATTCTCCATGAGAGACTTCATAAACTCATCGCCTCCCAAGAACTTTCCGTTTTCCAGGGTAAAGTTCTTCTTTTCAAACTCTGCTCTCACACCGTTTTCTGCAGGTTTGCTGGAGAACTTGTAACCGCCCATGAACATATCCAGTGCATGGGTACGCTCCTGGGCCGCAAGCTGTGCAGTCAGCTTCTGTGTTTCCTGGGTATATTTCGTCTCCCAGTCTTTTGCAGACTGCTTAATGCCGTCAATATCCATGTCCTTGTAGGACTGAATCGTTGTATTGGCATCTGACAACTGATGCTTTACTCCGTCCAGCTCTGTAATCTTGGCATCCAGTTTTTCCTTCGACACATAGCCTCCGGCTTTCACATCTACTACCTGGATTTTCTTGTCTGCGTCAATCGCTGCCTCCAGTTCTGCATAGGTCATAGTCTTAGGCTCTTCGCCGTCCTTCGGGGTTCCAAAAAGTTTCTTCAAAAATTCGTAAGCCATTTCACTTACCTTCCTTTCTTCGTTTCGCTGATTTCGTTTAGATTCCGGTTCACTCCGGCACTGCTATCGTGCATTTATATCTCCGCACGCAAGAGAAGGAGACAGTTTATATGCCATATCACAGGGCAAAAAACAACAGCCAGACGTTCCACCAACGGACCGGCTGACTGTTATTTGTTTTCGTGGTCTTAAAGGGTGTATACGAACTTCTGAGAGTTCCCAGGACACGTTTTAAGTGCTTCAATGGTAAATTGTAAGGGTTAATATGTTACGACCCTATACGGGGCAAATACCATTTAACCCATGGATGGGAGATAGCAGGATCACCTCCTTCCTACTCCGCTGTGTAGTCTTCGATAACTGGAATACCGTACTCAATAGCACATGTATTCTCGATTTTGCATCCTCTGGCCTCCTGCCAGCCTTTAGTAAAGTAGGCGATGTCCGCACCGGCCAAAAGCTCCAGGGATTTTCCTAAGAACCAAAGGGGCTTTGCATCCACCGGGGCTTCCTGGAAAAAGGAATCAATGACCTCTACTGGCTCTCCAATCTTTTCCTCTGCACTCTTAATGGCTTTCTTGCGTTCTGTCAAAATATCCTCATCGGATTTTCCTTTCATCGGCTGAGAAATAAACAGTTTCTTCATAGTCTTGTTACCTCCTTATTTTGCTTTCTTATTCGCCCATACAGCTTTTCCACTGACTGAGCGGTTAAATGATACCAAGTTACCGTTGCCGTCATATACGGCTGATACCTGCGTTCTGGCAGTATCTACGCTTCGTCCGGTTTGCTTACAGAAATCCTTCATCTGTGATTCCTTCTCTTTCAGCTTCACAGATTCTTTCTGGAACTCCTCCCTGAAATACGCTCTATCGGCTTCTGACTGAACCGTCTGGATATACGAATCATAGGCGGCCAGGATTCTCTTGTACTCCCTAACTGCCCTTTCATACTCCCGTTGTTTCTGCATACACTCATACTCCGTAAGAAGGTTCCCTGCAAACGAATACTTCGGTCTGCTGTAATCCTCAAGATCATCTTTCGTGTATGCCGGTTTTGAAACTCCCGGCCAGTACGGATAGAAGCTATGCCTGCAATTCCAACCGCACAAACCGGCTCCTGTTCCATATCCGGTTGCCTCGTAGAAGTTCTCATACCCCGGAGCTGTGCCCTCAATCTTGAACACCTTGCCCTGCCAGACTGAGTGTGAGGGTCTGGCTCCTGCATGAGCTGTTGTCTCGTAATACTCAGCTCCAAGCTCCGAAGCATACAACTCCGTCAGCTTTCCTGCTGTCTGATTTACTCCGGTTAGCAGAGCAGTTCTGATTGCCGTATCCAGCTTTGAGATATACCCACTGTCATACATGACCGATGTTCCTTTGACTGCCGCATTCCGGATAGCCTGTCTGATTGCCTCCTGGTATGAAAAAGCACCAGACGTAACCTTCATATAGGCTGCGTTCAGTGCCTGCATATACTCCTGCTGTGTGGCTATCGCCGTTGTCAGCGTAAGGTTTCCAATCTCTCCCCTACACTTCTCTGCGGCTGCCTCCATGGTCCTCTGCATCGCTCCAGAAAGAACAATATCCGAGGTTTTCAGCTTTCCGGCCTGCAATAGCGGCTTTGCATCCTGCAACATCCCGGTCAAGCCTGCATCCTGGAATAAGCGTAATATCTCCGTATCGGATTTTCCAGTCAGAACCCCGACCTCCCGGATTACATCATTCATCAATGCTCCGGACTGCTTTGCCTGCTTCAACTGCCACTCGGCTGTCGGTGTAATTCTTCCGGTCTTCGCTATCCTTCGTGCCACATCTCGGATGATCTGCTCATTCAGCACATCGCACATTCCCAGATAGCCGGAAGAAAAGCTATTCAAATATTCTGGTGTCAGCACTGCTCACACCCCCCTATTCTTCTGTAGGAAATCTGGCTACCGGCTCCGGCATCATGTTCTTTGCCTCTTCCTCCGAGCATCCGAAATACCACGCAAGAAACGCTTCTGTTTTCAGCTTTCCGGCAACCACCATGGACCATCTACGCTGATACTCAGCTTCTGTGTCTTCCAGAACTCCATCGCCCCAGTTGCAGTTCAGCTCCGTTTCTCCGTCTGGAACCATATCATAAAGCAACGCCAGAACTCTCATGGCGTATATGATTTTCTCAAATCCCTTATGCCATGCGTCCTGCATCGCCGTTACCGTATGGTATGACCTCTGCTTTGATACCCGGATTTCGTATGCCGTCTTCTCAATGTCCGTTGGTTCAGACAGTGTGCCGTAGGCAAGGCCAACCAAGAACTCTATTTTCATTAGCAGCTTATTCAGTCCCTGGAACAACGCTTCGTGGCGAATCTGCGGTGCATACTCTTTCAGCAGCCCCTTGTTAGTTCCATCCGCATTGTCGAAATCAAATGTCTTGAACATCCTTTCCTGTCCTGCCGGAAGAACCGGCTTTCCATGTTTATCTGTCTGGAACAACTCAGAATCGCCCAGGATAGCAGCTTCTGTGGCTTTGTACTCCCACAATACACGCCCGTACTGAATGTCTGCTTGTTCTATTATCTCTGTAGCTCTGGAGAACACCGATACTCCCAATGGCGAGTCCGTATCGATATTGTTTGCCTTTGGTACTTTGATGTACGCAAAAAGCGGCTTGTCGATGTTACCGATAATTACCGGCTCTTCCGACAGGCCCGCCCATTCATCCACCTCAGACAGTGGCACTTCTTTCCGGAATCTATCCCTCACAGCATAGGTTCCATCATCGTTGTACTGGTAAATCTCCTCAGATTTGAACGCCTTGTTGATGATCGTATAGGTCATTCCCGTAAGCTCATGGTATTCAAGCCGGGTATACAGGTAATCTCCTATCTTCTTTCCTTCCACGAACACCGCCGCCGTTATCTCTCCCTTGTTATTGAACGCACAGGGGAAGAAATCCACCGCTTTCACAAAATCCAGCTCGATTGCCGTTGGCTTTCCGTTTTCGTCTATGTTCGTCACGAACGGCTTCACTGCAATAGCCCCACCTGCGCAGTACATCTCAACAAATTTGTTCAAGTCCGTAAGCTGGTCTTTCAACTGTTCATTGATGAAAGCAGCCATCGGACTGCCAGTTACCTCCATGCTGAACTCCGTTAGTATCAGCCTGGCAAATTCCTCCGAGATCGCTGCCGGCAGATTCAGAGGAATCACATTGTCTTTTCCACCTCTCCAGGGCGGTTCATTCTTGTACATGTTGTGCCACAGCTCTATGGCATTCTGCATTACTCCGGATTCGCATATATCAACGCCCAGGGCTTTTTCCACACTGTTATTCGGCACCAATCTTCTCAACACCTTTCTCAATATATTTGCAATTCTCAATCAGTTCACCCCGTCTTCTTAATGAATTTCTTTATCCTCTTCTCGAAGCTGTACTCCATAGCATCCAGAGAGTCAATATCACTGGTTCCATCATCCAGACGCTCCAGTTCCATTTTCTTCGGATTCCAAACCGCCATGCTGATAGCTTCGAGAACACTTTCACAATCTGGCGTAAAGAACACACGCCCAGTTGCTGAGAGCGTGGTCATTGTGAAGATACGGTCTGTAATCTTGCACTTGGCAGCATTCGTGACATTGATATTTCCCAGTTCCGCCTCAATCATAGCTTTCTGCAAACCTCGTTTCAGCACCAGTTCCGCAGAATCGCAGTACACATTCGTAATGAATCCGTACCGGTCCAATATCTTCTCAACGAATTTCATAAACATCCGGTTCAAATCATCGGGGTCTGTTCCGTCTGCATCGTGCCATTCAGAGGACAGCACATACAGCTTCTCATATCCCTGGGTAATTCCAGACGCAACAAAAGCGTGGCCGGAGCCGTTACCTCCGAAGTCCACGCCTATATTCAGCTCTATGAACTCTCCACGTTTCGCCATGTCAATCGTCTCTTCCAACGGCACAATGTACTCATTGTCCTCCGCCGCTATGGAAGTTGCCAGCTTAACGTATATCAGACCTTCTGCAATACTTCTCTTACCTTCAATATCTCGGATGTACCAGATGCTGTCTTTGTCATACTGGCTGACAATCTCAGCTATTCTCTGCTTCGGGATGTTGATATTCTCGAAGATATTGAAATGCTCGTAATTGTAACCACCCAGAAGCTCTCCCTTGGCCGCTTTCTCAGCGTATTTGTCGATGTAATCAACGTATATCGCCGCCTTAGGATGGTCTGGGTTCAAGTCCCAGAAGATTTTTCTGTTCTTGGCTGCCAGTTGTCGGTTGAATGCCTCTTTGATGGTGTTGTCATGATGCAGGTTGATCTCGGTTGCAATCCACATACCGTATGAGTTACCTCGGATTTTCTTGTAACTATCGGACGCCGCACCTCCGGCAAAGATTACAATCTTGTCTTTGTACCCCGTATCCGGGCCATTTATCAGCAGGCAGTCATTCCCTTTGTACTGAGTCCACCTGCACTGCCCACGAAATATATACTCAAGACCGAACCCATTAGCATCTCCAATGTTCAGCTTAGCATTCGCCATAGTCGAACCAGTCGCCAGGTGGATTCTATCCTTCGTCGTTTTTAATTCGTGAGCAAATGCGAAAACATTATCTACCGTCTTACCGGAACGAACAGCACCTTCCAGGATATTGTAGGTACTGTTCACGCAATTTTTGATATACCGCTTGTGCTTGTCGCTGAAATTGAACCCTATACGCTTACGCCTGTTGACCTTGACATACGGGTTGGATAAGCCCTTATTCTTCGCCGCCATAAATGTCGGCTTCGATACCCTCCATGTCTTCTATCTCGTAAAGACCAATTTCCTGCTTATCTCTCCAGATGTCCGGCCTACGATTCTTCAACCAGAAACAGCACGCTCCTACGTCCGGTATGATGTCCTCTTCGGTCTCAACCGTCTCTATCTTCGCAGGCTTGGTATTACCGTCTTTGTCCATCTCAATAATTTTCCGGGTTACTTTTGTTTTCTTCTTACTTCCTTTTGCTCGCTTATACAGACTCAGTTCGACTTCTGCATCTGCATACTCTTTTCCGGCGGCCAGAGCCTCTGCAAACTCCGGGTAATCCTTTTTCCAACGGTTGATTGTTCTCGGAGATACCTCGAATGCGTCAGCTAAATCCTCATCCGTACCGCCTCTCATGCACAATACCTTGGCAATTTTTACGAATCTCTCATCATACTTCTGCTTTGCCGCCATTCAACCACCTACTTCCCTGCCAGGTAGTCAGCCGCCCAGTATTCAATCATCTGCCATTTGTTCTTACTGGTAATCGTGCCGTCCTTCTCTGCTTTTTTCAGAGCTTTTTTGATTACTTCTGCCGATTCTACCGGAATGGCAGCACTGCCAAATACTTTCGCAAGGTACGTCCAATCCATGTCTGGGTCAAAACCGGCATCGTCCATTTTCTCATTTGCAGCATCAATCATGGAATGGACTGCCGCCCCTACGTTCCGGATGTCCGTAAACTGCTGGTACTTATCCAGTGTCTCCACGAACTTCTCACACTGCTCATAGGCAGCAACACCGATAATCTCAGCACAACTACCGTTCAGATTCTTCATCAGTGCATCCAAGTCTCTAATCTGGTTCGGAAGAAACGCAAACGCAATGGTCTTGAAATCAAACTGAACCGCCGGAGCATTCAGCTTATCAAACTGCTCCAACGGTTCTTCCAGAATTTCTTTCCCTATATAGCTCTCCATCATATCATCGACGTTATCCATCAGCTTCACAATTTCTCTCAGCGTACTCTCATCATCAAACCCAGAGATTGCATTGTGAGCCAACTGCTTAGAAGCCGCCTTGCTTCGGGTCAGCCCGCTCTTATCCAGGATAACGATAATCTCTTTCAGTCCAGCCTCTCTTGCACTCTTTACTCTGTGATGCCCTGAAATAATCTCCAGCTTCTCTCCCATCAGTGCAATCAGAGGTAAACTCTCCAACTGCCCTCTGTTTTTGATGTTCGCTGTGAGCTGGTCCTGCATCTCATTTTTCATTATCCTGGCATTGATGTCCTGCTCCTTAAGCTCTGCTAACTGCACCTTCGCAATGTACAGCTCCGTACCCATGTCATAAATTATTTCATATTTTGCTTTCTGCTCTTCTGCCACTGTCTTTCCCTCCTTAACCATTCTTCCAATGTTTCCTGCTCTGTTCGGTCAGTCAGCTCCGCTTCGTATGTCAGCTTGAAACCGTTGTTCTTATCCTTCTGCCGGTTTACCAGCTTCATAATACCCCGGACTTCTTTGTTCTCCGGATACTTCGTCAGCATGGCGGTCCGGACTTTCGTTACCTTCTCACGTTCCAGATCGTCCAGGAGCGTTTCTGTGAAGCAATGATTCTGTGCCAACATATACAGTAGTCTACCGAGCCGATACGTGGTGTGTGGGACCTTCATAACGTACCAGATGAAGAGTGATGTGGCTTGCATCTTTGAAATCCCAAATACGCCCGATACCATCCCGTCAATCAGAACAGCTCTATTGAACGTAGCCGATGAACCAACAAAATTATGCGTCCATAGCTGTCTGTAATACTGTGCCTCTGCTGCCTTAATGGAGATGATCTGTACCTTGCTTTTCTCCGTTATCTCGTAATCTCTCGGCAACATACTACAGGCAATCGGTGCCAGCTTACTTTCGGAAGGTCTTTTGATTTTTCTTCCCTCTGCCAGTGCCGCCGCTTCTTCTCCTCTGTTCGAGGTAATGTAGCTGTTCAAATCTGCTCTCGTACCGGCTCTTGCAAATATCGGCTCTCCTACAGCCTCTCCGGTTCTTTTTTCCTGGTAGCAAACAACCAGCGCATTCGCATTCATGCACCGGTCAAACAACTCAACGTGTCCTGTTTCCGGGTCGAACAGCTTATACTCTGGTTCCTTCCAGGTCATTTTCCCCTGGGTGTCATAGAACTTCTCGTAGCCGGAGAAATAGGTCGGCGGATTGGCAATAACCAGCGTGTGGGGATCGTCAAGCACCTCGTCCAGATGGTCCCACATATCCAACGGGCGGTACGTCATGCCGTACATTTCCTTCTTGATGTTCTCCAGGCTCTGCCGGATATGCTCAATGTGTTCCTCTCTTCTGTCTCTCAAATCTTTCAGCAGATTAAAGAAATACTCGTTACCGGCTGTCTTCGATGTTCTAAGATACATCTGAGCATACAGGGCAACCGCCGGGTCCAACAGCTCCTCATCGGAAAAGCCCTGGGCGTGTATCTCCAGTTCGTCAAGCGGCTTGCCCGTAATGGCATAGCCCATAACCGAACTCATCATAGACACATCGCTTGTCTCGATCTGCTCCGGCTTATACCCATTCTGGATTGCCAGATTGCTCATGGCGAATGTTCCGGCACATGGCTCTACGAACCTCGTATACCCGTTCTTCGCAGCATTCTTTATCAGATTTACCAAGTATCTCTGCTCCACCGTACCCAAGCATCCCAAGAACATCTCTCCTGGGTCTCTGAAAAATGCCATTGCTTATCAACTCTCCCTTCTCTCGTTGCATAAAAAAGGCACCGTACCCTTTCGGATGCGATGCCGTTGTTTTTGGACCGGAGCCCTGCGATGAACAGGGCCTCAACTATGGAATAGTCGTGTGCTGCCTACACCAGCTCCGGATATTATATTAAAGCGCCCATACCAAACAGACTCATTTGCTGGTAGCCATCATCTGGCTTTGCCTGCACTTCGGACTTCTTACTTGCCGTTGATACTTTCTTTCCCTTCGGGGGATTCGGGTCTGGAAGTTCTTCAATAATCTCTCCAGTGTTCTCCACCCACCACTCAGCAAAAACAGTTCTGTGACACCAATCTTCCGGGATTCTCACATCCTCGTAGCACAGGAGGACTAAATCCTTTCCTTGCTCTGCTGCGTCACGTTCCATCTTCATAACCATACTGATGATTCTGTCTTTACCTATGCCGTTCAGCTTCTCGTAATAGGCTTTCTTGAAATCTTCCAGGTCCATTCTCAGCATATAACCTTTCGGTGCCAGTGAGTAGCACTGGTTTTCCAGTCTGTACGCCAGTTTGAATTTCGGCGTCCCGATGCTGATTCCTACACAATAATATTTGCCATCTGCAAGCTCTTTGTTGCTATATCTGCTCGTATAAATTCCCATTGTCCGTCTGCTCCTTTTCCCTTGAAAAACCGTTGTTTTCCATACTTTAATTATACCAGATTACCTACCTAAGTATAGGGAATACAAGCTGTTTACCGTTTTTTAAGAATCCCTTCCTCCGGCTTTGCGATCCGAAGACCGCTCAGCCATCAGAGAAGGAAAAGTCGATTCACAGTGCTCCATTTTTATGGTGTGACATATGGGCTTTTGGCACTTACTACGTTACCACAGGTATTTTACCCTCGTCAATTCCATATTTTCTACTGTTTTTGAACCCAGTTTTCTCACACACCCAACAGGTACACAGCTATGATCTTGCAGGCGTTCCCGATATCCTTATAGACAGTCTTCTCACTCACGCATTCCTCACTCGCAATCTGAGCAACCGTCTTTTCTTCCTCCGCTATGTAGTATTCGTACACCTCCCTGTAACACCGCATAGCTTCTGGCTTTTTCGATGTTTCGCACTCCTCCCGGTACGTCTCAATCGCACGCTCTATCCGGTTGATGTAATACATATTCTCCGCCCTGCGTTTTTCTTCTTTCTCTACTACGCTTTCCTGGCTATTGATATGTGCCGAACCCATCAAATCTCTTAGGAACGCCCATCGTTTTTCTACTTTCTCGCCTTCCGTAAATTCTTCATTTTCCGGGATTTCCCTTTTCAGTCTACGGTAGTCTGATAACAATTTCTTGGTTCTTTTTACCTTATCAGCGTTACTCTGCTCACGTTTTTCGGTCTTTTTTCGCTCTTCTCTGCACATTTTGACCGCTTCTCTCGCAGATATTTCCGCTATCTGTGTCAGTTCTCTCCCTGTTACCTGGTAGATTCTGTTTCCCTCCAGACTCTCCGTTTCCACAGGTACGATTGCTAACAGTTCCTGCTCACTCTGCCTTTCCATATACCGCCATACCTCCTTGACTTTTCTTGCTCTGCTCCATATAATGAATCTATCTACGAACATTTGAGGAGCTGCCATGGGGATATGGCGCCTTTTCTTTTTAACTTAAAATCTGTAACCCAAGTGCCACATAACCTTCCTGTAATCCGATAAAGTCTCTGAGAACATATCTTACTACCGCTCCGATTTCTCTTCCGCTGTATTTGATGTTATCCCATTCTTTCAGAATCAGTACATCTCCCACCTGGAAGTTTCTGTCATTCTTCCGGATTTCAAACGGTTTATTGCCCTCTATCGTCTCCTGGAAGTATTTCGGGTATGTCTTCAACTCATGCGTCATGCTCTACCTCCGATACTTCTTGCATGAAGCGAAGTGTGAAATATATCCTGCTCCATCTCCACGCTCGCCTACCAATATTCTTCCTGTCACTACTTCTCCGTCCGGCGTGACGATCTTCTCTTTCCCGGTGCTGTCCTTCTTGTAATTATGCAGTGCCATGTCTACCGGCATATTCTTTCCGGACTTCATCCGCACCCACAGGATTCTTCTGCCACACTGACGGCACGTTCCTTCGCTTGCCCTGTTGATCACAGCCGCACCTTCTTTCCCATGCCTGCCGTTCCGTATCTTAAAGCCTCATTCAAAACCGCAACCATCTCCGTAATGCTGACTGCTATTGCCTGGTTCCGGTTTCTGTCATTGATACTTACCATGCCGGTCTGCAAACTGGCCTTGATTCCGACATCCGTTGCTTTCTGATACAGGATTCTCTTCTCTTTCTGAAATGCTCCGGTTCCTTTGAACTTCGTGTATGTGCCCTTCGTCTCAGCGTACACTCCATCCATCGGTCCTTCCTTCGGGTCTGTAACATGCCCTATGGTAAAATCACTCATATCCTTCCTCCTTTACTCCGGCAATGATGTTCCGGTTACCTGCTTTGCTCCTATGCTGCTTAATTTCTTCAACACTTCCGGGATATTCATTCTTTCAATCGTGTCTTTCGCAAGGTTTTCTTTCAAATTCTGTTCCAGTGATTTTATCAGAGATTCCTCTACCTCTCTCTTAGCATTCGCAATCAGCTTTTCAACCTTCTTTCCAAGTTCCTCTTCCAGATACTGACTCGTGAGCAGACCGGCGGCGGATAATTTCCTGTCACTGGAATAACTTGCAATGCGACCGTCCCTGTCATATCTCTTTTCCGTAAGGAACAGCTCAAATCTCTCTCCCACGTATTCAGACAGAGGCTTGTACGTTACTTCATCGCTCCAGGTGCTTTTCTTTTCCGGGATAACAATCTTTCCAATCTTCTCCTCGCACACATTCGCAATGAACTGGTCTACGGTTGCCTGTATCGTTTCTTCCGCCTCCAGAATCTTCTCTGCAATTTTATTATCCACTGCCTTTACAGCTTCATTCGTTGCCTTTTCCAGAAGGGCGTTTTCCACACCCTCCACAATCCGTTCTCTCAACTCATCATCGATGGAATATGCCTCTTCATCCATCCAGTCAAGTTCTACTTCGATATTAAATTTTGCCATTCGACTTTTCCTCCTGTTTCTGCTTTTCTGCTTCTGCCGTCATTCTCTGGAAAATACAAAAGCCCTTGCACCTGTCCGGCGGCACTCCGCATGATTTACACGATATGAACAATGACCCATCTTCTTTTCTCGGCCTTTTATCCATTTATTATCCCTTCATTTCCTCTTCAACCTCTGCTCCGCACTGGCAACAGATATTCTGAATCGGCTCGCCCAGTTCTCCTCTGAAAATCTGGATGTTATCCATGGAGATCACCGCCGTACACATCGGGTCATAATGCTCTGCCAGGAAATGCTTGATAGGTTCCGCCGCTACCTCGAACTCCTTCATCAGCTTTTCAGCTTTTTCCTTCTCTTCCTCTTCCGGATGCAGAAGTCTCTCATAATCCGTCCAGTGGTCGTCCATGTACTTTCTTTCCAAAAGCTTCCGCCTTCCGTCTTTTGTGTTCTCGACAACAACCTGTTCTTCTTTTACAGACACAATTTTCACGGGTGTGTCCATGTATTGCTCATCGTATCTATTTGCTTTTCTCCACGGTTCTGAGCCAACGCAAAACGCTCCTATTCCAAGTGAATTCATCAAATCGTGCAAATCTACCGTCACATCCGGTCTCGCAGTTCTAATCGCCAATTTCCCTACCAAATTCTTTAATTCCATTTTTCTGCTTCCTCCAATTCTTCTATTTTCTCCGAAAGATCCATAGGTTTATGATCTTTCAGTGGATATTGCTGGTAAACACACCGAATACATGAAATGCTGTTACAGTACCGATAGAAGTATTTATTCGCTAATCGAAGCGGTATGTCCTTATGTTTTCCCTTCAAAACGCACTTGCTGTGATCATCATACTCGATTGTTATCTTCCACATTTATCATCTCCTCTGTTTGCTCCGCTATCATCCCGCATACTCCCTTTGTTTTTGTACGCTAGTCTCTTGAATGATTCCTCAACTTTCTTACTCGGTACACGCCCTGCCATCTCTCCATAGTGTCGGCTGTTATCAGCTTTTATCTCGGCCGGACTTCTCTTCTTATCGGTTCGTCTTTTCATCACTCTTCCTCCGGATCGTCGTACTCATAGTCATCCTCAGTATCGGTTTCTTCGCTCTCAGAATCACTTGTACTCTCTGTACAATCCCCTGCGTTGTCCAAATCAACCTCTTCGATAATTTGTGTATCTTCCAGGTTATCGCCCGTAGAATCGTCATATACGCTCTCGTCTGCATCCTCGTATTCTTCCACCGGGCCAGGAAGGGCATGTTCATCTACTACCTCTCCCGGAAGTTCCGGATGTTCGATGTATTCCGGACCAATATCCGGCTCGATTCCTGCCGGTCCCGGCTCCGTCACATCTCTGTAGTCTGCATCAAAAATACTTCTCTGCGTAGTATCGGCAACCGGTCTCATCTCGTACTCCCCGGTCTCCTCATTCAAGAACAGCTCCATCTCAGTGTCCAGGTTGCCTTTTTTCATATCTTCAACCTTCATCTGGCTTGTTACCTTGTGGCTGAACTTCGGCTTCGCAATCTCTCTGCTCTCTCCAGGAATGTTCGGATTGTAATTCGGCACATACTCTCTCATGAGTGATACATCCAGTTTCAGTGTCAGCGTTCCCTCCTGGCATTCCTTTTCCTGCATATTACCGAGCAGTCGCTGTAAGACAAAATTCATATCTCTCTTCATGTCATTAAAGGTATCGCCATCAAAATTCAATTCCTTCACAAAATCACTCATTCTACTTACCCGCCTTTCCGAACTGGATATTATGTTCTTTCATGTACTCCTGCAAATCCTTCAACTGCTGGAGCGTGCCAATCGCATAGAAGGTTGCCTTATATTTCTTTTCCTCCGGAAGAGCTTCTTTTTCAGCCGGCTTTTCTGCCGGTTCCTCACTCTGTACATCCGCCGTCTTATCCGGAACCGGTGCGTTGTAGCCAGATTCCGAAGCTCTTTCCTCCTGGGCCTGCTGTTCTGCCAGTGCCTTTTCTCTCTCCACACGTTCCGCAGCATTTTTTTCTGCCTCCTGGCGTCTACGTTCCTCCGCTTCTTTGGCTCTGGCTTCTGCTTCGGCTCTCCGGCGTTCCTCTTCCTCGGCTTTTCTCTTACGGTCTGCCTCCATCTGCTCTTCAAACTTAATCAGACGAGCGTTCTCAGCCATAGCCTGGGACATATCAAGCGTTCTCACGTATACGTCCTTCGCATTCAGCTTATACTTGCTATCCAGTGCGTCAATGGCCGCCAGGTCACTCTTTACTCTCTGAATCTTTTCCTGGATTTCGGTTGCTGCCTTACTTTCCTTGAAGCTCACATTCAGATACTGTGTCTCAAACACTCGCTCAAAAGGAAGTACCTCTGCCAATTCTCCGATTGTCTCAGCATATACATCCTGCAATCTGGCTTTCTTCTCCTCTTTTACGCCGTTCTCATATTCCTTTACCTGCCCGTCAATGATGCTGATCTGCTCCTTGATGAGTACCGTTACATCCTTCAAGTCATTCTCGAATACCTCATACGGCTCCATGCACTTTTTCTTGACAAGTTTTCTTCTGTCCTCGATCTCATTGAGCAATTTTCTAAGGGCGGCTCTGTCATTCTTCGCATCCGATACCGTATCTTCCGTATACACCAAGCCCTGGTATGCTTCCATGATACTTCTGACATTCGCCTCCAGCTCCGCTTTGTTCCAGTCAATCTTCTGCAAGAATCCGTCTTCCGTTGGATTCACGAGTCTTATTTCCATTTTTTCATCCACTGTGAATTTCCTCCTATTCTTCCTTCGACAAATTTATAATCGTCACTTCTACTCTCGGATTTTCTGAGTAGAACTTCCGGCACTGGCAGTCAACAATCTGTGTATCATCGTAATATGCCAGGTTGTTGAGGCTGTCAGCGATAATCTTTACTACGTTATCCATATCTGGTTTCTTAGTCGGACGTATCTCTCCGGCCAGCATCGCCGCTCTTTTTTTCTTCGATGCCGACTTAGGAATCCGGTAATACGCCTTAATCCTCATATCCAACATCGCCTCTTTCGGAAAACTCTCTGTCCCGTAGGCTGTCTGCCATTCCAGCTTTACCAGATTTTCATAGGATACCGTATCTTTCGGGGTTATGGCATGGCCGGTCTTCGTATTGAATCTCGGTCTGCCTTTTCCTTTCGGCTCCCCGTACACCGTAAACTTCGCTTTTTTCATGTCCGCCTCCTACTGACTTCCCAGGTTGCTTTCTTCAAGCATAGCCTGGATGCAGTACCAGCTACTCTTCTTTCCTTCTCTCGCAACCTTGATATGCCGGGTTGTATAACCGTTCATTACCAGGATTCCTGCAATAGTCCGTCTGTCCTCCGCACTGAAAATTCTCAGCGTGGCATCCGGCTCAAACTGCTCATCTGCTGTCTGCATACCGAACAGCTTTGCCGGGTGGATTTCCAGGGTTTCTGCAATTTTGATGAGGGAAGATACCGGAATGTCTACTCTGCCTTTTTCATAATCCGCTACCGCCGACTGGCTCTTACCGATTGCTTTTCCCAGCTCCTCCATCGTCATATCCTTTTCTGTCCTGCAACTCCGGATATTCGCTCCAATCTCTGCCATATCCATATGTCACTTCACCTCCATATCACACCTTCCCCTGCAAGTTCCGCATGACCTGTTGGAACTTCGCCCTCGTTTCCTCAGACATTCCAGGTTCCGGTTCTGTTTTTTCTTCTGCCTGCTTCTTAGCTTCGAGCGCAGGCTGCTCTTTCTTTTCCAACTCCAGCGCATTGCCTCTCATGCTGGCAATCAGCAACCGGATTGATTCCGGCAGTTTTTTCTCTTCGCTGATTCTCTGCACTGTTGTCCTGTAATTCCGGATAAAATGAGACTGTTCTACCGTCTCAACCCTTTCAGAATCCATCAACGCCCACTCTTTCAGATTTGCCGCACTTCCTACGGCTCTCTGGCAAGCCTCCGGTAGTTTCTCAAATTCTTCCACTGAATGATACCCGGAATTTCTGACCGCCTTTCTTACCAAAGACCATGCCTCCAACTCACTCATGCTGCTATCCACGCTCTCAACAATCTGCGTTGCCTTTTCTCTGATGTCTGCTATCGTTGGTGGAAACTTCTCTGTCAGCATATACTTCTGGATTGCTACGTTGGCCTGCTGATACGGAATATCTTTCAGCAACTCAAACCATACATTGAAGGCATCCTGGTCTGGAATGAATGTCGGCTGTGCGTATACAGCTTTCATTCCCTTAACAAGCGTTTTGAACTCCTCTCTTGTCATTACCAGTTATCTACCTCACTCACTCTGTTCTGAATCCTGTCCCCGGCTGGTCTCTGCGGAATCTGCGTCATTTTATCCCAGATAATGCCTTTCCAGTTATTTGACATACACTCCTCAATCAAATCACACACCCGGCCTTCTCCAAATTCTGCTACTTTCTTTTCTACCTGCCGGAGAAGGGATTTCATTCCCTGCTCTTTGTAACCTTCCTTGCGTTCAATCTTGTATGTACACCATTCACACATCTTTTCTCTGATTTCGCCACCAAGTTCATAATCTGGAACCAGACGCTCATAGAGCTGCATCGTGTCTTCCTTCTTTGCGGTTGCCTTTTTCGACTTCGGTGGTTTTTCTACTGGCGGTTTCTCCTGCTCCGGTTCCTGCATCTCTGGAATCAATGCCTCCGGCGTCTGGGAGCCGCTCAGTTTCTTCTCATCCTGGATGCGGCGATAATACTTCCTCTGCCGGTCCGCCTCTGTAGAACTCTGTCCGATGAAATTCTGAATGTCCATCATATAGATTGCACCGTTATCCAGTACCTCTACCAACTTCAACTGCTCAAAAATCTTCATCGCACGTTCTACTGTCCCTACCTGGTGCCTCGTAATCGTTGAGATCATCTCCAGACTGTACGGGATGTAGTCCTTGTACATCAACCGCCCTTCATTTTTCAGGCTCCGCAGATACATCTTCATCAGTATGTCACTGTACAAATAGCCGTCTTTCATTCCCTGGAGAAGCAGCATTTCATCAGAATCGAAGAAATCCTCCTTCAATTTCAAGTAATAGTATTTTTTGTTATCTGCCATCTGCTCACCGCCTAAATTCCGGCTACCAGGTTCGTAATTGAAATTGGTCTCTTCAAAACCTTTGTATGCCTACAACAATCGCACATCTCGCATCTGTCCGGCTCAGCCTCTCCGTTCTTCACTCTGAGGATTCTCGGCATATTCATTTCTACCATGTGTTTTGCCTCATCAAGATAATTCTGTGTTACATGAATCACTTCGATGTTTGGCTCCTCTTCCTTTGTCCCTGCTGCAATGTAGAACGGCAATCTTAGTCCTGTATTCCGATACACAACTTCTTGATAGATTGCGCCTTGAATGTCGTATCCCCAATATCTTATAAAATCGAGATATCCTATATCTCGCACCCATTTGGGTTTCGTAATCGATTCAACCACTTTAAGATCGGTAATGGCAATTCCCTCTGCGTAACTGTCAATTTTGATTTTCCACTTTGTTCCAAACAATTCAGCAGTCATAATAACCTGCTTTTTTCCGCTCATATACGTCATGAATAATGGATCTCGCTCCATTCTCTCAATGATTTTGTCTGCCTGTATGTATGGTGCTTTCAATCCTCCATCTTGTGTAAAAATCTCCGGCGTTTCTTTCTTGAACTCCCCCACTGTTCCTTCAAAGTAGGAGTCCACGTAGGAACCCACCAGAAGCGGCGTGGTCTTTTTCTGCTCCCACCGTTCTTCCAGCTTCTCAACCGCCGAAAATTCACACGCCATCTTTCCGTATGTTCCTGCGAAATCCTTATACTGGGACACGCTCATGTACTCTTTGTTCGCTTCTTTGCTATAATAATTCTCTGCCGTCAAAACCATATGCCACCGCCTCCTACGCCTCTTCCAAAATCATTCCGTCAATAACCGGTTCTGCCTGCTTCTGGGCTTTTATCGCCGCAAATGCATCTACCGGCTTATCATTCTCCGGCAACAATGCCTGTCCTGTTGTTGCTCCTGGAAGGGACTGCTGATTGAATACCACGTCTCCGCCGTCTTCGTAAGCTTTCTGCTGCTCTATATTGTCAAAGTCCAAATCAATCAACTTGCACAATCTTCTCAGTACCGTTTTCTTGTACATCTCACCAGTGCTGCTTTTCCATGCCTGGCTGTCTTTCGCTTTAGAGTATGTGTTTCTGACATTTTCGATGTCTTCCGAACTCATCGTGTCATACATCATCGAACCATCTTCAAAAACCACAATAGCGAATGCTCCAATCATCTGTTCATTGGAAAATGGCTTCGGTCTGTACTGCACATTCTGTTTGCCTCCGTCTACCTCTTCCATGAAGAAATCGCCCTGCCGTACTACTTTTGCAAAAATATCTTTAATCTTATTTTTACTGTACCGCTTACACAGCTTGATTTCGCCCTTGTAGTCAGTCTGAAAACTAAGGTTGCCACCATACGGGATGGCGTAGCACTCGCCGTTGAAAAAATCCAGTCCCAGGTATGCCGCTTTTGCCAGGCAAACCGGGATAGTTTCCGGGTTGATCTTCTCCAACTGTGCTTTCTTCTTATCGTCTTTCATCATATCCTGGATTACCGTAATGCAATTCAGAATGAATCTCTGCTGATTAAAGCCAGCCGGTAACGCTTCTTTGTTTTCGGTCAGCTTCTTCGTCAGTCCGGTTTTTATCGTGCCGTACCACTGTTCTACGGTCATCTGTCCCATATCCTACCTCCTATGCTTCTTCCAGGCTCTCGCCTAGTAATTCAAATATTTCATCAATCGTCATGCCTTTTAGGCACTCCTCGCACACATAACTTCCACAGCTCTCATAGAATCTGTCGCCCGGATAAATTCCTTCCAGGCATTCCGAACAGATATGAACCTCTTTCGGTTCCGGAGCATTCGGACATCTCGGATGGCAAGGATTCTGTCCGCATATCTCACACATCATCTTCTTCCTCATCCGGCATCTCCAGAACGTTGCTCACGCTCTGTATCATTTCTGGAATCCACAGTCTTGCAAGTATCGCCGCCGGAAGAATCAAATACTCTCCTCCAAAAGCTACCCTGCCTCTCTGCTCGCAAGCCATCACAATACAGAAGCACTGGAAAATTCCCATGATGCTTATGTATTCTATCCAGCCCAGAACTTCTGCCATATCCACTGCATAGATTCTGCTCAGCTTCTTCCACAGAACCCTGTGCATCCTACGTTTCACAACTCTGTTTCTCATGCTGTCTGCCTCCGTTCAGTGAAAATTCCGATGTTGATTCCTTTGCTGGACTCAAATCTTTCTATCAGTTCCTCTTTACTTTCGATTCCGTAATCTCTTTTCAGAATTTCAAGCATTTTCTGTACATCCATGCTCACACCTTCTTCAAAAACTTTTCGCCTACGATTTTCAGTTCGCTGATGGACTCCGCAACTTCATCTAAAAAAGCCAGGATCTTTTTCAGCTCCGGCTTCTCCGTTTCGTCGATGATTCCATCTTCCGTAATGTCTACAAGTTCTTTTTTGATGCGGTTCAGCTCATCGCAATCCAGCCTCTTCATCAGCCGAAGAGCTATTCCTTCCAGGCCTTTCGCTTCTGTTGCAACCGGAAGATAGCTGCATATCGGGCATTCATACTTGCAATAGCCGGTTTTCAGCTCCGGTGCATTATAGAGGTCCGCCATGAGAACCACCTTGTCTACCGGAACTACCTTCGTATTCCCAAGCTCATAGTCTGCGAGTGTCGAAACAGATATACCAAGCAGCTCAGCCGCACCTTCTCTGGAGTATAGCCTTTCGTTGTACATTGCCGCCTTTTTTCTGGCAACAAAATATACATTTTCATTGCTTTTCGTAGGGCCTCTTCCCATTTCTTCACACCATCTTTCCTGTTACAATTTAACTGTCCTTAGAGGAATCCTGTTTCCCTTGATATTCCTGGATTCCGAGTGCACCGCTTATCACTTTCATAACCGGTGGCGAATAGCATCTGCCACAGATAATTGCATTCAGATATTGTGTGGAGTAACCAGTCTTCTCAGCCAGCTCCCCTGTGTTCATATCCAGGTCAATCATGGCTTTTCTTGCATCCATGCACCAATCTCTGGTTGCTTCTTTCATGGACGCTGATGCCTTTTCGATGTTGAGAAGGTCGCTGATTGCACTTGCAATCGAATCCGAGTAAATCCGGCCATTCACAACTCCGGATACCCTGGTTCTTGACTTGCCGATTCTCTCAGCCAAATCGTTGATAGACCAGCCACGTTCAATCAGCCCCTTCTTAACTTCCTTGCCCCAGTCAGTGATATTGCCCTGCATTATGCTTTTCCTCCTTTCTGATGGATTTTTGCATATGTAGTTTACTTTCTCGAAGTAAAATGATACAATTTAACGGTACAAACGTACACTACATACGCAATCACAAACTACTTATGCGATTTAGCACTTCCCATTTGCGAATCATTTGTAGCTTGTGATTGTATTGTAGCTCGAAAACTCGAATTTGTAAAGAGTTTTTCTTCGATTTCTCGAATTATTTTACGGAGGTGCTACATGGAAGCAATCGACAGAATCGAAACAGTTCTCGAACAGAGGGAGCAAACGCCTTATGCACTGTGTAAATTTCTTGGCATTAACCAGTCTTCCTACTCTACCTGGAAGGCTCGGAACACTCTGCCGCCAGCTAAATACATTGCAGACATCGCCCGGTTTCTGCACGTCTCTACCGACTACATTCTGACCGGAAAAGAATCTGCTTGCATTGACGCACAGGCTGAAACCTACACTGATGACGAAAAAGAGCTGCTGAGTATTTACAAGGCTCTGCCAACAGAAAAACGTTATGAATTTAAAGGGGAAATGAAAGGCTACCTCAAAGCTCTTGAGGAAAGCAAGAAATACCTTGACGATGAAAAAAGATTATCCGTTTAGATTGGTATCGTCGTTTCAGATGATACCGGACAGGAGGGCTTATGGATTCAAAGAAATACTTTTTCCTGGCCCGGACCGAAGAACAACTGAATTGCGATGCTGCGGCTCTACTGCTCTATCTCTCTTCCTTCTGTTCTTCTCTGGAGGAAGGGCCTGCATCACTGTCTGCCGGAACCATCAACAAAATAGCGCACCTGCGGAAGAAGCTCTCGCTTTCTGTTCGTGAGTTTCTACCGTTGGTCCATACCTATTCTGACACTCTGACAGACATTGACTGCCGCCGGGCGTTGGTTTTCGCTCTTGGTGGCAACATACATGGCATAGTTTCTCTCTGTGAAGGGAGGGTTCCTGCATGGAGCAATTAACATCCGATAACAAATTTACTTTTCATGGGGAAGACACCGGCTTGTCGGTAGTAGATTTCTGGTCCTGGGCTTACAGTGATCTGCTCAACAATACAGACCGGGGCGTACTTGCAGAATACATAGTACACAGTGCGTTATTACCCCCCCCCGATTCGAAAATGCGAACTGATTGGCTCCCCTTTGATTTGACCAGTCCTACCGGACAGCGAATCGAAGTTAAATCCGCCTCTTATCTCCAGTCCTGGGATGAAGCGTACCACGAGCATATACAGTTCAGCATAGCCCCTCACAGAGCCTGGGACCCGAAAGCCGGATATTCTCCGGACATCAAGCGTCATTCTGACCTCTACGTTTTTTGCCTTTACAAAGCACTGACAAAAGACGTTTCGCCGCTTGCCCTGGAATACTGGGAGTTCTACGTGCTACCTACCTACGTGCTCAACGAGCAAAAGCCCAACCAGAAAAATATTTCTCTTAATTCGCTGAAAGCTCTAAAACCTTACATAACGGATTTTGCCGGATTAAGGGATGTAATATTGAATTGCCCGACTAAAAGGGCGTAGAAATGGACATACGCCGTTCTGTAATGGGACGGCGTATTTTTGGAGGAAAAATATGATTTCAAACAGCGCTGCCACTCACGCAAAAGTGGCTATCTACATACGAGTCTCTACCCTGCATCAGATTGACAGGGACTCTCTGCCTATGCAGCGTCAAGACTTGATTGCATACGCCAAGCTGATACTGAACACTGACGATGTGACGGTCTTCGAGGATGCCGGGTACTCTGGTAAAAATACTATCCGGCCAGAATTTCAGAAAATGATGTCTCAGCTCCGGACCGGCACATACACACATCTCCTGGTCTGGAAGATTGACCGAATCTCCAGAAACCTTCTGGACTTTGCCGAGATGTACCAAGAGCTTAAAGACCTGGGCGTTACCTTCGTCTCGAAAAACGAGCAGTTCGACACCAGTACGGCTATGGGAGAAGCGATGCTCAAAATTATCCTTGTCTTTGCGGAGCTGGAGCGCAACATGACCTCAGAACGTGTCGCTGCCACCATGATTTCCAGAGCCAGCAACGGGCAGTGGAACGGTGGACGTATTCCTTACGGCTACGATTACGACCCGGAAGAACAGACTTTCAGCTTCAACTCCGATGAATACAACATCGCCCATTTGATTCATGACAAATACGAAGAACTCCGCTCCTTAGTTTATCTGGCCCGCTATCTGAACGAACACGGCTACCGGACTCGTGCCGGTAATGACTGGTCCCCGGTCTCTCTGGATATTATCCTCCGCAGCGTATTCTACTGCGGCGATTACCAATACAACCGCCTCAAAGAAGGGGACCGGCAACGTCCTAAGGATAAATCTGAATGGATTACCGTAAAAGACCACCACCCGGCCATCGTAAGTCGGGAACAGAAAGAACGTATCCTTGCACTCCTGGAATCCAACCGTAGGCTCAAATCGTTCCGCAAGAGTGGCAAAAGTAAATACACCCACATTTTCTCCGGCTTACTTATCTGCGGAAATTGCGGTCAACCTATGACGAGTTCTATTTCCACCGTAAAGAAGACTACCGGCAGACGCTATTCTCTCTACTTCTGCCCTACGCACCGAAAAAGCAAGCTGTGGTGTACTGGAAAATCTACCTCAGACCCAATCATTGGCGAGTTCGTCTTCAACTACATTCTCAATATGCTCAACGCTCAAAAGGCGTTCTCTCCGGAAACGAGCATACAGGAACTGGAACAACAGCTACTCTCTGGCGATACCTTCTCCCCGGTAGCCGCCATTGCCCCGGACGGATTACAGGATCTGTTTCATACGCTCCGCACCGGCACTGTCAAAGGCGAAGTTTTCGGAAAAGACGTCAAAATCAAAACAGACTCTGAGCCGCCGTTGCAGCTATCGAAGCTCAAAAAGGAAAAAATCCGTCTGGAGAGAGCTATTGACCGTCTGAACAAGCTGTTCCTCTATTCCGAAAAAGCCATGTCGGAGTCCGAATACCTCACTCAAAAGATTCAACTTTCGGACTCTCTGGAAGAAGTCGAGGATAAGTTGGCGTTCCTGGCATCAGAAGACAGCCTGCAACAGTCTATCACTGATGATGAATTTATCTCCAAGGCAAGCAACTTCATACTCTCCCAGAAGCTCACTGACCGAAACTACGTCAGCTTTCAGTCGCTGAGTGCTACCGTTTCTCCGGAGATTCTTGATTCTTTTCTCAGCAGCATCATAGACAACATCGTTTTCAAAGACGGAGCCGTTCACTCTATCACGTTCCGCAACGGATTGTCTCACACGTTCATCTACAAAGAAAAGCCAGAGGTTTAATCGCCCCTGGCTTTCTTCATATCTCCATATTCTGTTGTATCGCTATTTTGTAGTGAATCGCTCTACAAAATCATCATGGCATCCCCAAAACTGAAGAAACGATATCTTTCTTTTACTGCCTCCTCATACGCTGCCATCACATGCTCTTTTCCGGCTAATGCAGAAACAAGCATGATCAGTGTAGATTCCGGCAGATGGAAGTTCGTGATCAGCGCATCCAGAATCTTGAACTGATATCCCGGATAGATAAAGATTTCTGTCCAACCACTGCATTCTTTTAATCTTCCATTCTCATCGGCAGCGGATTCGATTGTTCTGCAGCTTGTTGTTCCGACACAGATGACACGATGTCCTGCTTCTTTTGCATGGTTGATTTTCTGTGCAGACTCTTCAGTAATCATATAAAATTCTGAATGCATATGGTGATGCTCCACATCATCTACCTTCACCGGACGGAACGTTCCAAGTCCGACATGAAGTGTAACCGGTGCGATCTCCACACCTTTCGCGCGAATCTCTTCCAAAAGCTCCGGCGTAAAATGAAGTCCGGCCGTCGGTGCTGCCGCAGAACCTGAGTGTACCGCATAGACGGTATTATATCTGTCCTTATCCTGAAGCTGATGTGTAATATACGGTGGAAGCGGCATCTGTCCTAACTGGTCCAGAATCTCCTCGAAGATTCCTTCGTATTCAAAATGGATCAGACGATTTCCTTCCTCCACTACATCCATAACTTCTCCGACAAGCAGGCCGTCTCCAAAGCTGATTCTTGCTCCCGGTCTTGCCTTTTTTCCAGGCTTTACCAATGTCTCCCAGACATCATCTGCTCCTCGTTTTAAAAGAAGCACTTCTATCTTTGCTCCAGTGTCTTCCTTTGCTCCGATCAGTCTGGCCGGAATTACTTTCGTATCATTGATAACCAGACAATCTCCTGGATTCAGTTCATCGATAATCTCACGAAATACATGATGCTCTGTCTTCCCTGTCTCTTTATCAAGTATCATAAGGCGGGAGGAAGAGCGGTCCTCCAAAGGATCCTGTGCGATCAGTTCCTCCGGAAGATCATAATAAAAATCACTTGTTTTCAATGCTCTTACCCTCTCTTCTTACTTTCTCAACTCAATACCAAGTTCTTCCAGACCGGAAAGAATGCGATCCATTGCTGCTGTAATTTCAGCTTCTTCCAGTGTCTTATCCTTTGCACGGAATACGATAGAATAAGCAACTGACTTGAATCCTGCTTTGATCTGAGCACCTTCATAGATGTCAAACAGGTTAAAGCTCTCTAAGTGAGCGCCGCCCTTTTTCTCAATCACATCTTCAATCTGTCCGACAAGGATTTCTTTCGGAACAACCATACTGATATCTCTTGTCACTGCAGGATATTTTGCAATTCCTGTGTATTTTCTGTCAAATGTAGCATATGGGATGATTTCAGGCATATCCAGAACTGCAACATATGCACGCTCACCGATTCCATAGATATCAGCAACTTCCGGATGAACTTCTCCAAGATATCCAACTACTTTTCCATCATAAATGATGTTTGCCTGGCGTCCCGGGTGAAGGAATGACTTTCCTGCATTCGGATCGTATTTCTCTCTGCCCTTCATACCGATTTTCTCAAAGAACTCTTCCACTACGCCTTTCATGTTGAAGAAATCTCCATCTCCATACATTCCAAGTGTAAACTGCATTCTCTCATCCGGAAGCTCTGTCAGTGGAAGCTCCTGCGGAATGTAAATATTACCCATCTCATACAGACGAACATTCTTGTTTCTTCTGTTATAGTTTGTTGCAAGAGAAGTCAGCATACCGTTTAAGGATGTTGTACGCATGATACTGTAATCTTCTCCAAGTGGATTCATAATGGAAATCGCATTGCGAAGCTTGGAATCTTCTGGAAGAAGAAGCTTGTCAAATACCTTCGGGCTCTCGAAGGAGTAAGACATTCCCTGGCTGAATCCACAGAACTCAGCAATATCACTTGCCACCTGCTCAATACGAAGCTTGAACGGAAGCTTACCTGTTGTAGCCTCTCCAGACGGAAGTGTTGTCGGGATATTGTCATATCCGAAAAATCTTGCAACTTCCTCTGCAAGGTCAGCTAATCTGAACAGATCGTGACGGAATGTCGGTGCGATCACTTCTTTTGTCTCTGCATCGTAATCAAGATCGATTTTCTTGAAATATCCAAGCATATCTTCCTCAGAAATATTTGTTCCGAGCATGCGGTTGATCTTCTCTGCATCAAATGGAACACGTACAGGCTCTTTCTTCTTGCTGTATACGTCAATTGCTCCTCCGACAACTTCACCTGCTCCAAGCTCTTCTACAAGCTGGCAGGCACGGTTCAGTGCTGCCATCGCATTGTTCGGATCAAGTCCCTTCTCAAACTTACCGGAAGCATCTGTACGAAGTCCGACACGCTTACTGGACTTACGGATGTTCACCCCGTCAAAACAAGCTGCCTCAAAAAGCATTGTCTTCACGTTATCTGTGATCATGGAATTCTCTCCTCCCATGATTCCGGCGATTCCAACAGCTTTTTCTCCGTCACAGATCATCAGAACATCTTTGTCCATTGTTCTTTCCTGTCCATCCAGTGTAACGAACTTCTCTCCATCCTGTGCATTCTTAACTACGATCTGATGTCCTGCAAGTGTATCAAGATCATAAGCATGCATTGGCTGTCCGTACTCTTCCATTACATAGTTTGTAATATCAACCAGGTTGTTGATCGGACGGATTCCAACAGATGACAGTCTGCGCTGTAACCACTTTGGTGATGGTCCGATCTTAATATTCTTAACCGCTCTTGCGCAGTATCTGGAACACAGATCCGTATTCTCTACAGTCACCTTTACATAGTCATTAACATCCTCATCATTTCCTGTCTCTGTCACAACCGGTGGTTTAAACTCTTTATTAAATGTAGCTGCTGCTTCACGTGCGATACCTACTACACTGTAGCAGTCTACACGGTTTGATGTGATCTCATATTCGAAAACAACATCATGAAGACCAAGAAGCTCTACTGCATCTGCTCCAACCTCTGTGTCCTCCGGGAAAATGTAAATACCATTCTCCGGCTGTTCCGGATACATCTCCTTTGTAGAACCAAGTTCTTCGATAGAACACATCATTCCGTAACTTGGAACTCCACGGAGTTTTCCTTTCTTGATCTTAATTCCACCGGCAACTCTCTGTCCCGGCTCATGTCCGCCTGCAACGCGTCCACCGTCTAATACAACAGGAACTTTCGCTCCCTCGAACACATTTTTTGCACCTGTTACGATCTGAATAACCTCAGCTCCGATATTAACCTGGCAAACTACCAGCTTATCCGCATCCGGGTGTTTCTCAATTTTCTCAATCTGACCCACAACGATCTTGTCAAGGTCTGCATCCAGCTCCTCGAATCCTTCAACCTTTGTTCCTGTCAGAGTCATTGCATCTGTATATTCCTGCGCTGTCACGTCAAGATCCGGGACATACGCTTTGATCCATGATAATGAAGTATCCATTTTATATCTCCTTATTTCTATTTTTGTTCTGTTCAAAAGGGAGGCTCTAAAATCCAACGGCTCTGCGCCGTTGCCGCGCCGCATTCGCGCCGCTTGAAGATTTTATCGCGCCGTTCGAACAGAAAAACAAATACTCACTTCGCTCGTGCTTGTTTTTCTGCTGTTCTCACTAGAACTGTTTCAAAAATCTAATGTCGTTCTCGTATAATAAACGCATATCGTCGATTTCGTATTTCAGAAGAGCGATACGCTCAAGTCCTACACCGAATGCGAATCCGTTGTACTCTTCCGGATCAATTCCGCACATCTCGAGAACATGTGGATGAACCATACCACATCCAAGAATCTCGATCCAGCCTGATCCTTTACAGAAACGACATCCCTTGCCGCCACACTTAAAGCAGCTTACATCAACCTCAGCACTTGGCTCTGTAAATGGAAAATGATGTGGACGGAATTTTGTCTTTGTGTCCGGTCCAAACAGCTCTTTTGCGAATACTTCAAGTGTTCCTTTCAGGTCAGCGAAGGAAATGTTCTTGTCGATCACAAGACCCTCGATCTGATGGAAGGATGGTGAATGTGTTGCATCTACTTCGTCAGAACGGAATACACGTCCCGGTGCGATCATACGAATCGGAAGTTTTCCCTGCTCCATCACACGGGCCTGTACCGGAGATGTCTGTGTACGAAGTACGATGTCTTTATTAATATAGAAAGTATCCTGCTCATCCTTTGCCGGATGATCTGCCGGAATGTTCAGCTTCTCAAAGTTGTACAGATCATACTCAACTTCCGGTCCTTCTACAACTTCATATCCCATGCCTACGAAGATACGCTCTACTTCTTCCAGTGCGATTGTGTTCGGATGTCTATGTCCTACACTGTTCTTCTTAGATGGAAGTGTAACATCGATTACTTCTGCTTTCAGCTTCTCCTCACGGATCGCTTTCTCCATTCTTGTCTTAGATTCCTCTAAGAGTTCCTCAATTGCTGCTCTTGTATCATTCACAAGCTGTCCAACCTTCGGACGTTCCTCCGGTGCAACATCTTTCATTCCTTTTAATACGGCTGTCAGTTCACCTTTTTTACCAAGAAACTTTACACGCACGTCATTGAGTTTCTCCGGAACGTCAGCCTCCTGAATTCTTGCGACTGCTTCCGCTTTAATCTGTTCCAGTCTTTCTTTCATCGTTTTCTCCTTTCTTAACTCACTTATCAGGGACGAACGTTTTCATAAAGAAAGACCTCATCCCAAAAGGGACGAGGTCTGAATCACTCGCGGTACCACCCTGATTCCTGCAGTCTGATCTACAGGCACTCTAAGTTGTGTAACGTACAACATACGACATTCTCTACTTTTCACATCCGGACATATCCGTTCTCCTGACTGTCCCTTAGATGCTTCCTTTCAAAAATGCAGCTCACGTGTGAATTTCAATCGCTATCTGAACTTAAGAGAACTTTCAGCCGATGATTCTCTCTCTCTGCAAGAAAACAGGTCTCTACTGTGCACGATCTTCGCTTTTCAAATCTAATAAACTTTTCATATTCTAAGTGAATTTACCAGTCTATTTTAACACAGCATTTCTTTTTGTCAAGTCTAAATGAACTCCTATTATAGTGTACAATTTTTGTTTGATAAAAAGAAAATTGCCAAAAGCATCTGTTTAGACACTTCTGGCAATTATGTATTACCTTAATTTAAATCAAGACAATTCTTATTATCTACGTGTAAATCTCTTTCTGAAAATAACAGTAACAATTGCAGCACCACAAATAGCCATTACAAAAACATTCATTGCGATATTAGCTGTATCTCCTGTCTTAGGAGCTTCTGTCTTTGTTGTTTTCTTATCTGCTGTATCTACTTTCTTGTTTGTATTGTCATTTGTTTTGTTATTATCCTTTTCTACAGCTGGTTTTACCGGAGTTGGATTTACAGGTGTAGTTTGATCTGGAGTCGGCTTTGGATCTGGAGTTGGAGTCGGCTCTGGATTTGGAGCTGGTTCTGGATCTGGAGTCGGAGTCGGCTCTGGATCTGGAGTTGGAGTCGGCTCTGGATCTGGAGTTGGCTCCGGATCTGGAGTTGGTTCTGGATCTGGAGTTGGTTCTGGATCTACAGCTGGAATCTTTTCTACGATCATAATGCGTACACGCAGTGTGCCATAAGCTACTTTAATCTTTGTCATCTGTGGTACACATGATACGAGCTGATATCCTTCTGGCAGCTGGAAATCTGTTCCAAGTTCAAATGTCTTTAATACACCCTCGCCTTCTGCAGCTGATTCTTTTACTGTTGTGCTTCCAACATACTCACCTTTTACTGTTGCAAATGTCACATTCAAAACGGCCTCTGCTGTTTCTGCCGGAATAGACTCTACATCCATTGTATGTTCAGATGTCACTCCAAGCGGTACGTCAACATTTGTCGTCTGATCCTCACTTGTTTCAGTAGCAAAAACATTCAGCGAATTAACCAGTAACATCGCTAATGTAAGGCTTGAAATAAGGAGTTTTCTCATCCTCTTTTTCATAACAAATCTTTCCTTCCTTTCTTAATTATGAGTATAAGTCTCTTTTGTATGACTTCTAACCCCCCTTCTTATAAATTATCGCAAAAACCATTTTAATTATAAAAAACAATTTTTACTATTTCAAAAATCTTTCGACATAATATATAGAGACACTCATTACATCAAAAGACTTCTGACTTCCATCTTGTATCTGAGAGGCTATACCGCTAATAACATCAATTCTGTCTATTATCTACCCAATCTTTACATTGCGGCATATTCATACGCTTGTAGTATACGCCTTAATTATTCTTCTGTCAATTATTTGTGTACTTTTTGTGTTTTTCTTATTTTCTGCTTTTAACCCCTTCTAAAATTGCATTGATTTCTCCCCCAAGCAGAATAATATACATACACGTATATAACCACAACATAACAAGAATGATTGTTGTAAAGCTTCCATACATATTGGTAAATCCTTTAAAGATATCCAAATAAACAGAAAAGATAAAGGACAGTACCATCCAGCCGCAAGCTGTAAAGAATGCGCCCGGCAATTGTTTCCGAAGAGTCGTCTTTCCTTCCGCACCACGATTTGGAAGATACTTGTACACCAGATCCCAGAAGAAAGTCAGAAGCGGAAGTGTGAAATAAATCCTCAAATGTATAATCTTATGAATTGCTTTGCTTATAAGCGGTGCATGTTCATAAACCACAACACTGATACTGTTACCGAATACGGAAAGCACCAATGAGAGCATAATTGCCACAAGGAACAAAAAAGTATACATACATGCTCTTGCGCGAAGGTAAAAATAATTTCTCGTCTCTGTGTTTTGATAAATGCAGTTCAATCCATATGTTACAGAAAGTACTCCTTTCCCCGCTGACCACAAAGCCACAAGGATTGTCAAAGGAATGATCGTACCGGAAGTCATATATACCTGATTCACAATACTTTCAATCATCGGGCTGACCGTGGATGGAAATACCGGAAGTACAGCCTCCATCACATCCGCTTTCGTCACTGGTGTAAATTGTACCATTGTTAAAAGCAACATAAAGATAGGAATCAATGAAAGCACAAAGAAATATGCCGCCTGTGCTGCGAAAGCTCCCGTGTGATGCGAACTCACGGTAGCTGCAATTCGCAATCCGCGCTCTTTTATCTTATTAAACTTCTCCATTTTCTTTAACTCTCCAGGTTAAATACTCAGAACGGCTTATGTTTCTTCTAAGCCGTCACGAAATTGTTACTTCATGGATAATACCATAACTATTCTCAATATTCAAGCAAAAAAGAAAGACAGCCGAATCTCTTCAGCTGTCCCTTAACTTTATCTTTTGTCTAATCCCCAAAATGCCGTTCCCTGTATTTTGAGTCCTAGCCACGGCTAGGTGGGCAACCGCATCTGCTTTTCTGTCGTCCACTGCTGTCGGAGGCCTGACATATTACAGAAATATAGGAATCCCGTTTAAACTAATGTAGGTTCAAAATAACAAGGTTATCGCACATCTCAGGTTATTTCTCTTTTAACTTACTGCTATTATACTCTACTTATACTATTTTTACAACCGCATATTTTTTCCATTCAAAAAATTCAGGCCATAACAGTTCAGCCCGCGCCATTCCTAAAACCGCGCTGCGTGCTTATCGCAGCTAACGTCAGCGGTTTACTCATGAACAGGCGCTTATATCATCCCGACCGCCTCGTTTACGCTTTTTACCCCGATGAGTCGAATTCCTTTGATATCTTTTACCATTTTCATGCACACCTGCGGAAGAATACACGTCTCGAATCCCAGCTTTTTCGCCTCTGCGACTCTTTGTTCGGGCATATTGACCGCGCGGACTTCTCCGCTTAGTCCGACTTCCCCGAACACGATCGTCTTTTCATCAACCGGGCGGTTTCTGTAACTTGAAACAAGCGCCATAACAATACCAAGATCGATCGCCGGCTCGTTCATTCTGATTCCTCCGGCGATATTGACATACGCATCCGAATTAGACAGCGCCATTCCGAGACGTTTTTCCAACACTGCCATAAGAAGATTCACTCTGTTATAATCCGTTCCGGCAGCCGTACGCCTCGGCATCCCGAAATTACTCCTGCATACAAGCGCCTGTATCTCGATCAAAATAGGCCGAGTTCCTTCCATAGAACATGCAACGACCGATCCCGCAGACTGTTCCGGTCTGCCGCTCAACATATATTCCGAAGGATTTTCCACTTCCTCAAGTCCGCTCTGCCGCATCTCAAACACGCCGATCTCATTCGTCGATCCGAAACGATTCTTCACAGCGCGTAAAATTCTGTAAGAAGCGTGTCTGTCTCCTTCAAAATAAAGCACTGTATCAACCATATGTTCCAAGACACGCGGACCTGCTACCGTTCCTTCTTTCGTCACATGTCCGACAATGAAAATCGGAATACATAATCCTTTTGCAAGCTGCATAAATACATTCGTCGATTCTCTTACTTGCGACACACTTCCGGGAGCGGATGAAACTTCTTCGCTGTACATCGTCTGAATAGAGTCAATGACAACAAGTTCGGGACGCTCTTTTTCAAGAATTCCTCTTATGATCTCCAGATTCGTCTCACATAAAAGAAACAATCCGTCCGCAAAGTTTCCCATACGGTTTGCCCTTAGTTTGATCTGCGTCTGCGATTCTTCTCCCGAAATGTATAAAACTTTCTTTTTATCGGCCAGAATCCTGCACACTTGAAGCAGCAAAGTAGACTTTCCGATACCGGGATCGCCGCCGACAAGCACAAGCGATCCCGGAACGATCCCTCCTCCGAGCACGCGGTCTAATTCTTTGATGCCTGTAGCGCACCGCACGTCATCTTCAGCCGTTACATCGTTAAGCGGGATCACTTTCGCTTCTCTGACAAGCTCGCGAACAGCTTTTGCTCCCTGTGTACTGCCTTTCGTCACACCGCTGCCGATCTTTTCCTCTACAAATGTATTCCACTCCCCGCATCCCGGACACTGACCGAGCCATTTTGCCTCTTCATGCCCGCAATTCTGACAGAAAAACACACTTTTCTTTCCTTTTGCCATTCATTCTCCTTCTCAAAATCAAACACTCATTAAACAATCAGATCTGACACATCCATCTTAAAAGACAGATTCTAAACGCCTCTCAGCATAAGATCTGCCTACAGACAAACGGGGTGGATATAGCATCCACCCCGAAATCAATTTAAGTATTTGTAAACTTTTCAGTTAATATATTAACATTTTACAACTCTCATTGTCGCTTCCTGTCCTTCTGAAAGTTCCACGCTGACACTGAGTTTTCCACTTAAATTCGTACGCATCTTTCCTGCGGACTCGCCGTCAATAAATACTTCATACTCACATTCCGGCTCTAATTCCAAAGTAAACTGAACGTCTCCCTTTGCGGAAACAGAAAACGCAACTTCTGAATCCGTCTCTTTAAAACCTTCCACTGCGCTTCCCGGAACAGATTCATAAACGAACATTCCGTTCCTCTCAAGTTTTGTAATTTCCGAAAAGGTTTTTACTTTATAAATATCACCTTCAAATTCATAATTATCTTTCTTCGTTTTTTCCGAAAGAGTGTAGTCTCCGAAACTGAGACTTCCGTCATTCTCCGCGCGCAATAATTCCTTCACTGCTGCCATCTTCATTTTCCTCCTAAGTATTTCACAATGTGATCACAGGATATGTTTTGTGTAAATCATTGTCTTTCGCATTCCTTTGACCTTTGTACCATTATAATATAAAATATTTGATTTTTCTACTCCTATAAACGATCTTCTTTCCGAATGAAGCGAATCTCTTTTTTCACAGTTCCCGCCTCAATGCAGTCTCCCCGCTTCACTTCTCCGTTCAGGATCGCTTCCGCAAGTTTGTCTTCCAATTCTGTCTGCAGAGCGCGGCGAAGAGGTCTTGCGCCATATTTTGCATCCGTTCCTTTTTCCGCAATAAGCGCTTTTGCCGACTCCCGTAAAGTCAGGCGGATATCCATCTGATCTTCGATCCTTTTTGTAAAATCCCGGCACATAAGCGTAACAATCTTTTTCATATGCGTTTTCTCGAGAGCATGGAATACGATGATCTCATCAATACGGTTTAAAAACTCCGGTCTAAAGATCTGTTTTACTTCATCCATCACGTTTTGTTTCATACGCTTATAATCGCCTGCAGGATCATCTTTTGCCGCAAATCCAAGCTTCTTAGGTTCTATGATCGCTTTTGCTCCCGCGTTTGATGTCATAATGATAACGGTATTGGAAAAATCTATCTTCCGCCCTTTGGAGTCCGTAATATGTCCGTCGTCCAATACTTGCAAAAGAATATTAAACACATCGGGATGCGCCTTTTCGATCTCATCAAACAAAAGTACCGAATAAGGATGTGTACGCACCTGATCGCTGAGCTGACCGCCTTCTTCATGTCCGACATATCCCGGCGGAGATCCGATCATTTTAGAGACGGAATGTTTCTCCATATATTCGGACATATCAACACGGATCATCGATTCTTCATTGCCGAACATCGCTTCGGCAAGCGCTTTCGACAACTCTGTTTTTCCGACGCCTGTAGGTCCTAAAAACAGAAACGAACCGATCGGGCGTTTCGGGTCTTTCAATCCTACACGCCCCCTCTTTACCGCACGGGCAACTGCTTTCACAGCTTCCTCCTGACCGATGACCCTCTGGTGGAGGACACTTTCCAGTTTCTTAAGACGATCCGTATCGCTTTCCGCAAGTTTTTGAACCGGGATCTTTGTCCATGCGGAAACAACTTCCGCTATATCTTCTTCTGTCACTTCCGGCTGAGAAGAAGATGTTTTTTTCTGAAAACGTTTTTTTAGCTGCTCCGATTTTTTCTCTGCCTCCTCCTGCTCTTTCTGTAAAAGCGAAGCCTCTTCAAAACAACCGTTTTTAATACTCTCTTCTTTTTGCTTTTCCAGTTCTTTCAGGCGAAGATCCAAAGCCGTCAGGTTTTCCGGTACTTTATATCCTTTCAGACTGACTTTTGAACATGACTCGTCAAGCACATCTATTGCTTTATCGGGAAGGTTACGATCCGTAATGTACCGCTCGGACATCGAAACTGCCGCTTCCAGCGCCTCGTCTCTAATCAGCACCTTATGATGCGATTCGTATCTTCCTTTCAACCCTTTCAATATCTCAAGACACTGTTCTTTCGAAGGTTCTTCTACCGATACCGGCTGAAAACGCCGCTCCAGAGCCGCATCTTTCTCGATATATTTCCGGTATTCCGTGATCGTCGTCGCTCCGATCAACTGAAGTTCCCCTCTTGCAAGAGACGGTTTTAAGATGCCGGATGCATCGATCGCCCCTTCTGCTCCTCCCGCTCCGATCATTGTGTGGATCTCGTCAAGAAACAAAATAATATTTCCGTTGGACTCTACTTCCGAGATCAGACCTTTCATACGTTCTTCAAATTCACCCCGGTATTTAGACCCTGCGATCATTCCCGGAAGATCAAGCGTATAAATCCGCTTATCTTTCATTTTTTCCGGAACAACGCCTGCCGCGATACGCTGCGCCAGACCTTCCACAACCGCCGTTTTTCCTACTCCCGGCTCTCCGATCAGACAGGGATTGTTTTTCGTCCTGCGGCTTAACACCTGCATAAGGCGATACATCTCCTCTTCCCTGCCTACAACGGGATCTTGTTTTCCCTCCTCTGCCCGAGCCGTCATATCTGTACAATACTGCTCGATCACAGAGCCGCTTCCTCTCGACTCGTCCTGAAGTTCATCCTGATAATCTTTCGGATCGACTCCCGATGCATTTAAAATATCTTTTAAAAGTTTTTGAAGGCTGATATTCAGCGTGATCAAAATTCTTGCGGCGACGCAGTCCACATCCCGTATCATCGACAAAAGCAAGTGCTCCGTTCCGACCTCGGCTGTACGGAGACGATGCGCTTCCTTCTCACTGTTCGCGAGGATATAGCGAAGCCTTGGACTTTCTTTCGGTTTCTGCGATGCGGGCATCTCCTCCCGGGGAGCGATCAGTTCATCCATAAGCTGCATGATCTTTTCTGTCTCAACGCCGTTTTGCGCAAGCACCTGTCCCGCAACCCCCGAAAACTCCTCCCGCAGTCCGAGAAGCAGATGTTCCGTACCTATGTAAGGATGCTTCATCTCCTTTGCTTTCTTCGCAGCATATCTGACTGCATTTGCCGCCTGTTTTGTATATGAAATATGCATAAGTTCCTCCTGTCGGTTATTTTGCTTTCAAATCTGCTAAAACAAATTATTCATAATCATCGAATATCTCATCTACCAGTTCATGCACTTCCTGCCTCGAAATATTTTTACAACAGCCTCTTGCAAGAACGATCTGAAGCTGTCTTTTCATCACCTGCAGTTCCTCTAACTTATCAATATCAAGAGAAATTACAGCTCCTCTTCGCTTGTCAAGACTGATATAGCCTTCCCGCTTCAGTACACTATATGCTTTGTTTACCGTGTGCATGTTGACGCCGATCGTATCCGCAAGACGCCGCACCGACGGAAGTGAATCTCCTTCATGAATGACCGATGTAGCGATCCCCATGATGATCTGATTACAAAGCTGAATATAAATCGCTTCATCACTGTTAAAATCAACTTCTATGATCATATCTTTCTCCTTTCGGAATTTGTTATATGTATAATAGCACAATCTTATAATTTTTCAAACTTTTAATTAAACTTTTTCTGATGGATTTTTCAAGCTTCTTAAGAGAACAAAAAAGAGCCTGATACCAGACCCTTTATGTTTTATCGGTGTTCCTATTTATTTCTGACAAATTCGCGGAAACTGCATACTGATCTTCGTTCCTCTTCCTTCTTCACTTTCCACACTGACCTTCGCCCCATGCAGAAGCGCTCCGTGCTTGACGATCGAAAGTCCGAGTCCCGTTCCTCCGCGCTCTTTTGAATGACTTTTATCGACTCGGTAAAACCGCTCAAATATGCGTTCCTGATGTTCTTTCGGAATTCCTATACCTGTATCTGACACACTGATTTTCGGTCCATTCAACGTATTTCCCGCCCAAACCGAAACTTTTCCGTTTTCATAGTTATATTTTACTGCATTTTCGCAGACATTATAAACCATTTCATCTAATATCTGCCGGATTCCATGATAATGAACAGATTCTCCCGAAAGTTCGATCCGAATATTTTTCTGTGCCGCCTGCGGCGAAAGACGACTGACAATCTCCCTCGTCAGTTCATACAGATCCACATCTTCTTTTTCCAATTCCACAGATTCTTCATCAAGCTTTGATAATTTAATAATATCTTCGATCAGGGTGATCAGTCTGCGCGCCTCTTTGTAGATGCGTTCCGAAAAACCGGAAATATCTTCCGGACGGACCAATCCGTTTTTCATGATTTCCGCATAGCCGGAAATCGACGTAAGCGGCGTTTTCAGTTCGTGAGATACATTTGCGGAAAACTCTTTCCTCATATTCGCAACCGCTTCTTTTTCTCTGTTCTGCCGGTCCATCGCCTCCAGCAAAGGACTTAATTCCTCATAAATATCACTGTCCAATGGACGTTCCAGATCAAGTTCATTGATCGGTTTGATCAATCGGTTTGTCTGCCATCTTGCCAAAGCGAAAGCGAACAATATTGTCAGTACGGCAAGAATTCCCATCACCGGCATTAGACTGACTGCGGTACTTGCCAGATTATCAATCGACTTGGATACGCGCAGCACCGTTCCGTCGTTGAGAAGAAGAGCATAATAATACATATCCTTCCCTACCGTTTCTGACTTTCTTACGTCTGCCCCTTCTCCTTTAGAAAGAGCTTCTCTGACTTCTTTTCGGTTTCCGTGGTTTTTAAGGATGTCTGCATCTCTGCGTGAATCATAGAGAACCGTTCCGTCTGCTTTGATCTGCGTCACCCTTGTGCTTTCCACAACATTATCCATCTGTTTCATATAATCGCTGTCAGACAAATTGATCGCTTCACGAATATATGCCGCTTCCTGTTTTACTTCTGTCTGAAGCAGATTCATATTCCGATTATAAAGGATAACCGAAAGGATCACATAAGCAAGCACAAGAGTTACCGTCAAAATCACAGTCATGCTTTGCTGGATTTTTTTCTTTATACTCATGCGCTTCCTCCTATGCGATACCCGACTCCGCGTACTGTCTGAATGATTTCTCCCTTTTCACCCAGCTTTTGTCTAAGCGTCCTGATATGTACATCAACAGTTCTTGTTTCTCCGTCAAAATCATATCCCCATATTTCTGTAAGCAACTGATCTCTTGTCAAAACAATTCCTTCGTTTCTCATCAGCTTTTCAAGCAGTTCAAATTCTTTTAATGTAAGAGGTACTGTCCGTCCATCTACGGTCACTTCATGTTTCTTCACATCAATATGAACTCCTTGTATTTCCGGATTTTCCCTTTCCTGCGATCCTTTGCTTCTGCGAAGAACCGCCTTGATGCGGGAAACAAGCTCCATCATCCCAAACGGTTTTGTCACATAATCGTCCGCTCCCGAATCCAGACCGATCACTTTATCATATTCCGATCCTTTTGCAGTTACCATAATCACCGGAATACTTTTCGTCTTGGACGAACATTTTAATTTTTTTAATATCTCCAGACCGTCTTCTCCCGGAAGCATGATATCAAGCAAAATAAGCTCCGGCGTTTCAAACGCCAGAGCCTCCGTAAAGGCCGAACCATCCGCAAACCCTCTGGCTTTAAGCCCCGTTGTCTCCAATGTATATATGACCAGTTCTCTGATATTGTCGTCATCTTCCACGCAATATATCATTCTTCCAGTTCTCCTTTACTTGTTTTGTTCATTATTCCGCATGTATGATCGCATGATCCTTATGCACTCCCGTAATGGAAAATTCTACCCATTCGGCAATATTCGTCGCATGATCTCCGATACGTTCCAGATATTTTGTCACCATGATCAGATCAAAAATGCGTTTCCCGTTCTCGCCTTTTTCTTCTCTTATAAACTCGATCATCTCATCCCGCACTTCCTCGAAATACTGATCGATCTCATCGTCCGCCTTCATCACGCTGCGTGCAAGCTCTAAATCTTTCTCAACATATGCCGTGACGCTGGTGCGGACCATCTTGCTCACCTCAGATGCCATCGTACCGATTACATGGATCTCATCTGTAGCCGCAACTCCTTTTGACGACAAAATGATCTCTGCAATATCCGATGTCTGATCTCCGATACGTTCCATATCTGTGATCATTTTCAGAGCCGCAGAAATCCTGCGAAGATCCTTTGCCACGGGCTGCTGCTGAAGGAGAAGTTTCAGACAGAGACGTTCAATATCTTTTTCAATCTGATCAATCTCCTCATCCTCGGCAATGATCACTTTTGCCTGTTCAATGCTTCCGTCCTTCAATGCCTGCGTTGCTTTTGCAATCGCAGTCTCGCACAACTCGCCCATATGGGTAAGCTGCTCGTCCAATAAATGAAGCTGTCTGTCAAATCTGTTACGCATAGCTTAACCAAACCTCCCTGTGATATAGTCTTCCGTTCTTTTATCTGACGGTATTGAAAACAGTTTTTCTGTATTGTTGCATTCCACACTTCTCCGAGAAGGAAAAACGCCGTATTGGCAGACATGCGCACTGCCTGCTGCATATTATATGTAACTATGGCAATAGTATAATCTTTTTTCAGCTCCATCGCAAGCTCTTCAGTCTTTGATATGAAGACCGAAAAGAGAGCCGATGTCCGCTCGTCCTACGTTTTAGGCAAAATTTCCTCATCTCATTGTAAATACCGGATGTACGGCATATCATCTTTTCTTCATTTTCACAACATTACATTTTACCGCTGTGATATCATTGTATAAAAAACATGTAAAATCGACTAGCGCTTCATTGTTAAATCAAAGTAAAATTTATAAGATTAAAACCGCGCTCCCTTACAGGCAGGTTCATGACGGCCCGAAATCAAAGCAGTTTCTGAAGAAGCAGTTCCAGCCTTCCAGCCGCCTCTTTCGTATCTTCCGGCGACCCGAAAGTAGAGAAACGGAAATATCCCTCGCCGCACGCTCCAAACCCTTCTCCGGGCGTTCCCACTACCTGGATTTCATTAAGCAGGTAATCAAAAAACTCCCAGCTTCCCATTCCATTCGGGCATTTCATCCAAATATAAGGAGCGTTTTTCCCTCCGCAGTACCAGATGCCGAGCCGATCCAGTACTTCCGTCAGACATCTTCCATTCTTTTTATAGATTTGAATCCCCTCCCGAATCTGCCGCTGTCCTTCTTCCGTAAATACAGCCGAAGCTCCTTTTTGGATAAGATAAGATACACCGTTTGTTTTCGTCGTCCGGTTTCTTACCCACATCTGGTTCAGACTCATTCCGCCGCGAAACAGTTCTTTTGGAATGACTGTATATCCGCAGCGTGTTCCTGTAAAGCCCGCGGTCTTAGACAAAGAGCAAATTTCAATGGCACAGGTTCTCGCTTCCGGGATTTCAAAAATACTGTGGGGGATGTCATCTTCTTCAATAAATGCCTCATATGCGGCATCAAACAGGATGATGGCATTCATTTTGTTGGCATAATCCACCCATGCCTGTAATGCCTCCCGGTCAAATACAGCGCCGGTTGGATTATTCGGAGAGCAGATGTAGATCACGTCTGCCGCAATGTCCGGATCCGGCACAGGAACAAATCCGTTCTCTTCTCCCGCCGGAATATGGATAATCGTGTTTCCGGCAATCACGTTCGCATCCACATAAGCAGGATAAGCCGGTTCCATGATCAGCACTGTCTTTTCTTTTCCGAACAAATCCAAAATATCTCCCAGCTCATCACTTGCCCCGCTGGAGACAAAGACTTCCTCATGGCTTAATTTTACTCCTCTTTTTTGATAGTATGCCGCAATGGTTGTCCGAAGTTCCGTATCTCCGCATTCCGGCATATATCCATGAAAGGTTGTTTTATGAGCCTGATCTTCTACTGCCTCATGAAGTTTTTGGATAACGGCATCGCAAAGCGGCAGAGAAACGTCGCCAATTCCCATTCTATAGAGATGCGCTCCCGGATGTGCTTCCAGATAAGCTTTTGTTTTCTGGGCGATATTATAAAACAAATAAGATTCTTTTAAATTTTGATAATTCATATTTGGTATCATTCTGCAGTTCTCCTTTTTTTGTTTTTATGCGTAAAGAGGCGAAACACCTATGGTAATTTCTTCCAGCACGTCCAGAAGTACCTTTACGGTATCCAAAGAGGTAAACATCGTTACGTTGTTTTCGATGGCTGTCCTTCTGATCGCCAGTCCGTCTTCATAATGAACGCCGGATAAAATGGCTCTTGTGTTAATGACATAGCTTACATAGCCGGATCTTATCGCTTCCAGAATTTCGGTGCTGTTTTCACTAAGCTTTCTGCGGATACGAGTGCGAATCCCATGCGCTTTCAGAAACTCTCCGGTTCCGACTGTTGCCTCTATATTGAATCCCATTTCATAAAACCGTCGAATAAGAGGCAGCGCCTCTTCTTTATCTTCATCAGCCAGAGTTACCATGACCGTTCCGTAGTTCTGCATTTTCACACCGGAAGCGATTAAGGCTTTATACATGGCTCGAGGAAATTTTCGATCGTATCCTATGGCTTCTCCTGTTGATTTCATCTCAGGGGACAGATACGCATCCATTCCATTTAACTTAGCAAAAGAAAACGCGGGCGCTTTTACATACCAGAAACTCTTTTCTTCCGGATAACATGTGTCGATGCCCTGCTCTTTCAGGCTGATGCCAAGAATCACTCTTGTCGCAATATCCGCCAGAGAATAACCTGTGGCTTTTGATAAAAACGGAACGGTTCTGGATGAGCGTGGATTTACTTCTATAATATACACGTTTTCCTCCTGATCCACAATAAACTGAATATTAAACAATCCTCTGATTCCGATTCCAAGACCTAATCTTCTTGTATAATCCAGAATCACTTCTTTTACATGGTCTGAAATGCTGTAACTCGGATACACACTGATGGAATCGCCGGAATGTACGCCGGTTCTCTCCACCAGTTCCATGATGCCGGGCACAAATACATCCTGACCGTCGCAGATTCCGTCGATCTCCACTTCTTTTCCTCTGATATAATGATCCACTAATACCGGTTTTTCTTCATTGATCTCCACCGCCGTTTTCAGATATTGCCGCAGTTGTTCTTCTTTTGCCACGATCTGCATGGCTCTTCCGCCTAATACAAAGCTCGGACGTACCAGCACAGGATAGCCTATTGCAGCTGCCGCCTTTACACCATCTTCAATATTCGTTACAGCCTGACCTTTGGGCTGCGGAATAGAAAGCGCGGCCAAAAGCTTCTCAAAGGACTCCCTGTTCTCTGCCTTTTCGATCGCCTCGCAGTCTGTTCCGATGATCGTTACGCCTCTGGATTCCAGAGGCTCTGCCAGATTCACGGCAGTCTGCCCTCCCAGCGAGGCGATTACGCCATCCGGCCGCTCCAGTTCAATTACGTTCATCACGTCTTCGACACAGAGAGGTTCAAAATACAGCTTATCGGAAGTCGTATAATCCGTAGAAACTGTTTCCGGATTATTGTTGATCACAATGGCCTCATATCCGGCATTGCGTATTGTTTTTACGGCATGAACTGTCGAATAATCAAACTCTACGCCCTGACCGATTCGGATAGGACCTGATCCAAGCACCAGAATTTTTTTTCTGTCCTCTGCTATCGATTCGTTTTCTTCTTCGTAAGTAGAATAAAAATAAGGGACATAACTGTCAAATTCAGAAGCGCAGGTGTCGATCATTTTATAAACCGGGAACAGATGCATTTCTTTTCTAATGCGAAAGACAGTATCTTCGTCTGTATTCCAGAGCCATGCCACAGCGCGATCGGAAAATCCTCCTCTTTTTGCCTCATGCAGGACGTCCCTGTTCCATGGATTTGCTTTTAACATATTTTCCATTTCTATGATTTTCTTCATTTTTTCCAGGAAAAAGCCGTCAATCTTTGTTTCAAAAGCAATTTGCTGAACATTGCAGCCAAGTCTTAATAATTGTGCAACGGCAAAGATCCTGTCGTCCGTTCCTGCTTTTATATAGGAAAGAAGCTCTTCCCTTGTCTTTTCATCGAATTTCTCCATATATAGATGAAATACTCCCGTTTCCAGGGAACGGATCGCCTTTAACAGACTTTCTTCAAATGTTCGTCCAATGCTCATCACCTCTCCGGTCGCTTTCATCTGCGTGCCTAACTTTTGATTGGCATCTGCAAACTTATCAAACGGAAAACGAGGCATTTTCGTTACTACATAATCTAAGGCAGGCTCAAAGGAAGCAGGGGTGTTTACAAGGGGGATCTCGTCCAGAGTCATACCTACGCTGATTTTTGCAGACACTCTGGCAATGGGATATCCGCTTGCTTTTGACGCCAGTGCAGAAGAACGGGAAACACGTGGGTTCACTTCGATAACGTAGTACCGGAAAGAATGAGGATCCAGTGCGAACTGTACATTGCATCCCCCTTCCACCCTAAGAGCCCGGATCAGCCTTAGCGCACTGTCTCGCAGCATCTGGTATTCCTTATTCGTCAAGGTTTGGGATGGGCAGACTACGATCGAATCTCCTGTATGGATTCCTACCGGATCCAGATTTTCCATGTTGCACACCGTAATTGCCGTATCATTAGAATCACGAATGACTTCATATTCAATTTCTTTAAAACCTTTAATGCTTTTTTCAACCAATACCTGATGAACCGGCGACAAGGCAAGCGCATTATGAATAAGCCCCAGAAATTCCTGTTCATCGTCTGCAAACCCTCCCCCGGTTCCGCCCAGAGTAAAAGCCGGACGCAGAACTACCGGATAACCGATGGTCTTTGCCGCCTGAAGGGCTTCTTCTGCTGTATTGGCGACAAGGGACGGCAGTACCGGTTCTCCTAATTTTTCGCACAATTCTTTAAACAGTTCTCTGTCTTCTGCCTGCCGGATGCTTTCACTTCCAGTTCCAAGCAGTTCTGTCTGACATTCTTTCAAAACTCCTTTTTTCTCGAGCTGCATTGCAAGATTCAGTCCTGTCTGCCCTCCGATTCCGGGTACTATGGCGTCCGGACGCTCATGGCGGACGATTTTTGCCATATATTCCAATGTAAGAGGCTCCATATAAACTTTATCTGCAATGGCAGGGTCTGTCATTATAGTCGCCGGATTGGAATTGCACAGGATTACTTCATACCCCTCTTCTTTCAGCGCAAGACATGCCTGTGTTCCCGCATAATCAAATTCCGCTGCCTGTCCGATTACAATAGGACCAGAACCAATAACCAGTATTTTCTTTATATCAGTTCGCTTTGCCATGTTTGTTTTCCTCCATCATCTGTATAAATTGATCAAACAAATACCCGCTGTCCTGAGGTCCGGGAGCGCTTTCCGGATGATACTGGACGCTGAAAACATGATCTTTTCTGCAGGCAATTCCTTCTACTGTATGATCCAGCAGATTGATATGGGTCATCTCCAGATCGGTATTTTTCAGACTGGCATAATCTACAGCATAAGAATGATTCTGGGACGTGATTTCTATTTTCCCGGTTTTTAAGTTTTTTACCGGATGGTTTCCTCCCCGGTGTCCGAATTTCAACTTATAAGTCCCCGCGCCATAGGCAAGCCCGATCATCTGATGTCCAAGGCATATTCCAAATAATGGAAAGTTTCCTCTTATTTTCCGTACCAGTTCCAGAACCGGCTTTACATCCTTCGGATTGCCCGGTCCATTAGACAAAAAGACGCCGTCCGGGTTTTGTTTTTGAATTTCTTCATAAGAAGTGTTCCATGGATATACCATGACGCTGCAGCCT
>ENA-OUOW01000206-OUOW01000206.1-human-gut-metagenome-genome-assembly--contig:-NODE-206-length-61858-cov-4.110334_pt1 | contig 61858 bp, 73 predicted proteins | sample MGYA00237938_ERZ548769 | MGnify/ENA primary metagenome ERZ548769 (study PRJEB26490, sample SAMN05356870) | human gut metagenome | biome: terrestrial biome; feature: human-associated habitat; material... | reverse complement strand
GTACGGATGGCGCCTGCTGCCGAGGCGCCCTCTACGATGTAGATCTCGCGACGGTTCTTATCTTTGGAGCGGCAGTCGATGAACTTCTGCACGCGGTTGGCCATGTCGGTCTTCTGCTGCAGGTTGGTTTTGATGCTCTGGCGCGTCTTCTCGGCATTCTCGCGCGAGCGCTTGTTGATGAGTACCTGCTCCATGATCTTGTTGGCGGCGTCCTTGTTCTCGATCAAGTAGGTCGAGAGGCGCTCTTTAAAGAAGGCCGTCATAGCCTGCTGGATAAAGCGGTTGTTGATGGCCTTCTTAGTCTGGTTCTCGTAGGACGTCTGGGTTGAGAAGCAGTTGGTCACCAGCACCAGACAGTCCTGGACGTCCTGCCACTTAATGCCGCTCTCGTTTTTGTTGTATTTACCCTGTTGCTTAATGTAAGCATCGATGGCGCTGGTCAGAGCGCTACGGGCCGCCTTCTCGGGCGAACCGCCGTTCTCGAGCCATGACGAGTTGTGGTAGTACTCCTGCATCATGAAGGTGCGCGAGAAGCACATGCACGCGGTAATCTTGACGTTGTAGTCGGGCAGGTCCTCACGATCGCGACCGCGACGGTCGGCCTCGATAAAGAAGGGCTCGGTGAGCTAGTCGGTACCGACCTTCTCGAGCACGTAGTCTTCGATGCCCTTGGGGTAGCAAAAGTCCTCTTCGGTAAATTCGCCGTCGTCGCCCTCGATGCGCAGGCGGAAGGTCACGTTGGCGTTGACCACGGCCTGACGGCGCATGGTTTCGCGATACCAATCGTGGGGGATACTAATCGAGGTAAAGACCTCAAGATCGGGGCGCCACTTGATGGTGGTGCCGGTACGGTCTTCGTCGCTGGGCTCAATCTCGAGTGCCTTCTTTTTGGCGCCGACGACCTTGCCCTTCTTAAAGTGCAGGGAATATTTGTTGCCGTCGCGCCAGACCGTGACGTCCATGTACTCGGAGGCATACTGGGTCGCGCACGAACCCAGGCCGTTGGTGCCGAGCGAGAAGTCGTAGTCGCCGCCCTGGTTGTTGTTGTACTTGCCGCCGGCGTAGAGCTCGCAAAAGACGAGTTCCCAGTTAAAGCGCTTTTCGGAGGGGTTCCAGTCGAGCGGGCAGCCACGGCCGTTGTCCTCTACCTGAATAGAGCCATCGCGAAAGGCGGTAAGGGTGATGAGCTTGCCGTAGCCCTGGCGCGCCTCGTCAACGGCGTTGGACAGGATCTCGAAGGCGGCGTGCGCGCAACCGTCGAGCCCGTCCGAGCCAAAGATGACGGCGGGGCGCAGGCGTACGCGCTCCTCGTCCTTGAGCTGGCGGATACTGTCGTTACCATAGTTTGCGGTGTTTTTTGCCATACTCGCTCTCTCGGTGCTCCCTTGCTGCGTTTAAGTCATATAGATAGTCAAGGTAGCATAGCCCAGCCCACAGACGATTCCAACCAACACGAAATCCATCGAACAATCGTTCGGATTAACGGGGATAGTGTTTAGTGGTAGCGCGGCATTGTTAAACAAATTTGGATACCGATGAATTTTATTTAATAGGGACCTAGTTTTACTAAACAAAATCGAATGATGCTGATTGTGCGAGCGGGCACATCGATCGACTATCAATCACGTTTACTCGGAAAAAGCCGAGTCGGTTTTGTCCGAGTAAGTTTGAAAGCGATCGAATGCGTCCTGCTGCGTTTGCGGTTGGATGCGTTTATGAAAAACGTGCCATGCGGATTGTTGGCGAAAAAGCGCCGCGCCAAGCTCGAGGCAGAACTCGACTCCTCAGACGACATCTAATGCGTAATGGGCCGGCTCTGGGTATCCAGAACCAGCCCCTTTTGATGTTCGATGAGCCGAGTTGGCGTCTCTCGCAAAGGTAACTGAGAGCTAGTGAGGCTTATCAGAATTGACCTCATCGGCGGTGTCGTTTTCGAGCGCCGTGCGGCGGGCGCTGTAGGCGACAAGGCCGGCACCAGCTGCGGCGAGTGCTGCTGCGGCTGCTGTCAGGGGGATGTTGCTGTCACCCGTTCCAGCAAGCGCGCCCGCTTTTCCGGAGCGCTTGCTATTGCCGTGGTCCTTGCCACTGCCGGAGCTGCTTCCGCCGGAGCCGCCGCTCTCGTCAGTACCGCCGCCACTCGAGCCGCCATCGCCGTCTGCTGTCATCGGGGCGTCGTGAAGTCCTGTCGTATCCGCGCTGCCGCATACGCCGACCTGAACTTCTGAGCGCTCGCATGCCGCGTCGGGCACATGAAGCTCATGCAGTACGGCACCCAGCGCCGAGTTTGCGCCCGGTCGAATTTCCTCGAGCGTTACGGGATCGAGCGCCACCAGGTCACGCGCCTTCGCATACAGCGTGACGCGTTTGCCCACTTCGTCGCCCCAACTCTCGGGGATGGCGAAGCTCATGCGGAACTGTGCCGTGCAACCCGGTGCCAGCACGGCGTTGCCGTTGTCGGCTACCAGCGGGTGCGTTGCAAAACGTGTGCCCAGCGTCTCGAGTGCGTATTTTACGTGTGCCATGTCGTTGGCCGGAGCGTCCTCGGCAAGCTCCGGATCGTAGATCGAAGCCATGCGTGCGTTTACTCCGAATCCGATGGATGCGCTGGAGAACGGCTGGTTGGAGCCCTCTCGGTACAGATCAATCGTTCCGGCGGTGAGCAGCGTGTTGCCGTCGTTTCGCACCGTGACCATGAAGGATTCGCCTGCTGCTCCGGGCACCACCGCGCCCGAGGTAGCGACCGCGCCCGTCGGAGTGGCACACGCCACCAAGGGCACTTCGATGCCGTGCAGTTCTGCCTCGCTCTTCTCTGCGCTCACAATGTGCGTGGCGAGCGCGGAGAGCATGCCCCCCGACGTCAAAAATGTCGTTATCTGATCGACGGGATGGTCCAGCTCGCACATCACGAACGGCTCCGTGAACAGATCGCCTGCCAAGGTGCTGGCGAAGATGCGGAAGTGCTTGCCCATCACTGCTACCGGGTTGCCTTCTTCGTCGTAGGTTTGTCCCACCTTGCCATCGGTGTTCTCTACATAGAGCACGCATCTGCCGTTGTTGCTTACGCTAAACGATGCCGGGCCACAGCCTGCGGCACCCACGGGCTGCGTTGCAAATGCCGATGCGCCTCGCGTCCAAGTAATATGCTGCAGTTGCTCGTTGACGGTTGCCAAAAAGCCCGAATGTCGTGGCCACGGCACCGCATGGGGCACCGTGGCGTCTGGCGGCATAACGCCCCAGCCCGCAATGGACTGGCCGATCACGGCGTACGATGCGCAGCCGCAACCGTCTGCGGTCTCGTACGCAACGGGCACCACCATTTTGCCGTTGATATTCTCGGGCTCGCCCAGTTCGATACTCGACGGTGCTTGTGGAAAGCGGAGAACTTGGCGGAACGTCAGGCTGTCGCCCAAATCGTCCGACCACAGGGTAAAGCACTCCAGCGCAACCTCAGCCTCGCTGCCGAGCGCCTTTTCTGCGGTGGCTCCGCGGCGGTGGAGGTAGGCACCCGACAGGCGGCCGTCGACCAGCGTTTTACCCGCTGTGATACGCGGGCACTGCAGGCAATGGTAACCGTCCTCCTGCAGGCGCCCGCGCGAGATGCTGCGCCACGACGTGTGCGATATCACGCGAACCTCGCTATTACTTATGCGCAGGCGCACAACGGATAGTATGCCGGCTGTGCTTGCCGTATCGAAAAGGGTGTTGTCGCCATCGCGGCGCTCGCCCGAGACCAGCAGCACGTAGGCGTCCTGGTTTCTTCTTCCGTCCGTATATTCCACCACGTCGAAGTCGTAATCGAATATGCCGTCGCGCTCCACGTCGCCCTCGCCAAAGCCAAGGGGGAAGTCCACGGGCGTGGGGGCAGACCACGTGCCGTTTGCCTTTGTGTGTACCACCAGGCGCGAGCGGCCATTGTCGCCGTAGCGCACCGAGGCGATACGGAACAGGCATTCTATGCCGGCAATCATTGCCAGCTTCATGTGAGCTTCGCTGAGCACGCCAGTAAACAGCACGTTGTCGCTCGAGGGCTTGATGCCGCCACGCTCGTCCTCCGATACACCAGCAGTATTGGCGTTGGGGCTCGCAACGGCGTTCGTCGCCTGCCCGATATAGGTGTACTCATACATCGGCGCGGCGTTTTCGTTGTTCTCTATCAGTGCGTGGACGAAATGCTCGATCTGTCCCGTGTCGCTGCTTTCCGCATCCGCCTCGAGCTCAATGCGCGTGACCGCTTGATCCCAATCGCGCACGACAGGCGCGACGTTTGCGGCAGTGGCCTTAACCTCGGCGCGCGCGAGCAGCTCGGCGTTGGTGACGATGGTGGCCGATGCGATAAATTGCGGCACGCCGCCCGCCTTGATGTTGCCGGGCGTGCCGAAGCGGGCATCCAACGTGTAAGGCGTATCTCCACCCAATGCGAGCTCAGAGCGCTGGAGCACATACTGGTTGCCATTGTTCACCGACATATTCCACGAATCGAGGAGCGTGGGCCACGACCCCGACCAAGCCTTGGTGGTCCACTTGAACATTACGAACTGGAGTATCACATCGACATCGACGTCTGCACCTACGCGCAGTCGCGGAAGCTGGTGTCCATCTGCCTTCTCGTACCCAATGAACAATGTGAGGGATGCGGCGCCGCGCACGGCAGACGAGGCGACGCCTGCAACGCCGGCGCCAAAGGTGACGGCAAGCCCGATCTGGATGGTGAACGAGCCCGAGGTGTTTGAATAGTCAAGCGAAATGTTTTTAAAAAACGCCGCGCCGCTGCCGTGCGTGTGGGCACCCACGGCGAGCGCCAGCTTCGCCAGCACCCAAGGGTTGACGTTTAGGAAAAACGGCACCGGGCCCAAGGTGAACTGCTCGGTCCAGTTGAGGTCGGTTTTTACTTGGAAGAGAGCCTTAATATTGCCAAATGCCGGATCGTTGTTGTTGCCCCAAGTTTTGCCCACCCAATCGTAGGCGAGCGATCCGTACACCTGTGTGGCGATATCCATCGTAAACAGCAGCGTGCAATGGTGGCGAAGGAGCTTAGTGTTCCTTGGATCGGTGCCCGAACCGGCACTCATGCTTTTATACTGATTCCACTTCCCCTCCATCTCGTCGAGGTAGCGGTTTGCCTGTTTGGCGCCCGACTCGCGCGGCGATTTCTTCCAGTACTCCGGATCCGGATTGCCTGAATCGTTCATGTAGCCGACCGGTTTGTATCCTCCGCCAAACAGCACGTATCCGGCAAAAGAGAAATCGAACAAAATGGGGAACGAGGGCATCCAGCACGTGAACTTATTGCCGCCGATGCCGGGAAACGCCGCCGGGAAATCAAACGGAGTGATCTCTTGGTCCATGGTGGTGGGGACGATAGTGGTCGAGCCCGATTCTGCCTTTGCGGCCGGTGCGGTGACAATGGCCATGGGGGAGGAGAGTGTATAGGTTTTGCCCTGATAGTCGAGGACAAAGCGCAGCTTGAATCCTTCCTCCAGAAGGTTTGACGCTGCATCGAGGAACTTGTCTTCGAGTGTGAACGTCGCCAGATTATTCGCGCCCGATGCGCTGGCCTTGACTTGGCCAATCTGCGTGACGTTTTCGGGTGAGCTGCCCGTGGCAGGCGTCACCTTGTTGATGCGCAGCGTTGCCTGTCCACCCTGTGGCAGATGTGCCTGCACGGTAAAGGCGTGCGTATCGGGCTGGTCGTTTGCTGCTTTGTCCGCTGGCATTGCCATAAACGTGGCGTCGGCGTACTGGATGTCCCATTCGTCAAACGTGAGCTGTCGAAAGTACGGCTCGCCGTCGGAAAGCGGACGCGTGGGCGCGGTTATGGCGGTGCCGCCCTGGATACGCGCAAGGGGAATCTCGACATCGCGGTAGCCCGCCATGCTAATGGAGATGCCGCCGTTAAAGTCGTACGCGTCGAGAAGCGTCGCCTCGTCCACGTAGCCTTCCGAAAGCGGCGCGATCTCAAAGATGGCGGTGCCTTCGTCATCGGTCATGGCGGCGAGCTGCTTGCCTGCGGCATAGCGCGATGTGAGCGTGACCTGGGCGCCTGCGATAGGCGTATTCTTGTTGGCGACGTCGACCACGACCACACCAAACATGGTGCGCGAGAGGACCAGGACCTTGAAGGGGTCTTTTTCGTCGGCATAGGCCTCGGTGGGGGCGAATGGCAGTATGAAGGCGTTTGCGCTTCCCGGCACGCGCGGCAACATAATGCTCGCCAGCGAGGACATTCCGGCAACAAGTAACGAACGGCGATCAAGCATCTTTGGCTCCCATCCCGCAGGTATCGGTGGAAATAATCCAATTTTGCGAGAAGGTGCCACGTGGCGGTAGTGCCGTTCAAGGGTCAAAATGTCCAAATTGATCGAGCGAAGCGTCGGGGCTCCGGAGCGCTTTCGATATGCCGGTCAGTCTGGCCGCTAGCGCAACATGTGGGTAACCAGCTCGGCGCGTGTGCCGATGCCAAGCTTTGCGTATACGCCGGATAGGCGGTTTTTGACGGTGCCCGGCGATACTCCCATATGGCGTGCGATTTCGGCGTTGGTCCACCCACGACAGGCGAGCATGGCCATGGTGAATTCCGTGGTCGTTAGATCGTCGGCCACGTCCTCGCCCGAATCGGGGTTGTGGATGCGCCGCCAGCCGTAGCTGAAGCGGTACGTGATCTCGATGATGCGCGCAAAGTCGTCAGGGTATTGCGTTTTTAGGCATGCCTCGATGAGCCCCTGTAAAAGGCCGTGGTGCTCGCCGATGAGCTCGATAAGGCCGTCGGGGCGTGCAATGTTCCAAGCGGCTCCAAAATGCGCTTTTGCGGCCTCGATGTCCTTGAGGCTCATGCATGCCATGGAAGCTGCCAAGTGCAGGAACAGTTCCGAGATGGGGTAGCTTCCCTGTTTCATAATCAGGGCGTTTTCCGCCATGCCCAGGCTGCGGCCGTATTCGCCGCGCAGATATAAGGCGTGCGCCATCACGTAGCTGGCGAACAGGCGCAGGCCTTCGGGCAGATGCGCCGCAAGTGGATAAAACTCTTCGGCAGAATACGGGGAAGGCAAGTGCAGCAGGACGCTCGCGGCTGAGGCGAACAGGATATGCATGGCGTGGACGGCGGGTGATTCCTCGTCGGCCGGCGTATCGAGGATGCCAGCAAGGCACCGGCGGGCGTCGGCGATACGGTTGAGCGACAGACTGGCGTATCCGCAGATAAAGCATGCAGAATAGCGCAGTGCGGGATCGGTGGCGTCAAGATAGGGACGCGCCGACTTGGCAGCGAGGGCGGCCTGTCCGCGAAAGTACAGCGCTTCTGCCGTGGCAATGGCGCGCGAATCGGGGTCGGAAATGTCTGCAACCGCAGCGTCAATCTGCCCCGGCACAAAGGCGGTGCACATCAACGGCATGGGAACGCATGGGTAGCCATCGCAGTCCATCTTCCATCTCCCAACAGCTGGCAACAATAGCAGCAATTGTACTCCTGTTGTTCGGGACTGGAATTTGTGGGTATCGCCTACGATTATGCCGAACGTATAAAGGAAGAGTCTATTGGCGATGCTCCCAAGGTGGCTACCGAAGCCTAACTGACCTCGATATTCGGAAAAATTGCCACCCCTGCAAAAAGCTCTGTCGCAGCGATGGGAAACGGACCTTCTGGGCATTCCGGCGTCTCCAGCCAGCGCTGGACTGCTGCTGTCGCCTGCGCGTTGGCGAGCGGGGCGTGGGGATCGTCCGGCGACCAGCGGTGACGGGCGAGCCCTGCCGCGTGCGTGGGCCTCTATCGGCGTAGACCCATGACCCGCATGGTATCGGAGAAGTCCACCATGGCGTCCAGGACCTTACCGTCCGGCACGTCCAGCCTAGCGGCTCTCTTGAACCCGAGGTCGAAGGGGGGCGTTGTACAAGGCATATGGGGCCGAGTGGAAGTGGATCAAAAGAGCGTTACTTGACGTTTCATGCATAATGCCAACCGCCCCGCGACATCACGTTCGCAGCGCGCAGGGGCCGGAGAATCTTCGCGATGAGAGTTGACGTCTAATACCTTGCATCGTATAGTGTGTATAGCACAGTATATGACGAGAGGAGGTGTGCGGATGGAGGCACAGATGAAGCGCGGCTTCCTGGAGGCCTGCGTGCTCGCGGCCGTCTCCGGCGAGGAGTCCTACGGCTACCAGATCGTGAAGGACGTGCCGGCGAGCATGGGGCTCACGGAGTCGACGCTCTACCCGCTGCTCAAGCGCCTGGAGAAGGCCGGGTGCATCACGGCGCGCTCCGCCGAGCACAACGGGCGGCTGCGCCGGTACTACCGCATCACGGACGACGGGCGAGCGCGCATCGAGGAGTTCCTGGCCGAGTGGCCGTCCGTACGGGAGATTTACGCATACGTTGAGGGGGCGCACCATGACGCGCGATGAGTTTCTGGGCCGGTTGGGCGAGCTGCTCGCCTGCCTGCCGGCCGAGCAGGTGGAGGAGACCAAGGCGTTCTATGCGGAGGCCATCGCCGACCGCATGGAGGACGGTATGAGCGAGGAGGAGGCCGTGGCCGCCATGGGCGCCCCCGGCGAGGTTGCCGAGGCCACGCTCGACGACCTGCCCGCCGTGCCGCGCGCGATCGCGAGGACGCGCCGGCGCAGCACCGCGCTGCTGTGGGTGCTGACCATCGTGGGCTCCCCGGTGTGGGTGCCGCTGCTCGCCGCCTTCGCCGCCGTGGCCGTCACGGTCTATATCTGCATCTGGGTGCTGGCGCTCTGCGTGTGGATCGTCGCGGCGGCACTCGGGGGCGCGGGCGTAGTTGGGCTCCTGCTTGCCGTAAGCGGCGTCACCACCGGCCACTTCCCGTACGTCCTCGCCTCGGCGGGCGTGGGGCTCGTCCTCGTCGGCGTGGCGCTCTTCGTTGGTGCTGGCGCTTGGGCCGCCTCAAAACAAATCGCGCGCCTCTCGGCTCTCTGGGCGAGGAAGGCCGCCTCGCCCTTCTGGAAGGGTAAGGGCGAGAAGGGCGGCGCTGCCGCGCATCTTGCGGCGTAGAAAGGAGTGAGTACCATGACCAGCGCGAAGAAGATCTACCTTGCCGTGGCGGGCGGGCTCGTTGCCGCGGGCGTTGTCCTCGCGGGCATTGGCTTTATCGCTTCGGGTTTCGACCCGGCCGTGTTCACAACCCAAATCGACACGCGCGACAGCACCATCGTGCTCGGCGGCGTCGAGGTGGACGAATACGAGAGTATCCCGTTCATCAGCCAGCTCGCCAATCTGGACGAGATCGACACCTCCGACGTCGCGGATCCCGCCGCGCCCTAGGCGCAGCGAGCCCGGGCGCTCTGCCCGCCAAGCTGCGTAAGCCGGCGAAACCCGAACCTCAACCTCTACGCAACTGGCCCCAAGCCTGCGCCGATTCGCTCTCAGCGCCGCGCGGGGGGGGCCGTGACGCATGCCCAAAAAAGTACGAGGAGAAAGGAACGCGCCGCCCACAGCCACGCCCTTCCGCCTTCACGGGGCCACGCAGGACCGGAAGCGACTGGGCCGTGCGGTGGGGCTGTGCTTGGATTGGCTACACTGATACGGACAGTTCCGTGAGGGGTGCGAGAGACGGGACTCCGGGGAGATCTCCGAGGAGGAGTACCCCGACTGGAAGCGCGGGTTCAGTGGAGTATGCACCTAATCTCTGTCTCTCTTGCTTTTTCTGATTTGTTGAGAAGCCGGCATTTGGGGGCATTTTGGATAGCGAACAGTTCAAACAAGAAGCTGAGAAAATAGAACAAAGCCTGAGTGCCTTGAGAGTCGCCGAGCGCAATGCAATGATTCCCTTCATGAACGGCGACTTTACCCAATGGGATCTATATCTGGCATCCTCCTCTGAGTATGCGATGAGATTGATAGACGGATTCATCTCCTTGCTCGAGTCGAGGAATCTTGTTTGCGTCGCCCAGCTTCTCCGCGCGCAGGTTGGAGTCTGCCTGCGGACATTCGCGTTATTCGCCGCGGAAGACCAGGATGACTTTCTCAAGCAGGTGTTTCAAGGTGTGCCTGTGAACAAGCTGAAAGATTTCTCGGGTGAGAAGATGTCCGATGGAAGACTTCAAGACTTACTCGAGAAGTCCAATCCAAAGGTAAAAGATGTATACAAGGTGACGTCTGGATTCGTCCACTTCTCCACTGATATTCTGCCGAGCATGGGTGTGCCTGGGGAGGGCTATGAGGTCGAGTTTAATTTTGGAGCCGAGCCCAACGAGAGCAACAATGCGTCTCTCGTGGAATGCGGCAAGGCGTTCTGCCACTATGTCGACCTGCATCTCCAGATGCTCCATAAGGTAATTGCTTCGGATGAATGGTATGTCGATCGATTCCGTATCGATTCCGATGGTCCTACAGACGAAGCCTCGAAAAGCGAGAAGGTGTAGGTCGAACGCATTGACGCCGCCTTGACAGCATCCCGATAAAATAACGAATGGGAGGTTCCCTGCGAAATGTGCGCCTCTGTATATTCTCGCTAGGAAGCCCCCGACCGATAAGGCGTCGTTGATTTCAATTTGAGTTCAGCTCGGGTGCCTGAAAATCGCCCAACTCTAATAAGAGGGGAGACGACGGTACACCACGTAGACGAGAGGCTATGGAAGTGCACGATTTGATTACTGAGTGGGAATAGAACAAGCGTTCGATTACATGTTATAATGCCTACCAATGGGCACGGTTTCCTCCGAAGCCGCGCCCATTGCTATATTTGTTCGGATATCGGCGGAAACCCAAGCTCAGGGAGGGCTGTTGCGATGGCATACGATTTCAAGAAGGAGTTCAGGGAGCTCTACAGGCCGTCCGGCAAGCCAAGCGTCGTAACCGTTCCGCCTATGAGCTACGTCGCCGTGCGGGGCAAGGGCAATCCCAATGCCGAAGGCGGCGAGTACCAGAACGCGTTGCCGCTGCTCTACGGCGTCGCTTATACCATCAAGATGTCGAAGAAGAGCCCGCGAGAGATCGAAGGCTATTTCGACTTCGTCGTGCCTCCGCTCGAGGGCTTCTGGTGGCAAGACCGCACCGATGGCGAGATTGATTATGCACGGAAGGATGACTTCAACTTCATCTCGTGCATCCGTCTGCCCGATTTCGTCACTCGCGAGGACTTCGACTGGGCAGTTTCGGAAGCTGCCGCCAAGAAGAAGCTGGACTTCTCGGCGGTCGAGCTGCTGAGGGTCGACGAGGGCCTTTGCGTTCAGTGCATGCATACCGGGCCTTACGACGATGAGCCGGCGACCATAGACGCCATGCGCACATTCGCGGCGGAACGGGGCTACGCCCCCGACTTCTCCGAAGCCCGTCTGCATCACGAGATTTACCTCTCCGACCCGCGCAAGTGCGCGCCGGAGAAGCTCAAGACCGTGATCCGTCATCCCATCAAGTCGATTTAGCGAAACGAGCGCCGCCGTGCGGTCCGGCTTTTGGGGTTTAGCAATTGCCGGTCCGCGTCGATCGAGCAAGCTGCCCAGTCTTTCGGCGGGAGCGTTATCCTTTTAGGCGGTTTGTCTCGAGGTTGGCTCTTTGCTTCTCTTGCGACACGGAGTTTTGATACTCCCAAAAGTGAAATGGGATTTGAATTTTAGGAGCAGCTCTTGAGAGGCGATAGACCGAAACGCCCGATAGATACCTCGAGGAGGCAATGCTCTTTCATAACACCGACTTCGCCGGCGTGATCACGAGTGCAAAGGGCAAAAGCGCGGTGGCTGACCTCTCTCTATGCCACGCGTTACGACTTGCACGGCAAGGCGCTCCTCTAGACGAACCCGAAGGAGTATATCGTCGACACCGGCTTCAGGACCTGGATGGCCGGCTATAGGGTCACGGATACTGGCCGCCTGTTCGAGAACGCCGTGCATCTCCAGCTGCTCTACGAAGGGTGGAGCGTGCATGTGGGCAAGCTCTATGGCAAGGAAGTTGACTTCGTTGCGACGAAGGACGGGCGCGTGCTCTACGTGCAGGCGACTGACGAGATGTTCGCAAGCGAGACCAGGGAGCGAGAGATCGCCCCTCTGAAGTCGATACGAGACAACCACGAGAAGATCGTGGTTGTGAGGCAGGGTTCCTACGACACGGACATCGACGGCATCCGCATCGTGAGCGCGAGGGACTTTTTCCTCTAGGGCCATGCGATTCATCGCGAAACCACTAGGTCAAGTGGGGGACAATGCCCCCCCTTGCACCTTGCCCACCTCCAAGGGCTCTCCTTGGACTCTTGCAGGCTCGCTGGGAACCGCTTGCGGCCGCAAGGGCCGCAAAAACTTTTCGCGGGTACGAAGCACCCTTGCGAAAACTCGAGCCCTCCGGGTTTTGCTTCCCCCCTTGCACCCACGCGAACCCCGCCGGCATGCGAGCCGCAAGGCGCGCCACCGGGGCGGGCCGGGAGCTAAGGAGGACATCATGGAAGCCATCGACACCAGGGCCACGAGGGGCATCAGGGTCTACCTTGAGCACAGGGGCTTCGAGATCCTGGAGGATGGCTGGGCGCACGGCGGCGACGTAGCCGACCTCATCGCCCGCGACGAGGACGAGCTGGTCTTCGTCCACTGCCAGGTCACGCAGAACGGCGGCGAGGGATTCCCCGAGGAGGACGCGGACCGCGCGGCGCTCGAACGGCTGGCGGCGGCCTACCTCGCTGAGCACCTGGACTCCGAGGACATCCGGATCAGGCTCGACGTCGTGAGCATGCTCATCGTCGGTGAGGCCCCGGCGCTTCTCCGCCACCATCTCAACGCGCTCGGCCGATCTAAGCGCAGGGCACCCCCCGGGAGTTTCGGCTCCCGGGGGCACTAGCTCTAAAGGCTGCTTGTTCTGTCTACCGCGCAATGATGACGGTAACGAATTCCGGGATTATCTTCTCGAGGTCACGCTTGAGACCAGTTGGGTTTCGGACAAGTCTACCTGGGTCGTAGATGAAGCAGAAAAGTCGCTCGCATCCTGGATGCCCTCTGTACTGAGGAATGTCGATGCTCAACTCCTCGCCAAGCTCCTTGTCACGTAGGCCATCACGTGTCATCTTCACTTCAATGAAGCGCGCTTCGTCTTTGAGATAGAAATCCGTGCGCGAGTTCTTTCCAGCAAAGCCGGGCACCGCCTCCTCAGCGCGTACGTCATCAAAGTAGGCCAGGCAGATTGATCTGAGAAGGTCTTGGACGTCGTATTCATCATTGATCGCAAAACCATCTCTACCAGCATGTCTACGATTGATGGAAGCAACGACGTCGGGGAACCTGTCCAATATCTGCTCAATGACAATGTCACTGTCGCTATCATTCGAGTCTTCAAGGACGATGAAGCCTTGCCGTATTCCCCCCAAAGTTCCCTGGAGAAGTCCTTGCCATTGTCTTGCAATCCCGGTGTGGTCGTTAGCCTTCTTCTCAAGGTCTTTCAGCGCGTCCTGCTGAGACTCGGGAAGTAGCTCATGGAGCGCAATGGATGCCTTCGCTCTCCAGGGGCTAAATAGCTCAGACTTAACATAAGGTGCTCCGATTACGCCTTCGATATAGTGCGAAGTAGCAAGAACTGTCTCGCCCTCTTTGATCAACAACTCAAGCTTCGTGATGGCGTCATCTTTATTCATGTCGCACTTCATTCCCGTCTCGCCCGTCAATCTCTTTCAACCTCAACAGCCAGCGTCTCATGCTTCCGTCCCCAAAGAAGCCGAGCAGTGCCCCATCGCAGAAGCGTTCTGCTCTTACGGCTCCGAGCAGAAGCGCCATCACTGCCTGGCCGTCGAGTTCCGATACATCTGCCCCAGACATTGCCTGGCTGCCCCACTCGAGTCCGTTGCGTTCAAGTATGTCGCGGTAATGCGTGAGCTCGTACTCGGGATGCTCGTCGACGAAGTTATAGATTGCCTGTTCAACGTCAGCAACCGTCGTTCCGTAATTCACGTAGGGCATCTTGATTGGGTCGTCCATGGTGCCCTTGCTCTCTCGGTTTACGACCCAGTTGCCAAATCCCTCGGCATTCTCAATCGCAGGCAGATGTTTTGTCAGGCTCTCAAACATAAGCCACCTCTTTTGAGAAATGAGCTTCAGCAATACTGTCGAGCTGCGAGCGTATTGTCTCGAAGGGCTGGTTCAGGTCCAATGTCCTCACGCTTATCTGGTTGCCGCTCATCTGGTACACGCCATCAGGCTGCACGTCTTCGTCGGTCTTGGCATAGAGCAGCATGCCCGACACGCTATGTTGCTCGTGAGTGCTGGCTAGCTCCGCTTCCTTGTTCTTCACGTAGGTGAAGATCTGGTACAGGTTGCCGGAGTGGACGCTTCGCTTGTCGAACTGCTGTTGTGTTGTGTGACTGTAGTACTTCGCGTCGATGATGAGGACGGTCCTGCCCCGTGTGAGCGTTATGTCGGTGTGCATGGCGGGGAGCATGTCATCGAAGCCGTCGTCGAGCGCCCAGCTGATGTATGGCGCCCCTGCGGAGAGCTCTGGGTGCTCGCGTCTGTAGTACTCGAGGATGAACTTCTCGTACAGGTGGCTCATTCGCTGCTCGTCGAGGAAGTCCATCATGCGGAGGCTCCCGCTCTCCCGCGTCTGGAGAAGGCCCTTCACGACCAGCCAGCACACGTTCATGAGCATGCGATAGGTCTGGTTGTTCCGGTCGAAGCGCATGTGCCAGTCTTCGCCCGAAAGGTTCACGTCTTCCACGTCCACGAAGTACGGAAGCAGCCGTCTAAGTGCCTTCTTGCGCGCCTTGTCGATGTCCGAGCGAATCAAGAGCATGATCGTCGCCTTGAGGATGCGGTTCATGCGCGTGTCCGTGCTGAACTCGTCGTAGCTGCAGACCAGCTGCCTGCGCAGAATCGAGCGCGTCTTCAAGGACTCGGACAGCTCAATCTTGCCCCTCGGTGAGGAGAGCATATCCTCGCGGTCGACGTACTCTCGGCCAAGGCCGTGCTTGAGCTGCAGGCTCACGCCCCGTGACAGTATCTCGGCGAGGAGGTCGGCGGTGTTGTCGAACTCCTCGGCTGTGATGTCGCGGTAGCCCTGCCCTTGCAGCGTCTGGAACGCATAGGCGAGCATGTGGTAGATGCTCTGTATCCGGATCACCGGATTGACCTGCGCAACTTGCCGGCCCACTCGTCGACCTTGGTGGGCTCGTCGAACCAGTACTCGCGCAACATCGGCACGAGCTCGTAGTTGACGATTGCCGAGAGCTTATGGTCCGTCACGTCGTCCGGGGACATGCGGCAGAAGTAGCTATGGCCGATGCAGAAGCCGTCTCCCAGCGACTCGTCGGACGCGATCGCCTCGTTCAGCTTCACGACGCAGGAGATGAGCCTATCGAACTTCTCGCTGGCAAGTCCCTCCTGATAGGCGATGAAGCTCTCCGTGTCGAAGGCGGGACGGAGGTCGAAGAACGCGAAGCGGCGGCGCAGGGCGTAGTCGAGCATGGCGAGCGAGCGGTCCGCTGTGTTCATCATGCCAATGAGGTATACGTTGCTCGGGACGTAGAACAGCTCGTGCGAGTAGAGGAGCTGCAGCGTGTTCCTGGGCCCGCGCTTGTCGTTCTCGATGAGCATGAACAGCTCGCCGAAGATCTTCGAGAGGTTGCCACGGTTGATTTCGTCGATGATGAAGAAGTAGTCGTTGTCAGAATCGTCCTTCGCATTCTTGCAGAAGTTGTAGAACGCGCCCTTCTCGAGGTCGAAGCCCTGCGCGCTCGGGCGGAACCCCTCTATGAAGTCCTCGTAGCTGTAGCTCTGGTGGAACTGCACCATCATCACACGCTCGGCGTCCTTCACGCCCATCATGGAGTAGGCCAGGCGCTTTGCGGCGAAGGTCTTGCCCACGCCTGGGGCACCCTGCAGGATGATGTTCTTCTTCGCGCGCAGGACGTTGACGAGGGACCTGTAGTGCTCGCCGTCCATGTAGACCTCCGAGAGGAAGTCCTCGGACGTGTACGCGGGGTATTCAGCCTCCTCCGTGTCTTCCTCGACTTCGCCGCCCTCGTCCTCGAAGAACGAGTTGAGCCTCTCAACGAGGCCGGGATAGGCGGTGATGTCCGTCAAGGTCTTCATGGCGAGGAGGTCTTCCGTGTGCCACTCTCCTCTGTTCGTCCAGCGTACCCTGCGGATGTTCGGATAGGAGTCGCCATTTTCGCCGAATTGGTAATCCCCCTCAACGATGCCGCGACCAATAATCACGCTGCGGCCCCGCTTAGCAAAGACAACGTCGCCCGGCTTGATCTCGCGCGAGAACTGCCAGAGCGCGAGCGCGGAGTTCTTCTGCGAGTACTTGCTACTGTACAGGGTGCGCAGGTTCTTGCGGATATCTTCCTTGCTGGCGTATTTCTCGACGTTGCCGAGCTTGCTCCAGCCGACGCCCATTACGCCACGTGCGTAGAAGTCATCCCACCTCGCGGCACCGTCTCCCGGGGAGTAGGTCCAGTAATGTGTGGTCTTGACCCCCTCGTCTCCAAGGGCGTTTTCCTCTGCATTCTCAGCTGCAGCCTTCTCGGCAGCCTTCCGCTCCTGGTTGACGCGTTCGGACTCCACGAAGGCGGCAGCCGTCAGCGAGGGGAAGTCTGCATACGAGCACTCTTCGCTTCCGAGCTCCGACTTGATGGTGTCGCAAATGGCGAGGTAGCGATCTCCGTCATGAACTGGCGAGTCCTTCTCCTTCGGCACTGTGCCGGCGATGGTGGAGCCAGCCTTTGCCGCGTCGGCCATGAACCAGCGGTTGCGCGAGTCCAGGCTGATGAAGTTGTAGGGCCTCGCCCAGTAGAGGCCCATGGTGAGCTTCCAGCCAAGTGTGAACTGGATGACGGCGGCATCGAATGCATCGACGAATGCCTTGCGGTTCTCTTCGCTATCGTCTGCAGCTAGTACAAGCTCGGCCTCGAACACGTGCCAGAGGTTGTCGATGTCGTGCTTGCCGCGATGTTCGTCGTTGGCGAAGGCATAGAAGGTCGCGTTGAGGTTGTTGAGCACGGGGATGCCCTCGAAGTCCGTTGGCTGATCTGCCCCAATGTCGAACACCTCGGCGATGCCGGCGATGATCTTTTGCCGGTTTGCATCTGTGATGCCCTTGTTGAAGAGGCCGAAGACGGTGAACGGATCGATGTCTTGGAGCTCATCTGCCTCAAGCTTAGGGAGACTCATCCCAATCGATTCATAGACAGTTGCTAGCTTGTTTATCAGATCGTCGCGCCTGTCTCGATAGGTCAGCAGCTTGTCAGATAACTCTTTATAAAAGCTAATCCAAGTAAATTTTGTGCTGGTCATTATAGTCACTGCCTATCTTGTGCCTCTGCCGAGGCGCCTTGCTTGCAATGTTTTCCACATACGTCTACATGCGCGACAGGTATCTTCATCGAACCTAAGTACACCAACGAGCATCTTTGCATCAATGTAATCCAACGCTTCGTCGATATTGCGCCCATTTCTTACTACTCCGTCAATTGCGCTGATAACGTTTCTTTTTAGCTCGGCATAAATGTTCAATAGACCGGTATTGAGAGCATGGAAATAGAAATATCCTTAGTTATGCGGGCGTAAATCATTTAAACGATATTGAATACCTCAATGAACCTCTAATTTGATATGCCGACTCCAATGAAGATTGGAGCCGGCATGCGTTTATCCCAAGTGAGTAGACACGCGGTTTTGTCCTCGAGGGCGAGGCGGGAATCTCGGATGCTGCGCATCGTCATTTCCCAGCACGTTCGCTACTCGTTGGAGCTAACGAGAAGAGCCGCCTGGGCGAGGAGGGCAAGACGCTGCATGGCAACTTGATGTGGGGCTGGAAAAGGCCAACGCTCCAAGCGGGGCGCTGGCCTTGGCAACGCTGGCTTGCCCGCTGGCTACAATGCCTCGACGCGCGGCGTTTCCTGGTCGTCCATGACGAAGGAGCCGTTGTTCAGCCCTGCGATGTGGGCGTTGAGTCTGCCCAGCAGCTCGAATCGCTGCCGACGTGGCACGACCGGGATTCGCCCCTCGACGCATCCGCGCGCATATTGCCCTCTCGGTTTCGAAACTCTAAACAAATTCGAGTTTCGAAACCGAGAGGGAGCGGATGATGGCATGGGTGGGCCACACTACGTACATGGAGCGGCTCTGGGCGCTTGAGGGCGCCCAGAGCCGCCTCTTCATCGACGAGGTGCAGCTGCGCGAGGGCTTCGAGAGGGCAAGCAGCAGCATTCGCGCACGTGGCGGGTGGGATGTCTACCTCACGGAGTTCGAACTCGAGATGCGCGAGGAGCCCGAGGAGGGGCTCTGGCTCACGGCGAACTGGCACCAGGTGCGCGACGACTGGCGTGCCGACGTGCCCGCGGACGGCATACCGATGGCGCGCAGGTCCCGGGCGTGCCGGAAGAGCTGGCGAGGATGCTCGCGGAGGAGAAGGAAGAGGGCGTCGAGGAGAGCGCCCACAAGGTCAAGGAAGGCCGAGGCGACGTCGATGAAGAGGTTTGGTAGGTTCCTCAAGGCGCCGCTTAAGGTCACGCTGGGCTTTTTCGTCTGGCTGTTCCGTGTCGTGTTCAAGTGGGTGATGTGAGAACGAAGGCGCCTGGGTCTAGAGTAGCCCCTTGGCTCGCTCGTCGTAGATCTTGTCAAGCTCCGATTGGAGAAACTCCTCTTTGAGCTTGGCGACGAAGCGAGCATCCGAGAACAGTCGGTAGACGAGCACTGCCGCGCCTCCGAGGTCGAGGCACTTGGGGTTCTTCGTTATCGATGCCTGCACGACGCTGCTCGAGGTCGCGATGGTGTCGGAGATGAGGATGATCTTCTTGGTGCGCGCCTGGTACATCTCGGTGCAGTAGTCCGACCCGTCGTCCTTGAATATCAGCGAGCAGCCGTGGAGCGCCGCTATCAGCCAGTTGATGAGCACCGTCATGCCAGCCTGCATGCCGACTTTCAATACGTCGCCGGTGCTGACGTATTTGGTGAGGGCCTCGGTGTGCGCCTTGTCGAGAACGAGGTTGGCGAACGGGACCTGTATCCCGCACGGCGTGTAGAGGTCCGTGCCGATGTGGATCAGCTGCTTGATCAGGGCCGCTGCGGCGGCATCCGGCTCGCTTACGACGCGCCTTCCTGCCGCGACCAGCATCTCCACGGTCCCGGCGGGCGCCCCGATTAGCGGGTTCTTCCCGAAGGCGTCGTAGGAGACCGAGTAGGTCGCGGGGATCCGCGCGCCGATTCCGAAGACGTTGGCGTCCTTAACGCAGGTGATGCTGTTGGTCATGATGTTTGAGGTCCCGAACACGAGGCCGAGCACCGGGTCGTGGCCGAGGGTCGCGAACCGGTGGTTCGCCCCCTTGAATATCTTGAGGTTCTCGGCCTCGTAGCGTGTCGCGTCGTACGGCACGCCTCGCGAGGAGAGGATGTGGCTCTTGGAGGCGAACAGGCGGCCCGATTCCGCCGGACCCCCATCGTCGAAGCCGGAGAAAACGCGGTCCTGGAAGTTATGCAGGGCGTCTTCCTTGGCGTTGCCCGCCCCCGCCCGCTCGACCTCCGTCAGGGAGTTGATGACGAGCACGCGGACGACCTGGAGCATGGTCGCGGCGATGACGAAGGCCGCGTCGGCGTCCTGCAGCTTCGTCCGCTCCTTGAACTCGCGGTCGATGCGCTCGAGGTTCTCGCCGTACTCGCGGACGGATTTCTCGACTGCCTGCTCGGCCCAGCTCTCGTCGACCGCCACGCATGCCGCCCTCGCCGCCATGTAGTCGGCGAAGAGCCTACAAGCGTGCTCCTCTTCCTCTGTCACCTGACCGTCCGCTGCCGCGGCGACCTGCAGTTGCTCGGCGATGGAGTCCAGCGACACGGTGCTCACGTTGTCCAGGTAGTCCTTGACCCGGTCGAAGGACAGGTCCTCGTCGTCCGCGATTGCCTGCACCCTCGCCTTCACGTCGTCCGGAAGGCCGCCGTCCAGCTTGAGGTAGCTGAGGCCGTCCTCGAGCCACTCCTGCTCCTCTTGGGAGAAATCGCCGTCGCAGCGCATCAGGAAGCAGAGCGTCGCCACGTAGGCGTAGATGAAGTTGTACCGTTTCTGGCCCGCAAGGTAGGCGCCCTGCTTGATGCCGTCACGGAACCCCTTGATGCGCGCCTTGCGGAGGCGCGCGGAGAACGAGTTCTCCTTGATGGCGTTGATGCCGCCCTCGACGGTCGACGCCGCGCCGGACGCAAGGGACGACGCTCCCTGGGCCAAACCCATTGCGGCGCCGACGGCGATTCCGCCCACCGCGTTCGCAGCCCCTGCGATCGCTTTGTCCGCATCGGACGACGCGATCTGCTCGCCGGCGCTCGACACGCCTTCCGCAGCCGAGCACATGGCGCTTCCGACGGCTTCGGATGCCGAGACGGCCGTATCGACGATGGCGTTCCCCGCGTCCTCGGCCGCATTCGCGACGCCTTTGGCGGCGGACTCGACGGTCGCCGATGCACCTTTTGCCATCTCTCCTGCGGCGTGGGCAGCTTGGGACAGGGCTTCCCCGAGATCGAATTTGAGCGCCATTCTGTATCTCCTGACGTAAACGAACCTTGCGTAAGGCTCTCATGCGCAACCGATGCAACACGGCACACACGACGCGTCTCACGTGCTCTTCATTATTCCACCATGCGCAAGCCCCTCGTCCGACCATCGGAGCGAGGGGCTTGATCGTTCTGCTTGGTTGCGATTCCGATTTTCGAAGGCTAGTCTCGGTCGTCGTCGCCGCCGGCTGCGCAGCAGGCGTAGGCCGTGAGCGTGAGGAGCCCTATTCCGATGGGCGCGAATCCCATGCTTCCACTTCCTTCGCGTAGACTACGGTGTGGGAGTTGCTCGTCTGGTAGCCGCACGTCACAAAGGCCCATGCCTGGGCGATATCCGCCGGCTCTTCCAGGACGACCTCGCATCGGGGCAATTTGTCCCAGAGGTAAGCGTCGAGCTCCGCCGCGTCGGCGAAGTCGGTCCGCTTGCCCTCCGAGCTCGCGTCCACCACGTCCACCGCGAAGACCTCGAGCCCGATCGCCTTCTCGCGGGTGAAGACCCGGATGGTGCGGTGACCCTCGGCAAAGCCGCGCGACGAGTACTGCGCGAGCGGGGCGAACATGGGCTGCTCGAGGCTGGGGTAGAGGTGGTAGCGAGCGTGAGATTTGCGCGAGGGGCCAATGTGTGGCTTCGTTGGCCCCTCGCGCGCTGATCGCGAATTAGAGCATGATGGCGTCGTCGGCCGTGAAGGCGTCGAGGGATCCCTGCCTGACCTGGATGCAAACGTACGTGATGCCCGAGTCGGACGCGGCGCGGAACTGGCGGTGCGCGGCGGGGGAGACTCGCAGCCACTCGCCGGCGGCAAGCTCGATGTCCTCTCCGTCGATCGTGGCCGAGCCAGCGCCCTCGAGCACGCCGTAGATCTCCTCGTTATCCTTGTGCGCATGCACGAACGGAACGCTGGCGCCGGCGGGAAGCTTGTTGACGCTCGCCTCTGCTCCGGTAAGCCCAAGCACTTCGTGCAGCTCGACGCGGCCCTCATTGCCGATGTTGGTCTTTGCGTAATTGGCCATAATGGCTCCTCTCCTGAGGCTGATTTACCTTGCAGGCATCTCCTGCGTGGGATACATTCAACGCAAAGGCACATGCAAATACGAGTACGCACTTATTTGTAACTGCGTATCTTTTTTGAAACCGGCATGATCGAGGAGGGTGGGTCTCCCATGAAGGCGAAAGAGGAGCTTCCGGAGTGTCCGGTCGCGACGGCGGTAGCGCTCATCGGCGGCAAGTGGAAGTTGCTCATTATCCGTAACCTGCGCGTGCGCCCCTGGCGTTTCAACGAGTTGCGCCGCGACCTCGAGGGGATCTCTCAGAAGGTGCTCACCGACAGCCTGCGACAGATGGAGGATGACGGGCTGGTCTTTCGCCATGACTATGGCGAGAATCCTCCCCGCGTCGAGTATGGCCTCACTGAACTCGGCCGCCAGATGATGCCCGTCATGGACTCGCTCGCAGACTTCGGCGCTTATTACAAGACGATTGTTTCGTAGCGGGAGCGCCGCCTGGAGACGCGTCCCATGGTGGGCGCAAGCGGCCAGGCGGCCTGCGCTCGCCACGGGCGATGCGTGGAGGCGGGCGGGAGGGAAGGCTCACGTCTTCGAGGGGTCTACAAAAGCTCGCGAAGCCTCTTTGTCCAGTGTGCGAAGGTGCCGTTCTCGAGCCTTTGCCTGGCTTCTTCGCCGCTTGGCAGGTCGTAAAAGGCCAGCATCGCGAGGCATTCCGATTCGGTCGGGCCATCGCAGGTATCGTCGGGCTGCGGTCGCATCTCCTCACAGCCGAATTCGTCCGCCAGGTATTTCAGCAGCTTCTCGAAGCCTTTGGGATATGCGTTAGACCCCTCGTGCGAGCGGCATCCATCGAAGAGCTGCCATTGTTTGCCGTCGAGCACTGGCGAATGGTAGGAGCTAAACCGATCGCGGGCGCCAAGGTCGCGAAGGAATGCCATGAGCTTGTCTACCTGCGCCTTGCCCGGCGTCGCCCGTGGTTGGCCGCCGGGGATCAGTTTGTCAACAAGATTGTTTCGTAACTGTTTGAACGGTGCCCTGCGGGGATAGTTCGGGGTCGTTGAGGGCGCAGTCCAGGAATGAGATTCGTTCGGGTGTGGTCGGAATGCTTCTCGAAGGGGCCGAGTCTGGATTGTCTCCAGGCTCGGCCCCTTTCATCAAGCAGCCCAATTTCTGTACTACCGTCCGGCAAACGGAGACAAACGAGCTAAATACGCTAGTGAATCTCCTTGTGGCGAAGCGCGGATGCCGCAATCAGGGCAGCGACAGCGGCAACCAAAGCAAACGCGCTACCGACAAGAGTGAGGCTGTCGCCGGCCTGGGGCAAGTTGCCCTTGTTGGAGCTGTTGCTGTTAGCGGTGTTGGCGTTTGCGTTCGCATTGGCAGAGGAGTTTCCGCCGTTGCCCCCGTTTTCGCCAGCGCCGGGCTGGGCCTCAGCCTTCCAACCTGCATACAGGGTGAACTCGGCCTCAGTGCCGTCCACGGCGGCGTCGAAGCCGTAGGCCGTGGTGCAGTCCTTGTTGCTGAACCAACCAGAGAAGACATAGCCTCTCGGGACTGCGGCAGCATTTCCGTACCAACCCTAGCTGACCTCGAGGGAGGGGGCAGGCACGCCCAGTCCCTTCCTGTGGTCCGAGGGTCTCGTAGAAGCTCCTCCATCCCTCGCGGAACAGCCTATCCGTGCTCGCCTCGTGACTACTTGCCGATGCGCTTGTAGAGGATTGGTTCGTCGAAGCCGAACACACGCTTGCCGTTCATCTCCATGGACTCGGAGACCTCCAGGACGTCGGCGGAGAACCTCTCGAACAGGTGGAACCTCATGACGGGCGAAAACATGGAGTCCGAGCCGCCCTCCCATACGCCATCGTGCTCGCGGTAGAGCGCGGGCGTGAACTTGCCCGACTCGCGCAGGGACGAGAACTCGGCGGGGACCATGGTCGCGTAGGAGAACGTTCGCTTGTCGTTGCCCTCGGGCGTGTCGTAGGAGGTCAGAAGGACGCCGTCTTTCTCCTCGGTGAAGAGGAACAGGTGGGGCGAGGCAGACTTCTTGCCGTCAACCTCGTAGTAGCTCTCCTCGACCATGAAGGTGCCGGCGAAGTCGTCGGGAAGCCCCAGGATCTTGTCGTTGCAGGCGGTGTTGACGTGGCGGGCAAGGGGGAAGGTCTCGCCCGCGGCCCGCTTCGCCTCGAACTGCTCCCTGTTGTCGAACTCGCCGCATAGGAGCCGCATGAAATCGTCAAGCTTGGACATGATGCCTCTTTCAACTGGGTCTGTGCCTCTTGGGTGATACCCGCTTCGGGGTCATTGGGCGGCATGACAGAAAATCGGCACAAACACATAGCCTGGAGGTGCGGCGCCCAAGAGCAGAAGGCCTATCACAAGCGCCACCTTGCGGGCTCCGTTATCGAGCCACCAGTCCACAAACGGTCTGATGATCACGGCGGCTAAAGAGAGGGCCGTTGCGCAGATGCCCGCGACCGCCTCGCTTCCGCCCAGGCTTTGGATAAAGAACGGGAGGGTGGCCAGGGTCATGATGTGGTTGGTGAAGACGTAGAGGTTCACCAGTACGATGAGCCGTGCTGCGTCTTCCGTTCGCGCTCGGTAGGGAAAACCGGGTCGTGTCTGCATGTAATTTAATGTTGTGACCAATGCGCCTGCGCGTGCCGGCGCATCCCATCGACCCCGAAGGAGCCCTACGTGGATTCCAACAAGCGCCCTGACGACATGGCGCGCATCACCACCTCCGGGCTCGCCGACAAGCGCGCCTACGTCGCGGCGGTAATCCAGGAGATCTTCGAAAAGGACATCCGCCGGCGCGTGAAGATCAAGAACATCTCGGTGTTCAACCAGATGCGCGACTACGTCATCAACAACTTCGACGCCACCACTTCGCTTGCGAGCATCCAGTCCGACCTCGAGAGCAAGCAGGGCGTGAGGGTCAAGCGCGAGACGCTCGCGCGATACCTCCAGATCCTCGAGGACGCGAAGATCGTCAGCAAGTGCGCACGCTTCGACCTGAAGTCACGAAAATCGCTGCGGGGCGAGCAGAAGTATTACCTGGCGGACCTAGGCTTCTACTTCGCCCCCAACACTGACAACCGCATCAACTACGGGCCCGTCCTCGAGAACATCGTTTACCGCTACGCTCGCGCGCAGGGCTGCAAGGTCAGCGTTGGGCGCATTGGAAAGCTGGAATGCGACTTCATCCTCAGGAACCCGGAGATGGGCTACGCATACGTTCAGGTCGCAATGGACATCATGGCCGACCGGTCCACCGAGGAGCGCGAATACCGCCCGTTCGAGCAGGTCAGAGACAACTACTCCAAGTACCTGCTGACGCGAAGCGACCCCCATTCAGCAAAGGGACGGCATCATCCATGCCAACTTCCCCGAGTTCATGCAGGAGGGGAGGACCTTCTGAGCGGGATGAGGATTGGCTGTTGACGAGCGGCGCAATAGACAGCGGTGTCGGTTTCAAGCGGAACTGACGCCGCTTCTGTATAAGGGTTTAAGGGTTGCCACAGATGGCGATAAATGCCCGCGGTGCTTCTGCTTGCGCCTCAGCTTCCGCTGCTCGAAGCGCGCCTCCGCCTCGTCCGTGCGACGTTGGCTTCTTGCGCGGGCCGACTCCCGTTTCATTGTCTCCCGCTGACTCGCGAGCGCCTGCTGCGCCTTGGTTCCCATCGCCGGCTGCTTAAGGGCCTTCGATGCCTCGCGGGCTCGGCGCTTGGGGTTTCGCGGGCTTGCTCGCCTCGGCGGGGTCGTCGCCGAAGAACGCGAGCTTCGCCCATTTACGAGGCCTTTTGCCCCAGGGGGGTAACTTCGCCCCTGCTTTCCTCCGTGCCTTTGCTTAAGATCATAAAGCTCAGTTATTTAAAGCGCATCCAATATACGAGTGGGGGTAGGCTGTTCGGCCTACTCCGGTCATGCTCTATGAATGAGGGCCCGCGCAATCGCGCGGGGCCCCTTTTTCGAAAAGAGTAGACATTGGAGTGCGGGTCTTGGCGTTGCGCTGCCTTGTGGCGAGGCGTTATTAGCCGAGCGCGCGTGCGGGAAGGGTCACGAGCATCGTCGTTCCTCTCTCCGAGCTCTCTTCGACCTCGATGGAGCCACCATGGAGCGCGGCAATCTCCCAGACTAGCGCAAGTCCCAGGCCCACGCCGCCATATGCCCTGCTACGCGATTTGTCGACGCGAAAGAAGGGCTGGAAGATGCTCGTCTGGTATTGCTCGGGAATGCCCAGCCCCTGGTCGCGCACGCGCAGCAGCACGCGGTCGCCCTCGTCGCGGGTGCTGATTTGCACGGTCGAGCTGGGCGCGCCGTAGCGAATGGCGTTTTCGGCCAAGTTGAACAGCAGTCGATAGATCAGCGTGTCGCTGCCGATCGTTTGCGCTTCGCCCTCGCTTGCAAGCGTGATGCCCTTTTCCTCGGCAAGCGGCGCCAGGTCGGTGAGCACTTCCTCGATCATCGGCGCCAGGTCAATCTCGTCGTTGCAGGGAACACCGCGCAGCTCGCTCATTTCAAGTAGCGTCGTTGTCATGTGCGTCATTCTCTCGGTCTGCTCCTGCAGCAGGCCGAGCAGGCTAGCCGTGTCAGCGTCGATGCCGGGGTGCTCGGCACAAAACAGTTCAACCTGGGCCTGCATGAGCGCGAGCGGCGTGCGCAGCTCGTGCGCCGCATTGCCCGTAAACTGCCTTTGCGCAGAAAAACCCTCGTCAAGGCGGGCAATCATGTCGTTAAACGACGCGCTGCAGCGCCTGAGTTCGGTAGGCACGTCTTCGCTGATCTTTGCGTCGGCGAGGTTGTCGGGTTGCACGCTCTCGACTTGCGCCGCAAAGGAGCGCAGCGGCCGCAGCGCATGCCCACTCACAAAATAGGCCAGCACGCCGCCGAGCAGCGTTACCGCCGCGGTTATATACCAGCTCGTCGCGCCAAACGATTCCTGGGCGTTGCTCACGACGATGGTCAGCTCGTCGTCGAGCTCTTTGCTCGCCGGGTCAAATGAGCTGGGCAAGTCCGCCTGCACCTCGCCATGCGCCGACATTTCAGTGCCGATCGAGTCCATGTAGCGCATGCCGGAGTAGCCGACCATGCAATTAATGAGCACGCCGGTCAAGCACATCAGCAGGGCCGTCATCAACGTGATGCGCCACTGCAGCGACAGCCGCTTCATTCGCCATCCTCCATAACGTAGCCTTCGCCGATCCGGTTGCGGATGGGGTCGAGCTCCAACGCGCCGCGCAGCTTTTTGCGCAGCGACGAGATGTGCACGCGAATCGCGTTGCTAAAGCTGTTGACGCTGCTGTCCCATACGTGCTCGATAAGCTCTTCTTGGCTCACTGGTCGTCCTTGGTTGAGCATCAGGTATTCCAAGATGCCGGTTTCCTTGCGTGTGAGGGATAGGGGCACGTCGCCCACCGAGGCGACGCGAGTCTTGGTATCAAAGCTCAGCGACCCGCAGGTGAGGACAGTATCGTTTTGCGTAAAGCGCCTGAGCGTGAGGCTGCGGATGCGCGCCGCCAGCTCGTCAAGATGGAACGGTTTGGTGAGGTAGTCGTTGGCGCCGGCATCGAGTCCCGCCACCTTATCGGCGACCTCGCCACGTGCCGAGAGCACGAGCACCTTGGTCTCGCAATCGGTTTTTCTGAGTTGCCTGAGCACGGTCATGCCGTCGACATGGGGGAGATTGAGGTCGAGCACGACAAGGTCAAAGGTCTCGACATCGAGCAGATCGAGGGCCTGCTGTCCGTCGTAGCAGCAGTCGACGCTATAGGCCAAGTTGCGCAGGCTGCGTGCGATCGCATCGCACAGCGCCCGCTCGTCCTCGACGACCAAGATGCGCATAACGTTCTCCTTGCATAGTCATTCGCGCTTAACGCGGATTTTATAGTCGGTATGGTCCAATGGGTCGCGAAGCGAAAGGAGTGGTCAGATTGTTCAAAGCGATTAAGCCTGTGGCGCAGGTTGCTTTGCTGATCGTCGGGATGGCCATGGTGTGCTTTGGCGTTATGCGCGGCGAGGCGGATGCCGTGCTGGCCAAGGCAATCAGGCTGTGCTTGGAGTGTATCGGAATTGGATAAAAGAATAAACACCGTATCGCACCTTTTGGCGCGATTCCGCGGATTGATTCAGGCGGCGGCGACGCTCGCGACCAACATTCATCTGCCCAACTTTGCCAAGGGAGGCATCTACCAGGGGGCGGGCAAAGCCGTCTGCGTGCCGGGGCTCAACTGCTACTCGTGTCCGGCTGCCTCGGGCGCGTGCCCCATCGGGTCGTTTCAGTCGGTGGTGGGCTCGTCTAAGTTCAGCTTTTCGTATTACGTCACCGGGACACTCATTCTGATCGGCGTGCTGTTGGGGCGTTTTGTATGCGGCTTTTTGTGTCCGTTTGGATGGCTGCAAGAGCTTCTGCATAAGATTCCTGGCAAAAAACTCTCCACGAAAAAGCTCAAGCCGCTCACGTACATCAAGTATGCCGTGCTGCTGTTTGCCGTGGTGCTGCTGCCCGTCTTGGTGGTCAACGATGTGGGCATGGGCGATCCGTTCTTTTGCAAGTACATCTGCCCACAGGGCGTGCTCGAGGGCGCGATTCCGCTGTCCATCATGAATACGGGGATCCGCTTCGCGCTGGGAAAGCTCTTTACCTGGAAGCTCGCGATCCTCATTGCGGTTGTGGTGCTGAGTGTACTGTTCTATCGCCCCTTCTGTAAATGGATTTGCCCCCTCGGTGCATTTTATGCACTCATGAACAAGGTGTCGTTACTGGGGATCCAGGTTGATCAGTGCAAGTGCGTCTCGTGCGGCAAGTGCGCCAAGGTGTGCCAGATGGACGTGGACGTTACGCGTACGCCCGACCATGCCGAGTGCATCCGCTGCGGCAAGTGCGTGGGTGCGTGCCCCGTCGATGCCATTAGCTTTCGCTACGGGCTGGGCGTGACGGGCAACAGCACCGCGCAGTCCGCGCAAGCCCGCGAAAACAAATAGGTACCTATATAAGCTTCGATATAACGGAGGAACCATGAAACTGTCAAAAATTACGGCCCTGCTGATGGTGCCCGTGCTGGCGCTGAGTCTCGCGGCGTGTTCTGCACCTAAGAGTGACGCGAACAATACCGCGAGCGGCGATACGCAGATTGCCGAGCTCATAGCGCAAAAGCCGTCGAGTGCCGAGGAGGCCACCGAACTGTTTCAGCAGCTGTTGCAAAAGGAGAACGAGATCTTTGCGAGCGATAGCGCTTTGTGGGAAAAGGTGTTCCTTGCGGCCAACAAAGACGTTCCCATGATTGAGGACGGCAAGAACTACGGCGATTTTTTGCTTGATACCATCGAGAGCGCCAAGGACCAGTTTACGGCTGACGAGTTCAAGACGCTTAAGGCCGGCGCACAGCAGGTCAAGGAGATCGAGGAAAAGCTCACGGCGCTGGAGAAGGAGTTCCCCGGATGTGGCAGCACGCCTGGCGAGGGGGAGAGCGTTGATGCTTCGACCGCAGGGATGACCAACGGCAAGAGCGAGGCAGCGAAGTTCCCCAGCTTTAAGGGCAAGGACTTGGACGGCAACGATGTAAACAGCGACGAGCTGTTCTCCAAGAACAAGGTGACCGTCATGAATTTCTGGTTTACCACCTGTAAGCCCTGCGTGGGAGAGCTAGGCGATCTGGAGGAGCTTAACAAGGAGCTTGTTGCAAAGAGCGGCCAGGTCGTGGGCGTTAATTCCTTTACGCTCGATGGTAACAAAGACGAGGTGGCCGATGCCAAGGACGTGCTTTCCAAGAAGGGCGTGACGTATAAAAACATCTGGTTTAAGTCGGATAGCGAGGCCGGAAAGTTCACCTCCAACCTGTACTCGTTCCCGACCACCTACGTGATCGACCAGAACGGCAACATCGTGGGAGAACCGATCATGGGCGGTATCAACTCTGCTGAGCAGCGCGAGGCACTCAACAAGCTGATCGATCAAGCGCTCGCGTAGGTGCGGAATATGACAAAGCGGCAGTCCCTTTGTCATATCGAGCGGCTGTAAAAGGACGAGATCCCCGGTATTTGCCGCGTTTACCACGAGCTCACGACGAAGCCCGTCAGCGTGGTCGAGTGGGGGGTGGGGTCCTCAGGGTCGCTTCTCGTGCCCCCCTTTTGCACGCCTGTCCACATATAGAAAAAACGAGCATCCTGGATCGGAACGGCATTCCGGTTCAAGGGTGCTCGCCTGTCTGCGATCGTTCGCCAGCGCGGCCTCACCTAATTCACGGAGCAGGCCATTCCGATTTTCCGTCGCAGACCTCTTCGATTGGGAGCTTGCGGCGGAAAGCGGCCAACGAGAGCCCCGTGAGGGCGAGCATCGCGGCTATCACAAGTGAAATGCTTGAAAGCGAAAGCACCCCGATTAGCGTGTTCGCTAATGCATGGAGAAGGCGGCAGGAGAAGGCGCACCCGCCCGCGCGATAGAGCGCTGACAGCCAGAACGAGAGGAGCACGGCGAGGGTTACGAACGCAAGAAACGGGGTCGTCTCCCTCCCGGCGCCCTGCGTGAACCACAGCGGCAGATGCCACAGGCCCCAAATCGCCCCGGTGGCAAGACAGGCCGCGAAAAAAGGAATTCTTCGCTCAAGCTCAGGCTCCAGGACCGCTCGCCAACCCAGCTCCTCGTTGCCGCCGCTCACCATGAGGGCAGCAAGGAAGACCCCCATGGCGGAGATTGGGCTGAAGCTTTCCGCGAGGCCATCGGAAGCGGCGGTGAGAAGAACCAGCGGCACGACGAGAAACGCCGCGGTCCAAGGGAGCGAGCGTCTCAGTCCGCCGAACGTGAACGCGAGGCTGCGCTTCAGGGTAAAGCCTCCCGGGATCAACGAGAGCCCGGCGACGGTGGGCCCGAAGACGCCGGCGGTGTGGAGCGCCGTTTCGATGGGGCTTGAATACTCGATGATGCCCGCCGAGGTCAGGGCTGCGTTCAGCCACCACGCGGGCCAGGTGATGAGGAAGGTTGTCAGGAGAAACCTGGTGCTGGCGCGCAACCCTGAATAATGCCTCGGCAGCTTCACGCGATAGCCCCCTCTCGACCGTCTATGATTAGGGCTAGTTTCTACTACTGAAATGTAGATGACCATGCAGAGAAGGGACAACCAAGGAGGCAGGTTACTGATGCGGACTCCCGCACGCCCACGACTACCCGACGGGGGCTGTGTTTTAATCTCTGATGTCCGTATTGTTGTAGCACGAGCGGTTACCGCAGACGCACCGCGAGGCCTCGAGAGGGGCGATGCGGGTCGAGCATGATCGAGGGCGGAGGCAAGCGTATCGGCGCAGAGCGTGGCGGGAGCTAGTGTTTGAATGCAACAACCTTGCAGTCCGCGCAATGCCAAGCTTCCACGCTAGTTCGGCATCCTAGTTTCGGTTCGGTGATTTGCACGAAGCCCTCGGCATTCCGCGCGTTCTCGAAAACGCCGGGAACCCGACTTGCGAACCCGAAAGCGCCGTCTTTGCTGGCAAACAACAAACCTTGTTCCATACTCGCGCCACATTCAGGGCAGTTCATAGTCGCTCCTTTCCATGCATTTTGTTATCGGTCGGGATTACAGCGCAATAACTCTCGCGATTTCCACGACCATGATCTTCACGGCAACGCCTGACGCCATAAACCAAAAGCAGAGTTCTTTAGCCTGTTGCGAGTTCGCGATGAGCATGGCGATTGCGGACGCGATTATGACAAGGGCGCCAATGCACCCTACGACGGTCGGGATGCTGACCAACGGGAACAGCCCGGCCGCGCAACTCCCGTCGATGGAGGATTGAATGGTCTTGTCCAACCCGTCGCGAGCCGCCGCGAAACAGCAAACGACAAGGCCGAACGCAAGGAGCAACAGCCCCCGCATTCCCCAGTGCTGGACACTGCCGCGGTTGACGATCGTGTAGCCGATGAAGACGACAAGACCAAGAATCATGATCGTTGTGGCTATGGTGGTCGTATCGCCGAAGTAAAGCTTTGTCATTGGGAACCCTCCTTACCCGCTGCTCAACGAACCTTTCCTGCTTCTATCTGGTCAATGAATCGGCTTACATGATCGTCCAGCAGCTCCATTGCGCGCGCTTCGTCCATTCCCCCGTCGGACAAGCCGTATAACAGGAACATCGGCCCATAGAACTCCAGTGCAAGCTGCCAAGCCGCGTCTTCAGAGCCTGTAATCTCACCGAACACCGACGCCATGTATTCAACGGGGCCGCCTGCCAAATACTTTTGGTACAGATTGGCCATGCCCGAATCCCGATACTGCTCCAACGTCAGCATCTTGCGAAAACGAGAGGGGAATTCCTCCTCCGTCCAATGCAGGAACTGCGCCTTGCTGTATGCGCGGATCTTCTCGGCGGGAATCTCCTTATAGGCAGCAGTGCCGTCCAGCTCATTCCCCGGCATGGAGAACCGCTGCGACCGCTCAGTGTCCAGCTCGTCCATCCGCGCGACGATGTGATCCAAGATTTCTTGTTTGCTGGCGAAATGCTTATAAAGGGCGGCCTTCGAGATTCCGACCTGCTTCGCGATATCGCTCAAAGACGCGCCCAGATACCCTTTTTCGGAGAACAACCGCAGCGCTGCTTCTGTGATCCGATCCTTCGTGCTCGGTTCCATATCAGTCCTCTCTATACTAGGTGACCGAACGGTAACCTAGTATAGTTACCGTTCGGTCACCTGTCAAGAAAGCATGCAAGATGCCGGAGAGGCGGGCAATCTCATCGAGAGCGTGGGCGCCGCCCCGCTTGCCGCCTTCGCGCTCTGGACCGCGCTGGTCCAGAGCGTCGACGTACAACCGGTGGGCCAGAATAGGACGGAAACATCTCCGCCTTCCCTTCGGCAACGAGGAAGCAAATCGTATCAAGCGTGGTCGGCGGGGATGCACGGTTCCCCGGCCATCGGAGATTAGCGCCATGTTGGTTACGCGCGCCTGATGCCTGCGACCAGTTGCCGTTCGACTGTGCTCGGTTGTATACTGCGCCCGACGGGGCAGTCGTGCTCCGCGTAAACACATCTTAGGGGATGTCTTTTTGGTCATTGTTCTTTAGGGAACGGTTAATCGCAGAGCGCTTTTGAAAAGGCCGCATCAAGGCCTTGTGCTTTTGCGCCGTTCCGCACCTGTTTTCATCATCAGCTCAGCGAACAGGAGTAACAATGAACAACTTCCCAAAAGCGAATAGCTTTGACGTCAACCTTGTCCGATCAAAGATCATGGGCCCCAATCCGCTTAAGCTCTGCGAGGAACTTCTTCGCGGCGTGAATATCGCGAAGGGGTCGCGCGCGTGCGACCTCGGCTCCGGCACTGGTATAACAAGCGTGATGCTTGCACGCGAATACGGGCTCGACGTGTACGCCGTCGACCTGTGGAGCGACCCCGATGAGAATCGCGCGTTCTTTCGCGAGATGAGCGTGCCGGACGAGCGGATTCATCCTGTCAAGGCCAACGCCGCGGAAGGCCTACCTTTCGAGCCGGAGTTCTTCGACAGCGTGGTGAGCATCGATTCATATAACTATTTCGGACGCGATCCGCACTATCTGGGGGAGAGGCTTCTTCCGTATGTGAAGTCTGGCGGAAGGATTTACCTTTCCATCCCCGGCATGGTGCGCGACTGCCACGACGCGCTGCCGGCATGTCTGCTCGCATCCTGGGACGCAGAGCAGCTTGAATATATGCACGATTTGGCTTGGTGGCGAGACATGATTGGCCAAACGAGCGGTGTAATTATCGAGGATATGCACCAGATGACGTGCACGTCCGAGGCATGGGCTGACTGGATTACCTGCGATAACGAGTACGCTCAAGGCGACCGCGCGGCCGTTGAGGCGGGTGCGCTCGAGTTCTTGAATACCATCGCGGTCACGCTTGTGAAGGCCTAGGCTAGGTAACTGAAAAAAATGGGGCGTCGGGCGCTTCTCGTGCGTCTTGCTACACGTGAGAGCCTTGGCGCGGCAACCATCCGATGATAAAAGGCAATCAGTCACCTGGAAAGGAGGGGTAATCAAATGCCGGGGGGATTCAGAACCCGGCATTTTCTTTGCCTAGGGAGATTTCGCATGAGGGAGCTCTCGGCTCCAAGACGAAGAGGGACCTGATCCTCCTGCTCTTCGACAAGCTGGAGACCTTGCAGGCCTACGACATCGTAAAGATCTACTATGACGCCGGGAAGGGCATGGCCACCGACGCGCTCCACGCCGCCTTCGAGTACGTGCCGAGCAAGCAGGTGATTACCTGCAGGAACTGTAGTCCCGCGGACTTCCGGCTCCAGCAGATAGCGGACTTTATCTGCGAGATAGAGTTGGCCGTGATCAAGTATGAAGCTAACGAGGCCGGTGGAACTGAGAGGCTATGAGGGCTCCGGCATGGGTGGCTCCGAGGAGGCACCTGAAGAGGGTCTACAAGGGCGCCACGGTGGAGGGGGCCTCTCAATCACGGGAAACAGGGCGACGCAGTCGCGGGACGAGGTTGCCTCTTGGACGAAGATGCTCGCGTAAAGGTCTTCGCGGGCTGCTGCTCAGGCGATTCGATTGCGAGGCGTGCGGCGCTCTGTGACGAGGAGGCCACTATGGAAGAAGAGGTGTCCTTTGTGGCCACGCTTCATGGTACGTTCTGTGGAAGCAAGCGGTAGGCAACGCTTGCCGCGACACGTCCCACACCGGCGTTAGCTCAGGAATTCATTGACCTCGTCGGCAAACTCATTTGGATACTGGAAGAGCGAGCCGTGACCGGCATGAGGGTAGAGCGCCAGTCGGCTGCCGATGATCTTCTCGTGCATCGCATTCGAGTTGGGCGTTGGGACCATCGCGTCGTCGTCACCGTTTGCGATGAGCGTGGGAACGCGAACGAACGACAGGTCGTCTTCCGCCGCTTTGCCCCAACGCTTGACTGCGCCGAGCTGGGCGAGAAAGGCAGGCATCGTTACGGGCGTGTCCTGGTTGGACAATGCCCTGGAATAGAGCCGCGCGAACGTGGCATTTGCCGCGGCTTCCCCGGTCGCGTCGTCCGTGAAGAAGATGTAGCGCTTCATGTCCTTGCACCTGGCAACTGCGTGGAGCATGTGGCGAAACGTGACGGACGTTACGCGATCGACCCCCATGCCGCCACGAGGCGCCGTGCCAACAAGGATGAGCCTGCGGACCGTCCGGCGGCAAGCTCACGGTATGCAATGCGCCTGCCGCCTACGTCCGCGTACGAATTGCCCGTAGTAAGGTACGACACTACGCCTCCTCGTTCCGGGCGCTGCCGTTGGTCGCCACGGTGAGGCCCATGCGCGCGGCGATGGGGATCGCCATGGCGCCAAGGCTGCCCGTACCCCCGGAGACGAACAGCGTCTGACCAGGCTGTGCCTCCATGATGTCCAGCGCCTGCAGGGCGGCGAGCGCGGTCAGCGGCACGCAGGCGGCCTCTTCCATGGAGAGGTAGCTGGGGACGAGCGCAAGCGCTCCCTCATCTATTGCGGCATACTCCGCGAATGCCCCGATCTTCGCGAGCGGCATGCGTCCGTACACGCGGTCGCCGGGCTTGAACTTGACGGCGGCGGCACCCACCTGTACTACGGTGCCCGAGAACTCGTTTCCCATCACGAGCGGCGTGCGGTAGGGGACGATGAGACGAACGTCCCCACGGATTATCATGTTGTCCAGCGGGTTTACGGCAGCGGTGTGGATGCGCGCGAGCACCTCGTGCGCTGCCGGCTTGGGGGTGGGGACGTCCCTCACTGCCAGGGTCGTGCCGTTCTTGTCGTACTTGTCCAGAATTGCGGCCTTCATTGGTCTTTGCCCCCCCTGTTGTGGGTGACCTACTCGGTCTTCTCGTTGCTCTCGATTTGTTTGCGCATCTGCGTTATGCAGTCCGCGAGCGTCGTGCCCGCCAGCTTGCGCTCGACTACCTGCTCCGCTTGTCGGAACACCCCGTTGAGCACGGGGCGGATGTTTCGCCCCACGATGCACTCGTCGCTGGGGTTCTGGTGGACGTCGAACACGTGGACGTCCTCCGTCTGCTCGACCGCGCGGTACACCTCGAGAAGAGAGATATCCTTTGGTGCCTTGAGCAGGGAGAACCCACTCACACCGCGCCGCCCCTCGATGATGCCCGCCCGGCTGAGGCGGGTGGCCACCTTGCGGATGTAGCTGGCGTTCGTCCCCACGCTATGAGCGATCTGCTCCGAGTTCATGGGGGTCTTCGCCTCGGATACCAGGATCAGCATATGGATGGCCGTCGAGAACTTTGTGTCCATGTCTTGCTCCCTTCGGGCTTTTTGCCAGTTTTTGTACCGGACTCTTGCTTCCTCATAAATGTATCAGCAAGTAATACACCATGCGACTCGCCCATAGTACCCACACATGGTTTTGTCTGTAGGCGGCGTGCCGACGGTGCTTCTGGCTGGGCAGCCGTCAGGCGTTCGCGTGAGCCGCTCGTCCTGCTCCGCTTGCTCGCTAACTATTTTTTCAAAGTCGACACGGGGAGCAAACCGTGTTGTTCCGCCCGTTGCCCGCCTCCGCTGTAATGGTCTTGTGAAATGGTCTTGTGAGCAAGGCGCCACAGGGGCGTTTCCCAACAACAAGAAGGCACTGCAATGGAGAACCTGAACACCGACAAGATCTACGCCGAGCAGCTTGCGGGCGAGTATGCTCCCAAGGACACGACGAAGGTCATGGCCCTGCACAAGCTTGACCAGCGCGCCAAGCTTCCCGCACTCGTCTGCGCATACAGCCTGGGAATTGTCGCGTCCCTCGTGCTGGGCGTGGGCATGTGCCTTACGATGGGTGTGATAGGCAATGGGTCTGGCCTGCTCTTTGTCGTTGGCGTGATTGCGGGGCTGGTGGGAATCGCGGGAATCTGCGTCAACTACCCCCTCTACAACCGGCTTATCCAGAGGGGCAAGGAGCGCTACGGCACGGACATCGTCCGACTCGCCCAGGAGATCAGCGCAGAGTAGGAACGTCGGGCATCCGGTTTCCACCCGAAGCGAGAAAGATGGGGTAACGTGGCTGTTTTCGGCGCACAAAAGGGCAGGTACCACGAGACCGCCGTGCGTATGGACGAGGCGTTCATAGGACTTCTCGGTGAAAAGAGCTTTCCCTTCATTACCGTGAAGGAAATCTCTCGCGCGCCGGCGTCAATCATCCGCGAGAAGACCCTCCTGGAGTGCTACCAGAGCCCGCTCTTCTCGGCATATCGCGCGCACCAGCCGTTCAACGCCAACATGCTGAGGCCGTGCCCGCTGCTGGACAACCCCGGGATGCTCTCCCAGATGGTGCGCGAGAGCGGGGCCAAGTCCACGGACTACACGGCCCCGGAGCCTGCGGAGGAGGCGGAGTCCAAGTGCGCGGAGGCTGCCACGCGCTGGGCCAAGGCGAGCGAGCCCCTGTGGGAGCTCTCGCCCAAGAAGAAGCTCTCGGACCAGCTGGTCGCCGAGGGCAAGAGCGCGACCGCGTGGGTTCGTGACTAACCGGGGCGCGGACGGCGCCTATGGATCGGCTGCCACCGTACAGGGCTGCGTCTCCTTTGGCACCCTGCCGGTCGACGTGTTTCTCATCTCGAGGGTCGGCAAGCACATGCCCAAGCTCTCCAACAACGCAATCGAGATCAAGGCGAAGATGAAAGCCCTGAAGAGATGGCTTCTCGATTTCACCGACCTCGACGAAGCCGTCCCTCAAGACGTTGTCCTGTGGAATCGCCTTCTCGTGATGGCCGTTGTTCTGGGCGTCTCTGATCAGGTGATAGAGAAACTTGGAGTAATTGCGCCGGACGTTGTGACTGACCCTGACTTCTTGCCGACATATGTCTGGTGCGGTATGGGCTACGGGACTCCTGCACCCGCGACATCGATGAGGTTCAGCCTGAATGCCGCGTTCACCGTGGCTTCCTCGGGATCCGGCTCGGGCGGCGGGTTCTCCGGCGGCGGTGGAGGCGGTGGAGGCGGTGGCGGTGCTTTCTAGCAGCCATGGATGATGCGGTGACGGAAAAACTGTCTGGTCCCTACAACTCGGTTAAGGAGGCCTTGGCTGCTCTTGATGAGGAGTAGTCATGTTGGGGCTATGAGGTAGAGGGCCGTCGCCTGGCTACTGGCGCGCTTCTCGCAGAAGTCGGGCAAGGTTATGCGAGAAGCGCTCCCTGTCCTCATCCGTGAAGGCTGCCGGACCCCTGGTTCTGCCTCCTGCGCGGCGCACCTTCTTCTCCTCATGGCGTATGAACATCATCGAGTCAATGGTGAGCGGGTTGTACACGTGACCACGCACGCCTATGGCGCGGGCCCCGCGGCCAAGGACGATGTCCGCGAGGCCAATGTCCTGCGTTACCACCACGTCGGCGGGGGTAATGGCGGAGACGATTGCAAAGTCCGCGGAGTCGGCGCCCACACCCACCTGAAGCGTGCTTGCCCAGAAGCCGCGGTCCGGATGTGCGGGGTCTTGCGGTTCGCGTGGGTCGGATGCGCGGAGGTGGCGCTCTAGGTTCTGCGTGGAGTTGCCGGCGATGACGCAGGGGACGTCCTGCGCCCTGGCTGCTGCCAGGGCTTCGCGAATGACGGGACAGGCGTCGGCATCTATGTAGAGTTTGGTCACGAGCGCTCTTTCCTGGTCCGATTGATCTTGAGTACAGTATCGGACGTAATGCCCCTCAACGATGGTGTCGCATAGTTGGTCTTCCTATCGAAAACTGTTGTCAAAGAATGCCTCGAGCTTGTCGAAGGGGATGGCTTTGCGGTTGTCGTAGAGGTCCACGTGGTTGGCGCCCGGAATGATCATGAGCTCCTTGTTGTCACCTCTGAGCTGCGCAAACGCGCCCTCGCTAAAGTAGCGCGAGTGGGCCTTCTCGCCATGGACGAGAAGGACGGGGGTGTCAATCTCACTGGCCATCGCCAGGAGCGGCTGGTTCATGAAGGACATGGTGCCCGTGGCGTTCCAGCCGTCGGTGGAGTTGCCCGAGCGGTCGTGGTAGCCGCGCGACGTCTTGTAGTAGTCGTGGTAGTCGCGCACGAACTGCGGCGCGTCATCGGGCAGGGGATCCACCACGCCGCCGGCGCGCGTGTACTCGCCGGCCTTGTAGTCGGCGGTACGCTGGGCAGCCCAGGCGCGTCGCTGCTCGTCGCGAGCCTCCTTGTTGTCGCTGGAGCCAAAGTAACCCTCACGGGTCACGCGTGACATGTCGTACATGGTCATGGCCGCCGTCGCCTTGATGCGGGGGTCGAGCGCCGCAGCGTTGATGGCCATGCCGCCAAAGCCGCAGATGCCGATGATGCCAATGCGCTCCGGGTCAACATCGTCACGGCAGCTTAGATAGTCCACCGCAGCGCAGAAATCTTCGGTGTTGATGCCGGGGGAGGCCACGCGGCGGGGCTGGCCGCCACTCTCTCCCGTGAACGACGGGTCAAAGGCAATGGCGAGAAACCCGCGGGTTGCCATCTCCTGCGCGTACAGGCCGCTTGCCTGCTCCTTCACGGCGCCAAAGGGACCACTTACCGCGAGGGCGGGGAGCTTGCCCTGCACGCCCTTGGGCTTGTAGAGGTCTGCTGCAAGGGTGACGCCGTAGCGGTTCACGAATGTCACTTTCTCGTGGTCAACACGTGTGTCCTGCGGGAACGTCTTGTCCCACTCCTGGGTAAGTTCGAGCTTCTCGGTCTGCATCATGGTGGCTCCTCTGGTTGTCTGCTGGCGGTCACGCTATTATATGAACCTTAGAATCTAAACCTGACTTTAGGTCAAGGTAGAATTGCGACGCCTGCCTGACGCACGCCTTTTGCACACATTTGTATTGGGGATTCTTGGGGGAGTTGCTCCTTAGGTTCACACGGACCGAGGAGAATGCAATTAGCTAAGATACTCTTAAGTAAGTTACTCTGTAGTATCTTAGCTAGAACTCGTACTCTTTCCATCGGTACGGTGGGACCGGGCAACCAGGCTAGTCTCGCCAACAGCGGAGGCGTCCATGGAACGGTTTGTCGGCAGAAAGAGAGAACTGTCCGCGCTCGAGCAGCATTTCAATACGGGACGGTTCGAGATGGTTGTCGTATACGGAAGGCGTCGACTTGGGAAGACCATGCTCCTTACGGAGTTTGCGAAGGATAAGCGCTGCCTCTTCTTTACCGCTCAAGAGAAGTCCGACACTATCAATCTGGCGGAGTTCTCAAGCGCAATAGCATCGTTCTTCTCGATGCCAATCGCGCCTTTTGCCTCTTGGGGAGATGCACTTGCCTTTGTTGGCAGCCGCGCTGTTGGGGATGATGCCCCGTTGTTACTTGTGTTCGACGAGTTCCCCTATGCGGCGAAGGCAAATCCCGGACTGCCTTCAATTCTGCAGTCAACGATTGACCACAAGCTCTTGCAAACCAATATGACACTGGTGCTTTGCGGCTCTAATCAGGGCTTCATGGAGAGCGAGGTGCTTGGACAAAAGAGTCCGCTCTACGGGCGGCGCACGGCGCAGATTGAGCTAAAGCCATTCGACTGCTTCGACGCAAGGCTCATGCTTCCAAATACAAGCCCCCAGGAGGTAATTGAGTATTACGTCACATTTGGCGGCACTCCCTACTATCTTGCGCAGATACGTCCCGAGGAGTCTTATAGGCAGAACGTAGCAAGGCTGTTCTTTGATCCCTATGGCCTGCTCTTTGAGGAACCCCAGATGTTGCTTCGACAGGAGCTTAACGAGACGACCCTCTACACCTCGATCTTGGATGCTGTTGCGTCCGGCGCAACAAAGCCTCGCGAGATAGCGGATAGGTCTGGGGTGGCACAACCCTCTGTGGGCAAGTATCTGCAGACGCTTGAAGGACTTGGGATGGTCGAGCGCCAAGTCCCATTTGGCGAGAATCCCAGCCGGTCCAGGAAAGGGGCCTATCGCCTGAGAGATCCGTTTTTTGCATTTTGGTATCGGTTTGTGAGCCCCTATACCGGAGCAGTGGAGACTGGCTCTGGAGAGGCGACCGCTGCACAGGTTGTTGCGGGCCAAGCACTTGACACATATGTGGGGGATCGTTTTGAGGACATCTGCCTGCAGTGGGTCGAGCGCCAGAACGCTGCGGGCAACCTGGGATTCATTGCGACGACGTTTGGCAAGTGGTGGGGAACCGACCCCGTTGCGCGCGAGCGGGCAGACGTGGACGTTGTGGCATCGGATGCGGGCCGTTCGAATCTGCTGGTTGGCGAGTGTAAGTGGAGAAACGAATTCGATGAGACAGAGGCGTTGCGGCTTCTCGCCCAGCGCTCTGATGTCTTTGCAGGTGCCGCCGCAAGGAGGTATGTGCTGTTCTCGAAGTACAAGGTGTCAGAGGGGACGGTTGCTAAGGCTCGCGGACAGGAAAGTCTGTGGCTTGTTGACGCAGCGCAGATGCTTGAGTCGTGACGTCGCGGCATGAGGACGCATTTGCGGCCGCGAGGTCGTACCATGAGGTGTCGCCTGCGCCGGCGCTTCCGCCGGGCGGGCCCATCCACGAGGGAAGGATACATGATGATTGCTTTGGGTTGTGATCACGGCGGCTACGAGCTTCTCCAGGAGGTCAAGGCGCACCTGGACAAGCGTGGCCTGGAGTACAAGGACTTTGGCACCTATAGCACCGATTCCGTCGACTACCCGGACTACGCCTCCAAGGTGGCCTGCGCGGTTCAGAGCGGCGAGTGCGAGCGCGGCATCATCATCTGCGGCACGGGCATCGGCGTCTCCATTGTCGCCAACAAGTTCAAGGGCATCCGTGCCGCGCTGTGCGGCGATTGCTTCTCTGCCGAGGCAACGCGCCAGCATAACGACGCCAACATCCTCACGATGGGCGCTCGCGTGACCGGCCCCGGCCTTGCGCTGAAGATTGTGGACACGTTCCTCGACACGCCGTTCAGTGGTGATGAGCGCCATGTGCGCCGCATCGCGAAGATCGCCCAGATCGAGAACGAGCAGTAACCTGCAGCAAGCGGTAATCCGCAGGTGGAGGCGCTGCTGGCTCTGGGCTGGCGGCGCCGCTCTCTGCTCATGGTCTTCTCCGTTGGGGCAACTCGACACCAGACGACATTCGTGTTGTTCCGTTGGCGCCTGGCCTCCGCTGTAATGGTCATGTCACGGGGCGCCGGACGGATGCCCCCCAATGGCAAAGGAGGCAACCGCAATGGAGACTATGAACACCGACAAGATCTATGCTGAGCAGCTTGCAAGCGAGTATGCGCCAAAAGACGCGTCGAAGGTCGTGGCGCTGCACAAGCTCGACCAGCGTGCCAAGCTGCCGGCGACTATCTGCGCCTACTCACTGGGGATTGTCGCCGCGCTTGTGCTTGGCGTTGGCATGTGCCTCACGATGGGCGTCGTTGGTGACGGCTCGAGTGTGGCCTTTGACATTGGTGTGGTCGCGGGAATCCTGGGAATTGCCGGAATCTGCGTGAATTGAGACTATCCGCCGGTTTAACAGGCACTACGTCCCAGTCATGCGCCTTCTCGACAAAGGATATCTTGATACGGACATGTCGACAATGGAAGTCGACGTCCTTATCGAGATTGCGGATTGCGAAGGCTGCAGTGCTCGAGACATTGCTACCGAGCTACACCTTGATAAGGGGTATCTCAGCAGAATGATTCATGGCCTTGAGAAGAGTGGGCTAATTGCGAGGGTCACCTCTGATGCCGATTCGCAGCTCTCGCAAGTTGCTGATGCCATGGAGCTCGTGCTGAATGTGCTTGGCGAGGGCGAGGCGGGTTCCCGGTGAGGCTGGAGCAATACACTCCAGCTCGCAGACAGGACTTCATCGACCTCAACACGTGGTGGATTGGACGCTATTTTGGCCCAATCGAGCCAACGGACATGCTGGAGTTCGAAGGGATAGACGACGAAGTGCGCCATGGCGGCATGGCGTTCTTTGCCGTGGGTGACGATGGGACAGCCCTTGCTACCTGCGCCGCGTTCGATCGCGGGGACGCTGGTTGGGAGATTGCCAAACTTGGTTCGAACCCAGCTCGGGAACGCTCCGGATGCGGTACGGCAGTCTTCGAGGCGTCCGTTGCGTGGGCGGAGCAACATGGGGCTCGGCGTATTATTATCCTTACGAACAGTGCGCTCAAACCAGCGATCCACATCTATGAGAGTCACGGCTTCAGGCGCATCCAGACGGATGATTTTGAGGGCTACTCCTGTGGCGACTATGCTCTCGAGAAGGTTGTGCGGCAATAGCGTCTGCAGGCGACTGCGGCATTTGCTGGACGCTCGCTATACTTCCAAACAGCATGCCTTGTGGCGGCGGAGTTTGGGAGCGGTGCGATGTCCGAGACCTTCGAGAAGAGAGACGACAACCCGCAAGCAGACCTTACAGGTGAGGCGGCTGGTCTGCGCTGGCTTGGCGAAGCCGAGAAAGACGGTGGCATTGTGTGCTCGCGCGTTGTGGAGGCGGGCGTCCACCGCTTGCTGGAAGAGCGCATCGACGAGGGTGCGCCTACGCGCGAGAAGGCCCGCCTTGCTGGTGCCGCGCTTGCGCACACGCACGCGGCGGGCGCCGCGTGGTACGGCTGCCCGCCGCCGGGCTGGAGTGGCGTCAGCTACGTGATTGGCCGCTCGCTCACACCCGTGGTACCCGACGAGCCGGCTGAAAGTTCGGGGTGGGGCGCCATGTGCGCGGAGTGGCGCGTGATGCCTCACCTGCGTACCATTCGCGACGAAGGCCTGGTGGACGCCTCGGAGGTACGCCTTCTCACCCATGTGGCAGGCCGCATGGCGGCGGGCGACTTTGACTCCCCAGAGCCGGTGCTCGTTCGCAGCCGGGGCCACCGCTGCTCGCGCATCCACGGTGACCTCTGGGTCGGTAACCTTCTCTGGGCAGCCGACGGCTCCCGCGCTGCATCCACCGGCGCCGCGCTCATCGACCCCATGGCCTCGGGCGGACATGCCGAGACCGATCTTGCTATGCTCCAGCTCTTTGGCTGCGCGTACCTGGAGGATCTTCTTGCCAGCTACAACGAGGTGTCGCCGCTGGCAGATGGCTGGCGTGAGCGCGTGGGCATCCACCAGCTTGTGCCGGTGCTCTTGCACTGCGTGCTCTTTGGCGAGAGCTACGTAGGGCTTGCGCTCTCCATTGCGCGGCGCTACGCGTAGGGCTGCTCGCCGCCTGTGGCGGTGACGGCAACGAGATGGATACGATTGCAGCAAGGGAGAAGGCCATGGCGAGAGAGACAAGTTCCAACAAGTCTGGGACAGCCGTTGTGGCTGCGGGTGCGCCTCGACCAGTCGTTGTCTTTGTTTGTACGCACAATGCCTGCCGTAGCCAGATGGCCCAGGCACTGGCGGAGCACATGATGTCCGGCGAAGCCACATTCCTCTCGGCGGGAACAGACCCGGCTTCCCATGTCGACGCAGGCGCTCTGGAGGAGCTTTCGCGCCGGGGGATTCCGGCGGAAGCCATCGCAGCACTGCGCCCCAAGCACCTATCCGAACTGCCCAAACACGTGGACTGGCTGGTAACTATGGGCTGCGGTGTCGCCTGTCCCGCGCTTCCGTGTGCGCATCGTGAAGACTGGGGTCTGAAAGATCCCATGGGAGGACTCAAGGAGCAATACGCAGCATGCGCTGAGGACATTTTGCGCCACCTTGCCGACCTTCGTGTGAGAATGGGGGACTGAGAAAACTAGGCTCGTGCACAAGGGAGATGCGGATGAGCGAGATTGATGCCGGGGTGTTCAAGGCCCTGGCAGACGAGAACCGCCTTGCCATTGTTCGCATGGTGGGCTCGCGCGGGGAGATGTGCGCGCACGACCTGCTCTCCTGCCTCGATATCTCCCAGCCCACGCTCTCCCACCACATGAAGGTGCTCTGCGACTGCGGCATAGTGCGCTGTCGGCGAGAGGGTCGTTGGCGCCACTACTCGGTAGATTCCCAGGTGGCTACCGGCTTGGCCTCCTTCTTCGCGGGACTTACAGCGCCAGATGCCCAGCAGGAAGGCTGTCCGTGCGACGGTTGCAAGGCCGGCGCGTAGTCCGTCTGTCCTGCTCGCCTTACTCAGCGCCCTCGGAGCGCACGGCGTTCTTGATGGCGGGAATCGCTCGCTTGGCAGCCCAGATTGCCGCCACAACAACAATGATTGCAATCACCACGAGGGTCATCACGTCGATGGCCTGCGTGGCACCCGCCGAGGCGCTCTCCCACGCAGAGCCAGCGACATAGCCCAGCGTGCAGAGGACGGTGTTCCAGGCCAGCGAGCCAAGGAACGTGTATGCCGAGAAGCGCAGCACGCCCATGCCCGAGATGCCGGCGGGAATGGAGATGAGGCTGCGCACAACGGGGATGCAGCGGCACACCAGAACGCTGATCCGTCCGTGCTTGTTGAACCAGCCGATGGCGCTCGAGACGTCGCCGGGCTCAAAGCCCAGCATGCGCAGGGGCTTGGTGCCCATCAGGCGCTCAAGGCGCTCCTGGCTAAGGACGCGACCAACGCCATAGAGGACGTAGGCGCCCAACAGTGACCCGATGGTTGCCGCGAGGACTGCCGAGGGAAGCCAGAGCGATCCGATGCTCGACATAAAGCCCGCAGCGGGGAGGATGGCCTCGCTGGGGATGGGCGGAAAGACGTTCTCAAGGAAGATCAGCGCGGCAAGCGCCAGGTAACCGTACTGGGCGATAAAGGAAAGGACAAAGGCCTGCATGGCACGCTCCTTAGCATGGGCACCACCGCGGCGCCGTGTTGGCTTCTTGACGGCGAGACATGCTAAGGAGATGCGCTAAACGCCTTGGCACGCAAAGATAAACGCTAGCTAAACACGGCGGCAGCTGATGTAGCGCTGCGGGCCGCCCGGCAGCGCTACTTGCCGGCTTCCGAGCGCAGGATGTAGCCCGCGCCGCGCACAGTCTGGATGAGCACCGGGTGTGCCGGGTCATGCTCGAGCTTCTCGCGCAGCCTGTTCACGTGGACGGTGACCGTGGCGCCGTCGCCCACGGCGTCCTCACCCCACACGCGCTCGTAGAGGGCCTGCCGGCTGAGGACGGTGTCCGGCCGCTGGGCCAGGAACAGCAGGAGCTCGTACTCGCGGTTGGTGAGTGTGACTTCGCTGCCCGCCACGCTCACGGTGTGCGAGGCGGTGCAGATACGCACGTCGCCAAAAACAAGGTCACTTGCCTGGGATTCGTTTGTCTCAACGGCCGCCGTGGAAGCGCTTCCTGCGCGCTCGGCAGCGGCGAGGCACGCCTTCACGCGAGCCACGAGCACGCTTGGCGAGAACGGCTTGGTCACGTAGTCGTTGGCGCCAATGCCCAAGCCGCGGATCACGTCGATGTCCTCGCTGCGCGCAGTCACCATGATGACGGGGATGCCCGAGCGCTCGCGGATTGAACGGCACACGGAAAGCCCGTCCTCGCCCGGTAGCATGAGGTCAAGTATGACCAGGTCAAAGCCACCGCCTAGCGCAAGCGAGAGGCCCTTGCGGCCGTCGTGTGCAATCAAGGTGTCAAAGCCGCTGGCCTCGAGGTAGTCGCGTTCGAGCTCGGCGATGTCCCCGTCGTCCTCGACGATCAAGATCTTACTCACGCGGATGCCTCCCTTGTGCTATTCTCGGCGGCTTTCTGCCCGGTGATGCGCAGCGTGAGGGTCACGCACAGCCCGTGCGGCTCGGCGTTCTCTGCCGTTGCCTCGCCTCCCATTGCGCGCATGGCGCGCTGAACGATGGCCAGGCCAAGCCCGCTGCCGCCAGAGGCTGCCGTGCGCGACGGATCGGTGCGGTAGAAGACCTCGAAGATGCGTCCCAGCGACTCCGCGGGCACGCCGGGTCCGCTGTCGGCAATGGCGACCTCGACGTGTCTGCCGTCCGGCGCAACGCTCGCACGAACCGTGATTGCGCTGCCCGGCGCATGTTTGGAGGCGTTGAGCAGCACGTTTGTCACCGCCTGGCGCAGGAGTCGCTCATCGGCAAGCACGGTTGCCGGTGCGAGCTCCACCTGGGCGAGCGCGTTGCCCGTTCGCTCGAGCTCTGGCGTAAGGTTGTCCAACACGCCCTGGAGGAACGCATCCACGCGCACGGGTCGCTCCTCGTGCGGGAAGTCACCAAGGTCGAGCTTGGAGAACATGAACAGCTCGGATACCAGGCCATCCATCTCCTCGGCCTTGGAGGCGATGCGCGTGGCGTAGCGATCGCACATCTGGGGCGTGGTGGCAATACCGTCGCGCAGCCCCTCGGCATAGCCGCGAATGGAGGTGAGCGGGGAGCGCAGGTCGTGCGAGATGCACGCGATAAGCTCCTGGCGGTTGCGCTGGTCGCGCTGCTGGCGCTCCTCGGACGCCTGGAGCTGGGCCGTCATGCGGTCGAACGAGTCCGCGATGGGCCGGAACTCGTCGTCGCGGTCATAGCGGATTCGGTAGGAAAGGTTGCCGGCGGAGAGCTGCCGCACGCCCTCCTCGAGGTGACCAAGCGACCACTCGATGCGGTCGAACACGTAGCGGTGGCAGAAGCGGTTTACCAGGTAGACAGAGAGGGCCGCGGTAATTGCCAGGATGAAGGCGCTGGCCACCGCCATGTGCTTGATGGTGCCATCCGCGACCTCGGTGAGCGAGCCAAAGACGGCAACCTGGTAGTTGGTTGCGCCGTCGTCGGCCACCTCGGCCTTCAGGAACATGGTCCGCTCGCCGGAGCGCATCGTGACGGGGCTCTCGCCCGTGGCGCTGGCGGCGAGCGCAAACGAGAGGTCCGTCTCCGTGACGCCACCGGTAGTGAAGACGGCGTCCCCATCCTCAATGACGGCGAGGTCAAGGCCTTGCCCCTGGAGCATGGAGGCGACGCCGTCGTACGAGACGGACGTGGGTGCAGCGTTGTCCACGGTGTTCTCGACCAGCTCGACTGCCGTGGTACCCGCCCAATAGAAGTCGCTCTCGCTGTCGAGTCCCAGGCCGTTGTGACGAGCCGTGTTGAGCATCACGGCAAGGCACGCCACGCCCACGAGCGCGGTCACGAGGACTGGCACCACGACCATGATCACGTTGGAGACAAGGAGCCGGTGGCGTATGGTCTGCCTCGACGTCATTGCTGAGCGTACCTCTCGTCGTAGCTGTTAGGGAGGGTCTGGCTGTGCCGTGCTACTCCATTATCGGCGTGCCGTCTGACAGGTGGCGCTTGTACTTGGTGCCCCAGTCTCGCAGCGAGTCCAGCACGGGCTGGAGGCTTCTGCCCAGCGGCGTGAGCGAGTACTCCACGCGCGGCGGGACCTCGGCGAACACCTCGCGGTGCACGAGACCTGCCTCCTCCATGGTGCGCAGCTGGCTGGTGAGCACCTTCTGCGAGATGTGGCCTACCGAGCGGCGCAGTTCGCCAAAGCGCTTGGTGCTCTCCATGAGGTCGCGCAGGATGAGAACCTCCCACTTGTTGCCTATGAGCGTGAGCGTGGTCTCTACCGGGCATGCCGGCAATCCGCTGAGCAACTCTGCGTTTTGCGACATGCCTGGTATCCTCCAATAGTTACTCGTAGGTACTTACAGCACTTTAATGTGCTTACTTTCAAATATGCACTAATGCCCGTAATGTTGCAAGTGTCAAAAGGGCGGCGGCGCCGGGCCGACGCCAGAACCGAAAGGGGATCACCATGAGCCAAAACAACACCAAGAAGATCGCTGTCGTCGCAGCAAATGGTCGCGTGGGCAGCCTCGTCGTGGCGGAGGCCGTGCGTCGCGGGTTTGACGTCACTGCCATCGCCCGAAGCGATAACCGCACGCAGGCGCAGCACTTCCTCCAGGGCGACGCCCTGACGATTGGTCGTGAGCAGCTCGAGGGGTTTGACGCCGTGGTCGACGCCGTGGGCGGTTGGACCGAGGACACGCTTCACCTTGTTCCCGACGCCGTGGCACATCTCGCCGACGTTCTTGCGGGCACCAATGTGCGTCTGGTGGTCGTGGGCGGCGCCGGGTCGCTCTTCGTGAACCCCGAGCACTCCGTGACCCTTGCGCAGACGCCGGACTTCCCGGACGCCTTCAAGGACGTGGCAGCGGCGGCGCAGAAGTCCCTCGACTACCTGCGTACCCGCGACGACGTGCGTTGGACGTACGTCTCGCCTGCGGCGGACTTCCAGGCGGAGGGCGAGCGCACCGGTGCGTACACCCTCGCCGGCGAGGAGCTCACGCTCAACGAGAAGGGCGAGTCGGTTATCTCGTACGCCGATTACGCCATTGCGATGGTGGACGAGATCGAGTCGGGCGAGCACAACCGCGAGCGCATCTCGGTTGTGAGCAAGTAGAGGCCAACGGCGCCCGAGAAGCAATTTCCTAAGCGCCTGGGTACAACTGTGACAGTTCCGAGTTGTCCCCAGGCGCCCTGGCGTGGGACTTTCAGAAGTGGAGTGATTGCATGGGCGAGAAGATCGACGTGCTCGAGCACGCGGGCGAGATTCTACCTGCCGTCAACAAGGGAGTGCTGCTTACCAGCGCGGCAAATGGGAAGGCCAACACCATGACCATCTCGTGGGGAATGCTGGGTGTGGAGTGGGCGCGTCCGGTGTTCGTGACCTTTGTGCGCGAGGGTCGCTTCACCCGCACGCTGCTGGACGAGACGGACGAGTTCACCATTGGAATCCCGGGGGAGGGGTTCGACCGCAAGATTTTGGGTCGCGCGGGTAGCGTCACCGGCCGCGATATCGACAAGATTGCCGAGCTGGGGCTGCACACGGTGAAGTCCCAGGTTGTCTCCGTGCCAGCAATCGCTGAGGCCGTCATCACCCTTGAGTGCCGCGTGGTGTACCGTCAGCCCCAGGACCGCAACGCCCTGCCGGCAGGCATCCTTGACCGTTTCTATCCACAGGACGTTCCCAGCACCAACTGCGACGCCAACCGCGACATGCACATTGCCTACTACGGCGAGGTTGTTGCTGCATACACGATGTAGCAACGAGACGTCCGTCGCATATGCGACGCAATAGTTGTCGCATATACGACGAAAGGTCGTCGCGCTTTGTCGCATTCCTTCGTTGGGGCTGCCCCCAGAGCGCAGAGCCGAGCTCTACACCAGCTGGATGTGCTCGATGTCCTCGCGCTGGGACGTGCGGTAGAGCACGAACTTGTGGCCGATTACCTGGACGACCTCGGCGTGCGTGGGGCGCGCGAGTGCAATGGCAGCCTCGCGGGTGTCCATGCCCGAGGTGCCCTGGACCGAGCACTTGACGAGCTCGTTTGCCTCGAGCGCCGAGTCGGTCTGGCGCACGACGGCGTCCGTGATGCCGGCCTTGCCAACGCCGATGGTCGCCTCGAGTCGGTTGGCCATGCTGCGGAGCTGGCGAATCTGGCGGCCGGTGAGTTCCATGGTTCCTCCTGTGTGGAAGCGCGGGGCTTCGAAGCACGCGGCTTCGGTGCGCGGGCTTCTCGCTTTTGATAACGGTATGGCAGGTTACCACGCGCGGGCGCCGCAACGCTGCGGCACCAGCGTTTCCCCTTGAAGCGTGCACGTTGCGGCTTAGCGGTGGGGCCGAGAGGGCGATGACCGCATGCGTTCTGCTCGTCTTCTCTTAAGACGCGGATTCCGAATGGTTAGCCTGGTCTAAATGGTGAAACTGCGCGGCTTACCAGCGGTGCCGCTGATATTGGACGGTTAACCCGGCTTAAACGTTCGGATTTTTCCTAACTGGCGAGAATCCGCGGCTACGGCGACCGAAGGTCTTCATGCCGCTAGGCGTTCTCGTCCGTCTTGCTGTGCGCAGCGTCCCAGAGGCGGCGACCATCCTCGGGGAGCCCCTCGGGCAGGTTGGCCGCAAAGTCTTCGTTGCCCTGCTCGCAGGCCTTGCCGTAGTACCAGCACTTCCAGCTGAGCATCGCGCGCGTGCGCTCTAGCTCGGCAATCTTTTTGTCCACCTCGTGCCGCTGCTCGCGGAAGAGCTCCAGCCGGTCGGCGTACGTGCTGGGCCCCTCCTGGCACCAGTCCATGAACTTCTTGATGTCGCGAATTTCCAGCCCGGAGCGCTTCAGACACTCGATTACGCGCAGCGCTTCCAGCTGCTCCTCGTCGAAGCGGCGGGTACCCGACGTGCGCGCCAGCCCGGGGAGAAGCCCCATCTTGTCGTAGTAGCGCAGCGTCGATACAGGCAGGTCGAACATCTGCGACACCTGGCCAATGGTGTACATGCGGTGCCTCCCGAGATAGATATGAACCTAAAGTCAGGTATATATACCTTACAATGCTCTCCGAGTGCTTACAAACTTGCGTCCGCTTCTTTCCGACGCTGCTCGTGGGGTCATGTCGCTACCAACCAACGCGAATGTCCCCGATTGGGCAGGGCAGCATGGTTTACGACGTTATGACTAAGCTTTTTCACCAGCTGCGTGTCGGGCGCCTTGGTGGCCCGGTCATCCACCCTCGAAACGGTGTGATTAGATTCGTCTAACTTGCAATCCCGGTTCCGGTAGGCGCTCTACGAGGGTATCGTTGAAACGTTAGCCAAGCTCGACCCGATGGGAGAATCGCCATGTTTGACAAGCTGCCCGTTCCTGGGCGCAACGACCCCTGCTGGTGCGGGAGCGGCCGCAAGTACAAGAAGTGCCACGGCCCGGCGGACGAGCGCATGGAGCGCCTGTACCTCGACGGCGAGGAGGTCCTGCCCCGCTCGCTCCTCAAGACCGCCGCGGACATCGAGGGCATCAAGGCGTCGGCCGCCGTCAACATGGGCGTCCTTGACTACGTTGGCGAGCACATTGCCGCGGGCGTCTCGACCATGGACATCAACCGCTGGGTCGAGGAGTACCTCTCGGCGCACGATGCGGTCTCGGCCGACCTCAACTTCGAGGGCTATCCCTACAGCGTGTGCACTTCGATCAACGACGTCATCTGCCACGGGTTCCCCAACGAGAAGGACATCCTTCAGGACGGCGACATCATTAACGTTGACATGTCCACCATCAAGGGTGGGTACTTCTCGGACTCCAGCCGCATGTACTGCATTGGCGAGGTGTCTGACGAGCGCCGTCGTCTGGTAGAGACGTGCAAGAAGTCCGTCGTGGCGGGCCTTGCCGCCGTGCGACCCTGGGGTCACCTGGGCGACGTAGGCGCGGCCGTGAACGAGCTCTGCCGCGAGGCCGGCTTCACGGTGGTCGAGGAGTACGGCGGCCACGGCATTGGGCGCGAGTTCCACGAGGACCCGTTTGTGAGCTTTGTCTCTGAGAAGGGCACCGGCCCCATCCTGGTGCCTGGCATGTGCTTTACCATCGAGCCCATGGTCAACGCCGGTGCACCCGACATCACGACCGACAAGGACAACGGCTGGATCGTGCGGACGGCTGACGGCTCGGACTCCGCGCAGTGGGAGGTCCAGCTGGTGGTCACCGAGGACGGCTACGAGCTGCTGTCCTGGTAGCGAGTGGCTCCGGCGGTTGTTGCCTAGCACAAAGTCGCCGGAAGCCCGCTTTTTGCGAGAGTTGCATCCAATGTTGCCCCTCCGGCGACAAATCGTCTCCGGAGGGGCCATTCTTGCAGGCTTTGCAGCGGAAACCGTGCCTCCGGCGACTCGCGCGGAGCGGGAGCCGCCAGCGCCTATGCCAGTTGCGCGTACGCCTCGTCCGTGACGGGCTCGAGCCACTCGGCGCTGGCTCCCTCGGCGGGCACGGCAAGCGCGATGTGCTGGAACCACGAGTCGCGCGCGGCACCGTGCCAGTGCTTGACCTCGGGCGGAATGCTCACCACGTCGCCAGGGTGAAGCTCCTGCGCCGGCTTGCCCCACTCCTGGTACCAGCCGCGACCAGCCACGCAGATGAGCACCTGGCCACCTTTGTGGTGCACGTGCCAGTTGTTGCGGCAGCCCGGCTCGAAGGTCACGTTGTCCGCACCCAGCTGCGGGTCTCCAAGCGGCGCGAGCCAGCTGCGCCCGATGAAGTACTGGGCATAGGCGTCGTTGGGCTCGCCCATGGGGAAGATGTCCGAGAGCCCCTGTGGCTCATCGACGCTGGTGGCGCCGACCTGCTCGTCCTCGCCCCAGACCTCCTTGATCATGCGGAAAACGGCCCAGCCCTTGGGCCAGCCACAGTACATGGCCGCGTGCGTCACCACGGCCACAATCTCGTCTCGACTCACACCGTGAGCCTTGGCGTTTGCCAGGTGGTGCGCCAGCGATGCGTTGGTGATTCCCGAGGCCATGAGCGTGGTCACGGTCACGATGCACTTGGTCTTGATGTCGATGGCCTCCTGGTCCCATACCTCCCCAAACAGCACGTCGTCGTTGAGGTGCGCAAAGAGTGGGGCGATGGTGCCCAGCTGGTCTCTGCCTGCGGTCTGCTTCATGGTGCCCTCCTTAGTTTTTCTACCAATGATGCAGCCGTACAGGCGAGAAGTACAATGCCGCTATGGGTTCTTGCCATGCACAAAGTGCATTGCTGGGAGAGGGGTGCGTCCGTATGAACACCGACCAGGTACGCCACTTTGTTGCCGTTGCCCGCACAGGTTCGGTGACGGCCGCCGCGCGCGAGCAGCACATCTCCCAGCCGGCGCTCAGCCGCTCAATCCAGCACCTTGAGGAGGATCTTGGCGTGTCGCTCTTCGACCGAGGCAAGAACTCGCTTGCGCTCAACCGCGTGGGACGCGAGCTGCTGCCGCACGCCGAGGAGCTTCTCGCCGCCGAGAGGCGCATGCGCCAGTCGTCTCTCGACGCATCGCGGCGCGAGCGTGTGCTGCGCGTGGGGACCATCGCGCCGGCGCCGCTGTGGTACCTCACGTCGCTCATCGTGGAGCGCATGCCCGGCGCGCTCGTGAGTTCCGAGATGGTGGGCGACGAGGCAGATGCCGAGCGCGCCCTCTTCGACTCCCTTATCGATTTGGCCATTTGCACACGAGAGGCATCGGGCATGCGCAGCGTGCTCCTCATGCGCGAGAGCCTGTACCTCTCGGCGCCAAAGGACCACCCGCTGGCACAGCGCGAGAGCGTGAGCTTTGAGGACCTCGATGGCGAGACGTTCCTGCTCTTTGGGGGCATCGGCTTCTGGGGCGACATGCACCGTCGCACCACCCCGCACGCGCACATGGTGGTGCAGGAGGACCGCGAGGTCTGGCGCCAGCTCATGCGCACCACCCGCATGCTGGGCTTCTCGTCCGACGCGCCCGTGCTCGTGCGTCCGGACGTTGCCGGCGCCGGCGCGAGTGACGATGACCAGGTCGAGCGGGTCTTTGTTCCCATCCGTGACCCGGAGGCACATGCCACCTTCTACCTGTGCGTACGCGAGGATGCCTATGCGGATGGCGGCCTGGTGCGCTCGGTGATTGACCTGGTCGAGGGCCTGGGCGAGGGTGTGCCGGGTGTACGGGCCTAGGGCGACGGGCCTTATCGTCGTCTCTCTTGCCACGTGTTGATTTTGTCGTGCCGCGCTGCGTGCGTGCTATGGTCTTCCTTGCGTGTAGCGCAAAGCCGCCGCGAGCCGGATGCCCAACAATGCCATCCTCCGCGGCGAAAAGGTGTAGTCAGCAAAGCGTGCGGTTGCCCCTTGGTGGGCGGCCGCACGCTTTTTTCGTGTGCCGCGAGCTCAGGGCAGGCGCGGCGGAGAGGAGCAAGGCATGCCTAAGACCAAGGCACAGGGAGTCATCTTTGGGATTCTCATGTCCATCACCATGGCCTACGGGATGGAGGTCTACAACGTGGCATGGAAGATGGGAATCCCCACCATGCCCGGCGGCTTCTCCAACATGACCAACAACGTGTTCCTTAGCGCTCTGGTCGAGGCCTCGTACATGTGGCTCTTCGTGTTCTTGTTCTCGAACCTCTGGGGCACGCGCGGCGGCGCGGCGCTGGCGGCACGTCTCACCAACCCCAAGTGCGACAGCACCTTTATCCAGGGCACCATTCGCTCGTGCTGCACCGTCCTCATCATGTGCCCCACGATGAGCCTGGTTGCGAGCATCCTCTTCAACGTGATTCTTGCGGGCATGCCCGTAGCGCAGCTCCCCGCCATCTGGGTGGGGACGCTCATCAAGAACTTCCCGATGGCGCTCCTGTGGAACCTCTTTGCGGCTGGCCCCATCTCGCGCCTGGTGTTTGCCAAGTGCTTCTCGCACGTGGGTGAGTCCAAGGCCGAGAAGGACGCGGATGCGACGCCGCTGCAAGCCGAGTCTGGCACCGAGATGTAGCCGTCGGCGACGCCCGCGAAGGGCGTCGCTTTTTGGCTACGGGTACGTACCGTGTGATTTCCTTACACTTCCCTTTCACGCGACTATCCTTTTTTGTGTTGGGGTGAATGCGCGCAAAGGGGAGGTGCGCTTGTGAGAAGACTTGGCGTTTCGGTTGCCGCCGTCATGCTTGCGGCCTCTCTTGCCGGCTGCGGCCAGAGCCCCGCAAACGATTCCTCTCAGGTAGGCGCGGACGAGGAGAGTACCCAGCAGGCTGAGGGGGACGTCTCGTACGTGGACAACTTCGGCTGGCGCTTCTACCCCGGCACCAGCGACGATGACACGCGCGAGATTGTCTGCTGGGGCGACAGCATGACCCAGGGCGTGGGCGCCGACGATGACCCCGGGGCGCTTGTCTCGCTTGCGGACGGAGAGCTCTACGACACGAGCTGCCAGTCATACCCCCAGGTGCTCTCGCAGCTCACAGGGCTCGACACGTACAACTTTGGCGTTGCTGGCGCAACCTCGGAGGAGATTGCCGTCATGCAGGGCGCCCTCCCGTGGGCAACGCTCGACAACGACGGCGCGGACGCAACCAGCGACGCTGACGACAAAGGCGAAAACGACGATCCGGATCCGGACGCGGATGCGGACGAGGACGCGCCCGCGGACGAGGGCGAGCAACCCATCAGCCACATAGACCCCGAGGTCGTTGACGAGGGCGAGGAGCACACGGGCGACATCCTCGTGCTTGAGATGGGAAGCAACGGCGGCTGGGATGGCGACTACCAGGTCCTCATCGACCAGTACCGCGCGATGATCGATCGTTCCGGCTGCGACGACTATCTCATCTTGGGTGACACCGATGACCCGGGCTCTTCCGTTGGTGACACAAGCCAGGTCCCCTTCACGGATGACTACGCACCGCGCGAGACCAGCTGGGAGACGGCGCTTCGCGAGGCCTTTGGCGACCACTTCATCAACATGCGCGTCTTTCTCATCAAGCACGGGCTCGAGATCTCGGGCCTCACGCCAACTCCAGAGGACGTGGCGGATGCGCGCCTGGGGTGCATTTCGAAGCAGCTGCGCTCGGACTGGACCCACCTTAACGCGCGTGGCTACTTTGCCAAGGCAGTCGCCGTCTACCAGCGCGGAATCAAGCTCGGGTACTGGTCCCCCGGCGCGGGGAGCATCGACGTCCCCAAGCCGCAACGCTCCCAGGGGCAGGCCGAGGGGCAGGGCTAACGCTGGTGCCCCCGTCCGAGTCTGCGCTTCTCGGCTATACTGCACTACGTCAATGAGCTGCCGTACGGCGTAAGTCCAATTGATGGCTACGCCGTCCAGCCGTGACGTATCCGCGCGCTGCGCACGATCGATTCCTGCTGGACGGTCACTTCAACCCGTCTAGGAGGGATCTTTTTGACAGAAGCAACATCTGCTGCCGCCAAGGGCAAGGGCGAGCCCAAGCTGTGGACGCGCGCGAGCTGGTTCTTATCATCCTGGTGAACCTGTGCGTCTTCACAAACCACATCATGAGCCTCTCGACCTTCCCGTTCTACATCCAGAGCCTTGGCGGCACCGAGGCCGTGGCGGGCATCTGCGTGGCGGCCTTCTCGTTTGTGGCCGTGATTATCAGGCCGTTTGTGGGCTGGTGGCTCGACAATGGCGTTCGTAGGGCAGCGCTTGTTGCCGGCCTTGTCCTCATGGGCCTGGCGCCGCTGGGCTATGTGTTTGTCCCCGTGCTGTCCGTGGCGATTGCCATCCGCATGGTGCATGGCGTTGGCCTGTCGTTCTCCAACTCGACCACCGCTACCGTGGCGTCCGACGTGATCTGCCGTCCACGCTTTGCCGAGGGCATGGGCTACTTTGGTATGGCGACGGCGCTGGGGCTCTCGCTCATGGAGGGCTTTGGCTTCAACGTGCTTTACGCTGTGGCCGCCGCCATCGCGGGCCTTGGCCTGGTGCTCTTTGCCTTTGTGCGCGCGCCCAAGGTCGACGTTCCCAAGAAGAAGCTTGACCTGCGCACCATCATCAACCGTGACTCGCTGCCTGCCACGGTGACCATGCTCATCTTCATGTTCACCTTTGGTGCGCTCGAGAACTTCGTGGCGATCTTTGCCTCCGAGGCCTCGCTGCCTTCGGGCTCGATCTACTTTCTCGTGATGTCCGCGATGCTGCTTCTGGTGCGCATTACGCTGGGCAAGCTGGTTGACCAGCGGGGTGAGGCGTTCTTCGTCTACTCCTGCAACGCAGCCATGCTCGTGGCGTTCCTGCTTTTGGCATTTGTGCCCAACGCCGTGACGTATATCCTCTCGGCAGTGCTCGCGGGCTACGCCTTTGGCGGCCTCGAGCCGTCGCTGCAGTCGATGGCGGTGCACACCTCGACCGTAGAGACGCGCGGCTCGGCCAACTCGACCTTCCTCTGCGGCTACGACATTGGCTACGGCCTGGGCGGAGGCATTGCAGGCTCGCTCATCACGGGGCTGGGCTACTCGGCCATGTGGTCGATTGTTTCTCTCGCCTGCGTGCTGAGCGTGATTGTCTACGTGACGTGGGCGCGCCATTCCGACACGTCGTTCAGCAAGATGCTCGCCGGCCGATAGTGGCCGAGCGGCGCTTCTCGCTGGTATCCTGAACCCAGTGCACGTGACGTGGGCGGACGCGGGCCGGTGCTCGCGTCCGCGTTTTTCTAGGGAGGCAACCATGAAGGCAAAGTTCGTTCATCGCTGCACGCACGTCCTGGACAAGGAGAAGACCATTGCGTTCTACGAGAAGGCGCTTGGCTTCCACGTGGTGAGGGAGTCCGCCCCGGACGACGGCTCCTGGACAAACACGTTCATGGAGAACGACGCTTCGCCGTTCCAGCTGGAGCTCACGTGGAACCGCGGGCGCACTGAGCCCTACGCCAATGGCGGCGATGACACCCACATTGCGTTTGAGGTCGACGACTACGATGCCTTCCACCGTCTGCATGAGGAGATGGGCTGCATCGTCTTCGAGAACCACGCGATGGGGCTCTACTTCATTGCCGACCCCGAGGGCCAGTGGATCGAGATTATCCCCGCGAAAGCGTAGGGACCGCGGCGCATGAGACAAAGGGACAGTCCCTTTGTCTCATTTTGGCGCCACAGGGTGCGCTTTGACAGCAAGTGCGTACGAAACCCTCGCTGTGGCGCCGATCTGGCACCGCAGCGAGGGTTTCTGCAGGCGGCGCGCCATGAGTCAGCTGGCAATCACTAGCTGCGGTGCGTGCTTGGAACGGTCAACTGACTTGACAAGGTAGCCTTCGGGGTCTTCGTCCGTGATGACATAGTCAAAGTCATCCATGGTTGAGAAGCGATAGAAACTTGTTCGCCCAAGCTTGCTCGAGTCGAGCATCATCACGCTCTGGCGGGAGTTTGCGATGTAGGCGCGCTTGATGGTCGTGCTGAAGTCGTGCTCGACCGTAAACCCGTGGTCGTGGTGAAATCCGTCACAGCTCAGGAACGCCTTGTCGGCATAGAGCTTTGACATTGCGTCGAGCGTCATGGCGCCCGCCAGGTACAGGTGCTCCTTTCGCACCTTTCCCCCGAGGAGCATGACCTCTGCGCCAGGAAGATTGAAGCTCGCAAAGTGCGCAATCGAGAGATCTCCGGTGATGATGGTGATGCCCTTCTTGTCCTCAAGCTGACGCACAAACTGGTATGCAGTGGTGCCAATGTCGGCGATAATAACGTCTCCGTCTTCGACGAGCCCCGCAGCCGCATGCGCGATGCGGTCCTTTGCCGCGACATTGAAGTTGATTCGCTCCTCCGGGTAGCTCATGAGCATGGTGCGAGCGAGAGAGACCGCGCCGCCGCGAACGCGTCGAACCTTCCCGGCGGATTCAAGGGCAATGAGGTCGTGACGTACCGTTACGTCTGATACCCCAAACCTCTTCTGCACGTCAGAGACTGCGATGCTGGGGTTGCTGTCAAGCCACTCGAGAATAAACGACTGTCGATCTGCGGGAGATGATTCCTCGGAGGACACCTGCTGCCATCCCTTTCGAAAACCGGTGCGCTTGCTTGCGGAAAGCACTCTTCTGCTCATCATAAGGTTCCGATTTCGAAACTAAAACGTTTATCTCGGCGGTTTTTATGCCCTAAGCCGTTTGCAGGTAAAAATCAGCCGTTTACAGAATCATACAAGGTCAATCGACCATATAGTCTCCACGTGTGTACACTACCTCCATGTAAATGAAGTTCAGAACATAAGTAATTTACTTATGAACATAAATCTGAACTTTATGAATCCTTTCGTGGAGGGCGGAGGAATGAGCATCAAGGTATTTGCAGACGGCGCCAACATCGAGGGCATGCTTGACATGTACCGTGAGGGGAATGTCCAGGGGTTCACGACCAACCCCTCACTCATGAAGAAGGGTGGGGTCACGGATTACCGTGCCTTCGCCAAGGAGGTTCTCTCCCAGATCAAGGATTTGCCCGTCTCGTTCGAGGTCTTTGCCGATGATTTCGAGGGCATGGAGGCCGAGGCGCGTGAAATCGCAACGTGGGCTGAGAACGTCTACGTGAAGATTCCCGCGCTCAACACCAAGGGCGAGTCCACTAAGGATCTGGTGCGCAAGCTCTCGCATGATGGCATCAAGATCAATGTCACGACCCTCTTCACCAACGAGCAGATCTCCGACTTCATCGAAGCCGTCTCTCCCGACGTGCCGTCGATCATCTCCATCTTTGCCGGTCGCATCGCCGACACCGGCGTCGATCCCCTGCCGGTGGTTGCGGACGCCGTGAAGCTCGCTGCCCCCAAGCCCCAGTGCGAGATCCTCTGGGCAAGCACGCGCGAGCTGCTTAACATCTTCCAGGCCGAGTCGGTGGGCTGCCAGATCATCACCGTGCAGAACTCTATCCTCGCCAAGCGCAAGAACGTGGGCAAGGACCTCTTCGAGTACTCGCTCGACACCGTGCGTGGCTTCAACAAGGACGCCCAGGCCCTGGGCTTCCACATCCTGCCGTAGGTGATGGGGATGCTCAAGGATCTGCTCACCCCCGATGCGATTCGTTGCCACGTCCACGCGATGGACTGGCGCGACGCGGTTACCCAGGCGGGGGCGCTGCTCGAGGCCGCAGGGAAGTGCGACCACAGCTACACCGAGTCGATGATTGCCTCCATCGAGAAGTTCGGGCCATACGTGGTGCTCGAGGAGGGCGTGGCAATGCCTCACGCCCAGTCCAACGGTAACGTTTCCGAGGAGGGCATCTGCATCCTCACGCTCGACGAGCCCGTGAGGTTTGGCCACGACGAGTACGACCCGGTGAGCGTGCTTATCGGCATCTGCGCTCCCAACCCCCGCGAGCACCTCGACTGCCTGGCTGAGCTGGCGAAGATCTTCGACGACGAGGACGCCATCCCTAAGCTCGCGGCCTGTGCGACCCCGGAAGACGTCATCGCCACGATGGACTCGTTCTTCGAGTAGGGCTTGGCGCCGAGAAGGGCGACCTCGAGAGGTCGCTCCAACGGCGCGCATTCGGAACGACGCCCGCGAGAATGCGGGCTGAGGATGAAAGGAAGGAACATGCACATCATTACGGTTTGCGGCAACGGCATCGGCTCGAGCCTGATGCTCGCCGGCAAGGTGCAGGAGATTTGTGACGAGGAGGGCATTTCCGCCGACGTCGAGTCCATGGACCTGAACGGCGCCTCCTCCTCAAACCCTGACCTCTTCATCACGGTCAAGGAGCTCGCGCCCGAGCTTCACGGCAACATCGTGATCGTTCGCAGCTACGTGAACAAGAAGAAGATCCGCGAGGACGCCCTCGAGGCGATTAAGGCCGCGGCGGCAAAGGCCCAGTAGCGATGAGGTTGCGCCTGGGACCAGCAGCCAGGTGCGAGCAGTAACTATCGAAGGAGATGTATATGGACGCAGTTCTCGTCATTCTCAAGTTCTTTGAGTCTATTCTCACCAAGCCGGCGTGGATCATGGGTCTGTTCTCGTTTGTGGGCCTTGTGGCACTCAAGCGTCCCGCCCACAAGATCATGACCGGCACCCTGAAGCCCATCCTCGGCTACCTCATGCTCTCTGCGGGTGCCGGACTCATTCAGACCAACCTTGCCCCTCTCGGCACCTTCATCGAGACCGGCTTCCACATCCAGGGCGTCGTTCCCAACAACGAGGTCATCGTCTCCATGGCGCAGACGGTCCTTGGCGTCCAGACCATGGTCATCCTGATTCTCGGCTACGTGGTCAACATCCTGATCGCCCGCTTCACCAAGTTTAAGTACATCTTCCTCACCGGCCACCACAGCCTCTTCATGGCCTGCCTGCTCTCCGCCGTGCTCCAGGCCTCTGGCTTCACCGATGTTCCCCTGGTCATCACGGGCGGCCTGTTCCTCGGCCTCGTGAGCGCCATGCTCCCCGCCGTTGGCCAGCACTTCACCGAGAAGGTCACCGAGGGCGACGAGATTGCCATGGGCCACTTTGGCTCCCTTGCGTACTACATCTCCGCTGCCGTGGGCAGCATCTTCAAGAAGGATGCAGAGGAGAACAGCACCGAGAAGATCGAGGTTCCCGAGAGCCTTGCCTTCCTGCGTGACACCACCATCTCCACCGGCCTGACGATGGCGTTTTTCTACCTGCTGACCGGCATCGTCGCCTGGGTTGCCGACCCCGCCGTGGTCGACGAGCTCGCTGGTGGCGATAACTTCATCGTCTACGCCCTGACCTGCGCGCTCTCCTTCGCCGTTGGCGTCACCATCGTCTACAACGGCGTCCGCATGATCCTCGCCGACCTTGTGCCCGCCTTCCAGGGCATCTCGAACAAGCTCATCCCCGGCGCCATTCCCGCCGTCGACTGCGCCGTGTTCTTCCCGTATGCCCCCACGGCTGTCATTCTCGGCTTTGTTGCCTCCTTCATCGGCGGCGTGGTTGGCATGTTCATCGTGGGTGCCACCATGGGCGTCTTCATCATCCCCGGCATGGTTCCCCACTTCTTCTGCGGCGCAACTGCCGGCATCTTTGGCAACGCGACCGGTGGTCGCAAGGGCGCAGCACTTGGTGCCTTCGTCAACGGCCTGCTCATCACCTTCGCCCCCGCCCTGCTGCTCCCCGTTCTGAGCGTCTTCGGCTTCCAGAACACCACCTTCGGTGACTTCGACTTTGGTGTGATTGGCATCACCCTTGGCCGCACCGCTGCCGCCTTCGGTCCTACCGGCGTCTACGTCATTCTCGCCATTCTGCTCGTTGTGGCTTTTGTCCCCAACTTCATCAAGACCAAGAGCCCGGTCATCAATCACACTCCCGAGGAGTAGTGAAGCAACTGGTTCGTGTTCGGTTGTTCTCTTGCGCGGGCTCGCTGATGCGGGTCCGCGTTTTTTACGCGCCGGAGGGCTCGTTGTTGCAAGTGGCAT
>ENA-OUOW01000202-OUOW01000202.1-human-gut-metagenome-genome-assembly--contig:-NODE-202-length-62335-cov-21.816602_pt1 | contig 62335 bp, 71 predicted proteins | sample MGYA00237938_ERZ548769 | MGnify/ENA primary metagenome ERZ548769 (study PRJEB26490, sample SAMN05356870) | human gut metagenome | biome: terrestrial biome; feature: human-associated habitat; material... | reverse complement strand
ACCGAGACAAGAGCGGCCTTTTGCCGTTCGATCTGCACGTGCATGATCTGGATGTGATTGTCAGCGTATTCGGGAAACCGGACAGCGTGGATTACACGGCCTGCCGCCGAAAGGACAGCGAGATCTGCGATCAGTATCGGATGCGCTACGGGTATCAAAACGGCATGACGGTCAGCGCGGAGGCGGCATGGCTGAACGCCTGCATCCCGTTCACCGCTAGATGGCGCGTGTATTTTGAGCGCGGCATGGTCATTTGTGACGAGAAGGGGCTGACCGGCTACGGCGCGGACGGGCAGACGACCCGCTTTGACGTGGAAGACCCGGTCAAAGTGCCGTGCGGAATCAATCTGCCGCCAAGCGGATGGTTCTTGCGCGAATTGACACATTTTGTGCAGTGCGCTGAGCAAAACGCGCCCAGCGACCGCGTGAAAAAGCAGCAGGTTCTCGACGTGCTGAGTGTGCTGGAAACGATTCAGTGATACAAATTCAGATGAAAAAAACCGAACCCACTTCCAAATCTGGAAAACGGGTTCGGTTTTTTGCGTGATACACATTATGGGCGAGTACAACAAACCGGAAGTTGTATCATCATTTATCTTTATCTTTTTTTGAAAAAATAAGACTGCCAGATATACCAAAAGATATACCCAGACATACTCCGATTCCAATTCCAGCCATGCTATTTAAGACATTTATAAAAACAACGCTCCAAAGTATTGCTGCGATTATTCCGATAGTGATTCCTATAATTATCCTTTTGTTGTTCATCAGATTTATCCTCCATAAATTCCGATTTATCTAATTTCTATTAATATCTATTTCACTGTTCATGAACCCCTCAAAACGGTCGAATTGCAGGATTGGCCGTCAGCTTTTTGTCCTATAAAATTCTCTCCAAACACCCTGACATCTAATCCACTCACTCAATTTGCATTATCTAATCCGAGGTTACAACCTGAACGAAATTTTGCGTTGGATATGTTTCCGCAAGATACAGCCAAGCATTTGCAGCAGTTGTGCGTATAATTTAAACTGCTGCAAAAGTCAGCAAACAAGCCGAATTTTATATTGCTTAATTATTTTCTTGACATCAAGACTACGGTTTCGATGTGGCACGAGAGGCCCTGATTGATAACAACATAATCGGAATAGTCCGTTTGTCTACGGAAACATATCAACTCATATCTGTAGTAGAAATATCTCCACTTCTGTCGTTATCTATATCGCAACCTAAACCTCGCCAGTATACGGGAACTGGTCTGCAATTCCCTTTATATTTCCTATTATAATGCCAAAGTCAATAGTTTCAGACTTCCCATTGTCTCGACCCTGCCTGTTCGCAGTACAAGGGATAGGTCAACGACTATTTTCCAGTCCATCTGGAACCACAATTCCCATGCACTCGACCTTAATAGTCAAAAATTCACACGATAAATCCACCAGTACTGTTTGCCTAGTCTATAAAAACGCTGTCTTTGATACAAACAGAAAAAGCCCTCTCCGGCACATAAGTGCTCTGAAAAAGGCTTGAAATAAAGGGCTTTCGAGGTTCCTCAGTGCTTTACAGCAGAACTTCGGAAGCCCTTTTTCTGTTTATTCGATTGTTGCTGGCCGGTTCTGTGGCTTTTGGAACTTACCCCTCAAAACAGGCTGTCGGAGGAATAATTAAAAAGTGTGGAATAATTAAAAGGTTTACTCTGCCTCGATTCGCTCCAGAGCAAATTCAATGAACAGTTTCTTGTGCCTTCCAATATTGATTTCTGGGTCCTCAAGGTAAAAGCGTCCAGAACAAATTAGCCAGAAGACTTTATCAACCTTATACGGCGATACTTCAGCATCTATCGTTTTGCACCTTTCCGACATTCTGACAATTGCCTCAAAGGTTGAAACAGGTTCATGCTCTGATAGGCCAAGAGCTGAAAAGACATCCATCATGTGAACATCCGGTTTGGAATAATTAGTGAAACCCAGTTCCTTAAGTGTATCGCATGCTAACGCAAATCCAACCCCGCTTATCTTTGCGGAAATCAAAAGCGGCAACGCCATTCGTGTTGAAACATTGTAATCGAACCTGCTTACAAACTCCACAAAGTCTCTCACATCGGAAAAATCTGAAATGAACTTTGCCGAGTCAACAACGGATTTACTCCATTTATGCCAACAGTTATAGTTGCTGTCCGCACCGCCAGCATTAAACTCTCGACGAAGCGATTGATAGAGCTCTTCTGGAGAAATGTCTTTAATCTGTTGATAATCGAGGCCGCAGGTTAATTCCGAGATGCGTTCTTTTCGCTCGTCGAATTTTATCACCTTTGGCATACTCTGATAGTTTTGCGCCGACCGAATGAACTGAATATAGATATCCTTCAAGGATGAGAAATCTCTGCTATCGCCAAGAAAGTATTTATCCAGACTAACACCTAATGGCTTGATGTTATCAAGATACTCTCTTGCCGCACTATAAATCAATACATTTCGGTCCATCTTTTCGATACCCTTTCCTATTCGCTTGCCTCGACAACGGCTCCCATCTTAGATGTCAAGTCATGAAGACTTTTTTCATACTGAGCCTTAGAAATGGCATTCCGTTCAAGGAACATGTCGAGCAACCGCTTTTGCCTGAGAAAAAGCAATCGATTCTTTTCCTCATATGTGAGGGTTTCCCACTCACGTTTTTCAAAATCTGTGTCCACGGCATTCTCACTTCCTTGAGCCATTTGTTGAATCGTTCATCACAAAAGAGCACAAGGTGCCTTACACATCCTGCTCTTTTGATTTCGCTCTGGTCTTATTTGGGGGAGCAGGGAGCGTAAAGTCAAGAATGTATTCAAAAGTTGTGCCCATAGTGATATAGCTGCTCGGCCATCCAAAAATACCGATCTTGTTCACCAAGTTGCGTCGATCCCATATAATTGTGTTTCTAAATTCATAACCAGCAGCTCGCATGGCGTTGATGATGTTTATATGCAAAGGCACCCGTTTTCCATCAATCCATGCGTCCGTGATATTTATAAGGATATGGGCTTTCTCTTGGAAAACAGGCATCATATCCCGAAAGATCTCAGATATCTGTTTCTCAAACGAATCAGCATCGAGTATTCCTAAATCACGGGGGTCTTGGCTATACTGCTCAACCTTGCCGAACTGTTCGTTTTCACGCAAGTCACCTCTGCGACTTTTATTTTTGCGCTCTCTGTTCAGTATATTAGCATAAGGTGGTGATGTAAAAGCCAGCTTAACTGTTCCCAGTGCGACACGGTTTACGATATTTCTGGCATCATCACAAAAGGCCATTTGTCTACAATGACAATCAGCAGGTGGTTCCGAAACACGAGAATTTGAGAGGTCAACATACTCCTGCTTTAAATCAAAACCTAATGCATTCCGATCCAGATCTTGGGCTGCAAGAAGAGTTGTTCCAGACCCGACAAAAGGATCTAATACAAGTTCACCTCTGTGAGTGAACTGTTCAATAACTCTTTTGGCCATAGCAATAGGAAATACGGCGGGATGAACTGATTTGTCCCTTATGTCCCTTGGCTCGTACATAAACTGCCATACGCCTATTTGATTTTTCATCCAATCTCTGGCTTCTATGCAAGAAAGGAAACCTTTCTTGCAATCACAAAGCCGTGCGTTATCAATGCTTATGAAATCGGTAGTTGACATTGTTCAAATTTCCTGCTTTCCTTAAACCTGCTCTTTGCAAAATCAAAGAACTCTTGATTGATCTCAAACCCGATGCAGCTTCTTCCAAGTCGGTCGCTTACTATCCAAGTTGTGCCTGTTCCTAAAAAAGGATCAAACACAACGCCACCTTTCGGGCTTCCACACAGAACAATCTGTTCAACAAGTTGCTCTGGAAATGTTGCCGTGTGGCTACCATTAAGAGGTTGCGTATTTATGGCCCAGACATCGCCCGGATTTTTCATGCGGCCATTTGCGCCAAGAATCTTGATTGCATCCAAGTCGAAGAAATACTTCTTGTTTAGTACAAAATGGAATACATGTTCATATGTGTTGTTAAGGCGATCAGTAACGCTGGCAGGAATCCTATTAGGCTTATGCCAAATAATATCGTCACGCAACAACCAACCTCGCTCCTGCATTTCAATGGCAAACCGAGAAGGAATGAGCAGAAGTTGCTTGTTTTGGTATAGCTTCCCGTTTTGTTTGATCTTCGGTTGAAGCGGTTTAGTTGTAAAATACTTCTCTTTACGATCCTTTTGAGCCTGCGTAATGTTTCCTTCATCGTCTAAATACTTGCTCCAAGCACCGGCCCCTGACCCAAAATACGTGTCTCCAACATTAATGAAAATGTTAGCGGTCGGTTTCAGGTACGGACGAAGCTCATCAAAAAAGTCTGCAAGCCTTGATGCATAAGCTTCAGGAGTTTCTTCTGAACCTATCTCTCCTTCGCCATTATAAACTCGTTTGGCCCAATACGGCGGTGATGTTACCAACAAATCAATTGAGGCAGGTTCTACCTGTTTTATTAACTCAAGTGTATCTCCACATGCAATCAAGTGTTTCATTCCGCTTCCTCCTTCGGAGCCTCCGCAATGCGCAAGATTAGCTCACCCTTCTCTTGATCTAAATAAATTGAGAACTTTGTTATGCCTTTCTCGACCGGAAGGTTATTCAGAATCGATTTTGGCAAACGGATGCGCATATCTTGCTGTAAAGCATATGTATCAAGATAAATAGGTTCTTTAGCCATGTCGGTCTCCTTTCGTCCTAAATTTAGGACCATTATAGCACTTTTTCAGTCTAAAATCAACCCGAATAGGCTGGATTAATTTTGAACTTTTCTTGAAGAAAACGCCTTAAACAATTATGTGTTGCTGATATAAGTTGGTTTTTGCTGCAGGCCTGATCCGGAATTTTGTCCCATGATTGTGCCCAGTACGTGCGTCAAAATCAACATAAATTGCCCCAGCTTCGATGAGGTTCAAAAATCTCTCCAGCGTAGGATCAACATAAGCTTCAATCTCATTGTACTTAAAGCACTCGTTGCCGGAGATGTAGCGTGTTTCGGCTTTTACATACAAGAGGTTGTTGAGTTTTGTGCTCAGCTTTTGAGAAATGTCCGCAAAAGTCCAGTACGGATTCGGATCAATATCTCCCGTGCTGACACCATCTCTTATGAATTTGCGCCACTCAGCGTGGCGATCATCAATCATTCGGTAGTCAAAGGAAATGAAAATGCATTCAGCGTTCCAGTCAACATTGACCTTAAACCCACGGTCGCTGCAGGAGGTTGCATTAATGGTTTGACGGAAACTTCTCTCGTTCATAGGATAGAGAGTACCGGCATCTCGATGGGGCCACCCATAAAGTGGAAGAAGAATCTGCGAAACTATCCGTGCATTACGAGGCTTTGGCTCACTATGGAATAAAGTCAATAATGATCCCGTCTCGGCTCGCTGACTTTTCAATTCCCAATCTCCAAAATCGGGTAACTGAAGGTTGTTTTCCGCAACATCAAGAAGATCCTCCAGTGTATTGCCTACACCACCGGCATTGCCGGGACGTTGATTTCTGACCCATCCCATTTCTTTGATTTCTTGTAATCTGATTCTAAGTAAATCCAGATCGTGCTCTCTCATTTTATTACCTCCTACATGATCTTCTCGACATTGTCGAACAAGCTGTTTAGTTTTCTTATAGGTATTCTTATGTGAGGTCCTCGATCATGAGGAGCCCTCTTTCTGAAATCTGAAGCTGGCTGATCAATACACAGGTCCATTACAACAGCACCAGAAGCGATTGCATCATAAATGTTTTTGGGCGAGCTCAGAATAAACGCCTCAACAAAATGAAACTCTTCATCCTTAGAATTGGCAGCCCCTCTCGTCTCGGCCAAGGCAAGTAAAACCTGTTTTATTTTTCCGTTACCGCTTGTCAAATCCCATGTTGCTAAATACTCATCTTTAAAAAACAAATCGACGTTCGCATCACCGTTCCCACGCAGAATAAAACCGAGGCTGTTGACCTTGTTCCCATATATTGTGGTAAATAGTTTCCGCTTAAGTGATCCGTCCCTCTGAGAAGGTTTCTCATAACTAAACCTATCAAATATTTGATTGGGTGTTAATCCTGCCGTTGATGTTTGGTGGAACAGAGTTAATGTATTTGCCTTGTTTTTCCGCATTCCTTTAAGCTCATATGTGCCCAAATCAGCAAGATGCAGATTGTTCTCAGCAACGCCAAATTCACGTTCTAAAATCTGGCCGACGATTCCATCGTCCTTTCTAAACATATCCGCAGGAATACGAATAAAGCCTTTATCTCTGAGCTCCTCCATCTTCTGAATGACATTCTCCTTAGTCCATTCCATACACTTAGTCCTTTCCTACAAGTGAGAGACAGCCTGCTGACACACAGCAGGTCCTTTTATATACCTCTTATTCAGTTATCGTTCCGTCCTTAATGTGGTAACTGATACCACACTCATTACAGAACGCTATTACCTCTGCAGCCCTATCGTTGAAGAACTGCTTGTGTTGCGTATAAGCAGTAACTTCGGTGCTGTAATTCATCCGTCCAAATATAATTCGGTCAACGAAGCTCACTTCCTCCAGCAATACCTGCAAGTCTTGTCTGACGATGTTGGGTGTCGGGAAGGGCTCAATGCTTACCCATGTTTTACATCCGGCGTCGTGTAAAGCCCTTAGTGCTGCAAGCCGCTTTTTCCACGGTGCGGACCCCGGCTCCATACGCTTCCGAAACTCCTCATTCGTGGTGATCAGTGTGATGCCATACCCGTTTTCTTTTGAGAGCTCCGCCAGCTCAATCGGCAAAATGCCCTTTGTTAGAACAGAACACTTTATCCCAGATTCATTGAGCTTCTTGATCGACGCTAAGCTCATCTTCTGTATTTCGGGATACTGATACATAAACGGGTCCGTTGAAAAGCACAACTGCACAGATTGGATTTTATCCTTCAGCCGAGGGATTTCCTTATCCAGCAGTTCCAGTGTGTTTGACACCAGATAAGGCTCCAGCCACTCCTCATAGGTCTTAATTTGACCGAAACGCTTCTTCATCATAAAAGCGTAGCATGGGTATTTACACCCATGTGCGCAGCCTTGTATATGATTCATCGTATAGTCGCCATATTCTACACCGGTTTTGTAGAGCATGGTTTTTCTTTCGATGTAACCTTTTACCTTCTTCATCGGATCAGCTCCTATCAACAAAACTGATTGTGCTTCGGCCTACGCTGGCACCATGGTTTTGTTTAAGTTCGTTTTTTATCTGAGGCCTGAACCCATCGGAAGGAAAAACCGGATGGCTGTCAAGAAGTGTCCACACATCGCTCAGAGGGACATTGGATCTTCCATTGAACGACTTCTGCAGATATTCAGCGATATCCTTTATATAAAAGCAGAACTCGTCGGTGTGAGTCTTCGGTGTGCCAATTCCCTCAAAATCCAGCATCAGCTGGTTTTCTAAGCCGTGCGTATTCTTCGTCGAAGATTTACCGCCAAACGTCTGCCACGCAGACTGCTTATATAATCTGAATCCCTTAATGTTGCTCGTGCAGTGAATCAGATTGTAAACAATCGCATTTTTCTCGTTGAAGAACGGGAAAGCCGCAATAAAGTACTGGTAGTTACTATTGCGGTGCAGGGCTTTAATGATGTCCTCGATGCGTTTTTCATACGCTTTTTTATCGCTTCCGTAAGGGATAAGGTTCTCCAGATCCATCAAATATGTCTGCTCATATTTGCTTCTGGCCTCATCTTTCTTAACCATCTTTACAGCCCTCATGGAATCCGAAACCATGTGGTTAAGAATGACCTCGCTCCAGTTATTGATGAACGGCATGATCGCATTCCAGTCAATGGTGGCTTCATACGGATCGTATACAAGAAGGTAGTGCTTTTTGTTAGACATTGTCTGGCCTAAACGCTTGGTAAGTTCATTTCCGTCCTCGGTCGTAATATGCACATGAAAATTGCGACTGTCATTCGGCATCAAACTTTTTAGATGGTCTGTTCTGGCGGAGCACAAATCGCTAAAATACAGGTCGATCTGCTTATATAGATACTGACCCGCAACATTCCGGAGATACTTGGCAACACGGACCGGCGTACCGAACACCTGCTTACCGTTATCGTCTACGTATTCTCCACTGTTGGACATGCAATCAATAAAAACAAGCCCAGAGCAGTATTGATTTTGAAGTAACTTATGTGCCCATGCCTCTACATACTTTTCGATAAGCTCGAATTTCTTAATCGTATGTGGATTGGCGTGACCGATGATTGTGTCACTGCTGCTCACTACTTGCTTCCTCCTCCGGAATTAGGTCCATAATGTCTCCAATGTTGCAGTCTAATGCTTTGCATATTTTCATTAAGACTTCCATGCTCACGGTTTCTCCCTTGGACAGTTTCGTAACGGATGCCCAGCTGATGCCAGCCGTAGCAAGTAAATCCTTCTTTTTCATATCTTTATCTATTAGCAGCTTCCATAGCTTTTTGTAACTTACTTCCATCGGGATCTTCCTTCCTTAAATCTAAAAAAGCCTGCTTCAGAGCTCGACTAAAATATTATATCACGAAAGTGTGCAAAACACAAGAGGTTTTCTCTGAAAACGCTCGAATTTGCACTGTTTATGGTTGAAATTTCATCGTAGATGTGGTATAATACATGAGTTCAAATCCATTTTCAGTTAGGAGGGTGTGTCTTGTCCAAAAAGTATGATACGTTTGCGGCCTATCTTGAGGACGTGTACTATAACCAGATTTTCAGCAAAATTAAATCATACCTCTTTAACAACAAAGGTCGCTTGGACCTATCAACTTCTGTTGTTCCCGACCCCTCCTATGTAGAATTGAGTGATTTCAAAATCATGGGAGTCAATTTCCATGAGTCAGATACCGACAGGATTGAATGTAAAGTTACAGTCCGTGCGGAAATCGAAATCTCTGGCCGTGGTCGACGTGACTATGAAAGCGATTCTACTGAATGCTGGATCTCAATACCTTTATCAGCAACTTTGAGAAATGGGCTCCAACAAGTCAGCATTGGATATGCATCCGAGTATTCAAGAGAACTGTTTCGGGCAGAAGATGCGCTCACTAAATACTTGGTCCCATACATCTACGCAAAAGATCTCGATAAGCATGCGGAGAGATTTCTCGAAAAATACTGTCCCCGTGCGTTAGAGGAGCCCATGCCGCTCCCCATCAAGGAGATTGTTGAAAATATGGGACTGACGGTTTATCACGCTCCACTGCCGGACGGTATCTTTGCTCGTACATATTTCAATGACGCTAATGTCGAGGTTTTTACAAATAAAACATGCTCGGAAACAGAAGATCGGACTATATGCCCCGGAACCATACTTGTTAACCCCGATGTCGTTTTTATGCGAAATATCGGTTCGACAAATAATACCGTAATCCACGAGTGTGTCCATTGGGACAAGCACTATAAGTTCTTCGAGCTTCAGAAGCTCTTGAACCCTGATATCCAAGCAATCTCCTGCGCTGTTGTCGAGGATTATAGGAAGAAGTCCAACGAGCTCGAAGATGAGCTGTCTTGGATGGAGTGGCAAGCCAATGCGCTGGCTCCCAAAATTCTAATCCCCGCAAAAACCGGTAAGGAAAAACTCTCCGAAATTCTAAACAGACTTCACAGAGCATATCGCGGTCGTCTCCGTGACGGGTACGTCATGGAACTTGCCATCAGTGAGTTCGCTGATTTTTTCAACGTTTCAACGACAGCCGCAAAGATCCGTGCTGTTGAGCTCGGTTTTGAGCAAGCCGCCGGTGTTTTCAACTTTGTCGATGGTAAGAACTACCCGCCATTCTCCTTCAAAAAAGGCAGTTTGAAAAAAGGCCAAACCTTTGTCATCGACCGCAACAATGTCATAATTCAGTCCCTGCTTAACTCGGATTTATCTGAGGATATTGCGGCGAGGCGTTTTATTCACGCTGGTGGTCTACTCGTCATTAATGGTCCTCAATATGTAAGTATTGTGGAGGATTCTGAACCAACCCTTACCGAATACGCCTTAGAGCATGTCGATGAGTGCTGTTTGGTATTCGACCGCACTACACGAGTCAGCACCAAATACGATGACTCCTTCTACCGCATATGCTTCCTTTGTAGAGATGCCGATTCAAAGAGTTTTGTTGAAGCCAGCTTCAATCCGAAGGAAGGCAAGAATGAAGATGTACAGAAACGTGCCCGTGAAATGGCTGCCATCGCAGCAGAAGCAAAGCGAGTCGCAGATATCCTTGCTGAGGTTCCTTCATCGTTTTGTGGGACCCTTGACTATCATATCAAACGTCGTGGGTACACCAACGAGAAGATGGAAGAACGTACAGGCATAAGCTCTCGCATGATTCAAGACTATCGAAAAAAGAAGGATTCCAACATCACCTTACAAAGCGTGCTTGCCCTTTGCATCGGACTGAATCTGCAACCGGCTTTCTCTTATGATTTAATCCTCAAGGCTGGTTTTAACATAATGACCGCCAAGGATGAGCACCTCATTTATCGGTACCTGATAGAACACCACCACATGGAAAACATCTTCATGTGGAACGAAAAGCTGCAAGATGCCGGTATTCCGCAACAACTACCCAAAAACGGGAATAAAATGACTGCTCCTGAAAAATAATTCGGAAGTCGCACTTCCGGTATAAAACCCTGATTTATCAAGGCTCTTATGTCTTTCAAGACATGAGGGCCTTCTTTTTTTGCCTATTTTTCAGGCTTTTTCGGCCACTTGAACCGGAAGTCCCACTTCCTCGTGAAAATCCGGAATCTCAATAAAATAGTACCTGTGAGTGAAAGCTCACACCCACAAGCGGTACGTCCACTGGCCCCAGACGATCCAGTGCCGCCTGATGGGACAAGTAAAAATGAACAGCTGCCTACTGGATAAGGAAGCTGCAGACCGGAACGGAGAAATCTCCGTCGGGACTGTGGTTGGATTTCTATACCCATTTTGCAGCTGACCATAAAGGTTTCCTCCGTTCCAAGCAAATCGAACGGAGGAAATTTTCATGCAAAACAACGACAAGAAGTACTTTATCCCGGTCAACGGGGTCCCTATCGAGGTCAGCAAGGAAGTTTACAGGGCATACTACCAGCCCATCTGGAACACCCGCTACCATGCCCAGAAGAATGGCGAGTGCCGCTGCACCAAGGCCCAGCTTTGGAAGTGTGACGGTGTTTGCCCCGGCTGCCCGTTCTACGCTGCCGGTAAGAAGGTTTCCATCGACACGCCTATCGGCGGCGAGGAAGACGAGCTTACCCTTGGCGATACGCTGGCCGATGACGCACCGTCTGCGGAGTCCCTCCTTATGGACAAGGAACTGCTCGACGCTCTATACTACGAGCTTAACCGTCTTGATCCGGACGGCAGACGCATCTGTGAGCTTATCATGCAGGGCAAGACGGAGCGTGAAATCGCTGCCGACATGGGCAAACGCCAGTCGACCATCAACTACCAGAAGAACAAGGTGTTCTCCATCCTGCGTGAAGCCCTGAAGGACTTCATCTAATACCCAGCAAAGGCCGCCGTGGAAGCAATTCTGCGGCGGCCAAAAATATTTTTAGATTTTTTCGTTCAAAACACCGGTTTCCCTCCAGTGGGTACTGAGGACAGCAAAACAACACAGGTCCTCAGAAAGGAGGAACTGCCAATGAGTGAGTCCAGACCCAACAAAGCCGTCACCGATGAAGAGCTCATCGGAGTGCTTACGGCAATCAGCGTAGTGTCAAGACGTCTGGCGAGGAAGCTGATCCAGCTGAACCAGACAAGCCAATCTCAGGAAGGAGGAAAACGTGATGAGCAAAATGAGCGAAATGGAAGCGACCATCAGGGAGTTGCGGGATATTGCATCTTCTATTAACGACATCGCAAACTGGCTGACCGGCGCATTCAGCGGCAGCGAGGAAGCGGCCCCTGCTCCGGAACCGGAAAAGGCACTCACCCTCGAAGAGGTCAGAGCGATTCTGGCAGAAAAGTCCCGTGATGGCTTCACCGCTCAGATCCGTGACCTTCTCCTGAAGTACGGTGCCAAGAAGCTCTCCGAGATTGACCCGGTAAGCTACAAGGCTCTGGTAGCGGATGCGGAGGTGCTCGGAAATGCCTAACCACGCACTTCTCTCTGCATCGTCCTCGCATAGGTGGCTCAACTGCCCACCATCGGCAAGGCTCTGTGAAGGCTATGACGACAAAGGCAGCGATTTCTCAGCCGAAGGTACCAACGCCCACGCCCTCTGTGAGTTCAAGCTCCGGACGGCACTCGGCATAGAGGTCAAGGACCCGACCGAAGACCTTACTTGGTATAACTCCGAAATGGAGAAATGCGCCAACGGGTATGTGGCCTTCGTGATGGAGTTGGTCGAAGAAGCTAAGAAGACCTGCTCGGATCCTGTGGTCCTGATCGAACAGCGGCTCGACTACTCCAAGTACGTCGAGGAGGGCTTTGGTACCGGCGACTGCGTCATCATCGCAGACGGGACGCTGCATATCGTGGACTACAAGCACGGCAGAGGCGTTCTGGTCGAGGCTGACGACAATCCGCAAATGAAGCTGTATGCGTTAGGCGCTTTAGAGCTGTTCGACTGCATCTACGACATCGACACCGTCAGCATGACCATCTACCAGCCCCGACGCTCTAACGTCAGTACCTTCACCATTCCAAAGGACGAACTCTACGAGTGGGCCGATCAGGTTTTGGCCCCGACTGCAGAGCTTGCCTTCAACGGAGACGGTGAATACCACTGCGGCGAATGGTGCCAGTTCTGCAAGGCCAAAGCTGACTGCCGTGAAAGAGCCAACGCCAACATGGAGCTTGCCAAGTTCGAGTTCAGGCAGCCGCCTCTGCTGACAGATGAAGAGGTAGAAGAAATCCTCGGTCGCATTGACGAGCTGATCGCTTGGGCCTCCGACATCAAGGACTATGCGCTTCAGGCAGCCATCAGCGGTAAACAGTGGTCCGGCTACAAGCTGGTCGAGGGCCGCTCCAACCGCAAGTACACAGACGAGAATGCCGTCATCGCAGCCGTAACAGCTGCCGGGTACGACCCCTACGAACACAAGATTCTCGGCATCACCGCCATGACCTCGCTTCTCGGAAAGAAACAGTTCAACGACATTCTTGGAGGCCTGATCACCAAGCCTCAAGGAAAACCCACGCTGGTGCCGGACAGCGATAAGAGACCGGCAATGACAACCATTATCGATGATTTCAAGGAGGACAACTAATATGTCAAACTCTACTAAACTAGCAAACCCCATGAAGGTTATCACCGGCAAGGACACCCGTTGGTCCTACGCCAATGTCTGGGAAGCCAAGTCCATCAACGGCGGCACCCCGAAGTTCAGCGTCAGTCTCATCATTCCGAAGACTGACACCGTGACCGTTCAGAAGATCAAGGCAGCGATTCAGGCGGCCTATGAGGAAGGTCAGGCCAAGCTCAAAGGCAACGGTCGCACCGTACCGCCCCTCACTGCTATCAAGATGCCTCTTCGTGACGGCGACACCGAGCGTCCGGATGATCCGGCTTACGCTGGCAGCTACTTCATCAACGCCAACTCCGCCACGGCTCCCGGCATTGTGGACGCTGACTGCAATCCGATCCTGACCCGCTCCGAGGTTTACTCCGGCGTGTACGGTCGTGCCAGCATCAACTTCTACGCTTTCAACTCCAACGGCAACAAGGGCATCGCCTGTGGGCTGAATAACCTGCAGAAGATCCGTGACGGCGAACCCCTCGGCGGTAAGTCCAGCGCAGCGTCTGACTTCTCCACCGATGCGGATGAAGATTTCCTGTCTTAAGGAGGTACGCACCATGAACGCTACTACGATTCTTTGCATTCTGCTTCTGTCCCTCTATCTGGTTCTGGCCGTGTTTTGGATCGTCAGGTCCATCATCGACACCATCGACGACCGCAAGCGTGAAAAGCGTAATGCTGCTCTTGAGGCTGAGCGTGAAGCTCGTAACGCCAAATGGGAAGCTGAGCGTCAGCAGCTTGAACGAGAACGTGCCATTCGTGAAGTCGAGTTCCACGAAGCTCGAATGAAGGAGCTCGAACAGAAGTAATCTCCGGCCTGCGGGTGGTGGAAGCAATCCTGCCACCCTTTCAGGCTATGGAAAGGACCGATGTATATGAAAACACTCAGTATTGATATTGAAACCTACAGCAGTGTGGACCTTGCCAAGTGTGGCGTCTACAAATACACCGAGGCGACAGATTTCGACATTCTTCTCTTTGGGTATTCCACGGACGGCGGCCCCGTACAGGTGGTCGACCTTGCCTGTGGCGAGACGATCCCTCCAGAGGTCATCGCTGCGCTGACAAATGATGATGTGACGAAGTGGGCCTTCAATGCTCAGTTCGAGAGGATATGCCTTTCCCGCTGGCTCCGAGATCGCGGCGGTTTTTATAATGCCTACTACAGCATCCCGGAAGACACCGTCGGCAACTACCTCGATCCAGCCTCATGGAAATGCACCATGATCTGGTCCGCTTACATGGGCTTGCCACTGTCGCTGGAAGGTGTCGGTGCTGTTCTGGGCCTCGGAAAGCAGAAGCTGACCGAAGGCAAAGAGCTCATCAAGTATTTCTGCCAGCCCTGTGCGCCGACAAAAACCAACAGCGGTCGCACCCGCAACCTGCCGGAAAACGCTCCGGACAAGTGGGCTGCCTTCAAACGGTACAACATCCGTGATGTCGAGGTCGAGATGTCCATTCAAGAAAAGCTCGCCAAGTTTCCGGTGCCGGAAATGGTCTGGGAGCAGTATCACCTCGATCAGGAAATCAACGACAGAGGTGTCGCCCTCGATATGGAGCTGGTGCATCAAGCCATAGCTATGGACACCCACTCCCGTGCAGAGCTCACTGCTGCCATGAAGAAGCTGACTGCTTTGGATAACCCCAACTCCGTGCAGCAGATGAAGCAGTGGCTTTCAGACAACGGGCTGGAGGTCGATTCCCTCGGAAAGAAGGAAGTTGCTGAAATGCTCAAAACCGCTCCGGCAGAGCTCCAGAAGGTTCTCCTTTTCCGGCAGCAGCTGGCCAAGTCGTCCGTCAAGAAGTATCAGGCGATGGAAAAGGCAGTCTGCGCCGATGGTCGTGCTCGTGGAATGTTTCAGTTCTACGGTGCTAACAGGACCGGTCGTTGGGCCGGTCGCATTATCCAGATGCAGAACCTGCCCCAGAACCATCTTCCGGATCTCGCAGAGGCCCGTGGCCTTGTCCGTTGCGGCGACTTTGAAGGCGTAGAGCTTCTCTACGAAGATGTGCCAGATACACTCTCGCAGCTGATCCGCACCGCCTTTGTGCCGAAACCCAGATATAAGTTTATTGTCTCTGACTTCTCGGCAATCGAGGCCAGAGTGCTGGCGTGGTTTGCCGGTGAAATCTGGCGTCAGGAGGTCTTTGAAAAAGGTGGCGACATCTACTGCGCCTCCGCATCGCAGATGTTCAAGGTTCCCGTTGAAAAGCATGGCGTGAACGGCCACCTGCGGCAAAAAGGCAAAATCGCTGAACTCGCCCTCGGCTATGGCGGCTCTGTAGGAGCTCTCAAAGCGATGGGAGCCTTGGAGATGGGCCTTTCAGAAGACGAGCTTCAGCCGCTGGTCACCGCTTGGCGCAACTCTAACCAGAACATTGTGAGGTTCTGGTGGGATATCGACCGAGCAGCTATGAATGCCGTGAAGTATCACATGGACGGCGAGGTCTGCGGCATCAAGTTCTGCTACCAGAGCGGGATGCTCTTCATTACGCTCCCGTCCGGCAGACGCCTTTCTTATGTAAAGCCTAAGCTCGGTACAAATCAGTTCGGCAGAGAGTGTATCACCTACGAGGGTATCGGCGGCACAAAGAAGTGGGAGCGGCTGGAGACCTACGGGCCGAAGCTCGTGGAGAACATCGTCCAAGCTACCTCCCGTGACATTCTCTGCTACGCAATGCGGACCTTGTCGCACTGCTTCATTACCATGCACATTCACGACGAGCTGGTCATCGAAGCCCGCCCCGGCGTCGACCTGAAGGTCCTCTGCGAACAGATGGGCCGGACCCCACCGTGGGCAGACGGCCTCAAGCTCCGTGCCGATGGCTATGAGACCATGTTTTATAAAAAAGACTGATTCTGATTCGTTCAAATACCACTAACCCCTCCAGTGGGTAGTGAGAACTTTAGATTGGAGGTGCCTATCATGGCCGAATACAAAAACGCAGAAGGTTATGCCGATCCCACAGCATTCGGAGCCTTCTGTGCCATTGAAAAAGAAGAAAAAGCTCTCCGGGCATTCAGGCCCATCGTGTATATCTGCAGTCCGTATGCCGGAGATGTCGAACGCAACACCGCTGCCGCCAGACGCTACAGCCGTTTTGCGGTAGAGGCCGGATACATTCCCATCGCACCGCACCTGCTGTTTCCGCAGTTCCTTGACGACAACAAGCCCAAGGAGCGTGAGCTGGGTCTGTTTTTTGGGAATGCCATCCTGAGTAAATGCGCCGAAATGTGGGTCTTCGGTGACCGGATCTCCGAGGGCATGGAGGCCGAGATCAAGAGAGCGACTTGGAAGGGACACCGAATCCGCTACTTCAGCGAGACCTGCGAGGAGGTAACAAGATGAGAGTCACTTTATACCGCTCCAACTGTCTGGAGGTGCCTGAAAACTGTACCTACCCTCATAAGGTCGAGGTCACCGGGAAGGACAGCCTCATCGAAGCTGTAAAGCACGATTATGTTTGTGCTGAGTATCAGGGCAACTACCGCAGCAACGACAATTTCATCGGCTCCGACTGCTTGCCGGTCGATTGTGATAACGACCACAGCGACGATCCGGACAAATGGGTCTATCCCTCAGACGTTGCTACTGCTTTTCCCAGTGTTGCCTTTGCGGTTCACTACAGCCGCAATCACATGAAAGCCAAAGGTGGCAAAGCTGCAAGGCCGAAGTTCCACGTCTTCTTCGCTATTGATCGAGTCATCAAACCCGGCCAGTACAGCGAGATGAAAAAGCTGGTCAACAGCATCTTCCCGTACTTCGACACCAAGGCACTCGATGCCGCTCGGTTCTTCTTCGGGACAAAGGAGCCGGAGGTCGAGATCTTCGACGGACCGATGACGCTTACTACCTTCCTTACTGACGACGATTTTGACGCCAACATGGACTCCGGCAGCTATGGCGACATCGTCATTCCCGAAGGCAGCCGCAACGCCACGCTGTCCCATTATGCTGGACGCCTCCTGAAACGCTTCGGCAATACCGATGAGGCACATAAGCATTTTGCGGAAGTGGCCGCTTGCTGTCAGCCGCCTTTGGAGCAGTCGGAGCTCGACAGCATCTGGCGCAGCTCACAGCGGTTCTATGGGAAGGTCGCTGCACAGGAAGGATACATTCCTCCGGAGCAATACAATCAGGACCTTCAGCTCAAGCCCTCCGACTATTCCGACGTCGGACAGGCCACGGTGCTGGCAAGAGAATATGAGGGAAAGCTCCGCTATTCACCCTCGACTGATTTTCTGGTCTACAACGGTCGGTTCTGGGAGGAATCCAAGCCCAAGGCTCAGGCCGTAGCGCAGGAACTCACCACTCGCCAGCTTGAGGAGGCCGAAACCGAGATCAAGAAGGCAACCGACGAAATGATGAAAAACGGCGCATGGGAGCTGCTGGCATCGATGGGTCCAAAGAAAGCGGCTATGGCTTTCAGCTCGGAACAGGCTCGTTCTTTCCAAAAGTACGAGAACGCCACGACCTACCGCAACTATGCCATCAAGCGCAGAGATTCCAAATACATCACCGCTGCCTTAAAGGAAGCACATCCGATGGTTGAGATTGACCAGCGGCAGCTTGACGCAGACGAATTTCTGCTCAACACCCCGTCAGCTACTTACGACCTTCGTATTGGCCTTCCTTCCGCTCATGAGCACACTCCTGCGGATTTCATTACCAAGCAGACCACGGTTGACCCGTCCGGTGGTGGTATGGATATCTGGCAGGACGCTTTGGAGACCTTCTTCTGCGGTGACAACGAGCTCATCGATTATGTTCAGGAGATCGCTGGCCTTTCCGCTATCGGGAAGGTCTGTGTCGAAGGCTTGATCATTGCCTACGGTGAAGGTCGTAACGGAAAATCCACCTTCTGGAATACGCTTTCCCGTGTGATGGGTACCTATAGTGGCAACATGTCCGCAGACACTCTGACTGTCGGATGCAAGCGGAATGTAAAGCCGGAGCTGGCTGAAGCCAAAGGTAAACGGATAATCATTGCCGCCGAACTGGAGGAAGGTATGCGCCTGAACACATCAAACGTCAAACAGCTCTGTTCAACGGACGAGATCTATGCGGAGAAAAAGTACAAGGACCCGTTCAGTTTCGTACCGAGCCACACCCTTGTGCTTTACACGAACCACCTGCCGAAGGTCGGTGCGATTGATGCCGGAACATGGCGTAGGCTGATTGTCATTCCGTTTAACGCCAAGATTGAAGGTTCCTCTGACATCAAAAACTATGCCGATTACCTTTTCAACAAAGCTGGCGGTGCAATCCTGAAATGGATCATGACCGGTGCCAAGCGTGTGATCGAAAAGGATTATCACATCGTAAAGCCAGCCGTGGTGGAAGCTGCGATCCAGAAGTACAAGGACAATAACGACTGGCTCTCGCAGTTCCTCGATGAATGCTGTGAGATTGACAGCTCCTATTCCGCTAAATCCGGAGATGTCTACAACGCATACCGCAGCTATTGCATGCAGGTGGGTGACTATATCCGCAGCACGACTGATTTCTACACTGCGCTGGAATGCGCCGGTTTTGAAAGGAAAAGAAGCAAATCTGCACGGCTGCTTTTTGGCCTGCAGCTTAAGTCGGACTTTCTTGATTGAACCAAGGGTGACGGTCGATGACGGGTAATTCCGTAACTTTTCTTAGGTCTTGTTTTTTAGTGTTCTAAGAATAGTTTCTGTAAAGACTGTCATCGACCGTCACCACCCACTCTAATTCCTGATGGAGGAACATTATGCGAGAGAAAATCATAGAACAACACTTAGTCAAAGCCGTGAAAAACAGCGGCGGCATTGCACCGAAACTGGTGAGTCCCGGATTTGATGGGATGCCGGATCGACTGGTGCTGCTGCCCGGAGGCAAGATCGGATTCGTGGAGGTCAAGGCACCGGGTAAGGAACCGAGACCTTTGCAGGTAGCCAGACACGGATTACTGCGGCGGCTGGGCTTCAAGGTATATGTCCTTGATGACCCTGAGCAGATTGGAGGGATACTTGATGAAATACGAACCGCATGAATACCAGAGATACGCAATCAACTATATCGAGGACCATCCCTTCGCTGCCGTGCTGCTGGACATGGGCCTTGGCAAAACGAGCATCACACTGACCGCTATTGCGGACCTGCTGTTCGACAGATTCGAGGTTCACAAGGTGCTGGTCATCGCTCCGCTTCGAGTAGCCCGTGAAACTTGGAGCGCAGAGCTTCAAAAGTGGGACCAGCTTCACCACCTGACCTATTCGGTGGCGGTCGGAAGCGAGGCTGATCGAAAAGCGGCCCTGACGAAGAAAGCCGATATCTACATCATCAACCGTGAGAACGTCCAGTGGCTCATCGAGAAAAGCAAGCTCCCGTTTGACTACGACATGATCGTAGTGGACGAGCTTTCTTCCTTCAAAAATCACCAGTCAAAACGCTTCAAAGCTCTGATGCGGGTACGGCCCAGAATTAAGCGTGTCGTTGGGCTCACCGGCACTCCGGCCAGCAACGGACTGATGGATCTGTGGGCAGAGTTCAAGGTCATCGACATGGGAAAACGCCTCGGTCGGTTCATTACCTATTATCGGCAGGAGTATTTCGTGCCCGACGCCATGAACGGCCAGATCATTTACAGCTACCGCCCGAAACCAGGTGCCGAGCAAACCATATACCGGAAAATCTCGGATATCACCATTTCGATGAAATCCACGGACCACCTGAAGATGCCGGAACTCATATCCAGCGAGTACAAGGCCTATCTCAGTCCCGATGAGCAGGACGCCTACGATGAGATGAAAAAGCAATTCATTCTGGACCTGCCTGACGGTGAAATATCCGCTGCCAATGCCGCAGCCCTCTCCGGCAAGCTCTCCCAGATGGCCAATGGTGCCATTTACGATGATGCTGGGAATACGGTCCCCATTCACGAGCAGAAGCTGGACGCTCTGGAGGACATTATCGAGTCGGCAAACGGTAAGCCTCTTCTGGTGGCCTATTGGTACCAGCATGATCTGGAGCGGATCATGAAACGGCTGCATGATCGGCATATCCCGTTTTCCAAGCTGGACAAAGCCGACAGTATCCGCAGATGGAACAACGGCGAAATCCCGGTAGCCCTGATTCACCCGGCTTCTGCCGGGCATGGCCTCAATCTTCAGACCGGCGGCAACACCATCGTCTGGTTCGGCCTCACATGGTCCTTGGAGCTCTATTCCCAGACCATAGCAAGGCTCTGGCGGCAAGGTCAAACCGAAGAAACCGTGGTCGTACAGCATATCGTGACGGACGGTACCATCGACGAGCAAATCCTCCGGGCTCTGAAGGCCAAAGACAAAACGCAGTCGGCTCTGATCGCTGCGGTCAAGGCAAATCTGAAAATCTAACGACAATATTCGACAATCTACGCCAATCCGAGTGATCACAAATTCGGAGGTGCGACTTTGAACCCATACGAGAATCTGGCAAACGCCATCATTCTGCAGGCGGCCAAGGATTACCGGCTGACCGACGATGAACAGCAGCTTCAGAAAATTGAGCGTTTCTTCCGTTCCGGTTGGTTCGGTGTCCTGTCAAAAGTCGATACGGAATTCCTCATTAAAGAGCTACGGAAGGAGAAGCGAAATGACCGCTAAAGAATACCTGTCACAGGCCCAGACGCTGGATATGCGAATTAAATCCAAGCTCCAGCAGATCGAGTCTTTAAATGAACTGGCCACATCCTGCACTATCGTTTATAGCGACATGCCCAGAAACCCGAATCGTGGCGGCTCCAAAATAGAACGAGCCGTTTTGAAGATTATCAAGGTTGAGGAAAGCTTGAAACACGACGTCGAGAATCTGGTGGAACTGAAGAAGGAAATCATGGCAACAATCCGGGCCGTTTCGGATGTTGAACTGCAAACCCTGCTGGAGAAGCGGTATCTGTGCTTCCTCTCGTGGGAGAAGATTGCGGTTGAGATGCATTACAGCATCCAGCACATATATCGGATGCACGATACGGCACTTGCCTGTGTGGCCGCCATCATGAGAGTAAATGAGAGAGATTGAGAGTCGCCTCTTATGATAGTATTATGATGGACAAAGTAGAACCTACGGAAGCCTTGTGGGAGCCCCTTTCCCGCAGGGCTTTTGTTATGCCCAGAAAGCGAGGTGATTATGTGCCAAGGAGCCCAAAGAAGCCCTGCGCTCACCCCTGCTGTCCAAGGCTTACTGATAGACGCTTCTGTCCGGAGCATGAGAAGCTGGACCGGGACCGTTACAACAAGTACGAGCGCAGCCCGGACGTCAACCGCAAATACGGTAGGGCTTGGAAGCGCATCCGTGACAGGTACGCAGCGGCGCACCCCCTGTGTGAGCAGTGCCTCAAGGAAGGCCGGTTGACACCGGTCGAGGAAGTTCATCATATTCTTCCTATTTCTCAAGGCGGCACACACGAGGCCAGCAACCTGATGAGCCTGTGCCAGTCGTGCCACATGAAGATCCATCACGAGCTCGGTGATCGGTGACCGTGGGGCGGGTCAAATCTATACGACCTTTCTACCCGGACAGCGGCGTGGGGTGTCACGCACAAAAACGGCAGTTCAAACGGGGTATTAAAAATTGTGAAAGAAGGTGATTTTATATGGCAAAGGACGGTACAAACAGAGGCGGCAGACGAGTTCGGGCTGGTGACAAGCCAATGTCCGTGGCAGAAAAATTGCAAAAAGGTCAGGCTGTTCGGCTAATGGAAAACGATATACCCGTGCTTACGAGTGCGGAACTTGAGGCCGTTGACCTACCTGAGGGTGCAGTTGTTGAAGGTGCGGATATGCCAAAACCGGCAGACTATCTTTCGGCAAAGCAGAAGAACGGAGTGCCTCTCGGAGCAGATGAGATATACAAGGAAACTTGGTTGTGGCTTAAAGAGCGTGGTTGCGAACGGCTTGTCAATCCGAGATTGATTGAAGCGTATGCTCAGGCATTTGCAAGATACATTCAGTGTGAGGAGGCAACGAGCACCTACGGCTTGCTTGGAAAGCACCCGACCACGGGCGGAGTAATCTCGTCGCCGTTCGTACAGATGAGTCAGCAGTATCAGAAAAGTGCAAACCTTATCTGGTATGAGATTTACGATATTGTAAAGCAAAACTGCACGGTTCCGTTTGAGGATAACCCGAACGATACTATGGAGCTTTTGCTCAGAAGGAAGATAAAATGATGAACGAACAGAACGAATTGACACAATTTTTAAAAACACTTAAAAGATATAAACACAGGCTGAAAAGGCAGGAGTTTTTAACCTTGAGAGGACAGGCACTTCACGGTGACATAGCAGGAGCAAAGAAAGGCTTTTGTGTTTTGATGGAGGAAAGGAAAATGCAATATGAATAGAGTATCGGAGATGAACCTTGTTGACATAGACAAGCTGATTCCGTATGTGAATAACGCAAGGACACATTCAAAGGAGCAAATCAACAAGCTGAGAGCATCAATCAGAGAATTTGGTTTTATCAACCCCGTAATAATTGACAGAGATTATAATGTCATTGCAGGACACGGCAGAATTATGGCTGCCAAGGCTGAGAATATTACTGAAGTACCATGTGTTTTTGTTGACTACTTAAATGATGCACAAAAGAAAGCCTACATACTTGCCGACAACAGAATGGCTCTTGATGCCGACTGGGACGAGGAACTTTTGAAGGTAGAAATTGAATCACTGCAAGGTGCTGATTTTGATTTGAACCTGACCGGATTTGACGAAGCTGAGCTAATGGATATATTCGGCGATGATAACCAAAGCCGTGCAAAAGATGATGACTTTGACCTAACCGCAGCACTTGAAAAGGCCTCATTTGTTGAGAAAGGTGATGTCTGGACTGTTGGCAGGCATAGACTAATGTGTGGTGATGCAACATCAAGTGAAGATGTATCAACTCTTATGGGCAATAAAAAGGCAAATCTTATACTGACTGATCCGCCGTATGGTGTATCTTTTAAGAGCTCATCAGGCCTGACAATTCAGAATGACAGTATGAAAAACGAGGAGTTCTACAATTTTCTGCTTGCGTCATTTAAGTGTATGGCTGAACATCTTGAGAATGGAGGTTCAGCATATGTGTTCCATGCTGATACAGAGGGACTTAATTTCAGAAAGGCGTTTATTGATGCAGGCTTTCATCTTGCCGGTTGTTGTATCTGGGTGAAGGATAGTCTTGTTCTTGGTCGCTCTGATTATCAGTGGCAGCACGAGCCTGTACTTTACGGCTTTATGCAGAATGGAAAGCATAAGTGGTATTCGGACAGAAAGCAAACTACAATCTGGAATTTTGACAAGCCAAAAAGAAATGCAAACCACCCGACATCAAAACCACTTGATTTACTCAGCTATCCTATTGGAAATTCAACTCAGGAAAACGGTGTTGTAATCGACACTTTTGGCGGTAGCGGTTCAACTATGATGGCGTGTGAACAGATGAACAGAATTTGTTATATGATGGAACTCGACGAAAAATACGCCTCAGTAATTTTAAGAAGATATGTTGAAAATACAAACAATGCAGAAGGTGTGTTTGTTGAAAGAAACGGTAGAAAAATCCCGTATACCGAGCTTGTGAAAAAGGTTGAAAGGGAATAGATATACACAATAATCTTGCAAAATGATTGTGCAGTAATCGTATTGATATATCCTTCAAAAAGAGCGAATATGTGTACAACAAAAGGAAATACACAATTATAAAACGGAGGACACTATGAATACAAAGACATTAAGACAAATCGAGGAAATGAAAAAGCAGACAATCGGCGTTGAGGTTGAGATGAACAACATCACAAGGAACAAAGCCGCAAAAATCGCAGCCGAGTTCTTCGGCACAGGCAGATTTGAAAACACAGCCGACAGAAACGGCTACTGCACTTGGTCAGCATATGACGAGCAAGGCAGAGAGTGGAAATTCCAAAAAGATGTCAGCATTGCAGGAATTGACAGTGAGAAATGCGAAATGGTCACACCGATTTTAAACTATTCAGACATTGAAACCTTGCAGGAGCTTGTAAGGATATTAAGAAAAGCGGGCGCAAAGAGCGACTCAACAAGAGGTTGCGGAGTACACATTCACATCGGTGCGAAAGGCCACACGGCAAAGACACTCAGAAACCTTGCAAACATTATGGCAAGCCACGAACAGCTTTTGATTGACGCCTTAAACCTTGACGAGGTGAGAATAAGAAGATACTGCAAAACGGTAGATCCACGCTTTTTGGAACAGGTCAACAGAACTAAGCCTGAAACGATGTCACAACTTGCCGATGTATGGTACAAGAGCCACGATGAAAACTACGGCAGAAGTCACCATTACAATGGAAGTAGATACCATATGCTCAACCTCCACGCAACCTTTACAAAGGGAACGGTTGAGTTCAGACTTTTCCAATTTGACAAGCCCGCAAACGGCAAGAAGAATGGACTTCACGCCGGACAGCTTAAAAGCTACATTCAGCTTTGCTTGGCACTCAGCCAAATGGCAAAGGAAGTTAAATCGGCAAGTGCAAAGCCTCAGCAGACAGAAAATCCAAAATACGCAATGAGGACTTGGCTTTTGCGACTCGGCTTTATCGGTGACGAGTTCAAGACAGCAAGAGATGTGTTCACAAGCAGACTTTCGGGAGACACGGCTTTTAGGAACGGCAGAGTTGCTTGAAGGAATTAGGTTAAATGCCCCACTGACCGCTTTGGCGGTCTTAAGGTGGTAGAAGAACATATCTTCGGAAAGGATTGATTTTATGAAAAGGTTATACATAGCCTACGGAAGTAACCTAAATGTAAGGCAGATGAAAACGAGATGTCCGAACGCAAAAATTCTCGGTACGGCAAAGCTGAAAGGCTGGGAGTTGCTTTTCAAAGGGAGCAAGTCTGGTTCGTACCTTACCATTGAGAAAAAAGAAAACGCCATTGTGCCTGTGGTAATTTGGGAGGTCGATAAGACCGATGAAAAAGCACTTGACCGCTATGAGGGATATCCGACCTTCTACTACAAGAAGGATATCAAGGTGCAATACAAGGGCATCAGAACAGGCAATCGCAGAACGGTTACCGCCTTCGCCTACATTATGCACGAGGAAAGGCAAATCGGTGTACCAAGCCTTTTCTACCTCAACACCTGCCTTGACGGTTACGATACCTTTTATTTTGACAAGCAGATACTTCTCAATGCCTATCACAAGTCAAAGGAGTTGTACGAAAATGACCGATAACCTTGTTCAGTTACGCACCTGTCCCCGTTGTGGCGGGGTTTATTCCGGACACGGTGCAGTTTCAAGGGCAGACAACCTAACCATCATCTGCCCCGACTGTGGCACACGAGAGGCCCTCGAAAGCATTGGTGTTGATGAAAAGGAGCAGGAGAAAATTCTTGATACTATTCATAATTCCGTAATGTAAATTATTAAAAATTTTTTTGCTATCAATTGATTTTTAACAATGAATTTGATAGGATAAGTTGTGTAAGGATAAAAGTCGAATTTCTTTTGATACAGGGTATGGAGTATGACAAGAAGAATTTTGATAATAAAATCTTTAGATTTATTTATACTGAAGCCATGAAAGGCACTGTTATTTCGTTATCCTATAAGGGTAAGAAAACGGACTTATGAAATCAGATTTACTGGATTTTTCATAAGGTGAAATTTAATCTCTAATTATAAAGTACTAAATAACTAGAAAGCAAATTATTCAAGCATAACGGGGTGATGATATGATTCGAGCTGACCGAAACGCGGAGATAAATGAGATACTACGAAATGAGTATTATAGTTTTACTGTTCCGTTTCTTACGGAATGGTCTGCTGCGTTTGATAAAGAAGTCCCTCCTTCCAGGATAAATGAGTTCGGTATAATCGACGAAAAACGCTACGATACTGACAAAGGAGTCCTCTTTGTTGGCAAAGAAACAAATAATTGGGATAATGAGGACTATGAAAAAGGGATACTTTTTCGTAGTTGGATGGAGGGCATTACTCAGCATGGGCTTGCCGGTGGAGATCATATCAGCCAGCATCCGAATATGTGGTACAACATAGGCAGATGGGCAACACTGATTTGTGGTCCATCCACTTCTATTGATGAGATAGCTGATATGAAGGCTTCTGCTATTTCTGCTATTGGTATGATAGCATTTACAAACATAAACAAAGTTCGTGGGAAAAAAAGCAGCAGAAACGAATACCATCAACTTGCAAAGTCCCGTATTGCAGGAGAACTGCTGCGACGAGAAGTTGAAATAATAAAGCCTCAACTGATTGTCTGCTGCGGTACATATAACACAGTTGTTAAGTCACTCCATGATTACGAGGGGCAGATCATTAAAATGCCCCATCCGGGAGCAAGAAAGAAAAAAACCAAGATGCTGTATGAATTGCTAAGGCAGATAACACCAAAAAAGGAGGACTACTGTAATGATTGAGAGTTTCCCTTACATATACAAAGGAAAGTCAAAAGATGCAATTAAACAATTTATAAAATCTGAAACTGGAATAGAAATATCAAATCTGCTAAATAAATATATTGCTAACCCCACTTTAGTTCATACAGCTAATAAGCAAACCTTATTGCTATTGGCAAAAGAATTCGAACCGATATATCAAAAATACATAGGAATATTAGATGGTCCTAATGAGATTGGAGAGATTAAAATATTTGGATTTTTTCTAAAATCTCGAATTGAAAGAATACCCGAACTACAACAATATCTTATGTAAGGATTATAAAGTACACTTTATTAGCTTGCCAATATAGGCAGGCTATTTTTATACCCATTTGGAGGTGAAATTTTGAGAAAACTTAAGAATTATAAGCCTACAAAATTCAAAGCGAAAGGTAGCTATTACGATAAAGAATACGCCGACTTCGCTGTTGCTTTTATTGAAAGTCTATGTCACACCAAAGGTACATGGGCCGGCAAGAAATTTGAGCTTATCGACTGGCAGGAGCAGATTATCCGTGACCTGTTCGGCACACTCAAGCCAAACGGCTATCGACAATTTAACACTGCCTACATTGAAATTCCTAAAAAGCAGGGCAAGTCGGAGCTTGCCGCCGCTGTTGCCCTTTTGTTGACCTGCGGTGACGGTGAACAGCGGGCCGAGGTTTACGGCTGTGCAGCCGATCGTCAACAGGCGAGTATCGTATTTGAGGTTGCCGCCGATATGGTGCGTATGTGTCCCGCACTAAGCAAGCGTGTAAAAATTCTTGCGTCGCAGAAGCGAATTATCTACATTCCTACAAATTCATTCTATCAGGTATTGTCAGCCGAGGCTTATTCAAAGCACGGCTTTAATATTCACGGTGTTGTGTTTGATGAGCTGCACACCCAGCCGAATCGAAAACTGTTTGATGTTATGACAAAAGGTTCTGGTGACGCACGAATGCAGCCGCTTTATTTTCTGATCACGACAGCCGGTACGGACACACATTCGATTTGTTATGAAACACATCAGAAGGCAAAGGATATTCTTGATGGCAGAAAGATTGACCCGACCTTTTATCCTGTGATTTACGGAGCTGATGAGAACGATGACTGGACAGACCCGAAGGTGTGGGAAAAAGCCAATCCCTCGCTCGGCATTACGGTTGGTATTGACAAGGTGCGGGCCGCCTGTGAATCGGCAAAGCAAAATCCGAGTGAAGAGAATTCATTTCGACAGCTACGCCTCAATCAATGGGTAAAGCAGGCAGTCCGTTGGATGCCGATGGATAAGTGGGATAAGTGTGCGTTTGCTGTAAACGAAGAACAGCTTGAAGGCAGAGTTTGCTATGGCGGACTTGACCTTTCAAGTACAACGGATATTACAGCATTTGTACTTGTGTTCCCACCGTGTGATGAAGAAGATAAGTACATCATTCTGCCATACTTCTGGATACCGGAGGACACACTTGACTTGCGAGTAAAGCGTGACCATGTACCCTACTATGTTTGGGAGCGACAGGGATATTTGCAGACCACAGAGGGTAATGTTATTCACTACGGCTACATAGAAAAATTCATTGAAAAGCTCGGTGAGAGATTTAACATTCGAGAGATTGCATTTGACCGTTGGGGTGCGGTTCAGATGGTACAGAACCTTGAGGGTATGGGATTTACCGTTGTTCCATTTGGGCAGGGATTCAAGGATATGTCACCGCCTACAAAGGAGCTTATGAAACTGACGCTTGAACAGCGAATCGCACACGGCGGTCACCCTGTACTTCGTTGGAATATGGATAACATATTTGTCAGAACTGACCCGGCCGGCAACATCAAAGCAGACAAAGAAAAATCCACAGAGAAAATTGACGGTGCAATTGCTACAATTATGGCACTTGACAGAGCAATTCGCTGTGGAAACAATAACTGTGCATCTGTTTATGATGACAGAGGATTGTTGTTTATATAAATTGAGTTGAATTATATATTTTGTTGTGTTATACTTTGGATAATATAAATGATTATGAGCAGATAGCTGTTTTCAAAAGAAGGAAGTGTTATTTTTGGACAATATTAATTTTGGACAGTTAATAGATAAAGCAAATAAACAATTTCATGATTGTAATGTTAGTCCACCAACTAACACAATAGCACATATTTTCAGAAAGGAAAGTCAAGAGAATTTTATCAGTGATTGGATAGCATATCTTATAGATCCAATTTCCTTTGGAAATGCAGAACCATTAAATGTACTTCTTGAAGTTGCTGGTTTTGATGACTGTATTGATAAAAATGGAATAATTGAAATATCCAGAGAAAAAACTTTTGATGATCAAAGAAGGATAGATTTCTATATTGAAACAGAAGAATTGATTATCGGCATTGAGAACAAGATATGGAGCGGTTTGGGTTATCACCAATTACAAGATTATTCAAAAAGTTTAGAAAAATTGTCTAAAGGAAAAGAAATAAGAAAGATTCTCTTGTTACCTCAAAATAATATGAGCATAAACTTAAATAAAAATAATTCTGATATAAGTGTATCGGAATTTGTTTCTGTAACATATGAAGATTTTACCAACGCACTAAAAAATTTGCAGATTAACTTTATTGAAAACTTGCGTTCTTCTTTTTTACTACAAGATTTTATTACATATGTGGAGGAATATTTTATGGACTCGAATGTTGATATGAAAAAGAATTTTGATATGGTATCCTTTTTATTTGAACACAAAAATCAGTTAAAAGAATTAGAAACCTGCAAAAATAATTTACAAACACAATTTGTAGAGAGTGTAGTGAAAAAATTAGCAGAAACTTTTGATGAAGAAATATGGAAAATCAAATTTCCAAAAACCGGTTCTTATTTTCAGTTATTTAAGGATCTACCTGGGTGGGGTGCTCCTGTTCATTTTGAGTTGTATCCTACAGATAGATTTCCTTGCGAATCTATTCAGGTAGTATTGCATACTAGAGAAGGCAAAAACGCCAGAAATAATAAAACTGAAAGATTGTACAATTTGCAAGTAGAAGTAGAGAATTATATTCAGAAAAAATATGGTCAAAAAGAGTTTGAAATAGATTATGAAAATGGATTGGAATTATATAACAAATCTCTTGATAAAGTTTTTTCAGTGTTGAAAGATGTAGTGGAAAAATTTACAAACATTGTTGATGATGAGATTTCTCTTTATGCGAGAGAAAATAGAAGTATACTATCTAACAAGTAGTTGTCACGTATTTACAGTTGAATTTATTATGACAATTAAATAACAGATTTAGGAAAGCATCTATCAAAAAAGGTAGGTGCTTTTCTTTTGCCCATTTTACGAAAGAGTGGTGGTTTTATGGGTATTTTAAGCGGTTTGTTTCGTTCACGAGATAAGCCGAAAAACAGCACATCTGGCAGCAGTTACCGATTTTTCTACGGTCAGAGCAGTGCCGGCAAATGTGTGACCGAGAGAAGTGCAATGCAAATGACGGCAGTATATGCCTGCGTCAGAATTTTATCCGAGGCGGTTGCAGGACTTCCGCTTCATCTTTACAAATACAACTCAAATGGCAGTAAGGAAAAGGCACTTGAACATCCGTTGTATTTTCTTTTGCACGATGAGCCTAATCCCGAAATGACTTCATTTGTTTTTAGGGAAACCTTGATGACTCATCTGCTTTTGTGGGGCAATGCCTATGCACAAATCATCAGAAACGGCAAGGGCGATGTTGTTGCCCTGTATCCTCTTATGCCGAACAGAATGACCGTTGACAGAGATAAAATCGGTAATCTTTACTATCAGTACAACACAAGCTCTGACGACGCAAGAACAATGAAAGGTGCAACGGTAAGGCTTTCACCGTATGAGGTTTTGCATATTGCCGGACTTGGATTTGACGGACTTGTCGGATACTCGCCTATTGCAATGGCAAAGAACGCAATCGGTCTTGCCATTGCCGCCGAGGAATACGGTAGTAAGTTCTATGCAAACGGTGCGTCACCCAGCGGTGTGCTTGAACATCCGGGTACACTGAAAGACCCATCCAAGGTTCGTGATTCGTGGAATGCCGCCTTTGCAGGAAGTGGCAACAGTCATAGAGTTGCCGTGCTTGAGGAGGGACTGAAGTACACACCGATTTCAATTTCGCCGAACGAGGCGCAGTTCCTCGAAACCAGAAAATTTCAGATAGATGAGATAGCTCGAATTTTCAGAGTGCCTCCGCATATGGTGGGTGACCTTGAAAAATCGAGCTTTTCTAATATTGAACAGCAGTCACTTGAATTTGTGAAGTACACACTTGAGCCGTGGATAGTGCGTTGGGAGCAGTCGATTTCCCGCTCCTTGCTTTCAAGAAACGAAAAAAGTTCGTACTTTGTGAAGTTTAATGTGGATGGACTTCTGCGTGGTGACTACGCAAGTAGAATGAGTGGCTATGCAACGGCAAGGCAAAACGGCTGGATGTCGGCAAACGATATACGAGAGCTTGAAAATCTCGACCGTATTTCTGACGAGGAGGGTGGAAATCTGTATCTCGTGAATGGCAGCATGACAAAGCTGAGCGATGCCGGGGCTTTTGCTGAAAAGAATAATGAAAAGGAGGAAAATACAAATGGCGAAAAGGTTCTGGAATTGGAAAAATCATACAGAAGAAAATGAAACTGTACAAAGAGTTCTTGAACTTAACGGAACTATTGCAGAAGAAAGTTGGTTTGACGATGATGTAACACCGCAGATGTTTAAAAATGAGCTTTTTACAGGAAGTGGTCCCGTTACAATTTGGCTTAATTCTCCGGGTGGAGATTGCGTTGCGGCAAGTCAGATTTATTCAATGCTTATGGATTATCCACATGATGTGACGGTTAAAATTGATGGTATTGCTGCAAGTGCGGCATCGGTTATTGCAATGGCTGGTACGAGGGTGTGTATGGCACCTACCGCCCTTATGATGATTCACAATCCGGCAACAACCGCCTTTGGTGACCATAGAGATATGTCAAAAGCTATTGAAATGCTTGATGAGGTCAAGGAGAGCATTATAAATGCTTATGAATTACGCACGGGGCTTTCACATACGCAGCTTTCGCATATGATGGATGAAACCACATGGATGAATGCAAAGAAGGCTGTTGAACTTGGTTTTGCCGACGACATTCTCAAAGACGATAAGAATACCGCTGAAACGGAAGGGTATTCTTTTTCCGAAGATGCGGTTGAGAGGGCACTCATTAACAAAATCAAGAATAAGCAGTCTATTGGCAAAACGGGACGAAAAGTTGATGAGTTAAAGATGCAACTTTACAAAAAGTTACTTTAATAAGGAGGATTTAACTATGACTATTGCAGAATTAAGAGAAAAAAGAGCAAGACTTTGGAACACGATGGAGGGCTTTCTTGATACACACAGAAATGATATGGGTGTATTGAAGGCGGAGGACGATGCGACGTACTCGAATATGGAGGATGAGCTTGATAGCCTTACAAATGAAATCCATAGAATGGAACGCAGAGAGGTGCATGAAAAGGAACTTAACAAAGCGGTAAATACGCCGATTGTCACCACAACGGTTGACAATAAGCCTGAAAGGACAGGCAGGGCAAGTGATGAATACAGAGAGGATTTTCAGAATCATCTTCGTGGCAGAGCACAGGTTCACAATGTACTCTCTGAGGGTACAGACGCTGACGGTGGTTTTCTTGTTCCCACGGAATTTGAAACAAGCATTGTTTCTGCACTTGAGGAGGAGAATATTATACGCTCTCTTGCGAAGGTAATCACAACCCAGCATGAACGCAAAATTCCGATTGCCACGGGTCATTCTGTTGCTCAGTGGACGGCCGAGAATGCGGCGTACACGGAAAGTAATCCAACCTTTGGACAGAAGCAGCTTGACGCATTTAAACTTACAGACCTTTGTAGGGTAAGTACAGAGCTTTTACAGGATTCAGCCTTTGATATTGAGGATTACCTTATGAAAGAATTTGCAAGAGCCTTCGGTATTGCTGAAGAGGAGGCATTCTGCGTTGGCACAGGTACAAATCAGCCAACAGGTATTTTTACGGCCAAAGGTGGTGAAGTTGGTGTTACGGCTGCTGGTGCAACTGCAATTACTGCTGATGAAGTTATCAGCCTTGTGTATTCACTCAAATCACCGTACAGAAGAAATGCAAAGTTTCTTATGAATGACTCTACCGTTGCAATTCTCAGAAAACTCAAGGATAACAACGGTGCGTATCTCTGGCAACCGTCAGTACAGGCTGGTCAGCCGGATAAGCTTCTTGGCTATGACCTTTACACAACACCGTATGCACCTGTTGCAACAACAAATTCACTCCCTATTGCCTTTGGCGATTTTTCAAATTACTGGATTGGCGACAGAGGTTCAAGAACGGTACAGCGACTTAATGAATTGTATGCTACTAATGGCCAGATTGGTTATGTATCTACTGAGAGAGTTGACGGTAAGGTAATTCTTACAGAGGGTATCAAACTCTTACAGATGAAAAAATCCTGAGGTGATGAAATTAGTGAATGAACTGCTTGAAAAAGTAAAGCAAAATCTCATACTTGAACATTCTGAGGACGATGCACTTCTTGAGCAGTACATCACTGCGTCGGTTTCCTATGCCGAAAGCTATCAACACATTGATGAGGGTTACTACTCCACACACGCAATGCCTGCAACTACCGAGCAGGCAGTTATTATGCTTGCGAGCTATTTCTACGAAAGCAGAGATGGCTCAACGGGCGGATTCTTTGCTGACAGCACAAATGCATCGGCGCAGGTGTGGAACACGGTCAATCTGCTTTTAAGGCTTGACAGGAACTGGAAGGTGTAGCTATGAGTTTTGGAAAGATGAACACACCTGTTGAAATTATGAAAAAGGTGATTGAAACCGATGATGATGGATTTAAGAAGGAAAGACTGAAAACGGTTGCAAGAGTGAGAACATATCGTGAGGGCAGACATGCCAGTGAACGGTGGGCAAATATGGCGACATTTTCCGTTGCAACTGACTTGTTCCGCCTAAGGTGTATTCCGCACATTGAGGTTACAACCGATATGCTCATTCTTTGTGACGGAAAGCGGTTTGAAATCACATCCGTTGAGAATGTAAAAGGCAGAGGAATGTATCTTGAAATTCTCGCAAAGGAGGTTGAAGCAAGTGGCTAGATGCACAATGAAAATGCCGGAGGAGTTTTTACTCAAAATTTCAAGACTTGGGGACAAAACCGATGATGTGTGCGGAAGGGTACTCAATGCCGGTGCTGAGGTTGTTCTGAAAAAGGTGAGGACAAATCTCAGAAATGTCATCAGCAAGGACACAAAAACGCAGTCACGCTCAACGGGTGAGCTTGAACGCTCGCTCGGTGTGTCCCCTGTTTTGTCGGACAAGAACGGCAATTTGAATATCAAAATAGGCTTTTCAGAGCCGAGAACAAATGGCGAGAGTAATGCAAAAATTGCGAGCATAATTGAATACGGCAAAAGCGGTCAGCCACCAAAGCCGTTTATGAAACCCGCAAAATCAGCGTCACGCAAGGAGTGTATGACGGTTATGATTAACACGCTTGATGAGGAGGTAAAGAGCATATGAGTTTGCTTGCTGAAATCAAGAGTATTGCAGAGGGATTGAACATCAAGGTTGAAACAGGTGCTTTTTTAGACAAAGTACCTGACGAATACATTGTTCTCACTCCGCTTTCAGATGGTTTTGATATGCACTGCGACAATATGCCGACCTTTGACAGACAGGAAGTGAGAATTTCTATATTTTCAAAGGGTAATTACTCTGCACTTAAATACAAGCTTGTGACCGCTCTTTTTCAGAGTGATATTTCAATTACCGACAGACTGTATATCGGTTATGAGAGCGACACGGGCTATCATCACTATGCTATTGACGCATTAAAAACTTATGAACTGGAGGAGATAGATTATGGCAACAATCGGACTTGATAAGCTGTATTACGCAAAAATCACAGAGGACTCTGACGGAAACGAAACCTATGACACACCTATTCCGCTTGCAAAGGCGATGAGTGCGGAACTTTCGGTAGAGCTTGCCGAGGCAACACTTTATGCCGATGACGGTGCATCTGAGGTTGTAAAGGAATTTCAGAGCGGTACGCTCACACTCGGTATCGACAACATCGGAACAGCCGTTGCAGAGGATTTGACCGGTGCGACAATCGACAAAAACAAGGTGTTGGTTTCCGCATCTGAGGACGGAGCACCGCCCGTTGCAATCGGTTTTCGTGCAAAGAAAGCGAACGGCAAGTATCGTTACTTCTGGCTTTACAGAGTGAAGTTCGGCATTCCCGCAACCAACCTTACCACAAAGGGAGAAAGCATCGAGTTTTCCACTCCGTCAATCGAGGGTACGGTTATCCGCAGAAACAAGGCTGACAAGCTCGGCAAGCACCCGTGGAAAGCTGAAATTTCAGAGGACGATACAGGTGTTGCAAGTGACACAATCAGCGGTTGGTACACTCAGGTGTACGAGCCGACCTATGCTGAATAAATACGGAGGTGCGTTATGACTGACAGAGGAAGTATTATTAAAATTGGTGAAAACGATTATGAGCTTATTCTCACAACAAGGGCAACAAAGGAAATTGCCAAAAGGTACGGCGGACTTGAAAACCTCGGTGACAGGCTTATGAAAAGTGAAAATTTTGAAATGGCACTTGATGAAATCATCTGGCTTATCACCTTGCTTGCAAACCAGAGTGTTATGATTTACAATCTGAAAAATCCGAACAGCAAAAAGCCTTTGCTTTGTGAGGACGAGGTTGAGCTTTTAACCTCACCGTTTGACCTTGCTGAATACAAGAATGCAATTATGGACTCAATGCAGAAAGGCACAAAGCGAAACATTGAAAGTGAGCAAACCTCAAAAAACACGAAAGTCGGGTAACAGACGATGAACTGTTTACCCGACTTCTTTATTACGGACTTGCACATTTGAACCTTTCGCAAGATGAGGTGTGGCTGATGCCCTTTGGGCTCTTGCTTGACTTGTGGGAATGTCATCGACAATACAACGGCATTGCAAAGCCAAAACGAGTTGCCTGTATTGATGATGTTATTCCGTATAACATCTAAATTTCAATGGACTTTATTATATATTTTTGATATAATAAAACTAAAATTGCAATAAGGAATGTTATGTAAAATAATGGAAATTAATAATTTTAATAAAATCAGAAATGCCTACATAAAAGCACGGGCGACAGAAAGAACTAAGTTGGTTGAACTTTTAAGGGAAAACCAATACACTGTAATAACGCACGGTAGAGCTGGACAAGGAAACAAAAACTATAGTGGAAGTGGAAAACTAAATCCTCCACATGACCTAAGTCACCACAAATGGATTGATGCTCAAAAGGCTGGAGTAAACTTCCTAATCAGTTTTAACCCTCTTGAAGTAGATGGAAACACCGCAAACCCGCATCACCTCTACGATAGGATTGGAGTTCAAGCATATATTGGTAATAATACCGAAACTGATATTCGCACAGCTATGATAATTACGAAGTGGACACTACCAATAACAAAAAGTGACGGAGAAGAATTGATTGCTTTTCTAAATACACTGATTGAAATGTTTAAAGTTTGGCAAAAATTGCACAAATAATAATTTTTAGACATCGCAGAAATGTGGTGTCTTTTTTTATGCCATGAGGAGGTGACAGAATGGCAGATAATTTCGGACTGAAAATCGGTGTTGAAGGTGAAAAGGAATTTAAAAAGTCGCTTGCTGAAATCAATCAGAGCTTTAAGGTGCTTGGCTCTGAGATGAAACTTGTGTCCTCGCAGTTTGATAAGAATGACAATTCCGTTCAGGCTTTGTCTGCAAGAAATACGGTTCTTAATAAGGAGATTGACGCACAAAAACAGAAGATTGAAACTCTCAGGCAGGCACTTGCAAATGCATCAGAGTCATTTGGTGAAACCGACAGAAGAACACAAAGCTGGCAAATTCAGCTTAACAATGCCGAGGCATCACTCAACAGTATGGAGCGTGAACTGAACAGTAATAATTCTGCACTTGAACAGGCAAAGACGGATATTGAGGGTACAGAAAAATCTCTTGAAAAGGTTGACGGTCGGCTTGATGATACTGCCGAAAGTGCCGATGATATGGGCGATGAAATCAAGGATGCAGGTGACAAGGCGGATAAGTCAAAGGAGAGATTTTCAAAGCTTGGTTCGGTACTCAAGGGTGTGGGCGTTGCGATGGGTGCGGTTGTTACTGCGGCTGCCGCAACTGCCGTTAAGCTCGGCAAGGAGGTAGTTAATGCCCATGCCGACTATGAACAGCTTGTCGGCGGTGTTGATACGCTTTTCAAGGGCTCATCGCAGAAACTGCAAAGCTACGCATCTAATGCCTACAAAACGGCAGGCCTTTCTGCAAATGACTATATGGAAACCGTTACAGGCTTTTCCGCAAGCCTCATTCAGTCGCTTGGCGGTGATACGGACAAGTCGGTAAAGTATGCCGATATGGCAATCACGGATATGGCGGATAATGCAAACAAAATGGGTACGGATATGTCGCTCATTCAGAATGCATATCAGGGATTTGCCAAGCAAAACTACACCATGCTCGATAACCTTAAACTCGGCTACGGCGGTACTAAAGAGGAAATGCAAAGACTTCTCTCTGACGCAGAAAAAATATCGGGCGTTAAGTATGACATTTCGTCATATGCCGATGTGGTCGATGCAATCCATGTTATGCAGGAGAGTATGGATATTGCCGGTACTACTGCAAAAGAGGCGGAGGGTACAATTTCGGGTTCGGTTAATGCGTTGAAATCCTCGGTCACAAACCTTGTGGTAGGATTTGGTGACGCAAATGCTGACCTCGGTGAGTTGTGTGAAAATGTTGTAACGGCATTTCAGACCGTGCTTGAAAATATTTCGCCTATTGTGGAAAATCTCATCTCCGCCTTGCCGACAGTTATTACCACACTGCTTGAATCGGCAGGTGAAATGCTCCCCACGGTTCTGGAAACTCTTGCAGAATTGTTTGCACAGGTGCTTGAGGGATTGCTTCAGCTTTTGCCACAGCTGATTCCCGTTGCGGTGTCAGCCTTATTAACAATTACAAATGCAATTGTTGAAAATCTGCCCTTGCTGATTGAGTCGGCAACCTTGCTCGTAGCAACTCTCGTACAGGGCCTTGCAGATGCACTGCCTACACTAATTCCTACTACGGTCAATGCGGTTATGACGATTGTACAGGGACTTCTGGACAGCTTGCCGTCAATTCTTGACGCAGGACTTAAGCTTGTATCTGCTCTTGCACAGGGTATTCTTGATGCACTTCCCGACCTCATATCTAAACTGCCTCAGATTATTATGGGCATAGTTACATTTCTTTTAAATTCAATACCGCAAATCATACAGACGGGCATTAAGCTGCTGACCTCTCTTGTTAGTGCCTTACCCGACATTATCACAGCAATAGTTAAGGCTATTCCGCAGATTATCAACGGAATTATAAATGCGGTAATAAATTCAATTCCGCAGATTATTCAGGCAGGCATTGACTTGCTCATTTCACTTGTCAAGGCTCTGCCCACCATCATAGTCACAATCGTGAATGCAATTCCCGACATCATTTCGGGCATTGTTAATGCTCTTATTGACAATATTCCGGCAATCATTCAGGCGGGTATTGATTTGTTGATTTCGCTTGTTAAGAATCTGCCGACTATCATTAAGGGAATTGTAAAGGCAGTACCTAAGATTATTGAAGGCATTGTAAAGGCCTTTGGTTCGCTTATGTACAAGATTGTTGAAATTGGCGGTAACATTGTAAAAGGCTTGTGGGACGGTATCTGCGGTCTTGCATCGTGGCTCTGGGATTCAGTCAGCGGTTGGATTTCGGGTATCTGGGACGGCATCTGCGACTTTTTTGGCATTCACTCACCGTCAAAGGAAATGGCATGGGTTGGTGAAATGCTCGTCAAGGGCCTTGCCGGCTCTATTGACAAGAACGGTGATATGGCTGTTCGTGCCGCCGAGGGTATGAGCAGTGATGTTTCAAGTGTTATGAACTCACTTGCTGACGATATGAAAACTGCTTTGCCGACTGATTTCAGCATTGACGGAAATGTAAAAAACTCCGTCAACACACAAGGCTTAAACAGCGGTGTCGGCGGACTTTCGCTTGTTCTTAATATTGCAAATTTCAACAACTACTCAAATGACGATATTTCTCAGCTTACAAATGAAATTATGGAAACTGCAGGTCAGTTTGCCAAAAGGAAAGGACTGGTGTTTGCTTGAACTATTTTGAATACAACGGCATCAGGTCATCTGATATGGGGCTTCATATACAGAGAAAGAATGTGTACTCCTCGCCAAAGTATGACTCTTCCTTTGTATCAATCCCCGGTCGCAATGGTGATTTGATTGTACCGAATCGCAGGTACGAAAACACACAGGTGAGTTATTCTGTATATCTGTCTGCAAAGAACAGTCAACAGCTTGCAGACAGCATTACAAAAATCAAGGCTTGGCTGTACATACAGCCCGACAGGTATCACATACTAAAGGACAGCTACGACAAAAGATTTTTCAGATACGCTCTCTTTAACTCCTCGCTTGACATTGAAGATGAGCTTAACAAAATCGGTGTGTTTACCGTAAGCTTTAACTGCAAGCCGTTTAGATATGACATTGACGGTGAGCTACCGCACAGCATTGATGTGGTGCTGAATTTTCCGTATATGATTTTTTGCAGAATGGACGGTTCAAAGCCGGAAAACGACTGGAGCAACCGTTGGAATCAGACGGCAGACCTTGTTGTGCCGAGTGGTAAAAATATGTTTGTGCTGAATACAAATTCGTGGACAGACGGCTACTGGGACTACTATTCAGATGCTGACAAGAGCAGAATATATCTTAAGGTGAACGAAAACTGGAAGAAGGAGAATGCAAGGTTTGCCCTCTACACATTTCTCGGTGACGAAACCGCATGGTATTCTCTCGAGAAGGTCAGCGAGGATATTTACAGAGTGACATTGCCGTCAAAGGGTGAAACTATACTTGTGAATCCGTACAGCTTTGAGAGCAGACCGCTTATTCATCTTAACGGCAACGGTACGGGTACGCTTACCATTGATAACGAAAACGGCAGACACGAATGGACATTCAACGATATTGACGAGTTCATTGAGATTGACAGCGAAAAGATGTGCTTTTACAAGGACAACACGCTGAAAAATGATACGGTTACAGGCACGGGTTTTCCTTTGCTTGTAAGGGGTGAAAACAGGTTTATTCTCGGCGGTGGCATAACAGACGGTTCAGTATTTCCAAGGTGGTGTTCGTTATGATGCCGATTTTATACAGAGCAGATGAAACCGAGTTTGACACCTACGGAATCGGTGTGCTGTCGGACTGCACCTTTTGCGAAGTTACAGAGGAGAGAAACGGTGTGTTTGAATGTGTGATGAAATATCCTCTGCACGGTGCATTGTTTGATGAGATTAAAAACGACAGGGTTATACTCGTTAAGCCGAATGACACATCAAGGTCACAGCCGTTTCGTATATACAGAATTACAACACCGATGAACGGCATCATCACAGTGTATGCACAGCATATGTCATATGATTTGTCGGGCATTGGTGTGCTATGCTTTGAGAGCAAATCGGTTTCGCCACAGCTTGCACTTGAAAGAATTTTTGCGAATACTTCATCAAAGCACGGCTTTAAATGCAGGACAGACCTTTCAGCACCGAGGGCATTTTCAGTCAGTAAACCTATGAGTATCAGAGCCTGTCTTGGCGGTACGGAGGGTTCTGTACTTGATGTATGGGGCGGTGAGTATGAATGGGATATGTTCGATGTCATTCTTCACTCAAAGCGTGGTAAAGACAACGGTGTTGTGATTGAATACGGCAAGAACCTGACTGATGTGGAGCAGGACAATGACTTCTCATCTGTATATTCTCACCTTTTTCCCTATGCCGTAATTAAAAACGGAGATACCGAAAATGTGGTTACTCTGTCGGAAATCACAATTCCTATTGTGGAAACATATGCAAGGGAGAAAACACTCATCAAGGATTTTTCGTCCTTCTTTAAGGACGGAGAAACTGTTACCGAGGACACACTTCGAGTAAAGGCGAAGTCATACATCAAACAGAATCCGTTCGGTGACGAAACTCCCACGGTGAAGGTGTCATTTGAACCGCTATGGCAACAGCCCGAATATTCGCAGTTCCTCGAAAAGGTGAACCTCTGCGACACAGTGACCGTCAGACACGCAGATATGAATATTGAGGTAAAGACGAAGGTTATTGAAACCGTATATGACGCACTGGCCGAGAAATATTCATCAATCACACTCGGGACGGCAAAATCAAACTTTGTGAATACGGTTGCAGAAATCAAAAGTACAACCGATGAAATCAAAAAGGAAACCGACAGCTTTCCGTTACTTATGAATACTGCTATTAAAAATGCCACTTCGCTGATTTCAGGTCAGCAAGGTGGCTTTGTTGTTATGCACACGGATTCTGTTACAGGCAAGCCGTATGAACTTTTGATTCTTGACAACGAAAATCTGTACGATGCAAGGAATGTGTGGCGGTGGAATGTCGGTGGCTTAGGTTTTTCAAAGAGTGGATACAACGGCCCGTATGAAACTGCGATTACGGCTGACGGAAAAATCGTGGCTGACTTTATTACAAGCGGAACGCTTATGGCAAATATCATCAAGGCGGGAGTAATCAGTTCGGCTGATAATTCTTCATGGTGGGATTTGGAAAGCGGTGAGGTTCACCTCAGTGCCTACACAAAAACGGAGGATACTGAAAAGCTAAGTGAGAATATTTCCGCAATTACCGAAAGAACATCAACACTTGAGCAGACCGCAGAGAACATTTCCTTTAAAATCAACGAGCAGTCCACTGGCGGAAAGAACTATCTTCTTAATTCATCGGCTCTCAACGGACTTTCGGATGATTGGGAGTATTCGGGATTGGTCACTGTACTTTCCGATACAGATGTAATCCGTCATACCTCTTCGGGTTCTGCTTTTGTACTCGGTGCTGAAAGCACCTTGTCGCAAAGTGTGTATAACTCGGTTGCCGACAGATCCTTTGTGCTGTCACTCAGAGCAAAGAAAAGCTATTCACAGCTTAGTGCATATATGTATGTGCAGTACAACGGAGTTAAAAGAGAATATCTTTTTGACACAAAGGACAGCTTTGACTGGACGGATTTTTCCGTTATACTCCCCGATGTTTCGGACGGTGAAATCACGGTATTCATTTACAGCCGTGACACCTCTCTTACGGTAAGTGACCTTATGCTTACTGACGGAAGTATTATCCAACACTGGTCGCCTGCACCGAACGAGATATACACAAACGAGGTAAAGATTGACCGCAAAGGCATTGAGGTATCGAACAGTAAGTCATCGCAGAAAACTGTAATTACAAACACAGAATTTTCCGGCTACTACAACGGTGAAAAGATATTCACCCTAAACAAGGACGAAACTCAGACGAAGAAAACCACAGTTGACGGTGAGCTTACAATCGGCAGAACAAAGCTGATTCCGATGTCAAACAGTTCACAGGGACTCAACATTGTAATTCTTGATTAGGAGGCAATATGGCAAAGACAACGGTTGTCAATAGAATTGACACGATTTACATAGATACGGAAAATCCGACCGTATCGGTAAACACAACGGTAAATGACGCAGGTCTTAAACACAGCATTACGATTACCATACGAGGTATTCCGATAACTGGCATATCGGGACTTGCGTGGAACAAGGGGACAGCAAACAGGATTATTACCATTCCTACGGACAGCAGAACGGGCATTTTAAAGGCTATGTATGAAGACAAGAGCGTTACGGCAAAGCTAACGGTCACCACATACAAGGGTTCAACTTATGTAGGTATTTCTGAAAGGGATTGTCATATTACCACCACCTCGCACAGCTCAAGGCCTGTAATTAACGGGTTTATCTATCTTGACACCAATTTAAAGACCACTGCCGTTACGGGCAATTCAAAGCTGTTTATTCAGAACTATTCAAATCTCAAGGTTACTCCGCTTACGGCAAAACCGAGAAATGAATCGAAGATTACAGGCTACACGGTAAGCTGTAACGGTGTGAGCAAATCAAGTACAACTGCAAAGGAATTGAATCTTGGTACAATCACCAAAAGCGGTGATGTGGTGGTTATGGTCACGGTTACAGATTCACGAGGTTACACAACGAGTATTAAAAAGACGATTACCGTTATTCCGTACAGCAGTCCGAATCTCAGTACGATTACACTAAGACGAACAAATGAGATTGAGTCGGAAATTCAGCTTGTCTTCAACGGCTCATATTCCCCGCTTACGATTGACGGAGAAAACCGCAACCGTCTTTTATCCTTTCGCTACCAATACAAGAGGACAAGTGATGCAAACTACGGCAATTTTGTTGACATTTTAAGCAACCTTAAAATGAACGGCACAAGCTATTCGTACTCAAATCTTCAGCTTATGAATCTTGATGTGAATATGTCATACAGCTTTCATATTGAAATCCGTGATGCTATGGAAAAGTCGGTTATTACAGACCTGTACTATTTAATTCCGCAGGGCACACCGCTTGTTTCTTTACGCAAACAAAAGGTAGGCATTAACAATCCAAACCCACAATCCGCACTTGATGTGACGGGTGAAATACATATGAACGGCTTTCCTGTTATGGGCATTATACAGACCTCTGTTGAGGACGATGTCAGCCTTAACAGTCTTACAACGCAGGGTATTTATTTCAGACGAAGAGTACCGCAGGAGAATATGAACTATCCGGCACTTGTATTCGGTATGCTTGAAGTATTTTCTTGCAGTACAAATCTTGTGACACAGAGATATACGGCAAGGGACAGTCCGTTTGATGTGTATATCCGTTCAAAGGTGAATTCAAGCTGGAGCAAGTGGGTTAAAAAATAGACACAGGAGGTATTTATGAAACAGATTTGGAACAGCATTCAGACTGCATTCATCGCACTTGGAGGAACACTCGGGTGGTTTCTCGGAGGTGCAGACGGCTTTCTGTATGCACTCATTGCATTTGTAGTTATCGACTACATTACAGGAATGATGTGTGCCTTTGCCGACAGAGAGCTTTCGAGCAAGATTGGTTTTAAAGGCATTTGCAGGAAGGTGATTATCTTTCTGCTTGTGGGAGTGGCGAATCTCCTTGATGTGTACATTATCGGCACGGGCAGTGTGCTGAGAACGGCAGTGATTTTCTTCTATCTCTCAAATGAGGGCTTGTCACTGCTTGAAAACGGAGCACATCTGGGACTTCCCATTCCTGAAAAGATTAAAAATGTGCTTGCACAATTACACCACAGAAGTGAAAAGGAGGACGACTGAATGTCATACACAAACAGCAAATTAGTTAGCTACACAAAAATTTCACCAAACAGAAACATCAATCGCAATCACAAGATTGATACAGTTTCAATTCACTGCGTTGTCGGACAGTGTTCTGTTGAAACTCTCGGTTCAATCTTTGCGTCAAGGGGCAAGGAGGCAAGCTCAAACTATGGTATCGGATATGACGGCAGAATCGGAATGTATGTTGAGGAAAAGGATCGCAGTTGGTGTACTTCCTCTGCGTCAAATGACAACAGAGCAATTACTATCGAAGTTGCATCCGATACATACCACCCGTATAAGGTAAATGACAAGGCATACAAATCCTTGATTAAGCTGCTTGTTGATATCTGCAAAAGAAACGGCATCAAAAGGCTTGTGTGGTCAACAAATAAGTCAGCGAGAATGAATCATCTTAACGGTTGCAATATGACGGTTCATAGGGATTATGCAAACAAGTCCTGTCCGGGCGATTATCTCTACAATCTTCACGGACAGATTGCAAAGGAGGTGAACGCTCAGCTTGGCTTAGGCAGTTCAAAACCTGTGACATCAAAGAAAACTCTCTATCGTGTACGCAAAAGTTGGAAGGACGCAAAGTCGCAGAAGGGTGCTTTCTATGACCTTTCAAATGCCAAGAAATGTGCCAACAAAAACAGCGGTTACTCTGTTTTTGATGAAAGCGGAAAGAGTGTGTACACGCCAAAGTCATCGGGCAAAAAGTCAGTTGATACCATTGCAAGAGAAGTAATTCAGGGTAAATGGGGCAACGGCGCCGACCGCAAAAACCGCCTCACCAAAGCCGGCTATAACTACAACACCGTTCAGAAAAGAGTAAACGAGATTTTATCTTAACAGACAATAGAACATTATTTTAACAAAGCCAAATCCCCATCGAGGTGTTTTTTCTCCTTGATGGGGATTTTTTTCGTTCAAAACCTTTGTTTATCTCCAGTGGAAAGTGAATAACAAAAAACCGGAGGTAATATTATGCAAAATGAAATGAGAACAGTATTACAGACAACAGATGTTGAGTCACATTTAAAAATGTCTGCAAAGTCGTTGACAGAGGTGGAGCTTTTACAGGACTATAACTATTTTATGGCGCAGAGGGTAGCTGAGGATATGCTTGAAAAAGGACTTATCTCGTTGGAAGAATTCAACAAATTAACAAAGAAAAATCGTGACACATTCTCTCCGTTTTTAGCCGAGATTATGCCAAAAACAACTTGACAATTGTGACATTTAGAGTGATGTATATACAAGTGAAATGGGAGGTGAGTTATCATGAAAAAGGTTACGAAAATTGACAAAATTCAACCTGCAAAAAATGCCGAGGATAAACTGCGTGTTGCAGCCTACTGCCGAGTTTCAACGGCGACTGATGCACAGCTTGAAAGCTTGGAAGCACAAAAGAGCCATTATGAAAACTACATCAATTCACGAGATGACTGGTGCTTTGCGGGTGTGTACTATGATGAGGGCATAACAGGCACAAAGGCAAGTAAAAGGCCGGAACTTATGCGCCTTTTAGCTGATTGCAAGGCAAAGAAAATTGATTTTGTAATTACAAAGTCAATCAGCCGCTTTTCAAGAAACACTATGGATTGCCTGGAAATTGTGAGAACACTTCTCAACCTGAATATTCCGGTATATTTTGAAAAGGAAAATATAAATACCAGCTCTATGGAAAGCGAGCTCTTTCTGTCAGTTCTCAGCACAATGGCTGAGGGTGAATCCGCTTCTATTTCATCAAACAACAGATGGTCAATTAAAAAGCGTTTTGAAAACGGAACTTACAGATTAAGTAGTGCACCTTATGGTTATAAGCTTGAATCAGGTGGACTGCAAGTTGTTTCTGAACAGGCAGATATTGTAAAGCGAATATTCAGAGAACTGCTTTCAGGTAAAGGAATGTACTCAATTGCTAAGGAATTGAACGCTGAACAGGTGCCAACGCAAAAGGGTGGAAGGTGGACATCGACAAGTGTGCACAATATTCTTACGAATGAAAAATATACAGGTGATTGCATTTTTCAGAAGACCTATGCCGACAGTAATTTTAATCGTCATATAAATAACGGAGAGCTTAACAGGTACTTAATACAGAATCATCATGAGGCAATTATCAGTCACGAGGATTTTAAGGCTGCCGTTGCACTTATTGAACAAAGAGCTGCCGAAAAGGGAATAGAAAGCGGTAGTTATAAATATCAGCAGAGATATGCTTTTTCCGAAAAGATTATTTGTGGTGAGTGCGGAAACACCTTTCGCAGAAGGATTCATAAGGGCAAGTATAACAGCTATGTTGCGTGGGTGTGCAATACTCACCTGTCTGATACTAACAGGTGCTCAATGCTGTTTGTAAGAGATGATGCGTTAAAGCTTGCGTTTGTAACTATGCTTAATAAGCTGATTTTCAGTTACAGACTGCTTCTCAAGCCATATCTTGCAGTAATGCAAAGCAATACGGCTGATGAAGCTTTGCTCCGTATTCAATATCTTGAAAACCAGCTTGACCAGAATGCCGAGCAGCGCAGTACATTGCATAAACTGATGGCGCAAGGCTATATTGACCAAATACTTTACACGCAGGAAAGCAACGAATTACTTTTACAGGCTCGTGATTTTAGAAGTGAAATCGAGGTGCTGAATAATACGGTGGCGGGTGATACTACAAAGGTTTATGAAACCGAGCGCCTGATAAATTACTGCAAACGCGGTGAAATGCTGACGGATTTTAATGAGAGTTTATTTGAGTTATTTGTTGACCATATTTTGATTTATTCACGACAAAAAATAGGATTTGTTCTGAGATGTGGCCTTACATTTGAGGAGATGATTTAATGGGACACACGCCATTTGGATATATAATCGTTGACGGAAAGGCTGTTGTTGACGAAGGCACTGCCGAACAGGTTCGCAATGTCTATTTGAATTACCTTAGCGGACTTTCTCTTGTCAATGCGGCAAAGAGGGCAGGACTTAATATGCGACATTGCGGAGTGAAGAATATGCTGCAAAACAAGCACTATCTTGGCGATGACTTCTACCCGCAAATAATAGACAATGAAATTTTTAATGCTGCCAAAATGGAATTGAGTGAACGCTCCTCAAGGTTAGGTAGAAACAATCGATACAAGCCTGAAAAAATAAAAAAGCCACCAATAGCATTTAGGCTTGGCAGCATAACTGAAAATTTTGATAATCCAATCAGACAGGCAGAGTACATATATAGTCTGATAGAAAGTGGGGACATTTGATGGGAAATGTTATGATTATTCCTGCAAAACGACAGGTTGGAAATACCTCACGACGGCAGGAGGATAAGCCAAAGCTTAGAGTTGCCGCTTATTGTCGAGTCAGTACTGACAGCGATGAACAGGCATCAAGCTATGAAACTCAGGTTGAGCACTATACCGAGTATATCAAGAAAAATCCTGAATGGGAGTTTGCCGGCATTTATGCAGATGACGGTATTTCAGGTACCAACACTAAAAAGAGAGAAGAATTTAATCGTATGATTGAGGCCTGCAAGGCGGGTGAAATTGATATGATAATCACCAAATCAATCAGCCGTTTTGCAAGAAATACCCTTGATTGCTTAAAGTATATACGAATGCTTAAGGATAAGAACATACCGGTATTCTTTGAAAAGGAATCCATCAATACAATGGACGCAAAGGGAGAGGTTTTGCTTACAATTATGGCGTCACTTGCTCAGCAGGAGTCACAATCACTCAGTCAGAATGTGAAAATGGGTCTGCAGTTTCGCTATCAGAATGGTCAGGTGCAGGTAAACCACAATCACTTTCTCGGATATACAAAGGATAGGGAAGGCAACCTTGTGATTGATCCGGAGCAGGCTGAGGTGGTAAAGCGTATTTAAAGAGAATACCTTGAGGGCAGTTCTATGGACAAAATTGCAAAAGGGCTTGAGAAGGACGGTATTCTGACAGGTGCAGGGAAAAAGAAATGGTGGACGAGCACCATCAACAAGATTCTCCGTAACGAGAAATACATTGGTGATGCACTTTTGCAAAAGACCTACACCACAGATTTTCTTAACAAAACCAGAGTCAAGAACAACGGCATTGTTCCGCAATACTATGTGGAAGGAAACCATGAAGCCATAATTCCGAAGGATATCTTTTTAAGAGTACAGGAAGAACTGGTACGTAGGCGAGTGGTCAAGACTAGTGCCAATGGCAAAAAGCGCAGTTACAGCTGCAACCACTGCTTTGCACAGATTATCATCTGTGGTGAGTGTGGTGAAATGTTCCGAAGAATTCATTGGAACAATCGCGGCTGCAAATCCATTGTCTGGCGATGCCTGAGCAGACTTGAGGCGACAGGTCAGGAATGCCATGCACGAACTGTGAATGAGAAGGTGTTAGAGAATGTGGTGGCTCAGGCAATTAACAAGCTCCTTGGCGACAAATCTACTTATCAGACACAACTACAGCAAAACATCGCAAAGGTTATCCGCGATGCTCAAAAGAATACTGCTGACGGAATTGACGAACAGCTTCTGGAGCTTCAAAAGGAGCTCCTCAAAAAGGCTAACAACAAGGAATCCTACGATGAGATTGCCCAGCAGATTTTCAAGCTCCGTGAACAGCGCCAGCAATGCACCGTTGACACCGCCACCAGAGACGCACAGATTGCAAGAATTACCGAGCTACAGGATTTCATCAAGCAGCAGCGTACCGACCTTGCTGAATTTGATGAAACCTTGGTTAAACGCTGGCTCAAGCAAATCATCGTCTGGGAAGACCACTTCACAGTGGAGCTCAAGTCCGGACTTAAAATTGACATTGAAGGTTAACGCCTAAAAATCACAAAGGCTCCTCACCACTGGAATTCAATCCGGTGATGGGGAGTCTTTATCATTTTAATCCTTATCCCAACGATTAGCATCTGTCCAACGGAAGTTTGGGTCTTTATTCCTTCGTGGGTCATTTTCCCATTCTTCAGCTACACGTTTACTTATTTCTTTATTAAGACGATTCATTTTGGGAGTTTTTTCACCAGTTCCACCATTGAATCCGTTCTTAATCCAATCCTGTCTTTCTTCTTCATAAGCATCTGATAACTCCTCAGGAGAAGCTCCTTCAACCCATTTTTCAAATTCACTTTTAAATAAATTACCAAAAAATCCCATATTTATCCTCCTTACTATGCAGCTTCAGCAAATATACGTCTCTGTACCTCAAGATAAGATTGCAGATTCTTGATAACATCTTTTTCTTCTTCTAAGTCGTCTGAAGCTATTTCTATTTCATTATCACTTGCCAGCTTTAGGGTATATTCATAGATTCGTCCTACTAATACATCAAGTTCTTCTGATGTAAGCTGAATACTGATTTTTGAATAATTTTTATCCGCTTTCAACGCATCCAAAGAGCTCATTAGATTATTAATCTTATCAATATCCATCTCACCCTTACGAATTGCATCAATATATCTCTTCAAGCTAGTTCTAAATTCTGTTACGACCTTTGGTTCATGGTTTTTTACTTTATTATAAATCCAAGCACCAGCGCCAACAGCTGCTGCACCTGCTACAACAATTATTGTTCCTTTTTTATGCTGTTTTACAAACTGTAATGCTTTAGCACCAACGTCCTGCACCTGCTCTGCTGCTGGTAGGTCAATCGGCTTTAAGTGTTTGACAATCTGGCCTTTATTGGGTCCTGTTGCCCATCTTACCACACTACCAATTCTTCGATAAATGCCGGTTGCTAATCCTGTCGCTATATCATCAGGAATGAAAAATGCATCTTGCGCGATAGCCATAAAATACCTCCCTTTTGTATTCTATAATAGGCCTTGTAAATTTAGCGAATTATTTTAATACCAATCCAAACTTGCCCTCATTTCAGCCTCATATTCTGCTTTTATCTCACTTTGATAATCTGCGATAGCGTCAAGCATTGAATCGCAACCGTCAAGAAAATTGATTATTGCTTTAAGGTATGTATATACATTGCTTATATCTAACTCTTTGTTATCAAAACGATATTCCAAACTATAAGATGTTGGGTAGCGGAAGTTGTCCCCATTCTTATCTAATTCATTTATTTCTTTTAATAAGCCTTCAACTATATCAATAGTTGTAAGGTCTTCACCAGAATCATTTGCATATTTTTCAATTACTGGTTTAACGTTCTTCCACAAATCTTTCTTTATAAGATGGCTTTTTCGTTTTGAATTAAACACCTTCAGTGGAACGCCATTATCAACTCTACTATAGAACAACCTCTTCAAGCATAATTCAATCGTATTTCTAAACATGAAGATTAGAGGATATAGCTTATCTTCATTGGTGATATTTTGATTCTGATAAATATAATCAATCACCTCAGAATACCCTGTAACTTTAACATGGAAACCTTCGTCAGAAATTCTTTGCCATAAATAACAATTTCCAATTCCATGTGAAGCAAAGACAAAGAACTCCGGTTTTAATTTTCCGTCAAACTCATCTTCTTCTGTAACAATTCCTCTCTCAATGCATTTTTTTACTAACGCATAACCTTGTAGCATATTATTTGCAACATCCACATTGTCTAAAAACTTATCCCTGTATTTAGAAAGGAATTCATCTTCAAAAGGAAATCTGAACATGTCCGATTTTTTATCAACTTTTTCTAATGAATCTAAATATCTAATTAACCAGTCTTCTTCTTCTTCAGTTAGATAATTTTCAAGTCTCACATCAGTATATTTATGAAATAGCATAGAAACATCATGACAGCATGCTTCAAAAGCATCTTCAATATCTCTTTTACGAGGCAAAACTCTGCATAATAAAGCCTTCAATCCTAATTCAATACTATGTCGAACTAAGAATATTCCTGTTAAAAACCACATATCTGATTTAACGTTATCATGTCCACTGCCAATCACTTCTTCAAAAGTTTTGTATCCACACTTATAGAACTGATATGACAAAGTCTTATAATCCTCAAAACAATTGTGGCTCCACTTAATTTTCACAGAAGTTTCTTTGTTGTCAATTTTCCAGAAATCCATATCCGAAGCTGGCCAAATCCACGCTGAATCGTTCATATATTCTCCTCCTTCCATAACATCTATTCCACTGCACGAAAACGCCTTTACTATCGAGTTGCCGGATTTGTTGTCAACTTTTTTCCTCTTTCAAAAATCACTTCAAAATCCCTGACATCTAATCCACTCACTCAATTTGCATTATCTAATCCGAGGTTACAACCTGAACGAAATTTTGCGTTGGATATGTTTCCGCAAGATACAGCCAAGCATTTGCAGCAGTTGTGCGTATAATTTAAACTGCTGCAAAAGTCAGCAAACAAGCCAAATTTTATATTGCTTAATTATTTTCTTGACATCAATACTACTGTCTCAACGGTATTACCTTTTTCCCACAAGAGCCGCCTTACCTCTTGACCATCCCGATATATTGGGAAATTAAACTCTATCGACTTCAAAGGCTGCTCTGACTCCCCATTTGGATATATCTGAATTTCTTTTATAAGATAAGTAATAAGGCTTTTCTTTTCCTCGTCACTTATTATATCATAGAGCTTTCCGAAATTCAGCATAAGCTTGTAAATATTGTCCAGAGTGATTGTTTCCATTTCGATAGAACTTTTTCTCAGCTTTGCATCTTCAATCCGTTCTTCCAACTCTACAATCGTATCATACAAGGCATCAAGTCTTAAAGTCATGTCGTGGATTTTCCTTTCTCTGAAACGAGCATCAATAGGCAGATTATCAATCTCTCGTTCCAGACGGGCTTTATTCAAATCTACTTCTTTCAGCTTACTCTCGTAATTGGCAAGTTCCTTATCAATAGCTGTTGTATCGGTCTGTACGCCAATACGCTTTTCAATCTCTTTTGCAAAATACTTATCGCTTACCAATTCCTTAACAGCTTCAATTACAAGTGGCTCAATATCTGTTTTTCTTAGTGATGCTTTATAATCACAATGATGTCCTCGCTCCTGCTTATTTCTACCACAAATATAATAGTAAACCTCTTTGTATGTGCCGTCTTTATTTGTCCAAGCGTGTTTGTTCGTATACATTGAACTTCCACAAAGGGGACACTTTAATATCCCCGTCAAAAGGTGTGACCTATCCTTACCGATTTTGGATGGCTGTTTAATTCCTGTTGCCATACGCTTTGCGTGAACCTTTTGCCACAATTCCTCGCTGATAATTCCTTCATGTTGTCCATCTTCCAGAATGTAATCCTCTGCATGAACCTGCTTATATTCATTTTTTGTACCTTTTACCTTTTCTCGTGTTCTTCTGCCATAAGCAATCTTTCCACAATAAACAGGATTGTCTAATATCAACCGTATAAAATGACTGCTCCAAGTTTCCAATGTGCCGTTCTGACGAGGTATCTTCTTTATACCTTGAAGATTAAGATATTTTGCTACTCCGCCAAGTCCTATATCAGAATTAGCAAATTTGTCAAATATAATTCTGATTGCTTCAGCTTCCGTTTCTTCTATCAAGAGCTGATTGTCTTTCAGATAATATCCGTATGGTGCAAATCCACCATTCCACCCACCTTGTCGTGCTTTTTCTCTCCGTCCATTCATTGTCTGTTCAATGATATTTTCTCTTTCTATTTCTGCAACCGCAGACAAAACAGAGATTAAAAGTTTTCCACTTGTCTGTGACGAGTCAATTCCTTCTTCAATACAAATAAGATTTATTCCATAAGATTGTACAAACTCTAATGAATTTAGAATATCCGCTGCATTTCTTCCGAAACGGGAAAGTTTATAAACCAGAATATAGTCTATCTCCAATCCGTTTTTTATATCGGAAAGCATTTTCTTAAATGCGGGTCGTCCTTCAATAGATTTTCCTGATTTACCTGCATCCTCATAGATACCGACAATTTCCATTTCTTCTCGGTCAGCAAAGCGTTTTAAGCTGTTCTTCTGTCCTTCAAGGCTATATCCGTCCACCTGCATCTCGGTACTTACTCTTGGATACAGGACACATTTCTTTCCTTCTCTGTTCATCGTACCACCTCCATAATTTTATAGGAAAATGTGATATGTAAGGCTGCGTAGCTTACGCAGCACAATCCAATTCCTGCAAAACTGTCTTTCCGTACTTTTCAACTATCTGTACCATAATATTGATAAATGAATTGAATACTTCGTTTTCATCTTGCATCTGTTTACTTTGCAATTCGGAATTTTGGATATATTTTTCATTTCCCATAATGAGTACCTCCGCTATAAAACAAGCGGCTGTACTCTAATTATAGAAATACAGCCGCATTTTTACCAATGTGCAAATATATTCTTCTCGCCCTTTTTACACATCTGTTGCCTTTATTTTCTCCAATGCAACACTAATGGCAAGAGCCTTATCAACCCTTGCCACCATATCATCTGGTATCATTCCTAAGTACTGTTCTAATCGCTGTTTATCAATCGTTCGTACCTGTTCAAGCAAAATAATTGAGTTCTTATCCAATCCCTCAAAGTTATTGATTAGAGTGTGTGTCGGCAGTTTTGCTTTGGTGTTTATTCTGCTTGTGATAGGTGCGACAATGACCGTAGGACTGTGCTTATTACCGACATCGTTTGAAATAATAAGTACAGGTCGCCTGCCACCTTGCTCCGAGCCAATAACGGGATTTAAGTTTGCGTAGTAAATATCCCCACGCTTGATTTTTCTTTCCATTATGTTTGACCTCCCAATTTTATTTAGGCAGGTATGTTCTGCCTATGTAGGCAGCCAAACAAAAGGAAGTATTTATGGTCTGGAGAAGATTAACAAAATCTCTGTTCTTGTGACCGCCTTTCGTCTGGCTGAATATGATAGGAGCATTTCAATTTGTCCTCGACACCCCGAAATGCTATGGGAAGTCGCCAAACGGTCAGCAGCGAACTGACACCACGGGAGTTCCACCCCAACTGTCGGTCTGACAGAGCCGCCCTCATTGCCTGCGACGGTTTTATCACGCTCGGACTGTGACTGGACGGGAGTATCATTATCCTCTTTGTGGGTTATGGCGAAATCGGGAGCTGCCCGATATTTTGAGTCGATAAGATTGGCTCACCACCTTTCAATCGCTCGCTGCCTGTCGGCAGGTCTTGGCGTACCGCTGCACACGCTTATGCTCATCACAATCACAAAGAGAAAGTATTTGGCGAATGGGTATTCACTTGTCAAGGAACGCCCCCCGTTTTCGCCACACAAAGGAAAACAGGGTAAGAGTTTTTTGTCCTCTCACCCTGTAGCCCGTGGGAATATTCGATTTTCCCCTCTACTCAAAAAACTTTTTTAATTTTTCTTTGAGCCTGTCCATTCGTCTGTAAACAGCTTTTTCAGTAATATTCAGACACACCGCAATTTCACGGGTTGAATATCCTTGTATCTTCATCAAAGCAATCTGCAATGTAAGCCTGTCTACCTTAATCAAGATTTGATATAGGCATTGATTTTCAATGCTGTCCAGAAAATCCTCAACCGTTTTCACTTCGGGTTGCGTAGTATCTTCGGCAAGTTCATCAAGATATGTACCTGTTTCCTGCACTCGCTGATAATACCGTCTGTCGGAATTAAAAATCGCCCAATCGTGAATACGGAGTTTTTCTATATCGTCCTCATTAACACCTAAGTTTCGCAACTGCTTTTCCTCGGCTTCTTTCCAGAGCCGCCATTTCTTTTCTTCTTTGGCTTTGTTGTATGCCATATCGTTTCCTCCAATCTGAATTTTTGAAAAATCCAGATTGGCAGGCGGTGAACGGCAACCGACAGAAAAGCAAAAAGCCGCAAAGGTACTAAGACCTCTACGGCAATAAGCATAATTATTTCTATATTTAAGAGATGTAATCTCTACTTGTAAAATGTAAGAGTGCCACGAGTGAGTGATGATTTTTTCTAAAAGGTAATCTTCACTCCACTGTGACACTCCGTAAATAGTAGCTGCTTCTGATGAGCAGCATTGCGGTCATATTCGACCAACACATAACAATCCCTCCAAACTCGAAAACGGGTTTAGAGGGCAGTAAAATTTAGTCTGGGCGTGACAAAGCCGCCCACCAAAGCACCGTTTTTTTTATTCGGTGGGCTTGTCCTACCTATGGTTATATAAAAACAGAGCCGACAAACTGCGATTACTCACTTGTTCATCGGCTCTGCGTCTTAGCGTCTGGCTCTTTGATGATTGTAATTGATTATGTGTTTAGTGACTTCCGTGGATAAAATGAAAATCACAGCAGTCAGCACCTTCTCCGAGTGTCCCTGCTCGTTCAAATCTAATTTTAGGTTCATATCCAGAAAAGGCAGTTATATCACTCTGACAAAAAACTGTACATAGTTCGGGACAACAATATTTTTCACACATATCTCTGTAAAGGCAACGAGCTATATCAAAATGGATTTCATTACTATCATTTCTTTTCCATTCTACAGTAAATCCTTCTATTGGATACTTTTTCTTCATATGTGATTTTGCAAACATCTTAAATAAGCCGTATGTAAAGGGCATTTTTTTAAGCTTGGCATTTTCTTCTGCCATATTGCGTGCATGATGCTGTATTTCCTTATGGGCTATCATAAGTGCTTCTTCTTGCGTAAAATCATTTTCTATAAGGGTTAAATACATACTTATCGTTGGCAACATCCTTTGAAAAACATGCTCATTTATTTCATTATTTTCAGATTTCATCTCTTTCTCACATAGATAAGCAAATTTTTTGCACATTAAGGCATAAAGCTGTTTCCCCTGTTCATTTCCATATTCTTTAACTAAATCGTCATATAAAAAGCTTATATGTGTTTCCTTGTAGTCCATACTGTTTTCTCCATTTCATACAATAGTTTACTTGTCTGGATTTTCCACGACTGTTTTTACTTCAATCAATATTTCCTGCTTGCACTTCGGGCAGTAAAGTAGAAGCATGAAAACTGTAATTAAGCCGAATAGCCAGAAATGAAAGAGCCAATGAGCTATGAGTTATCTCACTTGTTTATTCTGCGTCTTAGCGTCTGGCTCTTTGATGGTTTTAGATAATATAGCTCTAATTGCCCCTTTGGCGTGAATACGAACTACACTAACCTCATCGTGCGTTGCTATATATTCTAATTTTTCTAAATATGGTCGCACAAGCTCAGGCGTTCGTTTTCCTAACACCCGAAACATCTCTGGTGCTTCTATTCGGACTCTTTCGTTTTCATCGTTAAGAAGCTCTGCAAATATTGGCAAACAATCTTCATACACCGTTGGTGTATTTGTTGCAATGTTTTCAGAAGCCCATATAAAACTCAACCGTACATTAGAGCTTTTATCTCCTGCCAAGATAAATAGTTCCTTAAAATAAGGGGCAACAAGTTTGTAATCTGCTCTGCCAATTCGTCCTAAAGCATTAGCAGTACGCTCTCTTAATAAGTCATTTTCCGAAACGATAAAAGAAGCAATTTCTTTTGTATATGGTGCGATTTCCTGCGGATATATCAATCCCATCTCTCCAAGCAACCACATTGCTTTAGCCGTTATTTTAGGAGATTGATTTTTAAGTAAAGAAGCTACATAGGGGATATTTTGTTTCCAAATAGTTTTATCTTTTGTCAGTTGACCGAGTTCACGATATAATTTTTCATCCATAAGCGTTGTTTTTACCTTTCCTTATCATCTCGCTTTTTATCAATATCTTCAATGACCGTTACTTGAAGTTTTTTTGCTTCAATCAATGTTTCTTGTTTACACTTCGGACAGTATAGGGGAAAATTCAAAAGAACCGTATCTTCTCTGATTTGATTACGAGTTTTATTGCCACAAACAGGACAGAGTATCCATTCTATTTTTGCCATTTCAACACCTCGCTATTGTTCTAAAAGAACAAGCTGCTCATCGACTTATAAACAAACGGAATATACATACAAAACAAAGTAAGGCGTTCCCATAATCCCTCATACTTCAAAAGGGTATTTTGAAATTGCTCCTTATCTCCCATAACAAAACAGGCAAAGAAAATAAGCGATAAAACAAATGAACTTATACTAATTATGCCCTCAACCATGCCGTTTTGCTTGAAAGCTACAATTCCATTTAGTAACGGGAAAAGCAGTAAAGCCATAAACCCGATTGCAGCACCTATCCCATGTATCTTTGAGGCTGTAGTAACTATGTCTTTGCTCTCGTTCACACTAAAAAATCCAGAAATAAGTCCTGCACCAACAGCAAAAATTCCAATCGAAAGAAGCATGAAAACCGCCAGAACAGGAAACTTTGCTCTTAATGACAAAAAGTATACACATGCTGTATATGCTAAGAAACCGCCAAGCCAGATAAGCCATATATTATAAACAAGTCGGACAGGACTTTGCGGACTACCTAAAACACTCATAACCATTATCTTGCCGTTATATTCAGAATAAAATCGTTCCAGTATCCACGGAACAATAAACTCCCCTATAATTGTGAATAACAAAATCATATTAAAAACCCGATTGCCTGCTATGTTTCTCATTTCATTGTTCTCCTAATATTGCTCTATACTACCTTGAAAGTTATGGGCTTTTTGAAGAAGCGGTCCTTTTGCACCCATCGTAAATGCAATATCACTACTGCGAATGGCTAACAATTCCATTCCAGATTGTAGGTCTAAGACCGCCAAGGTACTGTGCGGCAATTTAATCACACCATTTTTATCAATATCGAGCCAAGCATATTTACGCCCTTTATATTGAATAAACTCTCCCTCTGAAAGCAAACAATCCCTTAATGCAGGACAATCCTCTAAAATATGCTTTAATTTTGAGTTTGACAGCAACGAATATGTAGTAACACAAAAACCTCCTGTTATTTTGCTTCCTGTAAAGATAATAACTTTCCCATCTCGTGTTGCACCATACTCCAACAATGCTTGTGGTGGAATATGAATTGTTAAATCTGGGCGTATAACAGAAAGCCCAAATACAAATTTACCTCCTTTATTAAGCTGTGGCATAAAAACCTCCTTTTCAAGTATTCCATTTTCAAGTTGAATGTGGTATAATAGTAGTGCTTATTAAAACTACTTTATATATAAAGTACTACAAATACAAAGAAATGTCAAGGAGGAAACCGCATGTTATCAAAGCCAGCCACTATGCTTTTAGGTCTTATTTATGAAAAGCCACTTAACGCATATGAGATAATAAAACACTTAAACTACATGAATGTAAAATGGTGGTTTAATATCGCTGATTCAACCGTATATTCTACGCTGAAAACCCTTGAAAAAAAGGAATACATAATAGGCACAGCCGAGAAAGTCGGAAATATGCCAGACCGTACCGTTTATAATCTTTCTGAAAAAGGGAAAGACGAGTTTATATCTACATTAAAGGCATCTATTCTACAATTTAATTATGATACAAATATCTTTTCTATTGCCGCATTTTTCTTGAATACATTTACGCCAGAGGAACAGCAGAAGCTTTTGCAGGAACGCCTTACAGTTCTGCAAAAATACCGTACAGGAATTGAAAAGCAAGTTAATCCATTATGGGAAAATGAGGTTTCTGCTACTCATTCCGCAAATGTTAAACGAATGATTGACTTAGTAGATGCGGAAATAACAGGAACAAATCGTTTGCTTGAAAGCTGCAATAAAAACGCATAGTCGAATTTATAAAGAGCCGATGAGCTGTGAGTTACCTCACAAGTTCATCGGCTCTGCGTCTTTGCGTCTGGCTCTTTAATGACTGTTATCTGCAAATTCTTTGCTTCAATCAAGGTTTCCTGCTTGCATTTCGGACAGTAGAGTGGATAGTTTTTTAAAATTGTATCCTCTCTTATTCTGTTACGAGTTTTATTGCCACAAACAGGACATAAAATCCATTGGGAATTTATACTCAGCATATTATCCTCGCCTTATAAGGTTATACAACCGACTATCTGTAACAAATTTATTTTTTCTGGGATCGCCCTCTGCACGATAGATTACTAAGCTGTCCAAATCAAATATTGAACTCCAAACTGTTTCAAAATCTGGCTCATTATCATATTGGCACATAAATCCATAATCACCTTTTAAGAGATGTTGGGTAGTTTCAATGTATTCATCTTTTATGCGTTCCGAAGAAAAGCTGTCTATTACTGTCCTGTAACGCTTGTGTGAGTCATAATCATTCCCGTTTGCATCATCATATGGTTTCATCTCATTAGATGTAAAACTATTTACAGTACAAACAATACTGCCATTCACAAAAGCTTCTGCTGCCCGAACTTTTTTGAGAATTGGTGTACATTCAACCACCACCATATTGCCTTTTTTATCCGCAAGTAAAATATTGCAATTGGAAGCTACTGGCAAGCCCATAAGAAGGGAAACCGCCTGTTCGGTATTACCTGCCTTTTCAAGCAAATATCTTACAATAAAACAAGAATTGAAACCTGCTTTTATCTTTTCAAGGTCGGTCATAACAAAAGTCATTGCTACAGCAAGTCCGTGTTCATTCACTCCCTCTTCGCCATTAATGAAAGAGGAAGTAGTGATATTAAACCTGTTTCCATTTTTCGGTGCATAGATTTCACTTTTGCTGCCTCCACGCAGATAAGGCGGTAAATCATTATTTCTACCGTATATTGTTCTGCCATTGCTTGAATATGCAAAAGCAGTACAGCCCCTAACCTCAACGGGAATGTTGTTCTCCAAGTTATACATACAGCAGCCCATACACAACATCCAAGAAATGAAGTGTAGATAATCTGTTCCAATGGTGTCACTTACACCTCTTACTTCCTCACATATCTCTGGGAAAAACTTTCTTAAAATTTCTTCGCTTCGTTTTCCGTGTTCCAATTGAAAATCATCCAACTGGAGTGGAAAGGAAATATGAGCTTTTTGAAATATGTTTCCTCTTTTTACGCCCATCTGATAATAGTCGCCTTTTAATCTTAAATGATACATACTTAAATCTCCTTTGCTTTTTTAATTGCAATCCATACCTCGGAATGTCCTTTGGATGGCTGCCCTTTGCAGACTGGATATATTTCAACATCAGGAAGTCCTGCATATTCATAACCAGAAAACGGTATAAATTCTGTCAAAAATCTGCGAAAAACACTCTGCACATCTTCCTTAAATACTCCATCGTTTTCAAAAACAACCCACATACCCTCTGGTATAACGTATTCTACCATTCCTTCTGGTACGGGGGTGTTGCTCGAAACAGCAATATAATAATATATATCCTTTGGATTATTATAAACGCTGACTCCTAAAATGCTGTCTGGATTTTCGTTTGATAGCTCTGCTAATTTTGAGATACTGCCATCCAATACTGACTTTTCCCAGAACGCAGGAACATTCCGCATATTTTCCTCTGCATCTTCAACAAGAGGTACTCTAATTCCTACGATGCGAATATTTTTCTTTTCTTCAATGTGATATGCCATTGCACTGCCTCCCAAAACTTTTATAGAAAATTGGATTGATGGATATGCACACAAGGTACATCCCATACTTTTTGCCGCTATAGGTGCTATCCCGTGTACGCTTTGAAAAGCACGGTTAAAGGATGTTGGGGATGAATACCCATATTTATGAGCAACATCAATAACCTTATTGTCTGTTCTTTGTAACTCAAATGCAGCTTGTGTCATTTTACGGCGGCGTATGTACTCTGATAGTGACACTCCTGATACATAAGAAAAAATCCGTTGAAAATAATATGTTGAACAACAAGCTATACGAGCTACTTCATCATAGGATATTTCCCTATCTAAGTTTTCCTCTATGTAATCAATGGCTGCTCCAAGTCTTTTCAACCATTCCATTTACTTACCTCCTCATATATAAGCATACAAGAATACGAGCATATTTTCCTCGCTTTTTATGTCCGCTTTTGTAAACTTATCTATAGTGTATCCGAATAAAAAATTAGTTTCAAGTATGCTAAGCGTGCTTTAATCTCTTGTTATAAGAGATTATATACCCTATTTCAAGAGATTTCACAGCGTTCAATCAGAAGCCTCATCTCTGTAAAATATAAGAGTAAGATTTTCAGAGGATAGGTGGTGAGCTTATGGACGCAAGAAACAACGACTTTGACTTCGATTTTACGCCGATAGGACAGGCAATTAAGAAAGCGAGAACATCTCAGGGTATGACCAGAGAGCAGCTTGCCAGCATCGTTGATTACGACCCTCGACATTTGCAGGCAATCGAAAATGAGGGGCAATATCCAAGTCTGGAGCTGTTCATTCAGCTCGTGACGATGTTTAATATATCGGTTGACGAGTACATATTCCCGCAAAAAGAAGTCAAAAAGAGTTCCGTCCGCAGACGCTTAGACGCACAGCTCGACATTTTAGATGATAGAGAGCTATCGGTAATCGAAGCAACGGTAAACGGGCTATGTAAGGCAAAAGAGCCAGAGGAATAAACCTCTGGTTTTTCTTTTGCCCATTTTTAATAGGCAGGAACGCCGTAGCCATAGATGGAGCTGCTTCCAACCGTATATTGATTTTGTCTGCAAGCATCGCCAGAATTACCCTCCACGGTGTAAACAACACCGTTTTCGCATTTCTCCACAATGCCTACATGGTCGGTTTCTCCGTCGCCTTCCCAATCAAAGAAAATAATATTGCCTGCCTGCGGCTCGTAGTTTCTGTCTTTCCATTGTCCGTTACCCTTAAACCAATTTGAGCCGTCCACGCAGCCTGCGAATTTCGGGATAATCCCGCTTTCGATATAACCACACTGGTCGGCACACCACGATACGAAGCAGGCACACCATTCTACACGCCCATCAAAGCCATACCAACTCCAATAAGGCTGACCGCCCTCATTGCCGAGCTGTGTCAAAGCGACCTCCACAATCGCCTGGTTACCGCCGCTTGTAAACGCCCGCCCGTATGGATAATACCGCAGCACATGGGCGGGATACTGCGTGTCTCCATAGCTGTCCCAACCTAACCGTGCCGCCTGCATGGTGGAGAACTCTACCGCATTGGCATAGGAATAGCCGCCATAGTTGGTCTTAGCCCACGAGATATAGCCATTACCGAAATTGTAACCTTGTAAGGCAAGTTTGATATGCTCCATATCAATCGGGTTTTCTACCTCAGCAGAGATAAGGGCTGCCTTTAATTCCTGTACCCCGCACTCAATCGAATATTCTGGGTCTTTAATCCCATTCGGCTCATGTGGATACCTTGTGTTAAAGCTGCCTTCCGCCGCCTGCATCGGGTCAAGTCCACGCC
>ENA-OUOW01000192-OUOW01000192.1-human-gut-metagenome-genome-assembly--contig:-NODE-192-length-63695-cov-4.427954_pt1 | contig 63695 bp, 50 predicted proteins | sample MGYA00237938_ERZ548769 | MGnify/ENA primary metagenome ERZ548769 (study PRJEB26490, sample SAMN05356870) | human gut metagenome | biome: terrestrial biome; feature: human-associated habitat; material... | reverse complement strand
TCTCGTGGGCTCGGAGATGTGTATAAGAGACAGTTGCCGCCGAGAGCGTCTGGCGAATCTCGGCAATCTTGGACTCGTTCTGGGACTGTTCCTCCTTGGCGGCATCGTACTCGGAGTTCTCCGAGAGGTCACCAAAGGAGCGGGCCTCCTTCAGGCGCTCGACAATCTCGTCGCGAAGCTCGCCCTCGCGGTACGCCAGCTCGTCGACAAGCTTCTGGCGACCTTCGGCGGTAAGAGTGATTTCCTTGCTGTTATCCATGACTCTGCTTTCCTCGTAGTGCGTGGGAGGTACGTGCCTTGGGCGCCTGGGTTACTCGCCCAGCTTGGCGCCACACTTCTTGCAGAAGGCAGCGTCGGCGGCGTTCTCGGTACCGCACTTGGGGCAGAACTGGACGTCCTCCTTGGCCTTCTCGGCAGGGGCGTCCTCGACGTCGGCATCATCCTCGTCGGCCACGACGTCCTCGGCCTCGTCGGCCTTAGGCTCCTCGACCTTCTTGGAGTCCTTGTCGTCGCCCTCCTCCATGCCGTCGCGCACGTTCTTGACGGTCTTGCCAAGAGCGGAGCCAAGCTTGGGTAGGTTCTTGGGCCCAAAGATGATCAGCACAACGACAACGATGATAAGCAGCTCGGGAATGCCAAGTCCAAGAATCATGGTGAGGTCCTCCTAGATGTGGATGAATGGGGCAGCCGCGCGTCGCGTGCTGCCGCATCCGCTAGTATAGCCGAGGATGTTTCCTAGTCACAATATAAACTGGGAGTTTGGGTATAGGCACCTGTGCTGTCCGCCCCCCGCTGCAATCACACCTCGTTAGGAGCGCACATGCCAACCTGGCTCATCGTGGTAATTGTCATCTCATGGATTCTCTTTGCGATTGTCCTGGCGCTCCCATGGCTGCTCAAGCGTCGCGGCGTCGAGATGCGTCGCACCAAGTTTGGTCCCGCGCTCATCTTTGAAGCGGCAGACGACGACGGCACGCCTGTGCGTCTGCTCAACGTGAACGGAACTTTCCAGAGCGTCTGCTATCTGCCCGATGACCTGCGCTTCGAGCTGGCGTGCGTCTACCACCGCACCATGGCCGAGGTCTGCTATGACCTGCCGGACGCCACCCGCGCGCTGATCATTGGCGGTGGCGGCTACTCCCTGCCCAAGTGGCTTGTTGCCCACCGTCCCAAGCTCCACGTTGATGCCGTCGAGATTGACCCGCGCGTCACGGTGATTGCCCGCGAGCGCTTCTTCCTCGATGACCTTGTCGAGAAGTACGGAAAGGACCGCATCTCGTTGGTTAACAGCGACGGCTGGGATTACCTGCGTCGTGCCGAGAAGCCCTATGACGTCATAGTGAACGACGCGTTCTCGGGCAACCACCCGCTTGGACAGCTTGGGACCGACGAGGGCGCGCGGCTCATCCGCGAGAAGCTCGCGCCTGGCGGGGTTTACCTTGCCAACTTGCGCTGCTCTATACAGGGGCGTCACGCGCGCATCCTCGAAGAGGTAGAGCGGGCCTTCTCGGCGCAGTTTGCGCACGTGGCCTACGTGCCCGAGTGGCCGGACAAGCCCGAGGAGCGCGGCAACAACGTGCTCATTGCCACAGATGCCACGCTGACGCTTCCCGATGGCGCCGTAGTCGTGAAGTAGGCGCCGCTCCCAGGGGTGCCGTCTGTTCGGTCCTTGCCCTCTCGTCACAAGCATCTTGTTTAAACAAATATTGCGTCTCGCCACGCGATGGTCCACCATGTGCATCGAACGCACCGCCCGACATCTGCCAAGAAAGGATCCGCATGGCACAGGACACGAGCACCTCCATCCGCAACCTCGTCATCTACTCCGTCTTCGTTCGCAACCACACGCCCGAGGGCACGTTTCGCGCCGTGATTCCCGACCTCCCGCGTATCCATGCGTTGGGGACCGACGTCGTGTGGCTCATGCCCATCCATCCCATTGGCGAGAAGAACCGGAAGGGAACGCTCGGCAGCCCGTACGCCAATCGCGACTATCGCACGGTCAACCCCGAGTACGGCACGATGGACGACTTCCGCGCGCTGGTGGACGCCATCCACGCCGAGGGCATGAAGTGCATGATTGATGTGGTGTACAACCACACCTCTCCCGACTCCGTCCTCTTTGAGGAGCACCCGGAGTTCTTCTTCCGCAAGCCCGACGGCCAGCCCGGCAACCACGTAGGCGACTGGTCCGACGTCATCGACCTCGACTACAACGTCTCGGCACTCTGGGACTACCAGATCGAGACCCTGTGCCAGTGGGCGCGCATCGTCGATGGCTTCCGCTGCGACGTTGCCTCCTTCGTGCCCGTGGAGTTCTGGAAGCGTGCCCGCGCTGAGGTTGCCAAGGTGCGTCCGGGCTGCCTGTGGCTGGCAGAGACGGTCCACCGCTCGTTTGGTGCCGCGTGCCGCGCAGCGGGCATGACCTGCGCGCGCGATTCCGAGGCCTTCGAGGCCTTTGACATGGAGTACGAGTATGACGTCCAGGAGGCGTTTGAGCGCTACCTCAGGGGCCAGATTCCCCTCTCGTGCTACCTTGACCTTCTCGACTTCCAGGAGAACCTCTATCCCGAGAACTACGACAAGCTGCGCTTCCTCGAGAACCACGACGTACCGCGCATCGCCTCGCACGTGAAGAGCGAGTCTGACCTGCGCAACTACACGGCGATGCTCTACTTCAAGAAGGGGACCACGCTCGTCTACGCGGGGCAGGAGGCAGCCTGCTCCCACCTGCCCAGCCTCTTTGACCGCGACACCGTTGACTGGAACACGGGGGTCGACCTTTCGGACCTCATGCGCCGCATGTCCAAGATCAAGCACGAGGAGCTGGACGCGGATGACGCCCTCTTCGTGGCAGCAGATGACGAGAATGACATTGCCGTCCTGCGCCGCGAGCACGATGGAAGGCGCAAGGTTGGCGTCTTCTCGCTCAAGTCGCGCTCGGCCGAGGTCGAGGCGCCGCTTCCCGACGGCACGTACGAGAACCTCGTCGACGGGTCCGCTGTCGCCGTGCAGGGCAGGCACCTTACGTGCACCGGCACACCCATCGTAGTCGCGACAGACGTGGAGCGCACCTGGGGCGTGTAAGCGGAGACGGAAACCCCGCAGCCGCAGTAGCATAAGGGCCGGGTACCCCAGCGAGGGTGCCCGGCCCCTATCGATGAAAGGGAGCGCGATCACCATGACAGAACCGCTGAGGGACAAGAACGGCCTTACCGAGGAGGAGTTCCTGGCTGCCTATAGCCCCAAGGACTACCCGCGGCCATCGCTCACGGCCGACAACTGCATCTTTCGCATTGGTCCAGACGGCGCCCTCAAGCTGCTGCTCATCCGCCGCGGCGGGCACCCGTTCTTGGGGTGCTGGGCGCTTCCGGGTGGTTTTGTGAGCCCCGGAGAGACGGCGCTTGAGGCCTCGCGGCGGGAGCTTCTCGAGGAGACCGGCGTGGATGGCCTCGCGCTTGAGCCGGTGGGTCTCTACAGCACGCCTGGTCGAGACCCGCGCGGATGGACCGTCTCGCAGGCGCACGTGGCCGTTGACAACCATGGCGTAACCGCGCACGCCGGCGATGACGCCGCTGCCACAGCGTGGTTCGACGTTACCAGCACGGAGGGAAACGGCCGCACGCGCCTCTCGCTTACCGCTGGGAACACCACGCTAACCAGCAGCTTTGCCATAGAGCCCGGTGCCGTGACAGGCACCCCGCGCTCGCGCGACGTACGCGGAGACGGGCTTGCCTTCGATCACGCGCAAATCATCGCAGACGCCTGGCTGCTGCTAGCGCATGCAGGCAGTAGCAGCCTTCATTGCTAGCCGTCAATCGGAGTCGTTCCCGCCCCTACTCGATTTTTTCAAACACCATCGTTGCCTGGATACGATCTCCTCCGCCCAGTCCTTTGCTGCCTCCATTGGCAGTTGAAATGGTGTGGAGACGATATCCCTTGGCTGCCTGCGCGTTTATCACATTCTCCAGTTCAGAAAGGTTCCCGGATCCAGTCCCAATGAATTTCTCTTTGAGAGTCACCTGCAGAACAACGTAGTGATAGTTATTTCCAGAAGCAACAGAATACGAAGATTCCTCCCTGGCTTTATCAAGCAGCCCCATGACTTTCCCCCTGACATTAGACGGCCAAAATCTCAGCCAACTTTCCGCAATGGCGCCCCAGGCGACACACCGCCTTGGGCAACCGCATTCTCGCACCACCTTGCTCAAGAATGAACAGCACAAGCTGCCAATCTAATCCCAACTATATCCATTCGCCCTACGACAGCAGGTAGTCGTAGACGGCCTCGACACAGCCGCCGTGGTTGTTGTCCGCAACCGTCACGTCCGAGGCGTCCACCGCGTCAGGAGAGGCGTTACCCATAGCAATGCCAAGACCAGCGGCGCGAAGCATCTCGAGGTCGTTGCCGGAATCGCCAACAGCAATGCTCCTCTCAACGGGAACGCCAAGGAGGGCGCAAAGCTCCTGGAGTGCAGACCCCTTGCTCACGCCCTTAGGCGAGAGCTCGAGCGAGTTTGCTTGACTAAAGGCAGCCTCCACCGGAATGTTGCGCTCCTTGATCTTATCCAGAACGTCAAGGGCGTCCTCGCCCACCACGGGATGCACGATGTACTTTGCGATGGAAGATGCATGCGCGAGAATCCAGTCCTCCATGTTGTCGACCTCGTGACACACGCGCATGAACATGTCATGGAACTCCTGGAGTCCGTAGCGGTCGAGGTGATCGAAGCTGCCCGCGGGGTCGTACGCCTCCGTGCCCGAGAAGATCTCGAGCATCACGTCCTTGCCCTGGTGCGTATGGAGGAGCTGGGGAATCACGGCAGGGTCAAAGGCGCGCTCGGCCAGAAGGCTGTCCTGGTGCAGGTCGAGCAGGTGTGCGCCGCTCGTACAGATGGCGTAGGGGACATCCGGGAGTAGGTCGCGATAGGGCAAGACCATGCTGGGACTGCGCCCCGTGGCAATTGCCACGACCTTGCCGGCGCTTGTCGCGGCGTGGATGGCCTCGATCGTCGAGGGGAGCACGCGCTTCTCGGTGTCAAGGAGCGTTCCGTCCATGTCAAAGGCTATGAGGTCGTAGGCCATGCTGTCCTTTCCGTGAGGCGCCTGCCGTCTACATGCGGCCGCCGTCGAATGTACACCGGGATTGGCCGCCGTCGAATGTACACCGGGATTGGCTGCCGTCAGCCAATCTCCACCGCAGTTGTGCAAAACCAGGTGCCATGGGACATTTCCTCAATGTTAGTATTGGTTAACAATATGCGAAGCGAGCGCAGAGGGCAGGCGATGGCGGCACGCGGAAAGCTCACAAGAGGACTTTGGATTGCGCTTGGTTGCGCGTGCCCTGGGCTGGGCACCATTGGTGTTGTGCTCCCCATTCTGCCCACGGTTCCCTTCTATATGGCAACGGTCTTCTGCTTTGCCAAGAGCTCCGAGCGTCTGCACGACTGGTTTGTTGGCACGAGCCTCTACGAGAAGCGTCTCGAAGGACTTGTGGCCCGCCGCACCATGACAATGACGGACAGGCTCAGGTTTGTGTGGAGCGTCACCCTTGTCATGGGAATCGGTTTTGCACTGATGAGCAAGGTTCCGGCGGGGCTCGCCATTCTCGCGGTTGTGTGGGTATGCCACCTGCTCTACTTCTTCCTGCGCGTGCAGACGATACCAGAGGGGCAGGCGCCCGAGGGCGAGTAGGACCGTTGCGCGCCAGCTAGATGCGCTCGTCTGGCCAGTGCGCAAAGTGGACGAGGTGAACGCCCAGCCCAAGGAGCTTCTCCCAGCTCGATCCCATCTGGCCATCCCCATAGAGCTCTACCTGGTCGAACGGACAAAGGTCGCCGACAAACGCATCCCCGGAATCGAGAACGAGGCTGATAGAATCCGGGCTATGTCCAGGGGTTTGGACCACCTGACCATCGATGCCGCAATGGGCGCTCAGGAACTTCCGGGAGTCCTCCGGCTCAAGGCGACAGGCGTCCTCCTCGCGAATCGGCCGAAAGGCCCGATTGTGGTCGCGTACATACATGTGGTCCGGCTGATGGACGAAAGGCACCTGGCAACTGGGGAGGAGCAGTGTCACCCCCAGCTCGACGAGGTCCCGTGCGATGCCCATATGATCTGGGTGGAAATGCGTCACCAAAAGGTAGTCTACGATCTGAAGATCAAGCGCATGCATTTTGAGCTGGCTGCCCAGCTGCCCCAAAGATTCCGCAAAGCCGGTATCTATCAGCAGAGAGCCAGTAGGACCCTGTACCAGATAGCAGATGGTGTGGCCGCAGCGAAGCGGCATGATTTGTTCGTGCATGCAATGCGCCTCCATAGCCGGCCATCGCGTATGCTCTGAGGATAGCGGGTGTCGAGCGGAACGGGGCAGGCGATGGCAGACAGGGACTTCTTCCAGCGGGCGTATGACATCGTACGGCAGGTGCCCAAGGGACGCGTTGCCACGTACGGGCAGGTAGCGCGCATGATGGGCGAACCGAGAAAGGCGCGCTACGTGGGATTTGCCATGCACTCAAGCCCTGGAATGAAGGGTGGGGTCCCGTGCCACAGAATCGTGTTTGCTGACGGTAGCCTAGCCCCCGGCTTTGCCTTTGGCGGCGCCGACGAGCAGAGAAAGATGCTCGAGGCCGAGGGAGTGGGGTTTCTCTCCAACGGTAAGGTTGACCTGCGGCAATATCTCTGGGAAGCGTAATTGCGCGAGCGTTTGGGGACGGGCGGCAACCGCCGGCCATGGACGCGCTGCACAAAAATCGACATTGACGGTACTATTTTGAAGTTCCGCTTAGTATCACCCCGCAGGTGCCATTTCCCTACCTGCGGTTCTACAAAAAGTTAGGGACTTCGTACTCGGCGATTCGCCGAAAATGTACCGTCAATGTCGATTTTTGTGCACGGACAACTTCGAAAGTCGGCAGTGGGCAATCCCATCCGACAACAAAACTCCTTTAATGACCCTCGAAAAGCAAAAAAGGCCAGGAGCACATGCTCCTGGCCTGCAATTCAGATGGTCGGGACGACTGGATTTGAACCAGCGACCTCTCGGTCCCGAACCGAGCGCTCTACCAAGCTGAGCCACGTCCCGTTAGCAGACGACACTTTAGCAGACTTGGCCGTCCAAACCAACCGTAAACACAGCCTTTGCCCACCATCCGTGCTCATTTTCCGCAGCCCGCGCAATACGCTCGGCCCCAGAGGCAGACTCGCAAATGGCAAACGAGCAGGAACCCGAGCCTGTTATCTGCGACGCAATGACGCCCGGCTGCCGCGCAAGCCACGCCGCAGGCTCCCCCATGGCGGGATTCAGACGCACCGCCGCCGGCGCAAGGTTGTTGTAGAGATGCGCCGCAACACCAGAGACGTCGCCATGCGCGAGCGCGTCACACAGCGCATCGGGACTCTCCGGTGCGGTGGGAACGCGGTCGAACTCCTCGTACACCTCGCGCGTCGAGCTGGCGCACCCCGCGGGCATCACCAACGCAAGGGGCATTCCAGCAAGCGCCGGGAACGTCTTTTCAAGCGCGTCTCCTGCGCCCCTTAGAAGCGACGGCACAGGCTTGAGGAAGAACGCAACATCCGCGCCCACGCGCCGTGCGACATCAATAACGCGCTGGTCAAGCGGATCGACATCCCAGCGCTCCGCAAGCGCGCGAAGAACGGATCCGGCGTCTGCCGAGGAGCTTCCAAGGCCTCCCCCGCTGGGGATGCGACGCTCGATGCGAACAGAGACGCGCTCCTCCACACCCAGCTCCCGCGAGAGGAGCTCTATTGCCCGCTGGGTGGCGTTCCCTCGCACAAGGCCATCAAGCGCAGGCTCGAAGGCGACGCTGGTCTCCGGCGCAGACTCAATGGAAATGGTGTTGCAGAGGCCCACCGGTACCATGACCGAATCCACGCGGTGGTAGCCACGCGCGTCCTTCTCGGCATAGATGCCCAGGTGAAGGTTGACCTTGCAGGGCGCCTGTACGGTCTGTAGGCGTGAGCGCGGCATGCGGTCTCCGGTGGGACTACTCTTCGGGAATGTCTGCCGTGTAGTCGAGCAGGCGCTCGCCCGTGTTCATGTCGTAGAGCTCGACGGTGCCGGTGAGCACGTCGACGTACTGGTATGACTGACGAGCCTTGCGGCCGCGACGCTCCTCGACCTCAATCACAAAAAGGGACGGATGCACGTGAACCAGGGTGCCCGCACGCTCGACAATACGCGAGCGGCCCATATTGGCGCGGACCTTCACACGCTGGCCCTCGAGGGCCTTGAGCTCCTCGCGGATCTGGTCAATGCGGTTGACTGGCGGAATGTCGTTCTCCATGAGACTCCCAACAGGCCATAGTTGGCCCAAGTATCGAATACACAAAAACTAATGATACCCAGACGTAACGCCGTTCCTGCAGTTAGGGAAGAAAACAGCACGACAAGACCACGGGCTGGCAGTCATGCGCCCAGGTGCCGCGCCGACGCATGTCCCAGGTGCTACACTTCCGGCGTCAACGACAAAGGAGGACGCAATGGACGAGACGAGAAGGGCACAGGTGGTCGAGAACCTGCGCGGTATGGGGCTTACGCAGGCGCTCATTTCTGATCCCATGTCCATCTACTACCTTACGGGGTACTACACCGAGCCCTACGAGAGGTTCCTTGCGCTCTACTTCAATGCAAACGGAGCCTCGACGCTCTTTGCCAACCGCCTCTTCCCCGACGCCTCCGCAGCGTGTGACGACGTGCGGGCCTTCGACGACACCGAGGACCCCGTGCCCATGGTCGCCGAGGTCACGGACCACAGCGCACCGCTCGGTGTCGATAAGAAGCTCGCCGCACGGTGGCTGGTGCCGCTCCAGGAGGCTGGCGCCGCGTCCGAGTTCAAGCTGGGCTCCGCAGCCGTGGACGACGCCCGCTCCGTGAAGTCCCCGGAAGAGCAGGAGCTCATGCGCACGGCCTCGCGCACCAACGACAAGGCCATGGAGTGGCTCGCCGCCCAGGTCCGCGAGGGCGTAACCGAGCAGGAGATTGCCGGCGGACTTCTCGACGTCTATCGCTCTCTTGGCGCGCAGGACCACTCCTTTGCGCCCATCGTGAGCTTTGGGGCAAACGCAGCCGACCCGCACCACTCCCCCGACGGCACCGTCCTTGCCAAGGGTGACGTGGTACTCTTTGACGTGGGCTGCCGGCAGGACATGTACTGCTCGGACATGACGCGCTCGTTCTTCTACGGCGAACCCACTGAGCACCAGCGGACGGTCTACGAGTGCGTTCTCCACGCAAACGAGGCTGCCGAGGCCATCGTGCGGCCCGGGGTCACGTTTGCCGAGATAGACCGGGCCGCACGTGGCGTCATCGAGGATGCGGGCTGGGGACAGTACTTCACGCACCGGCTGGGACATCAGATTGGTCTTGAGGACCACGAGCCGGGCGACGTCTCGTCAGCGCACGACGAGCCCGTGCGCCCTGGCCAGTGCTTCTCCATCGAGCCGGGCATCTACCTCCCCGGCGACGTGGGCGTGCGCATCGAGGACCTGGTCATCGTGACCGAGGACGGCTGCGAGGTGCTCAACTCGTACTCCAAAGGACTCGCGGTGCTCAAGTAGACTACCCGCAGAGAAGGATTAGCCCCTCTCGCAAAACCTGCGGGTTAATTGCAGCCCCCATAGAGGGCACAATCAATTTACCAGCGCTTCTATCAACAACGCCCCTCCCAAAACTGCAACTAAACCGCAGTTTTGGGAGGGGCCATTTTGCGAGAGGCAACTCCAACCGGTCTTGTCCAAGGACGAGAAGGCCGGGCGCGAGTCTACGCCTCCGGGCAGAGCGCCAGCGCCGCCTCGTCGGCAATCACGGTGCAGCTGGTGTGCAGCTGCAGGATGGACGCGGGGCACTGCGGGGTAACGGGTCCAAAGCACATGTCGTAGACGGCCTGGGCCTTCTCCGGGCCGGATGCCAGGATGAGGATGCTGCGCGCGTACATGATGGTCTGCACGCCCATGGTGTAGGCCTGGCGCGGCACGTCGTCGGCGTTGTCGAAGAGGCGGCTGTTGGCCTGGATGGTGCTCTCGGTGAGGTCAACGCAGTGCGTGCCCTTGGAGAAGTGGTCATCGGGCTCGTTGAAGCCAATGTGACCGTTGCGGCCAATGCCGAGGAGCTGCAGGTCAGGATAGCCAGCCTCGCGCACTATGCGATCGTACTCGGAGCATGCCTCGTCCGCGTTGGGGTTTGCGCCGTCGGGCACGTGCGTGTTGGCAAGGTCGATGTTGATCTTGTCGAAGAAGTTCTGCCGCATGAAGTAGTGATAGCTCTGCGGGTCCTCGTGCGTAAGGCCGCGGTACTCATCCAGGTTGTAGGTGCTAACCTGTGAGAAGTCGCAGTCGCCCTTGTGGTTCCACTCGGCAAGCTGCTCATAGGTGCCAATGGGCGTGGTGCCGGTGGCAAGGCCGAGGACGCTGGTGGGCTTGAGGATCACCTGGGCCGAGATCACGTTCGCCGCCTTGCGGCTCATGTCCCGATAGTCCTTGGTGCGGATGATTCTCATGGGAGTCCCTCCTTCTGCAAGCGGGTGACCTCCCGTGGCACCCGCCCGTGGCTTTTAAGCCACGCTTGACGTGTGCGGCCACCAGGGCGAGGTCGCGTTTGCTATGAGAAGGGTCCACCACGTCGAGGCCCCTGCCCGTCCATGGTGGCCTGGGGCACATGCCTCAGACGGCTTCATTCTACATGCGTGCCATGCGGAAGAAGAGACAAACCAATAAAGACTCCTCAAACGAGGAGCGCAAATAGCGTCTATGCCTACAGCTTCCCCGCCAGGTCTTCCAGTGCGTGGAAGCGGTGCGAGATGGCGTTCTTCTCGCCCGGCGTGAGCTCGGCCATCGTCTTGCCTGGGGTGTCTGCCGGCAGGAACAGCGGGTCGTAGCCAAAGCCGTGGTCCCCACGGCGTTCGTGGCCAATGGTGCCCTCGCAGTCGCCGTCGCCACGCAGGACCTCGCCGCCGCGTACGAGCACCACGGTGGAGTGGAAGCGCGCACCGCGACGCTCATCGGGAACGTTGACCATAAGGCGCTCGAGCTTGTCGTTGTTTGCGTCGTCGTTGCCGTGCTCGCCAGCCCAGCGGGCCGAGAAGATCCCGGGAGCGCCATCAAGCGCGTCCACGCAGAGCCCGGAGTCATCCGCAATGGCCATGGGGAGGCCCGTCTCGGCGACTGCCGCCCGCGCCTTGATGAGGGCGTTCTCGAAGAAGTTGGCGCCGTCCTCGACGGGATCGGGAAAGTCCCCAAGCTCACCCAGGGCAACAAAGTGCACGCCGGGAACGGACTTTGAGAGAATTGCCTCGATCTCGGTCACCTTGTGGGGATTGCCCGTGGCAACCACCACGGTGTGCTCAGGGTCAAGCGCCTTGATGTCGATTGTCGCCATGCCAGTGTCCTTTCGCCGCAACGGGCCATCCGCCCCGCGATGCCTATGCGCCAAAGCCCGTGACCTCACGCTGAATCTGGAGAAGCTGGTCGATGCCCTTCTGCCCAAGGTCAAGCAGACGCCCCAGCTGCTCGCGGTCGAAGGTCGCGCGCTCGCCCGTGCCCTGAACCTCAACAATGCGGCCATCGGAGGAGCCCACCAGGTTCATGTCCACGTCCGCGTGCGAGTCCTCCGGGTAGTCGAGGTCGAGAAGCTCGACGCCACGCACGACTCCCATCGAGATGGCTGCGACCTGTCCCGTAAGGGGAACGCGCTTGATGCGCCCCTTCGCGCAGGCGGCTGCGAGCGCCTCGTAGAGCGCCACCCAGGCGCCGGTAATGGAGGCCGTGCGGGTGCCGCCGTCTGCCTGGATCACGTCACAGTCCACCGTCACCGTAAACTCGCCCAGGTGGCGGAGGTCGCAGACGGCACGCAGCGAGCGTCCCACCAGGCGCTCGATCTCCATCGAGCGGCCCTTGCGGCCCTTGTACTCGCGCGGAGTGCGGCGGTTGGTGGCAGCCGGGAGCATGGCATACTCCGCCGTGACCCAGCCGTCGCGACTCGCGCCGCGCCACTTGGGCACACCCTCCTCGATGGTCGCCGCGCACAGCACGCGCGTGTCGCCAAACTCCGCCAGGCACGAGCCGTCGGCGTTCTTCATCACGTTTGGCGTTAGCGTGACCGGGCGCATCTCGGCAACAGACCGGCCAAAGCTGCGCTCAGACTGGGTGGCGCTCTCCTGGGGCATGGTGTCTCCCGTCTGCCGGCGCACATCCGCCGGCGCTCATGCAACGGGGCCAGCCGGCTCACGCCGACCGGCCCCGACTCTTCTCATGGTGGGCGATGACGGATTCGAACCGCCGACCTTGTGCGTGTAAGGCACCTGCGCTAGCCACTGCGCCAATCGCCCATGTTTAGCGAGTGTACCACGGAACCCGGAAGCGGCACACGCATCGCCCGCACCCGGCGCAGCCCGCGCCCATCTCGCCTGCTATACTTGACCCATGAATACTACACTCACATCTCTTGCCCAGCTCCTCGACAATGAGGGGCTGCTGGCCACCACAGCAAACATCACCGCCGAAAAGGGCGCCACGCCCATCACCGGGGTCGACTGCGACTCGCGCGTCATTGTCCCAGCGCATGTCTTTGTGTGCAAGGGCGCCGCCTTCAAGCCAGCCTATCTCACCTCCGCGCTCGAAAAGGGCGCCGTGGCCTACCTTTGCGACAGGGACCGCGCAGCCGAGCTGGCAGACGTTGCCCCCGGGACGCCCGCACTCATCGCCACGGACCTGCGCCGCGCCATGGCGTTCGCCTCGGCCGAGGCCTTTGGCCACCCCGACCACGACCTCACTGTCATTGGCATCACCGGCACCAAGGGCAAGTCGACGGTGTCCTACATGCTCCGCGCCGTGCTTGACGGCAACGAGACGCACGCACGTACCGGCGTCATGGGCTCCATCGAGACCTTCGACGGCATCGAGCGCGAGGAGAGCCACAACACCACGCCGGAGTCCCCGGACCTCTGGCGTCACCTCGCCAACGCCCGCAAGGCCGGCCTTGCCTACATGGACATGGAGGTCTCGAGCCAGGCCCTCAAGTACGACCGAGTCCTGGGCCTTGACCTTGCAGTTGCATGCTTCCTCAACATTGGGCGCGACCACATCTCGCCCGTTGAGCACCCCAATTTCGAGGACTACTTCCAGAGCAAGCTCCGCATCTTTGATCAGGCGCGCGTTGCCGTGGTGAACCTCGACTCCGACGAGATCCATACCATCCTCGAACGCGCCCGGCGCTGCGAGCGCGTGGTGACCTTCTCGGCCAAGGACAGCTCGGCGGACGTCTGGGCATCTGACATTCAGAGCGCCTACGGCATGGTCTCGTTCACCGCGCACACTCCAAGCTGGGAGGGGCCCATCTGCCTGGGCATGCCGGGCCTCTTCAACGTAGACAACGCCCTTGCAACCATCGCCATCTGCGAGGTCCTGGGCATTGGGTGCGAGAGGATTGCCGAGCCGCTCTCTCGCGCGCGCGTCCCCGGCCGCATGGAGCTTCTCCCCAGCCCCGACACCAAGGTTGTGGCGCTGGTTGACTACGCTCACAACAAGCTCTCCTACCAGCGGTTCTTTCCCTCGGTCAAGGAGGAGTTCCCGGGGTATCGCATCATTGCCGTCTTTGGCGCCCCCGGTGGCAAGGCGTACGAGCGCCGCCACGAGCTTCCCCAGGAGGCCGCCAAGTACGCCGACTACCTCATCTACACTGAGGAGGACCCGGCAAACGACCCCGTAGAGGAGATCTGCCAGCAAATGGCAGATGCCACGCCGGAGGGCACGGCATACGAGGTCATTCTCGACCGCGAGGAGGCCATTCGCCGCGCCGTCCAGCTTGGCTACGAGGGCGAGAGTCCGGCCATTCTCTGCCTTCTGGCCAAGGGCGACGAGACGCGCCAGCATGAGGGCAACGAGTTTGTCCCCTGCCGCACGGACGGCGACATCTACGAGGAGGCCGTTCGCAACTGGCACGCGTCACACCCCGAGGCATAGCCCGCGCGAGGCGATTTCCAGCCGCCAATGAACGTGCCCCGCAGCCACGGCGAGAGAGCCGGACTTGCGGGGCACGCTTGTGCGGACGCTCTTAGCCCCCGCCTAGGCGAGCCGCTCCACGCCGTTGCGGGTTACGCGCGCATAGACGAGAGGCTCAGGCTGAGGCTGCTCGTCACCAATCTCGTAGGCGTCGCGAAGAATCTGCTCCCCCTCGTCGAGCTGCGCCTCGCTCGACGCGTGAAGCGTTGCGAGAACCTCGCCCTTCGTCACCTTGTCGCCGGCTTTCTTCTGAAGGATTATTCCGGCGAGCGGGTCGATGGAGTCTTCCTTGCGCGCCCGCCCGGCGCCAAGTGCCACCGAGGCAATGCCCACGCGTTCGGTGTTCATGTGGCGCACCCAGCCGTCGCGCCCGGAACGCACGTCACGCATGCAGGCATCAGAGCCAAAGCGGCTGGGGTCGCGCACGTAGGACGCATCCCCGCCTTGGGCGGCAACCATCTGGGCGAGCTTCTCCAGACCCGCACCGTTCTCTATCTGCGCACGGGCCATCGAGCGGCAGGCGACAATGTCGCCCTTGTCCGCAAGCTCGAGCATGTTTGCCGCAAGCTCCACGCAGATGTCCCTAAGGTCCTGCGGCCCTTCGCCCATGAGGGTCCGGGCGGCCTCCCCCACCTCAAGGGCATTGCCCACGCAACAGCCAAGCGGACGGTCCATGTTCGTGATGAGTGCCGCCGTCGTGCGACCAACGCCCTCGCCAATGCGGACCATCTCCTGCGCCAACGCGACGGCATCGTCAACGGTCTTCATGAACGCGCCGCTGCCACACTTCACGTCGAGAAGGATCTTGTCAGACCCAGCGGCAATCTTCTTGCTCATAACGCTGGAGGCAATGAGCGGCAGCGAGTCAACCGTAGCCGTCACGTCTCGCAGCGCATAGAGCTTCTTGTCTGCGGGCACCAGGTTTCCGGTCTGGCCGGCAACGGCGCATCCAATCTCGCCCACAATGGAAAAGAAGCGCTGCTCGTCAATAGAGGTGGTAAGACCGGGAATGGACTCTAGCTTATCAAGCGTACCGCCGGTGTGCCCTAGACCACGTCCGCTCATCTTGGCAACGCGCACGCCAAGCGACGCCACGACAGGTGCCACCACCAGGGTGGTCTTGTCTCCCACGCCGCCGGTGGAGTGCTTGTCCACCTTGACGCCGGGAATGGGCGAGAGGTCCACCACGTCACCTGAGTGCGCCATATCAAGGGTGAGACGCACGATCTCGCGGTCGGTCATGCCCTCGTAGAAGATAGCCATGCAGAGCGCGGAGGCCTGGTAATCCGGAATGTCACCCGCCACGTAGCCATTAACGAAGAAGTCAATCTGCTCGTCGGTAAGCTCGTGGCCGTCTCGCTTGCTCTCGATGATGTCGTACATCCTCACGCGGCGCCGCCTCCCGCCTCGTCAGCCCGATGGTGCCCCAGGTCCTCCGGCCCAAAGCCCTCGGGGAGAAGGTCACGCAGCAGAAGCGAGCGGCGCTCCTCCGGGGAGCGGGCAACGATGATTATAAACGAGTCCGGGTCACAGAACTCGCGCATCACCTGGCGACACACGCCGCACGGTGTGCACCAATCCGAGACGGGTTGCCCCTCCGGGCCTCCCACAACGGCAATAGCCGAGAAGTGCCGCTGCCCCTCGTAGACCGCCTTGAAGAAGGCCGTGCGCTCGGCGCAGTTGCTTGGCGTGTATGCCGCGTTCTCGATGTTGCATCCCTGGTAGACGGTGCCGTCTTCCGCAAGAAGCGCCGCCCCAACGGCAAAGTGCGAGTAGGGCACATAGGCATGCTCGCGGGCTTCGAGTGCCCTTCCCACGAGCTGCTCGTCGGTTAGTTCCATGTCTTTTCAGAGGCTCCTTATGCCGCTTGCTATCTGCTGCCCTTGATGTATGGCACACCGTCTGCCTTTGGCGCAACGGAGCGTCCCACAAAGAACACCAGGACGAGGACGGTCATCACGTACGGCAACATTGCCAGGATCTGCGTTGGCACCACAGAGCCGCCGCCCAGCATCACGGTAAGCGCCTGCGTGAAGCCAAAGAGCAGGCAGGCAAGGTAGGCGCCGTGTGGGGTCCACTTGCCAAAGATCACTGCCGCAAGGGCAATGAAGCCCTGACCGCTAATAGCCGTCTGGGTGTACTGAGAGATGATGGCGAGCGTCATGGACGCGCCACCAAAGCCCGCGAGCACGCCAGAGAGAATCACGCAGACGTAGCGCGTGCGATAGACGTTGATGCCCAGGGTCTCGGAGGCCTCGGGGTGCTCGCCCACGGAGCGAACGCGAAGGCCCCACTTGGTCCGGTACAGAACAAACCACATGACCACGGCAGCGATAAGGCCGAGAAGCACCGTGACGTCGAGGTTGAGGCTCGAGAGCGGAGAGTCGCCAAAGCCCGAGGTGTCAACGAGCTTGGGCAGCGTGTTGACCACGGAAGACATTGCCGCGCCATCAAACGTGCGGCGGCAGGCAAAGAGCGCGATGCCGGGGGCCAGCAGGTTGATTGCCACGCCAGAGATGGTCTGGTCGGCGTTGAAGGTAACGGACGCCACCGCATGGAGCAGGGCAACCAGCCCGCCCGCCAAGCCCGCACAGAGAAGGCCAATCCAGGGGTTGCCCGAGACGTAGCTTCCCGCAACCCCGGCAAACGCGCCGACGTTCATCATGCCCTCGATGCCGATGTTCGTGACGCCGGAGCGCTCGGAGATAACGCCGCCGAGGGCGCCAAAGACAAGGGGCGTGGAGTACATGAGGGTAATGGAGAGGACGAGCACAAGATTATCGAGCATCGCCATCAGCCCCCTTCTTCTCGCTAGAGTCAGTAGGTTCGGCGACCTTCGAAGACGCCTCCGCCGGTGCCTTGGGGTCGGCCGCGTTCTCGGTCTTCTGGGAGCCGCTCTCCCCTGCAGGCGCGGCGGGAGTGGCCCCCACCTCGGCAGCAAGCTTGCACGCCTGCTCGGCGCGCTCGGCGCGAGAGCGCTGGATGTGCTCGGCGAGCATGGGAATCACGCCACCCAGGGCCATGCAGAACACGATGGTGCCAATCATGATGCTGATGATCTCGGACGGAGCGCCCATGGTCTGCTGCACCGTCTGGCCTCCGTAAATGAGGCCGGCAAAGAGCAGGGACGCCGGAATGCACGCAACGGGCGAGCAGCCCGCAATGAACGCCACCGAGAGGCCGTTGAAGCCGTTGTTCTCGAACGCGGCGAGCGTAGAAATGCCGTGCGGCGAGATGCCGGTGATGTTGAGGGCGCCGGCAACGCCGCACAGGGCGCCGGAGATGACCATGCAGAGCACGATGTTCTTCTCGACGTTGATGCCGGCAAAGCGGGCGGCATCCTTGTTGAGGCCAACGGCGCGCATCTCGTAGCCCATCTTGGTGCGCTTGAGCAGCCACCCGATGAATACAGCCGCCACCACGGCAACAACGATGCCAACGTTGACGTCACAGCGCACAAGGACGTCGCGAAGCACGGGGAAGTTTACCAACGCCGCCTGGCCATCGTCAGAGAGCTTCCAGTTGGGGAGGATCATCGTGAACGCGGAGTCGTGCACCGCATAGGTCCCCGTGGTGTTGGGCTGGTGGAACACGTCGAGCGAGACCACGTAGTTGCAGAGGTAGAGGCTGATCCAGTTGAACATGATGCTGGTGATGACCTCGTGGATGCCAAACTTTGCCTTGAGCCATCCAATGAGGGCGCCAGACAGCGCGCCCGCAATGGTGCCCGAGAGCACAACGAGCGGAATCTCGAGAACGGCGGGGAGGTCGCAGGTGATGCCCACGATGGTCGCAGCGACGGTACCCAGGATGTACTGGCCCTCGGCGCCAATGTTGAAGAGGCCAACCTTGAAGGCAAAGGCAACGGCAATGCCGCAGAACAGAAGCGGCGTGGCCTTGATAATTACGTTGACTATGTAGCGAGGACGGCCGACCATGCCCGAGAAGAGCGCTGCAAACGAGGCACCCGGATCGTATCCTGCGCTGGCAAGAACGATTGCCGCGACCAGAAAGCCAATGAGAATGGCTATGATTGCCGAGGTGATGGGCTTCCTCAGCACCTTGATGACCGTGTTGTTCACTGCTTGCCACCCCCAGCCATAAGCAGGCCAACCTCTTCTTCGCTCACCGTTCCCTGCTTGAACGTGCCCACGATCTTTCCGTGGTGGATGACGGCAATCGTGTCCGCCACGTCCATGACCTCGTCAAGCTCGAGCGAGATAAGCAAAATTGCCGCGCCGCGATCGCGCTCGCGGATAAGCGCCTTATGGACAAACTCGATGGCGCCCACGTCGAGGCCGCGCGTAGGCTGCACGGCAACGAGAAGATCCGGCTCGCTCGAAACCTCGCGAGCAATGATGACCTTCTGCTGGTTGCCGCCGGAAAGCCCACCGGCAAGGCTGTCGACGCAATCGGCGGGGCGGATGTCGTACTCCTTGATGAGGCCGTTGGTAAAGGAGCGGACCTTTCCATAGTCGAGTGTCGCGCCCTTGCCAAACGCCTCCTCCTGGTGCCTCTCGAGAATGACATTCTCGGCAACGGTGAAGGGCAGCACCAGGCCAAAGCGCTGACGGTCCGCAGGGATGGTCGCCACCTTGTGGTCGAGCACGTTTCTGGGGACGGTGTTCTGGATTTCCTCGCCATTCACGGAGATGGTGCCGGAATCCACCTTCGCAAGGCCATCGATGGCCTCTACGAACTCGTCCTGGCCGTTGCCCTCGATGCCGGCTATGCCCACGATCTCTCCGGCGCGAACGTCAATGTTGAGCCCGCATACCTGCTCGATTCCACGGGCGTCCTTCACGTGCAGGTCCTTGACCGAGAGAACCGTCTTGCCTGGGTTGGCAGGCCCCTTCTCGACGGTAAGGCTCACATGACGGCCAACCATCTTGGACGCGAGCTCTTCCTCGGTGGTCTTGCTCACGTCCACCGTGCCCATGTACCTGCCACGACGAATGATGGTGCAGGCGTCGGCGGACTCCATGATCTCCTTGAGCTTGTGGGTAATGATGATGATCGTCTTACCCTTGGCGACAAGCTCATGCATGATCTTGATGAGCTGCGTGATCTCCTGCGGCGTGAGGACTGCCGTGGGCTCGTCGAGAATCAGCGTGTCCGCACCACGGTAGAGCGCCTTCAGAATCTCGACGCGCTGCTGCATGCCAACGGTGATGTCCTCGACCTTCGCGTCCGGATCGACCTCAAAGCCATACTCGTCGACGATCTTCTCGACTTCCTTTTTGGCACGAGCCATGTCAAGGACACCCATCGAGTGGCAGACCTCGTCGCCAAGAATGATGTTCTCGGTGACGGTGAAGTTCTCGACGAGCATGAAGTGCTGGTGGACCATGCCAATCCCGTGAGCAATCGCGTCGAGCGGGCTCTGTATCTGGACGCTCTGCCCACCGAGGTACACCTCGCCCTCGTCGGCCTGGTACAGGCCGTAGAGCACGTTCATGAGCGTGCTCTTGCCCGCACCGTTCTCGCCAAGGATGGCATGGACCGTCTGCTTCTTCACGTCGAGGTCAACGCCATCGAGCGCCTTGAACGAGCCAAAGGTCTTCGTGATGCCATGCATCTGCACGGCATAGTCGGGACTGGCCTCCATAGTCCACCTCCTCATAAAAGCGAGGGGCCATGGCCCCCCAGCAATCAAACCAAGAGGGGTGCCCGACGCGCACGCCAGGCACCCCCCAACTGCGCGTCTAGAGGCTAGCGACAAACTTGTCGTAGTCATCCGAGGTCGCAGGAGGCACGATGTCGCCGGACTTGATGAGCTCCTCCACAGCGAGGGCGTCGTTGTATACGTCCTCTCCCATGAGGGAGTAGTCCTCGGGGATGCCCACTGCGCCGTCGGAGAGACCCAGGGTGATGTTGGAGCCGCCCTTAAGGTCGCCGGAGAGAAGGCGCTTGGAGACGTCCACGATGGCAACGTCGACCTCCTTGAGGGCGGAGGTGAGAACCGTGCCCTCAGCGAGGTAGGACTGGTCCATGTCGGCACCAATGGCGTAGATGCCGGCATCCTTGCAAGCATTGATGACGCCAACGCCGGTGCCACCAGCTGCCTGGAACACAACGTCGCAGCCGTCGGAAACCATGCGCTGCGTGATGGAGCTGCCCTTGGCGGCATCGCCAAAGCTCTCGGCGTACTGGGACTCGCACTGAACGTTGAGGCCCTTCTCCTTGTTGGCATAGGCAACGCCGGCCTTGTAGCCAAACTCGAACTGGCGCAGGACGTCGCTCTCGACGCCAAGCACGTTGCCAACCATGCCGGTCTTGCTCACGCAGGCGGCAATGTAGCCAACGATGAACGACGACTCCTGGGCACGGAACTGAACGCCGGTGATATTGGAGGCGTCGGTGGGGTTGGCGTTGTCGATGATGCCAAACTGGACGTTGGGGTTGGCTTTGGCCGCGTTGCCCACAGCGTCTGCCATGGCAAAGCCAATTGCCCAGATGAGCTCTGCGTCATCGTCAACTGCCTTGTCGAGGTTGGTAGCGTAGTCGGACTCCTGCTTGGACTCGAGGTAGCTGACATCCCAGCCCTCTTCCTGCTGGAGCCGCTGGAGGCCGGACCACGAAATCTGGTTGAACGACTGGTCGTTAACGCCACCGGTATCGGTAACCATCTCAACCTTGTGCGTGGTCCCGGACGTGGCGGTACTGCTGGAGGTGTCGCTGCTGGAAGACGAGTCGCTGGACGAACCGCCGCACCCTACGAGTGCTCCGGTGGCGCCCAGTGCGCATGCGCCAGCAAGGCCCTTCAGGAAGCCACGCCGAGTAAAGCTGCTCTGATCTGGCATTTCTGTCCCCTTTCTCCGCCCCGTCCTCTCCCGAACGAGGTACCCCATGGAGTCAAACTTCCTATCTACAGAGGGAGACTCTCCCTCGTGTTGCCCCTATGCATTTAAGTCTGGCGTCGCCAAGCTCAGCGCGACCTCCATCATCTGCGTAAGGCTCTCCTGACGCTCCTCTGCCGTGAGGGCCTCGCCGCGAGAGACAACGTCCGTCACGGTGAGAATCGTGAGCGCGCGTTTGCGGGCGCGCATCGCGTTGAGGTAGAGCGCTGCCGACTCCATCTCCACGGCAAGGACGCCCATCTTGGCCCAGCGCTGCTCCGCAGTGCGGTCGTCGTTGTAGAAGACGTCCGACGAGAGAACGTTGCCCACACGCGCGGGGTAACCCAGGCGCTCCGCTGCGTCAGCCGCACGGCGCAGGAGACCAAAGTCCGCGATGGGGGCAAGCGTGCCCGGAACGTTGAACTGGTGGGCATAGTTGGAGTCGGTGCAGGCACCCATCCCAAGCACGATGTCGCGCAGGCGCACGCTTGGTGCCACACCGCCCGCAGTGCCAATGCGCACGATCGACTCGACGCCGTAGAAGTTGAAGAGCTCGTACGAGTAGATGCCAATGGAGGGCATGCCCATGCCGCTGCCCATTACCGACACGGGGTTGCCCTGGTAGGTGCCCGTATAGCCCAGCATGTTGCGAACGCCGTTGAACTGCTCGACGTTCTCGAGGTAGGCCTCGGCAAGGCGCTGGGCGCGGAGCGGGTCGCCCGGCATCAGGACGAACGGCGCAATCTGGCCTGCAACGGCCTCGTTGTGCGGCGTAGGGGTTCGTGCCATAGCTATGCCTCCAGAATCTGATCGAGGTGGGACGTGCCGTTGGGAAGTGCGGGTGAGCCAAGGTAGTCGAGAACCGTTGCTGAGACGTCCGCGAAAGTAGGCCGCGTGCCCAGGTCGACGCCGGCGCGCACGCGCGGTCCGCACGCGATCCATGGGACGTACTCGCGCGAGTGGTCAGTCGAGGGCGTCACGGGATCGCAGCCGTGGTCTGCCGTAATCATAAGCAGGTCATCGTCGCGCAGGCCCGCAACGATGCGCGGGAGCTGGCTATCAAAGTAGCTCAGGGCACGCGCATAGCCGGGCGCGTCGTTGCGGTGGCCGTAGACCATGTCGAAGTCCACGAGGTTGGTGTAGCAGAGGCCTGTGAAGTCACGGCCGGTCGCCTCGACGGTGCGCTCGATGCCCTCCTCGTTTCCTGAGGTAAAGACGTGGTCCGTTATCCCGCGGTGGGCAAAGATGTCGTAGATCTTGCCAATGGAGAGCACGTCCTGGCCCGCGTCCTTGAGCACGTCGAGCATCGTGGTGCCCGTGGGCTCCAGAGAGAAGTCATGCCTGCGCGGGGTGCGCACGTAGTTTGGCCAGTCCCCCGTGTAGGGGCGCGCGATGACGCGGGCGACGCCGTGCTCGCCCGTGAGGATCTTGCGCGCGATGCGGCAGTACTCGTAGAGCTGCTCGGGGGACACCATGTCCTCGTGCGCCGCAATCTGGAAGACGCTGTCGCCCGAGGTGTAGACAATGAGCTTGCCAGTCTTGAGCTGCTCGCGGCCGTAGTCCTTGATCACCTGCGTACCGGAGTATGGCTTGTTGCAGAGAACCCCACGACCCGTCTGGCGCTCAAACTCGTCCAGCACCTCCTGGGGGAAACCGTTGGGATACGTGGGGAAGCGCTTGGGCGAGATGACGCCCGCCATCTCCCAGTGCCCAACCGTGGTGTCCTTGCCGGCAGACGCCTCGCGAAGGCGGGCAAACGCACCGGTGGGCGAGGCGACCGGCTTGAGGTCCACGTCATAGGGGGACTCGAGCGCGCCTTCAATGTTGAGAAGGCCAAGAGACGTCATGTTGGGGATGTTGAGCTCACCCGTGGTGGCGCAGGCGCACAAGGTGTTGCTCCCCTCGTCACCCCACTCTGCGGCATCTGGCTCGGCGCCGATGCCAAAGCTATCCAAGACGATAAGAAACACGCGCTTGCCCATGGTCGCCCCCTCCGCAGGCATCTCTCTGATGCCGCTGCGTAACGCCACAACAAATGACAAGTCGAAACTACCGACATGACTAGTATTGTTTGACCGCTCATGAAGCGGCGGATAAGTGGGGCAGCCGGTACAAACAATTCGACAAGCGGCAAATGCTTAGTAACAATAAATAATTGTTTAGAATTGCAATGCAGGGCGACGCACGAGAGAGGGAACGCAATGCTCACTGACAGAGAACAGCAGATCCTTGGGTGGATTCGCGCAAACCCCTCCATTTCCCAGCAGGAGATCGCCGACCGCGCGGGCATCTCTCGATCGTCTGTCTCCGTCCATATCTCGAACCTCACCAAGAAGGGCGCGATTCTCGGCAGGCAATATGTGCTTGCCGACACCCCCTATGTCGTTGTGGTGGGAGCCACCAACATGGATGTGGTTGGCAAGCCGGGCGGGGTTCCCACCCCGCGAGACGTCACGCCAGGCACCATCGTGGTCTCACCCGGCGGCACCGCGCGAAACGTTGCGCACAACCTCACGCTACTGGGAACCAGCACCAAGCTGGTGACCGCATTTGGGGAAGACGTGCGCGCCAGGGAGCTCTCCGAGGGGTGCATGGGAATGGGCATGGACCTCGAGGGGTCGGTGACCGTCCCCGGCGGAACCACCTCAACCTGCGTCTTTATCCTGGACGAGCACGGTGACCTCTCCCAGGCCATCGCTGACATGGGGATTCTCGACAGCCTCACCCCCAGCGTGCTGGAGCGCAGGCTCGACCTCATCGATCGAGCCGCGGCATGCTTCGTCGACACCAACATCTCCCACGAGAGCCTTCGCTTCCTTGCCGAGCACGTGAGCACTCCCCTGTTCTGCGACCCCGTCTCCACCACCAAGGCTGCAAAGCTCTCCGGGCTGCTGGGGCACTTCCACGCCATGAAGCCAAATGCCCTTGAGGCCGAAGCTCTCACGGGAGTCGCAATCCACGACGAGAAGAGCCTGGAGCTGGCAGCAAAAAAGCTTCTCGATACCGGGCTTGACCAGGTGTTCATTTCACTTGGAGCCGACGGGCTTCTCTGCGCGGGACAAGACGGGATGCTTCGGCTCCCCAGCTACAGCGCAAACGTGGTGAGCGCCACGGGATCCGGTGACGCAATGATGGGGGCAATCATCTGGGCGTATCTGCAGGGTGAGAACCTGGAGGGAACCTGTGCCGCCGGCCTTGCGGTCGCCGCCATCTGCACGGAGTCTGCCTCTACCGTCAACCCCAACCTCACTGCCCAAGCAGTAAGGCAGCGTATGAACGAGGCTGGTGCGGCAGGAAAGCTTCTCTCGGCAAGCTAGCTCTTGCGTCCAGCGCGGCCGCTTGGGACAGACCCCACGCCATCCACCGACAAGTGGACATGGTCGTCTCATAAAGTGGACAAATGTCCTTTTCTTGCTGAGCGCTTGGCCTTAGCATGCACCCAAGAATCTTGGGGAGGAGGGGACATGGACACGCTTGGCTACCTCGAAACCTTGGATGCAGAGGTTCGCGACAGGCTCGCCCCTTGGGCAGGCCGAATCCCCGCCGCCCTTCTCAGCAGGTGCGCGCTCGTCAAACTAGACAAGGGCGACGAGCTTGTGCACGAGCTTGACCGCTTTGGCTCCGTCTACGTCCTCACGCGCGGCACCATCGCCTCTACCAGCCCGCTGCTTGACGGCGGCACCTACGTGATAGACGAGTTCCATGCACCGGCAGCCTTTGGTGAGATGGAGGCCATTGGCGCTAGCCCCTTCTACCACAGCTCGCTCATGGCGGCCACAGATGCCGAGCTTATCCGCGCCTCCGGAAAGGACTACCTCGCATGGCTTTCCGGCGACGCCGACGCCTTGCTTGCTCGCTCGCGCTGGGTTGTCCAGCGACTTGCGAGCCAATCGAGCCACGAGCGCTCCCTGCTTGCCTGGACTGGCGAGAAGCGCGTTGCCTACGCACTCTGTCAGCTCTATGGCGAGGGCGGGAAGGAATGCCTGGTGGTGCCGCTAACGCGCGCACAGCTGGCAGAACGCGTGGGCGTAAGCACCAAGACGGTGAGCCGTTCCATAGCCTCGCTTGCGGATGGCGGGATGGCACGCCTTGAGGGCAGAAAGATCGTGATTGACCGAGAGGCATTTGAGCTTCTCGAGGACATGCTCCGTGACGAGCTTGGCCAAAGCTCACGCGGAAGAGAGGGGAGTGCTCGTTCATGAAGACCATCGACAACACCAAGGAGTTCTACGACATCTGCACGGCAAGCAACCTCACGTACAAGCAGAAGCTTCTGCACCTGGCGCAGGCAGCCGAGAACAGCGTCGACCCCATCGAGCGGCCAAAGGAGGCAGACTACTTCTTCGAGCACGGCGGCATTGACTACATGTGCGAGGGCAACGCGCCCTACCGCCCGCGCTACATCTGCCCGGACTACGGCAAGTTCCTCGCCCAGGGGAGCGAGTTCTTGCGCCTTAGGCCGGCGGAGTCCCTGGATGACGCGCTCTGGAACCTCGCGATGGTCTACGACAACGTGCCTTCGGTCACCAGCCGCCCCGTCTACGTGGGCCAGCTTGACCGCATGCTCGACCCCTACCTCGACGGCTATAGCGACGAGGAGGTAAAGGCGCGCCTACGTCGCTTCCTCAACTACATTGACCGCACCGTTGCAAGCGGTTACTGCCACGCCAACATTGGTCCCGAGGAGACGCGTGCCGGCCGGCTGCTCATGGAGGTTGAGCAGGAGCTTGCCAACGCTGTGCCCAACTTCACGCTGAAGTACGATCCGGCAGTCACGCCCGACGACTTTGCCCGTCTCGCCGTGAAGGCCACGCTCACCTGCGCCAACCCCGCCTTTGCCAACGATCGCATCCACCGCGAGACCTATCCCGGAGACTACACGGTGGTAAGCTGCTACAACGTGCTGCCCATGGGCGGCGGCGCCTACTGCCTCGACCGCCTGCTGTTCCCGCGCCTTGCTGACATGGCGTCGAGCGTAGATGACTTCATGGACAACATCCTCCCGTCTGCCACGGGCGCGCTTCTCGAGTACATGAACTCCCGCATCAAGTTCCTTGTCGAGACGTCGAACTTCTTCGAGACCTCGTTCCTCGCCAAGGAGGGCCTCATCAGCCGTGACCGCTTCTGCGCGATGTTTGGCGTAGCCGGCATGAGTGAATGCGTGGCCAAGCTGCTTGGCCTTCACGACGGCCGCGCCTACGGAACTGACGACGAGGCCAACGACCTTGCCGACCGCATCATGTGCCAGGTCTACAAGCAGGTCCTGGGGTTCCCAGCCGTGTACTCGGAGGTCTCCGGCAACCGCTTCACGCTGCATGCGCAGGCTGGCTTCTCCGACATGCCGGGCGTGACTCCGGGCGTCCGCATCAAGGTTGGCGACGAGCCCGAGGTCTTCTACGACCACATTCGTCACAGTGCCCGCATGCATCGCTTCTTCAACGCCGGCGTCTCCGACATCTTCCCCGTTGAGCCCACGGCCAAGTCCAACCCCGACGCCGTTCTCGACGTTGTGAAGGGCGCCTTTGCCATCGACGACAAGTACCTCTCGTTCTACTCGTCCAACGGGGACTTGGTTCGCATTACGGGCTTCCTGGTGAAGCGCTCGGAGATGGAGAAGTTCGCCCGTGGCGAGGCAGTGCTCGCCGATACCTCGCATGACGGCGAGGGCAACTGGCGGGCAAACGACCTTGCCGACCGCAAGGTTCGCCTGTAGGGAGCGCTGCGGTGTCCGTTCATGTACCGATTAACAACATCATCCCGTTTTCGCTGGTGGACGGCCCTGGATCGCGCTGCTCGATCTTTGTCCAGGGTTGCAACATCCACTGCGCGTATTGCCACAACCCAGAGACCCAGCGGCTCTGCGTTGGCTGCGGCGCCTGCGTGAGATCGTGCCCGGCGGGAGCCCTCAAGATGGTGTGTGGCGCCGTCGAGTGGGACCAGGACGCATGCGTGAAGTGCGACACGTGCATCCACGTGTGCCCCAACCACTCGTCGCCCCGCATCCTCTACCTCGACGCGGAGCAGGTCTTTGAGCGCGTGAAGTCGTACATGCCCTTCATTAGGGGGGTCACCTGCTCGGGTGGCGAGTGCATGCTCTATCCGGAGTTTCTCTCCGAGCTCTTTGGGCTGTGCCGAGGCGTAGGTCTTGGTTGTCTCATCGACTCCAACGGAACGGTAGACTTTGCCGGGCATCAGGACCTTCTTGCGCTCTCTGATGGCGTGATGCTCGACCTCAAGTGTTGGGATGATTCGTGGTTTGTCTCGCTCACGGGGACAGGCGGAAAGGCAGTCCGCAAGAACCTCGCCTTTCTTGCGGAGCAGGATAAGCTTGCTGAGCTGCGCGTCATTGTGACCGTGGGCCGCAACGACCCCGAAGTGGCGGTGCGTGGGGCAGCCGGGGTGCTTGGGGAGAAGGTGGCCTCCACGAGGCTGAGGCTCATGCGCTTTCGCCACTTTGGCGTTCGTGGGGAGATGGAGGGGGCGCCCTCCCCTACTGACGAGCGCATGGGCGCCATGGAGGAGCTTGCGAGGTCGTTGGGTTTTGGCACCGTTGTGGTGAGCTAGTTAGGATCATACCGACGAAGGTAGACGGCCGGCCTGGCGCGGATTGAGCCAGGACGGCCGTTGTTGTATGGCGGCCCCCATGAAACCAGACGTCAGCCCTCGACAATCTTGATGCCCGCGCTGCAGCCGAGGCGGTCGGCTCCTGCCTCAACCATGGCAAGCGCCTCCTCCTTGGTGTGGATGCCGCCCGCAGCCTTGACCTTGCAGCGGTCGCCCACGGTCTTGCGCATGAGCGCCACGTCGTGCACCGTGGCGCCACCCGTCGAAAAGCCGGTGCTGGTCTTCACGAACGAGGCGCCCGCTGCAACCGCGTCCTCGCAGGCGCGGACAATCTGCTCGTCATTGAGCAGGCAGCATTCGAGAATGACCTTCACGGGGTGGCCCTGGGCGGCCTTGACGACAGCAGCAATGTCATCGATGACGTACTGGTCGTCGCCGGCAAGGAGATGGCCAACGTTGATCACCATGTCGATCTCCCTGGTGCCATCCGCGACCGCCTGCGTGGCCTCGGCGACCTTGGCCTGCGTGGAGCAGGCGCCCAGGGGGAAGCTGATGCAAGTAGTGACCCCAATGCCTGTGCCAGCGAGGCGCTTGGCTGCCATCGCAGTCCAGCACGAGTTAATGGCGACGGTCGCAAAGTGGTACTTGGTGGCCTCGTCACACAGGCGCTCTATGTCTGCCTGGGTTGCGTCCTGCTTGAGGTTTGTGTGGTCGATGTAGCCGTTCAGTTCCATGACATACTCCCGTCTTTCGAAAACCCTCCCGTAGCTTCCGTCCTCACCTTGGCACAACCATGGAGGCAGCGCAACGACGAACCTCACACGTATTGTTTCGTTTCTGATATTTGCTGAGAAAGCCCAGGTGGCATTCATTGGAAATCAAAGAAGAAATATCACGTGTGAGGTTTCTGGAGGGAATGGCATACCTGGAACGTAGAAGGGGGGCCGGAGTCAAAGGCTCCGGCCCCCTCGGGCGGCAACGCTAAGTCGCTTGCGCAAGAACTAGAAGTTCACCGGCTCGTCGTAGTAGCAGCACTTGAGGATCTTCTCGAAGTCCTCGGCCTTGGTCTCGCGCGGGTTCTCGGGCGTGCAGGCGTCCTGAACGGCGTTGGCAGCAATTGTCGGCAGCTTCTCGAGGAACTCCTTCTCGGAGACCATGACGGGCTCACCGGTCTCGTCTGCCTTGACGCCACCGTTGGCGTAGTTGTTGATGCTCTGCGGGATGTGCAGCTCGTCGTTCATGCTGCGAATCTTCTCGACGAGCGAGTCGATGAGCTGGTCGTCGGTGGTGCCGGGAAGGTGCAGGATCTCCTTGGCAACGTAAGCGTAGCGCTCGTGGGCACGCGGGTCCTTGGAGTTCCACTGGATGGCCTTACCCAGGTACATGGCGTTAGCAGCACCATGGATGATGTGGCCATTCTCGAACGCGGCGCCGGTCTTGTGAGCCATGGAGTGCACAATGCCGAGCAGGCCAGAGGAGAAGGCCAGGCCGGCGAGGCACTGGGCCTCGTGCATGTGCTTGCGGCCCTCGTGGTCGCCCGTGTAGGAAACGGGCAGCCACTGGGTGATCTCACGGATGCCGTGCAGGGCGTCGGCATCGGTGAACATGGAGGCAGCGGTCGAGACGTAGGCCTCGAGGCAGTGCGTAAGGGCATCCATGCCAGTGTGCGCGCAGAGCTTCTGGGGCATGGAGTAGGTGAGCTCGGGGTCGACAATGGCGACATCGGGCGTGATGTTGAAGTCGGCCAGCGGGTACTTGATACCGTGCTGGTAATCGGTGATAACCGAGAAGGCAGTTACCTCGGTAGCGGTACCGGAGGTGGAGCTAATGGCGCAGAAGTGGGCCTTCTTACGCAGCTCGGGGAAGGAGAACGGCTGAATGATGTTCTCGAACTTCTCGTCAGGATACTCGTAGAACACCCACATGGCCTTTGCGGCGTCGATGGGCGAGCCGCCGCCAATGGCGACAATCCAATCCGGGCCAAACTCCTCCATGGCCTTGGCACCCTTCTGCACCGTCTCGATCGACGGGTCAGACTCGACGCCCTCGAACAGCTTGACCTCAAAGCCGGCGTCTTCCAGGTCCTTCTGCACGTCCTGCAGGAAGCCGCCGCGACGCATGCTGTGACCGCCGGAGACGATGATGGCCTTCTTGCCCTTGAGGTTCTTGACCTCGTGGCGAGCGCCCTCACCAAAGTACAGGTCACGCGGGTTGGTAAAACGTCCCATAGCACATCCTCCAATTCACTGGCCGCCACCAATGGCGGCAAATGTTTGAGAAGACCGTTTGGCCTTCCCTGATGCCCTACCTGGAACACCTCGGAGCCGGACGAGCGACGAAAGACGCACCCGCCGGTCCGTCCTTGAATGCGGCCCCATCCTACCAGATGAGAGGCAAAGAGAAGTCGCTTTCAGCAAACGGTTCCGTGCAGGAACGAGGCCGTGTCCTTGCTCCACCGAGGTCCTTACCCTTGGCCTTCTCCGACACCTCGCGGTGACCAAATCTACACAATTTCATCACATTTGAGGGAAGCAGCAGACCGGAGCGGCGCTCTACACCATCGACACAGAAAGGCGCCCGATGCCACAGGCACCAGGCGCCCAGCCAAACACTCCGTGAGAACCGCCTTACGCGGTGACCTCGGTCTTAGCGTCCACAGCAACGTCGTGCTTGGACTCCTCAACGTGCTTGCGGCCGAGCTCGGACCACTCGGGCTCCTCATCGGGGATGGAGCCGGCCTTCTTGGTGAAGAGCTCCTTCAGGCAATTATACGCCACGATGACACCCAGGACCACGATCAGGATGGCAACCACAAGCTGCAAGCCCTTGGTCGCGATGACCGCAAAGGACTGGTCTGCAACAACGGCGGTCCAGCAGCCGTAGATGCTCATGCCAAGCGACGTGAAGGTGCACACGAGCAGGAACGCTACAGGCACGTAGAGCATCCAGCCCTTGCGACCGGTGCACTTGCAGAAGACGGCGAGGGTGATCATGGTCATGCCGCCAAGCAGTTGGTTAGATGCGCCGAACAGCGGCCAGATGTTGAGGTAGCCACCAAAGCACAGGGCGATGCCCAAGACCAGCGTGACGGCAATGGAAAAGGCGGTGTTGGTGAATACCTTGCGGGCACCGGACTGCTCGGCAGAGGAAGAGGCTGCGTCGTTGGTCTCGTAGAAGAACTCTTGCCAGCTGGTGCGTCCAATACGGGCAACGGCATCAACGGAGGTGAGCGCCAGCGCAGAGACGTTCATGGTCATGAAAACCGTGGCGAAAGTTGCGTTGAAGCCCATGAGCTCCATGCCGCGGGCAACGCCGGCGGCAAAGATCTGGAACGGCGTCGAGGCGGTGCCCGCGTTGAGGGCGCCCGTTCCGGCGGTGTTCATGTCGCCAAACATGATGCCGGCGGTCACGATGGCAAGCACGCCAACAAAGGACTCGAGGACCATGGCGCCATAGCCAACGGGGAGCATGTGGGTCTCGTTGGAGATCTGCTTGGAGGAGGTGCCGGAAGAGACGAGGCTGTGGAAGCCGGACAGGGCACCGCAGGCAACGGAGACGAACAGGACCGGGAAGAGGTAGTTGCCCTTGGCGGCCAGGGCGTCAAGCGTCTCGGAGCTAACAACCATTGGCGCCGTTATCGTGGCCTGGCCATTGATGCCCAGCGCGATGATGCCGAGAACGGCGCACGCGATCATGGCGACCATCATGATGGTCGTAAGGAAGTCACGTGGGGTCTTGAGCGTCTGGATGGGCATGGCGCTTGCGAGGATCAGGTAGAGCGTCACGACGGCAATCCAGCCAGTGGCGTTGAGGTAGATTGGGAACACCATGCCAAGCGCAAAGGGAACTGCGATGCACACGAGTGCAAACAGGAACTTTGCGACACCCTTGAGATCCCACTTACGGCACGCCCAGCCAAAGAAGATGGCAGAGAAGGTGAGCAGGATGGAGATGGTACCCGCGCAGCCACCGGCGTAGGACTTGGCGAAGTCGACAGAGCCATCGGCAGCAGCGGTGGTAGCAAACGTGCCCGCAACCATCGAGACAAACGCAGCGATAACAATGCAGCAGAACAGCCAAGAGAACGCCAGGAACAGGTGACGACCGGCCTTGCCGATGTACTTCTCGATGAGCTGGCCAAGCGACTTACCGTTGTTCTTGACCGAGGCGTACAGGGCGCCAAAGTCATGAACGGCGCCAAAGAAGATGCCGCCGACAAGGACCCAGAGAAGCACGGGGAGCCAGCCAAACATCATGGCGACGATGGTACCCGTGACAGGGCCAGCGCCACAAATCGAGGAGAACTGGTGGGCAAACACGGAGAAGCGCTGTGCGGGCGAGAAGTCCTTGCCGTCCTCCATGCGGACCGCAGGGGTGAGGGCCTTAAAATCGACGCCCCATGACTTAGCTAGCCAGCGCCCGTACCCGAGGTAGCCAATAATCAGGACCACCGCACTTATCAAGATGATCGTGATGCCATTCATGTCGTCTTACCTCCTTAGGGTAGGGCGCTGCGGACCGTTTCCGCTGTTTGCGCTCGGTGGCCGGCATGGTACATCCTCGAGATGGAGTTGGAGATTTGCTCACCCATCTCAGAGTATTGGATATTTTCAATAATTTCTGGATATTTTTGGATATCTTCCAAATAGTTTTATCAAGTATTGTATATTTTTCGATAGTTCAAAAACACTGTTCGCAATACACCTCCCTTCAAACGTTCTCCAAGATGTAATCGTTTGGGACCTCGTTTCGAAACATTTTTCAACCGTTCACCCCATTTTGATGACCGCTCGTGGTATTCGAGAGATAGCAACTCTCGTTTATGGGCAGGCTGGCCAGTTATCCGTGGCGTCCTTTGTCGTGCCACACATGGGATACCATGAGAGCGACGAAAGGAGGCGCACCGTGGCGTTTGACCCCAGGAGAGAGGACTACCAGCGTCTGGCGCTGCGCTATGCGCTGTCGCTGCCCAAGGGGAACCCCGTTGCCGCGGCCAAGGCGTTCACGGACTTTGGCCGCCGCTTTGCCCGCGACCGAGACACGCTTCCCCAATCCGATGCCGACCGCGCCTTCCACCTCGTGGCCGTTGCCGCCGAGGTCATCGACTACCAGCTTCCCTTCTCGAGCGAAGAAAGGGCGGACGCGCTCATCAACCGCGGGCGCGACCTTCTCGACGAGGCCATCTCGCTCGACCCCAAGTGCCACGACGCTATCCGCATGCGCGCCTCGCGCGTGAGTCTCAGCTTTGATGCCCAGTTCTCCTTCCTCCACGAAGGCGCGGACGAGGTTCTCGCGTCCTGCCAGGAGACTCGCGACGCCGTGCCAAACGACGGGGACGATGAGCGCATTGCCCTTGGCCGCGACATCGCCCTTCGTCCCTATAGGCGGTGGATGGCCGCGCTGGCCGAGGAGGCACTCATCTGTGGCCGCAATCGCAGCTGCATAGAGGCCGGCGAGCGCCTGCTGGAGCAGGACCCCTCGGACCAGGCGGACGTTCGGTTCACGCTTGCCCTTGCCTACGCAAAGCTCGAGGATGAGGCATCCCTTGACGCGCTGGCCAAGCGCTACGGCACCATCATCCCTGCACGCCCCGCAGACGACGCCTGGATGGGAATCGCACGGCTGGCACTAGCGCACAAGAGCCACGACATGGGCCAGACCCGGCAGCTTCTCGAGCGCCTGATCGCCGCCTATCCGGGCTGCGCGTCCGCGCTTATTACGCAAACGGAGCTGCCGGACGGCGTCTTTGCCCGTCTCGCCGTGCCGCCCTACAGCGAGGACGAGCTCATCCTTGCCGTCTCCGAGGCAACGGTGCTGCTCCAGGAAGGCGACGACAAGAGCGGGCGCGGCGTACTTGGCTCCTGGGTCGCGCGGACCACGGCAAAGCTCTATCCCGAGGCACTCGCCGAGGCGCAGGAGTTCTCCGCCCCCTACTACCAGCAGGACGAGAAGGGCCCGCAGGACGGTGATGCCTCGTGAACGGACGAGAGGAGCTTGTGCTCAGGTGCGCCCAGCGGCGCCGCGAGAAGATAGGCACCCTATCTGACGAGGGGTTTGCCGAGCTGTGCCTGGCCGTGCGAGAGAATCCCTCGGCCTTTGTCGACTCCCCCGAGCAGGCGTCGTTCGCCACGCTCGTTGGCGCGCTGGACGCATTCCACCGCGCCGGCGCCGATGATGACCTTCTCGACGACGAGGAGTTCCGCGCGGCACGCGAGCGCAGGTTGCAGACGCTCTCGGCAGCATGCGACCAGGCGCTCTCGCAGGACGGCGGCTGCCTGGACGCACGGCTCGTGCAGGTGCTTGCCGCAGACCTGGACCCCGACGACAGGCTCGACGCTCTTCTCGAGATCGAGGCCAAGGCAGACGCGGCGAACGAGCTCACCCTTGGCAGCACGGGTGACGCCTGGGACGACGTCTTCACGCGGCCGCGGCTGCGCCTGTGGGACGCCATCGCACGCACCTGCCTTGCAGGTGGCCGCTACCACATGGCGCTCGACGTCTCGCGCGGCCTCATGGCGGCGTCACCCAAAGACCAGGTTGGCGGCCGACTCACGGCTGCGCTTGCCCTGGCGCGTCTGGAGGACGAGGAGGGCTTCAACGAGCTTGACGCACGCCTTGCCGGTCGTGAGAACTCCTGGCTCAATCTGGGGCGCACCATCCTCCTCTACAAGCTGGGCCGCATGAACGCCGCGCGCCGTGCGCTACGCGGGTACGGCGAGCTCTGCGAGGGAGCGGCGTACGCCCTGCTCAGGCCTACGTTTGTGGAGATCTACCTCCCCGACAGGCCCGAGGTTCCCGCAGGGGGCTTCGAGGAGGGAACGTTTGCCGTCCACGAGGCGGAGCCCATCATTGCGGACGTGCCAGACTTCATCGCCTGGGCGGACGGCTTCCCGTGGTTCCATGCTGCCGGCGAGGCATATGCGGAGGAGCACGGATACGACTGGTAGAGTGGCGTCGCTCTGATATACTCTCACCTGCGTCCCCATCGTCTAGCGGTCAGGACATCGCCCTTTCAAGGCGACGACACGAGTTCGAGTCTCGTTGGGGGCACCATTTGCACCAGGCAGCGGCCGTCCCTAACCCAGGGGCGGCCGCTTTTTCGCAGACAGAACAGACGGCACCGCCCCCGCAAACCGCGCCATCACGCTACTATGGCTGATAAGGTCACGTGCCCACGTGCGGCCACCCGCCACTCGCACCGAAGGGAGCTCGAGCATGTCGGACAAGAAGAAGCGCATCCTTATCGCATGCGGCTCCGGCATTGTCACCTCGACAATCGCACGCAAGAAGATCGAGGAGCTTCTCGACGCGCATGGCTACAAGGGCCGCTACGAGATTGCGCAGGTACCCCTCAGCACGGCCGCCGAGAAGTCGAAGAGCTGCGACTTCATGGTGGCAACCGCCATACATCCCTCTGAGCTGAGCTGCCCGTTTGTCGACGGCACGCCCTATCTCACCGGCACCGGCGAGAACGCCACCAACGAGCAGATCCTGCGCCTCATGGAGCGGTAGACCCTCCGCCAACATTGCGCGGCGGCGCTTCTCTACCCCAGTCGGGCGAGAATGGAGGCAGCCATGCCCTCGGTCGTGAGCCCCGCGCGCTCCAACAGGCGGGCCTGCTCGTCCGCCTCGGGGTAGCTGTCGGGCGCGCCCAGGCGCAGCAGCCCAGGGGCAGCGCCGCGGTCGAGCAGCTCCTCGGCGAGAAGTCCGCCAAGTCCGCCCACTACGCTGTGCTCCTCCACTGTCACAGCCAGCCGCGCGTTGGCGAGAAGCTCAACAACGTGCTGGTCAAGCGGTTTTACGGTACCAACGGCCACCATGCGGCAGGAAAGCCCCCGCCGGCGCAGCAGCTCGGTGGCGGCCAACGCGCGCGACGTGATAGAGCCGCAGGAGGCAATCGCAACGTCTGCCGTGCGACCGAGCGCGTCATCCACAAGCACGCGACAGCGCCCAAGCTCGAAATCTCCGCTGGGTAGCGCTGGGTCACCAGCAGGCGCCTGCGTGATGCGGACGTAGGCCGGCCGCGGATTTTTCGCGAGCTCCGCGAGTGCGCAGGCAAGCTCGGTGTTTGTTGCCGGCGCCACCACGGTAAGGCCCGGAATCGAGCGCATGCACGCAAGGTCCTCCAGCGCCATGTGGCTGGGGCCCAGGATTCCCGCATGGTAGCCCGCCCCAAGGCCAACCAGCACAGCGGGCGACTCCATCATTCCCAGGTTCACGCGCACCTGGTCGAGCACGCGGGCCGTGATGAACGGCGCATAGGAGGGGGCAAACACGTGAAAGTCCTCGTTGGCAAGGGCCGAGGCAACCTCGACCTGGTTCTGCTCGGCAATGCCACACTGGACTACCGAACCAGGCAGCTTTGAGCGTAGCGCATCAAGCGCGAGCCGGCGGCCATAATCCGAGACAACGGCCATGACCTGCGGGTCATTCTCGGCAATCTTTCCAAGCGCACGGCCAAATGCCACGCGCGAGTCCAGCCTATCAAACTCGGCGGGGTCCGCAACGATCGCTGGGGCCGAAACAAGGGCATCCCTAGCCATGGCTCACCTCCCGGCCAAGCTCCCTGACCGCCTGCGCATAGAGCTCGTCAGTCAGCTTGTTGTCGTGCCACTCCACGCAGTTCTCGGCAAACGAGAGGCCCTTCCCCTTGGTGGTGTGGGCAAGCACCGCCCTTGGCCGGTTATGGCTGGGCGCAAGCACGCTCCAGAGGGCACTCACGTCGTGGCCGTCCACCTCGATTGCCTCGAAGCCAAAGGCACGGAACTTCTCCGCAAGGCTTCCCGTGTCGAGGATCTGCGCCGTGGGCCCATCGAGCTGCAGCCCGTTGACGTCGACGATAACCGTGAGCGCCGCAAGCCCCATATGCCCCGCAAGCGCGGCGGCCTCCCAGACCGAGCCCTCGTTGCACTCGCCGTCTCCCAGAAGGCAGAAGACACGCGAGCCACTTGCCCGCCTGTTGGCGGCAATCGCCAGGCCGCACGCATATCCCAGCCCCATACCCAAGCTGCCGCCGGAGGTCTCTATTCCGCGGGCGGGGTCTCTTCTGGGGTGCTTGAACAGCACCGCATTGGGACCGAGAAGCCCGCGGTCGATGTCTTCCTGGGAAACCAGACCCGCGTGCAGAAGGGCGGGATAGAGCGCGAGAGAAGCGTGGCCCTTGGAGAGCACAAAGCGGTCTCGCTGATCCCAGGGGGTGCCGTCGGTCCCGGTGTGCATGACGCCGCCGTAGAGCACGGCGAGGACCTCGGCAGCCGAGAGACTGCCTCCCAGGTGGAACGGCATATCTGGGTTAGCGTGCGCAAACTCGACGACAGTCTTGCGGATGTCCAGGGCAAGACCCGAGAGCCGGCGCCGCTCTGATGGGGCAAGCGCAGGCGCAAGCGCCGTGGGCAGCCAGCCGTCCTGGACCGAAGTTCCGGCCACCTCCTGGCCCGCGCGCAGCCAGGTGAGGCTCCACTCGATGACCGTCGCGTCCGCAAGGCCAATGGTCTGGCGCAGCACCAGCACGGGGTCGCCCTCGCCGCATCCCAGCGCCTCCGCACGCTCCCCCGCCGCAGAGGCGGAGTAACGCACCTTCGACCAGGTGATTTTTCGCCCAGAGCAGCGCTCAACGGCGTCAAAGGCCGTCTCCTGCGAGAAGTCCGCATCCTCAAGACCCGGGCACTCCCCTAGGTTCTCCCAGCCCTCCTGGCAGATGACTGGCTTGCCGTCGACGGTGCGAACGCGCAGCAGGTAGAGCACCGGGCTGCCCGGCTGTATGCGCAGGTGCTCGGCAACGTCTGAGGGAGCGGGGACCACGCGCTTCTCGAGGACGTGGGTCACGAAGTCCTTGCCCTGCTCGCGGAGGGACTCGCCAAACGAGAGCGGCCGCTCGCCCGCAGGGTGCGAGAGGGCCCGCTCCGAGACAAACGTGCCCGAGCCGCGCACCTGGACGAGAAAACCCTCGTCCACAAGTTCGCTGATGGCACGGCGCACGGTGCCGCGCGATATGTCAAAGCGCGCCATGAGCTCGTGCTCAGAGGGAATGCGCGAACCGGGGGCCCACTCGTGCAGACCGATCTTCTCACGCAGGAGAGAGGCCAGCTGCGAGTACACCGGGGCAGAGCCCGCCTTGCCGGCAGCCCACTCTGCAGGCCTGCTCCCCACCGCCTGCGGCGCGCCCCGAAGCGCATCCGTGCCGTTCTCTGCCATGCTGCCCCTCCCCCACTCCAAGCGCATCGCTATTGCGAGACATAGTTGTACACCACTTGTCCTCACGTAGGACACCCAAAGGAATGTTCTGGACGCATGCGTCAAAACAACACGCCAGCGGATGGTGACCTGCGCCAATAGGCAGGCGGGCGGTCACGCCAGTCGGGGGGGTGACTCGTCAAGGCGCGGATTCTCGGCGTGAAGGGTCTGCGAGGGAATGCGGATGCGAGGGCAACGTGCAGTCACGCTGGTCGTGACCGGCTGTTTTTAAGTGGTAGGGGCGGTGGGACTCGAACCCACAATCCTTTCGGCGAGGGATTTTAAGTCCCCTGCGTATGCCAATTCCGCCACGCCCCCAGCTTGTCTTGGGAACACTACTCCCCAGACGGCCGAAGCGGTCTCATGGTGGGCTTCCACACCACCGGAGACTCGCGCCCATCTAGCATAGCAGCAGCGACAATGGAAAGGCCAAAGAGAAGGTCGCTCTCGCTCACCGTAAGGCTCGAGAAGCCCGTCTGGCGCACAAGTTCTGAGACCGCAACGGCACCGCCCAGGATCACGGGAGCGCGCTTGGCCTGGATTCCCTTGAGCGCGGCACGCTCCCCCTGCGTAAGTGAGGCAAGGCGGCGCTCGAGCTCATCGACCTTCTCGCCAGAGAGCTCATGAAGATGCACGTAAGCAGGGTCATACGGATCGAGCCCGGCATCGATGGCGACCAGCGTGGTGACCGTCCCGCCCGTGACCACGAGCGTCTTGGGGTCACCAAGGCGACCCCCTGCCTCTTTAAGCGCCTGCGAGAAGGTCTGTGCGGCGTACTCGTGGGCGTGCGCCAGGTCCTCTGCCGAAGGCGGGTCCTCGCGAGAGAGGAAGCGCTCCGTGAGGCGCCTGCAGCCAACCTGGACCGAGGTGACCCACCCCAGGTCAAGCGTGCCGCCGGAAAGCTCGCCCACGGCCAGCTCGGTCGAGCCGCCGCCGTTGTCGGCCACCAGGATGCGACGCCCGTCGAAGTCCTGGGCAACGCCCAGGAAGGTGAGTGCGCCCTCGATCTGCCCAGGGATGACGAGAGGGTCAAGGCCCAGCGACGCAAGCGCCGCACCAAGCTCGGGCGAGTTGGAGGCGTCGCGAGCGGCACTTGTGAGGGTGCAGCACACGGCCTCGGCACCAGACTCGCGCGCCGAGTTCACATACGCCTTTGCACAGGCAAAGACCCGCTCCATGGCCTCCTGCGCGAGCTTGCCCGTCCTGTCGACGTCCTGCCCCAGGTTGCAGATGTTCGACTGTTTGCCCAGCCGCACGACGTGGGACCCCTCGACGTCTGCCACCGCAAGGCGGCAGGTGACCGTGCCGATGTCGATGACTGCAACCCTGCGCATTAGTTACCGCTTCCCGAGGTGTCTGTGTGGTACTGGAAGATGACGTCAGCGACGCTCACATACCAGGGGACATCTGCCGAGACGACCGCACCCGTGCCCACGGGGGTTGCGTCGGTGCTGGTGTCAGGGAGGCCCTCGATCACCACACCCGTCTCGCCCTCGCCAACGTAGCCGCGCTCGCGCGCGAGGTCCTGGACGCCCTCTGGCGTCATGAGGGCATCGACCTCGCTGGTGAGCTGGTCATTGCTCTGGGTGGTGGCGTCGTAGGTAGCCTGGAGGTCAAGCCCCGAGCGCCACGCGGCATAGAGGCTGCACGCAGGTCCATAGAGCATGATCACCGTAACGATGACAACGGTGGCAATGATGACCGGAAGCCGATGAGCGCCCGCAAACTCCTCGGCGCGCGAGACCGTTGCAGAGACCGCAGACGTGGCGCCTGACGCAACGTCCGCCGCCCTGGAGGCAACGTCAGAGACAGCGCTAGGCGCAGACGCGGCTGCACGCTGCGGGCGGCGCTCCGAGCGGGTACGCACGCGGGCGGCGCCGGCAGCACCCACGGAGCGGGCTGCGGCTGCGCGACTGACGGAGGCGCCTCGAGAGGCGCACCCGCGAGCCGCGGAGGGCTGGGTGCGACCGGAGCGCGAGCGCGCAGCAGTGCCCGTACCAACGTGGCGACCAGCAGGGCCGTCCTCCTCAACGCGGACGCCCTCCATTACGGAAGAGAAGGGTGAACGATGGGCTCTACCTGCGGAATATGTGTAGACAGCCGGTCTTGGCGACACGTTTGTGGAGCCCCTCAGCGCAATTTCTGTGCCCGAATATCTGCTCATGCCGTTGCTTCGTTTCTAGTTTGGTTTGGCGTGACAGCGCGGGAATGCCGCGCGCTCCCAGTGTATACCAGAAGTGCCCGCGGCCGAACTCAAGAGCGCTTCTCCCCTTGCTTCGCACGGTCCCAAAGCTCGTTCAGCTCCGCAGTCGAGAGGGTGTCAAGGTCGCAGCCCCTCTCGCGCGCCAGACCTTCCATGCAAGACCAGCGGCGGCGGAACTTCTCGTTGCTCTGTGCCAGGGCTCCCTCGGCGTCAATCCCCTCCATACGCGCAACGTTGACCAGCGAGAAGAGCAGATCGCCAAACTCGAGCGCACGAGTCTGGGATCCCACGGGCTCGCGCTCGAACTCGCCACGCTCCTCGCGCACCTTGTCCCACACGCCAGAGACGTCGTCCCAGTCGAAGCCCGCCTTTGCCGCGCGGGTGCTGATCTTTTGGCACTGCATGAGCGCCGGCATCGCGCGCGGCACGGAGTCGAGAAGCCCGGTTTCGGCCTCCTTTGCCGTACCGCCCGCCGTCTCGCGCTCGAGGCGCTTCACGTTGGCCCAGATGCGGGCCACGTCTTCGGGCGTCTCGGCATCCACGCCGCCAAAGACGTGCGGATGGCGGCGCACGAGCTTCTCGTCGATGGTGCGACACACTTCGTCGATGGTGAATAAACCCTCCTCCGCGGCAACCTGGGAGTTGAGAACTACCTGGTAGAGCACGTCTCCAAGCTCCTCTGTCATGTGAGAGGCATCGCCAGCGCGCAGGGCCTCGGCCGCCTCGTAGGCCTCCTCGACCATGTAACGTACAAGGGACTCGTGCGTCTGCTCGCGGTCCCACGGGCAGCCGTCCTCCTGGCGCAGGCGCCAGACCGTGCGCACCAGGCGATCAAACTCGCGGTGCGTGCCGGGAGCGCCGGGCCGCGAGAGACTCTCGGCATCCACGGCGTCAAGGCGGCCTGCAGTTGTGGCGTCCCCTGGCCCCGGTGCGGGCGAGGGTGCGAGCGCCGCGATGGGCTCGTGGCCACCCACCTCGACGCGGCCTCCGCTGCGCACCGCCGCAGCAAGCGCCTCGGCGACAATCCCCGCGCCGGTGGAGCCAGGGTGCAGCCGCCCGTCGGCAAACATGAGGGGGCTTCTCGGCAATATGTTGGTTCCGTCGACCACCGTCACGTTTGCATGGTCGCGACAGGCACGCTCGATAGCGCGGCGTACCCACGAGAGCGACTTGCGGCTGGGGATGCCTGCCCGAGTGGCCTCGTCGCCCTCATCGGCGCGCCAGAGCGGCGTGAGCACGTAGATGGGCGTATTGGGGAAGAGCTTGCACAGGCGGTCAAGGTAGGCGGAGGCGTCATGGCGAATCTCCTTGCCCGAGCCCTTGCGTCCCCAGTCATTTGTCCCGTAGGCCACAGTGATTGCAGCAGGCGGGTCCTTGTGCAGTGTCTTCATGCCTGCAAGAGTCTTTTTATCAAAGACGTAGCCACAGACGGCCTGGTTCACCAGGCCAAGGCCAAGCTCCGCCGAGAGGAGCGCCGGGTACGAGAGGGACGGGCACCCCACTACAAAGCCCTGGGTAATGGAGTCGCCAAGCGCAAGCAGGTAGCCACGATGTGGCGCAGGCGCAGCTGTGCCGTTCGAGGCAAGGCGCCCCACGGCAACAGACATAATGAGCGGCAGGTAGATGCGCACCTCGAGGGGCAGGTGCTCCGGATTGTCGAAGCGCACGGTAATGCGGCCATCGTGCACGGCAACGGTATGGGCCTGGCCTCCCTCCACCACGGCATCAATGCCATCGATAAAGCCGTCCTCCGCCCGCCCAAGGCTGCCCAGGTGCTCCATGACCTCGGCGTAGAGCGGGTGCGCGGGATCCAGGGTACCCGTCACGTGGCAGTCAAAGGAGACCTCATTGCCCGTAGTCACAAGCGCCAGGCAAATGCCCGAGGTCGCGTGGGCACGGCGCCCTCGACCAACGGAGTCCAGGTAGCGAAGCTGCTTCTCAGAGAAGCGGTAGGGCTGCACGAGCCCGTCGCCCGCATCCTCAACGAGAAGGGCGCCACGAAGGTAGTCGTTGATGTCACCGGGCAGAGATGCCTCGGCCGAGGCTGCGTCCTCGCCGGAATGCGACGTTACTCTCGTCCCCATGTGCGCCGCCGCAAGTGCTGTGCGTGTCAGCTTGCCAGACTTGATGAGTCTTGCCCTGTCATCCTTGCTCAAAGCCATGGGGTCGTCCCTCTCCTCGCGTCGCGCTGGTTTGCCAGCTCTCGTCAGCATAGGGCAAGAGGCGACGCCAGGGCAGCGAGGCGCGAAAGTGTGGCGAGGGTGTACAGGTTCGGGGTGCGAATCTGTATCGACCTGGGCGCGCCACAGCTTCGGGTGCGAACGTGTGGCGAGCGACCCGCGCCAAAGCCCCCCATCCCCTACTCGTCGTCCGTCGCGTCTCCGCCGCCAATCTCCTCCAGCACGCCAAGCGCAGCGGGCATGACCTCCTCCTGCTTTGCGCGGAAAGGATACGCCAGCTTGTGGGTCTTGGGGTAGACCAGGGCCCCTCGCTCCTTGAGCTTGAGCGCCGTCTTTCTCGGCACGTCGATTCCCTGGTACACAAGGCGACCGTTGGTTAGCGAGACAGACGTGCACCCCAGGCGCTGCGCGCGGATGCGAATGCGCGCCCGGTCAAGGAGGTTGCGGCCGGCAAGCGGCAACGCCCCGTGGCTCTCCTCAAGGTCGCGCTGGAGCGCGTCCACGTCCGCAAGCTCGGTTGCCGCGGCAAGTCTGCGGTAGGCAAGCACGCGCTGGTCCACCTCGGGCATGTACTCCTCGGCAAGGTAGAAGTCGGCCGAGAGGTTGATGGTGACCTCGGGCACCTCGACCTCTGCAGTCTCGCCGCGAGCCTCGGCCACGGCCTCGCCCAGCATCTGGGTGAAGAGGTCAAAGCCCACGCTGGAGAGGTTGCCGTGCTGCTCGGCGCCCATAAGCGAGCCCGCGCCTCGAATCTCGAGGTCACGCATCGCAATGCGCATGCCGCTGCCCAGGTCCTGGTACTCGTTGATGGCAGTGAGGCGATCGGTTGCCTCGGGGGTGAGCGGCGCCGTGGAGGGGAACATGAAGTACGCGTACGCCTGCGTGCGCCCGCGCCCCACGCGACCCTTGAGCTGATAGAGCTGGGCCAGGCCCAGACGCTGCGAGTCCTCGATGATCAGCGTGTTGGTACGTGGGTTGTCGATACCGCTCTCGATAATGGTGGTGGCCACCAGCACGTCGATCTCGTGCTCCTGGAAGCGCAGCATCACGTCCTCGACCTCGCGGCTCATCTTGCCGTGCGCCACGCCTACGCGCGCCTCGGGCGCTGCCTCCATCACGCGCGCCACGGCGTCGTCGATGGTGGTCACGCGGTTGCTCACGTAGTAGACCTGCCCCTTGCGCTCCAGCTCGTTGCGGATGGCGGCCGAGACCAGGTCTGGGTCCCACTCCCCCACGTGCACCTTCACGGGCAGGCGTCCCGGCGGAGGCGTCATGATGAGGCTCATGTCGCGCACGCCGCTCATAGCCATCTGCATGGTTCGCGGGATGGGCGTGGCCGAGAGCGTGAGCACGTCGACCTGCTCGCGCATGTTCTTGAGCTGCTCCTTGTGCTGAACGCCAAAGCGTTGCTCCTCGTCGATAATAACGAGCCCCAGGTCATGAGGGTTGACGTCTGCCGAGAGGAGCCGGTGCGTGCCAATGAGCACGTTCACCGTGCCTGCGGCAAACCCCTCAAGCGCCTGCCGCTGCTGGGCGGGCGTCACAAAGCGCGAGAGCACGCGGACGTCCAGGTCAAAGGGCGAGAAGCGCGCAAAGAACGTCTCGAAGTGCTGCTCGGCCAGAATCGTCGTGGGGCACAGCACCATAACCTGCTTGTTGTCCTGGCAGCACTTGAACGCCGCGCGCAGGGCAACCTCGGTCTTGCCAAAGCCCACGTCACCGCAGAGCAGACGGTCCATGGGCTTCCTCGCCTCCATGTCTGCCTTGATGTCCGCCACAGCCGATGCCTGGTCGGGCGTGAGCTCGTACGGGAAGCTCGACTCCATGTCCAGCTGGGCGGGGGTGTCCGGCGAGAAGGCATAGCCTGTCACCGAAGCACGACGCGTGTAGAGGTCCACCAGGTCAAACGCCAGTTTCTTGGCGGAGCGCCGGGCCTTGCCAGTGGCACGCGACCAGTCCGCCGTGTTGAGGCGCGTGAGGCGCGGGGAGGAGCCGTCTGGCCCCACGTAGCGCGTGATGCGGTCGACCTGCTCGAGCGGCACGTAGAGCTTGTCGCCGCCGGCGTACTCCAGGAGGAAGTAGTCGCGCATGCGCCCGGCAACCTCCTGGCGCACAATCTGCGAGAAGAGCGCGATGCCGTGCGTGGCGTGGGCCACGTAGTCACCGGGCTTGAACGGGAAGGTCACGCTTGTGGGGTCCACGCGCTTGGCGCGACGGCGGTTGCGCGCCGTGCGCGGCGTGAGGTCAGAGATCGAGAGCACGCCCAGGTGCGCCGAGGGAACCACGATGCCCGCAGGGACCGGCGCGTCTGTGAACGTTACGGAGCCGCGACGCAGGGGCGTTATGGCGCTGTTGGCGTCTGCCGAAGTCACGGGCACGGCATTCTCGGCTGCCGAGCCCAGCGACTCCGCAAACGGGATATGCTCGTCTGTCAGCCGCAGCTCAAGCGACTCGCGGGCGCCGCGGTCCGGCGCGGCAAACACCACGCTCACGTCGTCGTTTACAAGCTGGCGCACAACCCCAATGAGCTTGGTGTCTGCACCTGCCACGTTGGGCTGGCGCACCTTGAGCTCCGCCGTCACCGAGCCGCCCACCCGAAGTATCGACGAGAGGGACAGGCGCTGCTGGCGACCAAAGTCCATCTCGCGCGGACTGGTGTAGAGTCCCTCCGTCGAGACGTGCGCCGAGGACGCGGAGGCCAAGATGTCATCCATGGCGCGCTGGCAGTCGTCGAAGAGCGCGCGAGGCTCGGCAAGAACCACAAGGGCGTCCTTCGAGATGTGCTCGATGGGGCTGGCCGAACCGCCATAGAGCGCCGGGAGGTACTTCTCGAGCGCAGGCTGAGCAGAGCGCCCCTGGATTGCCTCGAGGTCAGCCGCCACCTTGGCATCGTTCTGCGCGCGGTTGTAGAGAGCCTTCTCCGCACGGGCGATGGTCTCGTTGGTGAAGGCCATCTCGCGACAGGGCACAACGTCAACGGAGTCCAGCTCGCCAATGGTCTGGCCCGTGGAGGGCACCATGCGGCGCACGCGGTCAATCTCGTCACCAAAGAACTCGATGCGCACCGGGGACGTTGCCTGCGCGGGAAAGACGTCGACGGAGTCGCCATGCACGTGGAAGGTGCCGGGCGCCGCCACGTCCTCGGCGTCGCCCACGTCTGTGTAGCCCATGCCCACCAGCAGCGGCGCCACGTCCTCAAAGGGGACCTCGTCGCCAACGGAGAACGTGCTTGAGGCAAAGTACCCAGAGCCCGCCGGCGGCACGCGACGCAAGAGCGCTGGGGCAGACGCCACCACGACGCACTTCTCGCCCGCGGCCAGCCGGGCAATCGCACGGCAGCGTGTACCAATCACGGCATCATCCGGGGCAGCCTCGGCCCACGGATGGTCGCGGCGCATGGGGTAGCGCGCAACAACGTCCTGGCCAAGCCATGCGGCGAGCGCGCGAGCGGTGCGGTCCGCCGCCTCCTCACCCGAGACAACAACAAGGCAGGGACGCGGATCGCGAGCCCAGATGGCCGCAATCATCAGCGGACGGGCACTCTGTCCCACAGCGAGGGATGCGTCGTTGCCGCAGCCCAGCTCATGGAGAAGCGGCACAAGCTCCGGGGCGGAGAGCAGCTGGCGAGAAACCCTGTTAATGAACATGGAGGCGGCTCCTTGGGAGGCATCTCATGGCAGCCAGGCGTACGGTCTGCCAAAGAACATGCAAAGCGGCCCGCACGGCAGGCGCGCGGGCTCGCAAGTTGACTGTTTTTCTCAGCGATTGTAGCAGGTGACGAGACCAGGGTCGAAGCGTCCTCGCAAATGAGACAAAGGGACTGTCCCTTTGTCTCACGGCCAGTCTAGACAGCGGCCTTCTCCCCGTGCCCAAAGAGGGTCTTCACGTCCGTTGCCGCCGTGATGGCGCCAAGGATGATGACAACGGCGCACACCACGCCACGGACGTCGGGCATCGTGCCCAGCAGCAGAAGCGAGAAGGGAATGGCCCAGGCAGAGTACGTAATGTTGAGCGCCATGGCGCGCGAGGCGCCAAGGGTGGCGATTGCCTTGTAGTAGAGCAGGTACGACACCGTGCCCGAGAGCGCCGCAAGCGCGATAGTTGGCATGGCGCTCGAGGTGAGAGCCACGATGGCGCTGGGCCATCCGCCAAGGAGCGGCAGGATTACCAGCGCGTACGTAAGGGCAGAGGTGGTCTGGCGTATCTGCATGGCGCACTCGTCGTCCACGCTCGCGTTGCGCAGGCCCCAGTCGATCACCACGGCCTCGGTGCCCCAGCCAAGAACGCACACCAGAGCGCCAATGATGCCCACGGTCCAGCTTCCAGGCACGCCATCGACGGGCGTCCAGCCCAGCACGGCAACCGCAACCAGGCACGCAGCAAGTCCTGCCCACTGGTAGGGCCGCATGCGCTCCTTCAAGACCACAGTCGCGAGCGCGGCGCCATAGGCTGGGAAGAAGGCCGAGATGGCCGCCGTATAGGCAGGGCCAATGTTGTTGATGGCAACCACGTAGCCCGTCATGCCAATGGGACCTCCAATGAGGGCTGCCCCCACGACGACCAGGCCGCTCTTGCTGCAAAGCGTGCGCCAGGTCTCACCCAGCTTGCGGCGAATTCCCATGTAGGCAAACGAGAAGACCGCCGAGCTCGCGTCGTGCAGGAAGGTGCTCGTGAAGGCGGCGAGCGCGATTGCCTGCGGCGTGGCGGCAAAGGCTGGGTTGGCCAGCGCGATGCCGAGAATTACCGTGTCAAGCGCCCAGGTGAGCGCAGCGCCAAAGCCATACGGCATGATTGTCCCCTCTCAACAGCCTGTTAGGCAGCTATGGTGTCGTTCTTCTCGTACCACGAGAGAACCTTGTCAACATATGTGACGGCATAGCTCTTGTAGATGTCGAGCCACTCGCCCACGCCCGCTCCCTCGGCATCCTTCTCGAGCGCCCAGACGTACCAGCACCAACCGCCGAGCACCACGCGTGCCCAGAAGTGGCGCCGCTCGACCGGAGTCGCCGCTCGCCCAAAGTAGGCGTCAATGGCGGCGTTGGCCTGCTCCTCGTTGTACTGGGAGCAGATGATGAAGGTCGCCGTGTCGTTGCCAGGGTCTCCCATGCCGGCAAACTCCCAGTCGATTACGCTCATCGAGCCGTCCTCGCCAATGAGGAAGTTGAGCGGCAGGTAGTCGTTGTGGCAGAAGCAGACAGAGAAGCCCTCGTCGGCGGTGCAGTACTCGTTGAGGCGGGTGACCTTCTCGCGCAGCTCGTCGTACCCGGGAATGTTGATGTTCCCGTGGCCCTTGAGCAGGCGTTCGTAGCCCAGACCGTCCCGATAGAAGTCAAACGTCGCGTCAATGCGCGCACCAGACTCGTGGAAGGTGCGGGCAAGCTGCATGGCGCGAGCAACCTCGCTCGAGTCGAGCGGATCCACGTTCTTTGCGTTGGGCACAAAGTGCGAGATCTTCCAGCCCTTCTCGGCGTCCTCGTAGACGAAGGTGCGGTCGATGCCCAGCTCGTGGGCAACGGTGTCTGCGTCCTTCTCGGCAGCGCGGTTGATGAACTTCTCGGTGCCCACACCGGGATGGCGATAGACGTATTCCTCCGCCCCCACGGCAAAGTGGAAGGTAAGGTTGGTAAGGCCGTTCTTGATGGGGTAGAAGCCGTGGAGCTGCGTGCGCTCGCAGCCCAGAACATCCACAATGTTGTCGAGGGCGGGGCACTCGACCTTGGCGAGGAAGCTGGGGTCAAACTCCATCAGCTCGTCCACGGAGTCAAACTCCAGCACCTGCCCCGCGGGGTAGCGACGCATGTCCATCGAGAGGCAGTCGGGATTGCGCGCAAATATGGTCTCCCAGAGCTCATCGGCGTACTTCTCCTCGTAGAACGGGCTGCGCACGATGCTCTCGAGAATGCGCACGAAGGTGTTGGAGAAGGCCCGGTCAAAGTACACGTGGCCGAGCATTGCCCACGCATCCTTGCCACCAATCGTCACGGAGGTGATGCGGTCATTCTCGTCCACGCCCAGGCACCACTCGTCCGTGGGGCCGTCCATGTAGACGGCGGAATAGTAGGCGCGGTAGACGTAGGTCTCGAAGGGGTTCTGGGCAAAGTAGTCATCCGAGGAGCAGATGTAGGTGTTCCTCAGCTGGTCACGAACAAGCCAGAGCGTCCAGTTGTTATTCCGTTCAGCATAGAGGTCGTTGGTCACCAGGCGAACGCCGTACTTCTCGGCAAGGTAGGCGAACTCGTCTGCGCGATAGCCAACAACAACGGTGATGTCTGTGACCCCCGCCTCTTGGAGCTGGCGAATCTGGCGCTCAATGAGGACCTCGCCGCGTACGCTCGTGAGCCCCTTGGGTCGTCAGTACGAGACAGGCACAAAGCGAGACGAGAGGCCAGCGGCCATGATGACCGCGTTCTCTACGCGATAGGGCTCCAGCGCCTTGCGCCCAAGCTCAGTGATGGTGGCGCCGGCAACAAGGCCAAGGCCGCGAAGCCCCTCAAGCGCAGGAGATGCTGCGGGAACGCCGGTCTCATTGGCGGCCAGCGAACTCAGGATGTCAAACTCTTCTCGCGTAAGTGCCATGGCAGATCCTCTGGACAACTATTTGGTTCATGTAAAGGGCTCTGCCAATCATAGCTGAACGCTTACACAGATATTAAGCGACCATTCAACTCTGTGAAAAATGCGTAATAGAGAAAATTGAAAGGGCGCCGGGGGTTCATCCCCAGGCGCCCATCAAGTATTTCGAACAACAACTTGGCTGCTCACGGAGGGGAAACTCTACCGTTCCTCGACGGCCCTTCCGGACTCATCGGCAAGCTCGCGAAGCCAGCTTGTGGCAGCCTCAACGTCGGCCGCATTCGCCTGCCACGTCCAGTTGCCCTCCGCGACGCCCGGCACGTTCATGCGTGCCTCGTTGCCCAGGAGTAGCACGTCTTGCAGCGGCATGATCACCACGTCATTCTCGACGCCAATGGTGCGGCGCTCGATGTCGCGCGCGAGCTCGACGGCCTTCTCGGCATCGCCGTCCGCAAAGCTGCGGGCGCACCAGCCCACAAGGGTCTCGGTGTCATGCGTGCCCGCATAGACCACAGAACCCCTGTTGGGAGTGAACTCGTTGCGTACGTCCTGGTCGGCAAACTGCACGATGCTCATGCCGGGCACGCCTGTCTCGGCAATAAGGGCGCGCACTGCCGGTGTGACGTCGCCAAGGTCCTCGGCAATGAGCGGCAGCCCGCCAAAGAGCTTGTTGGCCGCACGGAAGAGGTTGGTGCCTGGGCCAAAGGCGTACGCGCCCTCGGTTGCCGGCTTGCCGGCCTCGATCTCGTAGTACGAGGAGAACCCAATGAAGTGGTCAAGCCTCACGTAGTCATAGAGCTTGAACGCGCGGTCAAGCCTGCGAAGCCACCAGTCGTAGCCGTCAGATCGCAGGACGTCCCAATCGTAGGTGGGGTTGCCCCAGAGCTGCCCCTCGGCGGAGAGCGGGTCGGCAGGTGCGCCGGCCTGCATGGCCGCATGGCCGTCCTCATCAAGGTCAAAGATGTCCGGCTCGCTCCACACGTCCGCGGAGTCCGCCGAGACGTACATGGGCATGTCGCCCACGATGCGCACGCCGCGCTCGTTAGCGTAGGCGCGGAGCTCGTTCCACTCCTGCTGGAACTCAAACTGCAGCTTGCACGCCGTCTCGATGCCCAACGCCAGCTCGGGGTCATCCGCAAGCCGCGGAGAATAGCTGCGATACTGCTCTGGCCAGGCCTGCCACGGGGCACCGTCGAACTTGTCCTTCAGCGCGCAGAACGTGGCATAGGGCGTGAGCCAGTAGTCGTTGTCGTCACAGAACTCCGCAAAGCGGCCATCGCCAAAGAGCGAGTCATCGGCGAGAACCTCCTTGGGGTCGCGTTCGAGAAGGGAGACGTTGCCTGCGTTTGCAGCCAGCCCCGCGTAGGGCGAACCGTACTCGTCCGTGGGGTTCACGGGGAGCACCTGCCAGTAGCGCTGGCCGCAACTGGCGAGCCAGTCCACAAAGCGCTTGGCCGGCGCACCCAACGTGCCCGGCCTGCCGTCGTTGGGCACCGAGGTCACGTGGCACAGCACGCCCATGCCACGCTCCAGCGGCTTCTGGAGCCGCTCGTGCCTGTGGAAGTGCAGCATCGCCGTGCCCAGCGGCCACAGGAAGACCTCCGCCTGGCCCTGCGATACCTTGGGGTCGCGGCCGGAGACAACATCCGAGACCTCCATCCCGCTCTCGATGGGCACCCGCACGGTATGCGAGTCTTTCAGGCTGGCGTTGACCAGCACGCACACGCAGTCGCTCTTGGTTCGGCTCCTGCGCCAGAACCCAAACACGTCATCGCCCACCGCAAACGGGTTGAACCTGCCGTCCACCAGCACGTCGAGCGTCTTGCGCACGGCAATGGCGTTGCGGTAGATGTCAAAGCAGTCCTTGTCGCCGCCGCCCCAGGGGTAGGCCGCACGGTTGTACGGGTCGCGGAAGCCCTCCATGCCGCGCTCGTCCCCGTAGTAGATGCAGGGAACGCCAGGCAGGGTCATCTGCAGCAGCGTGATTGCCCACAGGCGGCTCTTGGCCAGGTTACGCTGGCCGGGGTCAAGGCGATACGACGCACGCTCGGGCTCGGAGAGCGTGTCGGGGTTGGGCGCGCCACCCAGTGTCGTGAACAACCGCTCGCGATCGTGGCTGCCCAGGAGGTTGAGCTCGCTGTAGAGCGCCTGGCCAGGGTAGTTCTCGCCCAGCTGCTCCAGGCGCCTCGTGAGCTCCTGCGCGCCAATCTCGTTGCGCATGAAGGCGAGAAGTCCCTCGCGCAGCGGGTAGTTCATGGTGCCGTCAAGCTCCGAGCCCTCGAAGTACTGGCGCAGCGAGCCGTAGGCGGTCTTGTTGCTGGCGTCTTCCCACACCTCGCCAATGAGAAGGCCGTCGGGCTTCTCGGCGAGAACCGCATGCTTGATGTCCGCGATGAAGCTGTCGGGCAGCTCGTCTGCAACGTCCAGGCGCCAGCCGCGTGCGCCATCGCGCAGCCACCGGCGCACCACGCCCTCGCGACCGCAAATGAACTCGTGGTAGGAGGGGTCGTTCTCGTTGATGGCGGGAAGGTCGTCCACGCCCCACCAGCTGTCGTAGGTCCCGTCATCGTGGAACGTGTACCACGAGCGATAGACTGAGTCCGTGCTCTGGTATGCGCCCACGGAGTCTGGGTAGTTACCGTACTTGTTGAAGTAGCGAGAATCGCAGCCGGTATGGTTGAAGACGCCGTCCAGGATCACCGAGATGCCCATCTCCTCGGCGTCCACGCACAGACGGCGGAAGCTCTCTTCGTCGCCAAGCATGGGGTCGATGGCCATGTAGTCACCGGTGTCGTAGCGGTGGTTGCCTGCGGCCTCAAATATGGGATTGAGGTAGATGACCGTCACGCCCAGATCCTTGAGGTAGCGCAGCTTCTCGCGAACGCCCTCGAGGGTTCCGCCGTAGAAGTCCCAACGCTTTATGCGGCCATTCTCGTCCTTGTCGTAGGTAGGGGGCGTGAACCAGTCGTCGACCACGGCACGGCCTGGGCCGACGATGTGCGGGCGCTCCATGGCAACGTCGGCCCTGCGGCGCCAGTCCTCCCCGCGGGCAAAACGGTCGGGAAAGACCTGGTACACAATACCGCCGCGATACCAGTTAGGCTGGATGGCGCGCTGCTTGTAGACGGTTATCTGGAACGACGGGGGATCGCCGTAGGCAAACGCGCCTTCGCCGGTAGTCCAGCCAGGCTGCGCACCATAGCGCCACACGGCGCCGTCGGACGCCTCAATGTCGAAGCTGTACCAGATGATGCCGGTTTTGTCCGGCGTAAAGGTGACCGAGAAGTGCGTCACGCCACCGCGCTTCTCGCCATGCATTTCGAGCAGGCGCTCGCCCACCCCGTCCGTCCAGGTGCGAAGCGTGCAGAACACCACCTCGTCATCCCAGACGTCGATGCCTACAGTAACGGCGCCGCCCAACCGGACGGCGCCAAAGGGATCTCTGTACTCCCTCTCGGAAGTTACGTGCCGCGCCTTCAAACCTTACCTGTCTCTTCTCTTGTTGTACCTAATGACCTCAGGATGAAGCCCGTGGTAGATGTCCATGTAATCGTTTGCGGCACGGCGCCAGCTAAAGTCTGTCGCCATAGCCTGGAGCATGAGCTTAGTCCAGAGCTCCTGATTAGTCCAGAAGATCTCGCAGGCCCCCAGGAGGGTGTCCGCCATCTCGTCCGCATTCATGTTGGAGAAGCGGAAGCCGGTGCCCTCGCCAGTGAACTTGTTGTACGGGACCACCGAGTCGCGCAGGCCGCCCGTCTCGCGCACGAGGGGAAGCGTGCCGTAGCGCATGGCAATCATCTGGGAGAGGCCACAGGGCTCAAACTCGGACGGCATAAGCAGGATGTCGCCGCCAGCGTACATGCGGTGCGAAAGCGCGTTGTCAAAGGCAATGCGCGCGCACATCATGTCGCCGTACTTCTGGTCGAAGTATCGGAACGCCTCCTCCTGGTCTGCGTCACCGGTGCCGAGAATGGCAACCTGGACGCCGCGCCTCATGATGCCGTCCATGGCATAGCGGACAAGGCCCAGGCCCTTCTGGTTGGTAAGGCGGCCAATCATCACCACAAGCGGGCGCGTGGGGTCTTGGCGCAGACCAAGCTCCTCCTGGAGCGCACGCTTGCACTCGGCCTTGTTGGCAAGGTCATCGGCAGAGTAGTTGGCCGTGATCATGCCGTCGGTCTTGGGGTTCCAGATGCTCGTGTCGATACCGTTGAGGATGCCCGTCAGGATGTTGGAGCGCCTACGGAAAATGGGGTCGAGCCCCTCTCCATAGAACGGCATCTGCAGCTCGTAGGCGTAGCTCGGGCTCACGGTAGTGAGGGCGTCCGCGTAGCACAGGCCGCCCTTCATGAAGTTGATTGAGTCCTTGTCGCAATAGAGCTGGTCACGAGCGGCGGGGATGTCGGCAAGGCCAAGGATGTCGGAGAGCATCTTGTCTCCGTACTGGCCCTGGAACTTGATGTTGTGGACCGTCATGACGGTCTTGACGTTGTTGCACTGCGGGGCGCCGCGATACAGCTCGCGCAGGAAGACGGGGCACAGCGCTGTCTGCCAGTCGTTGCAGTGCAGGACGTCGCAGGCGAGCTCGGGCACCTTGACAATGGCCTCGCAGATGGCCTTCGCGAAGAAGGCGAAGCGCTCGCCATCATCGAAGAAGCCGTAGAGCCCGTCGCGCTTGAAGTAGGCCTCGTTGTCCACAAAGTAGAAGTCGAGACCCTGAAGCTCGAGCTTCTCGATGCCGCAGTAAACGTTCCTCCACGCCAGGGGCACGTAGAAGTCCGCGACATGCTTCATGCGGTCACGGTACTCCTGGGGGATGGTCCCGTACTTGGGCATGATCACAGCGGCCTTGGCGCCGGCGTGCTTGAGTGCGCGCGGGAGGGAACCCGCCACGTCACCCAAGCCGCCGGTCTTGGCGAACGGCACCGCCTCTGAGGATGCGAAGAGGATCCTCAGCTTCCTGCGGTGTGCGCTTGTTGGCATGGTTCCCACCTCTACTCGCGACCCTTTTCCTTGACGAGAACATCTTCGGGCGTGCCACGAAGCTCGGTGCCCGCAGGGACGAGGTTGTTCCTGTCGACGATTGCGTTCTCCACGCGAGCGCCACTCTTGATGACGCAGTTCTGCATCACCACGGAGCCGCGGATGGTGGCGCCGCTCTCAACAATGACGTTGCGGCCCAGGATCGAGTCGCCAACGTTGCCAAAGATGCGGCAGCCAGCGGAGACGAGCGAGTTAGTGACGCGGGAGCCCACCTCAAACTTGGCGGGCGACGTGTCATGCGCCTTGGTCTTAATGAAGCGGCCCTCGGGGAAGAGCTCGGCATTGATCCGCGGGTCGAGCGCGTCCATGTTGGAGCGGTAGTAGCTCTTCTTGTTGAACACCGCCGCCGCATAGCCATCAAAGTTGTATGCCTGCACGTTCACGCGGCCGTAGTCGTTGGCCATCGCCTCAAAGAGGTCGAGGTAGTCGGTGGCAGCGTACCAGTCGAACATGTCGAGCAGCAGCTGGCGGCTGATCACGAAGCAGTCGAGGAAGGCAGTGTCGCCAAACGAAACACCGTGCTTCACGCCGTTGACGCGCGAGCCGTCCAGCTCGAAGCCGGTGACGTCGGCATCATTGCCGCTGGCCTGCTTGGTAAGCACGGTGACGTCGGCTCCGGAAGCAACGTGGGCATCGTACAGCTCGTTGAGGTCCATGTTGTACACAAAGTTGGCGGTAGAGAAAATCACGTAGTCAGACTTGGACCTCGTGAAGAAGACCTTGTTGTGCACCAGGTCGCGCAGCAGAAAGCGCGCGCCGGTGCGAGAGGTACCAAAGGCAGAGCCGGGGAGGACAAACAGGCCGCCGTTCTTGCGGTCGAGGTTCCAGTCCTTGCCAGAGCCCACGTGGTCGATGATCGAGCGGTAGTTGTAGGGCATGACCATGCCCACGGTGCGCAGGCCAGCGTTCACCATGTTGGACAGGGGAAAGTCCACCAGGCGATAGCGGCCGAGGAACGGCATGGACGCAACCGGGCGGCTCTCGACGAGCGCGCTCGGGGACTTGGCCGAGTAGTTGCACGTAATGAGGCCGATGACCTTTTCCATTGCTTACTCCCCCTTCCCGACAACGACGTCATTCCCAATGACGGCCGTGTCCTTCGTAGAGTCGACGCTACCGAGGTTCACGTTCTCCTCGACGACAGAGTTCTCGCCCAGGATCGCGCGAACAACGTGCGCGCCGTTCTTCACGACGGCACCGGGGAGCAGGACGGAGTCGACAACCGTGGCATGCTCGCCAACGTAGGCGTCGACCGAGAGAATCGAGTGCTTGGCCTTGCCGTAAACCTGAACGCCGTTTGCGACCAGGCAGTCATCGACATCGCCATCGCGGCCCACGAACGCGGGCGGCCTCGTGGAGGCGTTGCTCATGATGGGGAAGTCCTCGCTGTACAGGTCAAAGGCGGGGTTGGGGCCGAGAAGGTCCATGCTCGTCTCGTGGTAGCTCGAGATGGTGCCCACATCGCGCCAGAAGCCGTTGAACTCGTAGGTGTAGAGGCGCTTGCCATCGGCCAGGAGCTTGGGGATGATGTTCTTCCCGAAGTCGTGCTCGGACGTCTGGTCGACGGCGTCCTCCTTGAGGGAGCTCTCGAGGAGGTCGGCGTTGAAGATGTAGATGCCCATGGACGCGAGGTTGGAATCGGGCTTCTTAGGCTTCTCGGTAAACTTGAGGATGCGCTCGTCATCGTCCTGCGTGATGATACCAAAGCGCGAGGCCTCCTCCCAGGGCACCGGCATGACGGCGATGGTGAGGTCGGCGTTGTGGCGCTTGTGGTTCTCGAGCATCTTGCCGTAGTCCATGCGGTAGAGCTGGTCGCCCGAGAGGATAAGGACGTACTCAGGGTCGTTCTGGTCGATGTAGCCAAGGTTCTGCGTCACGGCGTCTGCCGTGCCCTCGTACCAGGCACCGCCAGTCTGGGTGGCATAGGGCGGCAGAATCGAGACGCCGCCGTCACGCTCGTCGAGGTTCCACGCCTCGCCGGTGCCAATGTAGGAGTGCAGCAGGTACGGACGGTACTGGGTAAGCACGCCCACCGTCGAGACGCCCGAGTTCGCGCAGTTAGAGAGAGCGAAGTCAATGATGCGGAACTTGCCGCCGAACGAGACCGCAGGCTTTGCCACGTTGCTGGTGAGCGCGCCAAGCCTGCTGCCCTGCCCTCCGGCAAGAAGCATCGCGATGCATTCCTTCTTGCTCATAAGGTCCCCCATTCCCTTCTAACGTCCCAACACATGCCTCATGCCTTCAACCCGCAGGTTTGCGGGGTAGTTCCTATGCCTCAATATGCCAGATGTCACTCATGTACTCGCGAATGGTTCGGTCACTAGAGAAGTATCCGGCCTTGGCGGTATTGTGCAGCGCCGCCTTGTTCCATGCGGCACGGTCTCCGTAGGCGGTGGTGAGCTCGTCCCAAGCGTCAACATAGGAGCGGAAGTCGCGCAGAACGAGGTCCGGATCATTGCTCACCATGAGGTAGTCGTGGATGCTCTCGAAGTTGCCCGAGAGACGTGCGAGCGAGCCGTCGGAGAGCATGTCCACCACACGGCCAAGGCGCTCGCGGTCGGCGTTGTACTGGTCCCAAGCGAAGTAGTGGCCAGAGGCACGCAGCGCCTCGACCTCCTCGGTGCGCAGGCCAAAGATCTTGATGTTCTCGTCACCCACGAGCTTTGCAATCTCGACGTTGGCACCGTCATAGGTGCCCAGCGTGATGGCCGCGTTCATCATGAGCTTCATGTTGGAGGTGCCGGATGCCTCGGTGCCGGCGGTCGAGATCTGCTCGGAGATCTCGGCGGCAGGATAGATGAGCTGGGCGCTCGACACGGCGAAGTTGGGAACGAAGGCGACCTTGATCTTGTCGTTCACACGCGCGTCGTTGTTCACCACGTCGGCCACCGAGTTGATAAGGCGGATGACCTCCTTGGCAAAGGTGTAGCTCTGGGCAGCCTTGCCCGAGAAGATGAACGCCGTGGGACGCGGGTCAAAGTGCGGGTCTGCGAGGATGCGGTTGTAGATGTCCAGGCTCTTGAACACGTTGAGCAGCTGACGCTTGTAGGCATGGAAGCGCTTGACCTGCACGTCGAAGACCATGGAGCAGTCGAGGTCGACGCCGGAGGTCTCCTTCACGTACGCCGCAAGGCGCTGCTTGTCGGCAAGTTTGGCCTTCTCCATCTCGTCCAGGAAGCCAGCATCCTGCTCGTAGGCCGTGAGCTTCTCGAGCTCGAAGGCGTCGTCCAGCCAGCCCGTGCCAATGGCACCGGAAATCAGGCGCGCGTAGGAGGGGTTGGCCTCGGCAAGGAAGCGGCGGTGCGAGACGCCGTTTGTCTTGTTGTTGAACATCTCGGGATTGAGGCGGTAGAAGTCCTTGAGCACGCCCTCCTCGAGGATGCTCGTGTGAAGCGCGGAGACGCCGTTCACCGAGTGACTGAAGATGATCGAGAGGTTTGCCATGCGCACCTGGCCGTCCCAGAGGATGGCGGTGTTCTTGAGCATCTCTCCCCAGTCGTCGAAGGAGTGGGGGAAGCTCTCGCGATAACGGCGGTCAATCTCCTCGATGAACATGTACAGGCGCGGCATGAGGGCACGGAAGGTGTCGATGGGCCACTTCTCCAGTGCCTCGGGCATGACCGTGTGGTTGGTGTAGGAGATGGTCTGCTTGGCAATCTTGAACGCTAGGTCAAAGTCCACACCGCGCTCGTCTACCAGGATGCGCATGAGCTCGGGGCCGCACATGGCTGGGTGCGTGTCGTTGGTGTGGATGGCCACGTGGTCGGCGAGGTGCTCCCAGTCGGGGCCAAAGTCGCGCTCGTAGGTGCCGAGGATGGTCTGCAGGCCAGCGGAGACAAACAGGTACTCCTGCTTCAGGCGCAGAATCTTGCCGTGCTCGCCGGAGTCGTTGGGATAGAGGATCGTAGAGATGGCCTCGACGTCGGAGCGGAACTTGTTCGCCTTGGCGTAGTCGCCGGCGTTGAACGCGTCGAGGTCGAAGTTCTCCTCGTAGGGCTCGGCGCTCCAGAGGCGCAGGCGATTAATCTTCTTGGTGCCATAGCCAACGATGGGCACGTCATACGGAACGGCGCGCACCTTCTCGCCGCCCTCCTGGGTGAACCAGTAGCGACCAGTCTCGTCCTCGTGGCGCACGACCTGGCCGCCAAACTGGACAATCACCGTGTCGGAGTCGCGGCGAGACTCCCAGGGGAAGCCGTTCTCGAGCCAGTTGTCGGTCTTCTCGACCTGGCGACCGCCCTCGATGACCTGGCGGAAGAGACCATAGTGGTAGCGCATACCGTTGCCGTAGCCGGCAATGCCCTCGTGTGCCATGGAGTCGAGGAAGCATGCGGCGAGACGCCCCAGGCCGCCGTTGCCCAGGCCAGGGTCTGCCTCCTGGCGGCAGATGGTCTCGAGGGAGCCGCCCATGTCCTCCACGCCCTTAGCGACAAGGTCGTGAACGCCAAGGTTGAGAAGATAGTTGTCAAGCAGCGGACCAAGGAGGAACTCGAGGGAGAAGTAATAGACCTTCTTCTCGCCCCTCTGGTGCGTTGCCACAGAAACGTTACGAGACTTCTTCGCGATGAGCGTCGCGAGCACCTGGTAGCGCTCGAGCTGAGTGCAGTCCTCGAACTTCTTGCTGAGGTCTGCCATGCAAGCCTCGCGATACTGCTTCTCGAAATCTGCGGTGTCCTTGAAGATCTTTTCCTGTGCCATGTGACTCCAATGTCATGCTCTGCGGGACGGAACGCCCCAACATTACATGGGAACGTTCCCGTCTCATTATACGGGCGCATTCGTCACGCGCGCGTTGCCTGACGGTATGGCGCGCGTGACGAATGACGGTTTACTTGGTCTTTGGCGCCTTTGTCGAAGACGCTCGACGAGTCGCGGGCTTCTTCTCTGCGGCAGCCTTAGCTGCGGGCTTTGTCGTAGTCTTGCTCGCCACCGTCTTCTTGGCCGCGGGCTTCTTTGTTGCAGGCTTGGCGGGCGCCTTCTTCTCGGCGGCTGCAGCCTTTGCCTTTGCTGCCGGCTTCTTTGCCGCCGTGGCCTTTGTCGTGGCGGTCTTTACGCGCGTAGTGGTGGCGCGACGCTTCCTCAACGCTCCGGTGCGGTGCAGGATGAGGCCGCCCAGCGGCGGCACGCGCAGGACAACAGTCTGCTCGCGGCCGTTCCACGGAGTCTCGCTGGTCTCGAGCTTGCCAATGTTCACCACCCCGGAGCCGCCAAACTGCTCGGCGTCGGAGTTGAAGAGCTCCTCGTAGTAGCCCTCTTCGGGCACGCCAAGGCGGAAGTCCTCACGGGCGTTCACGTCAAAGTTGATGAGAATGACGAGGTCGTCCTTGGGGTTGTCGCCCCTACGGATGAACGAGATGATCGACTGCTTGGCGTTGTCGGCGTCGATCCACTCGAAGCCGTCGCTCGTGTAGGAGCGCTGCCAGAGCGCAGGGTGCGCGTTGTAGAACGCGTTGAGCGCAGCAACGAACTGCTGCTGGTGACGGTGGGTGTCGTACTGCTCGGCAAGGAAGTACTGGATGCCCTCGTAGTAGCGCCACTCGATGAACTGGGCGATCTCGTTGCCCATGAAGTTGAGCTTGCCGCCCGCGTGTGTCATCTGGTAGAAGGCAAGCGCCCTCATGCCTGCAAACTGGCACCAGTAGTCGCCGGGCATGCGCGTGATGAGCGAGCACTTGCCGTTGACCACCTCGTCGTGGCTAAGCGGCAGCACGAAGTTCTCGTTGAACTGGTACATGGTGGAGAACGTAAGCAACCTGTGGTTGCCCGGGCGATAGGGGAAGTCGGTCTGCATGTAGTGCAGCGTGTCGTTCATCCAGCCCATGTCCCACTTGAAGTTGAAGCCCAGGCCGCCGTCCACGGGCGGGTAGGTCACGAGCGGCCACGCCGTGGACTCCTCGGCAATCATCGAGACATCCGGGTAGTACTTGCCCACCGTGGAGTTGCACTGGCGGACAAACGCGATGGCGTCGTCATCCTCCTCGGTGCCGCGCGAGTTGAACTTCTTGAGACGCGGGTCGTCCACGCCAAAGTTGAGGTAGAGCATGGAGGTGACGCCATCCATGCGGATGCCGTCGGCGTGGTACTCGTCAATCCAGTAGAGCAGGTTGGAGATAAGGAAGGTGCGCACCTGTCCACGCGAGAAGTCGAACTTGTGCGTACCCCAGTTGGGGTGAACCTCGTTCTCGTAGAGCATCTCGCCGTTGAAGGTGGCAAGGCCCTGCTCATCGGCACAGAAGCCACCGGGCACCCAGTCGAGAATCACGCCGATGCCGGCCTTGTGGCAGGCGTCGACAAAGTGCTTGAACTGCTTGGGCTCGCCGTAGCGCGAGGTTGGGGCGAAGTAGCCCGTCACCTGATAGCCCCACGAGCCGTCAAACGGATGCTCCATGACGGGCATGAGCTCGATGTGCGAGTAGCCCATGGTGCGCACGTAGTCCACCAGCTCGACGGAGAGGTCATCGTACGAGTAGAACTCGCCGCGCTGCGCGGGAAACGGGTCGCCGGGGCCAGGGTAGGTGCCATCCGGGCGCGGGTCTCCCTGCGGCTCGTCTCCGTGGCGGCGCCACGAGCCAAGGTGCACCTCGTAGATGTTGAGCGGGGACTTGAGCTTGTCTTCCTTTGCGCGCTTGGCAAGCCACGCCTCGTCGCTCCAGGTATAGCCATTGATGTCATACGTGCGCGAGGCCGTGCCCGGGGCCTTCTCGGCAAAGAACGCGTACGGGTCTGCCTTGTAGAGGCGCTTGCCGGAGTTTGTCTCGATCACAAACTTGTAGAGCGAGCCCATCTGGACGCCGGGGACAAAGCCCTGCCAGACATCGCCGGTCTTGGTCTTGGCAAGCGGATTGGCCCCCTCATCCCAGTTGTTGAACTCCCCAATCACGTGAACGCTCTTCACCTGGGGCGCCCAGACGGCAAAGTGGAAGCCCTCGGTGCCGTTCTCGTCGACGGCCTGATGCGCACCCATCTTGTCGTAGCTGCGGTACCACTCGCCCTTTGCCAGCAGGTAGAGGTCGTCGTCGCTCAAGTACAGAGAACTGTCACGAGTCTGCATGCTCGCTCCTCACGCGTCGTTTGTGTCCCCCATGGGGTGTGACGTGCGGTTTATTGGCCGTCGCCCCCGTCATTCTCCAATTATATTCCATAAACGCAAACTGACCGGGGACGCACAGGTGTTGGGCAAATGAGTGCGGGAACGGTTCCACATAACGGTGCGAGCGGTGATTTTGGGTGCCCGAGCGGCTTTGTCGAAGCCCCGGTGGAATGGCCACGGCGAGCATTGCCGCCATGTCAAATTGCGGCCCACTGGGTATCATTGACGACAGACGAGAGGAGCTGCTATGCCACGGGAGTCAAAGAAGTCAAAGCGGGAGCGCGCCACAGAGATCTGCCGGCGCATGGGCGAGCTGTACCCCGGCGTAAAGAGCGCCCTCACATTTGCGAACCCATTCGAGCTGGTGATATGCGTGCTGCTCTCGGCACAGACCACCGATGCCGGCGTGAACCGCGTGACGCCGGAGCTCTTCTCGCGCTGGCCTGACGCCCAGTCCATGGCCGCCGCAGACCCCGAGGAGGTTGGCGAGGTTATACACTCCATTGGTTTCTGGCGTGCCAAGTCCAAGCACTGCGTGGAGACGGCACAGATGATCGTCTCGGACTTTGGCGGAGAGGTTCCCGGGACCATGGAGGAGCTCTGCCGACTGCCGGGCGTGGGGAGAAAGACGGCCAACATCGTGCTGAACAAGGCATTTGGCGTAGTAGATGGCATTGCGGTGGACACCCACGTGTTTCGCCTGGCAACGCGCTTTGGGCTCACCCGCGCAACGACGCCAGCGGCTGCCGAGAAGGACCTTCTCGACGTGATTCCGCGCGAGCTGTGGTGCAACGTTAACGAGGAGTGGATCCACTTTGGGCGCGACGTATGCACGGCACGCTCGCCCAAGTGCGCAGGGTGCCCCATGGCCGACGTCTGCCCGAGTGCCGGCCAGCCCGACCGCTACATCAATCGAAGGAACTAGCGTGCGCGGGGGCGTGCCCCAATGTCGCCGAAAGGCACATTATTGCAGCCACTGCGCACAAAACAAGCCCTCTGGCGACCGATTGTCGCCGGAGGGCCGTATGTGTTGCAATTCTCGCCAAAAGCAGCGTATTGGCGACAAGCGCTAGGAGCGCGAGAGGGGCTGGGGAGTCGCTACCGACAGCCTACGCGTTGGCAATCGCCTGGTCGAGGTCGGCGATGATGTCGTCCACGTCCTCGATGCCAACGGAGAGCCGGATGAGGTCCTCGGAGAGGTGCGCTGCCTTGAGCTGCTCGGGAGTGAGCTGCGAGTGCGTGGTGGAGGCAGGGTGGATGATGAGGGACTTTGCGTCGCCCACGTTGGCGAGGTGTGTGAAGAGCTTCACGTTGTTCACCACGTTGAGGCCGGCCTCACGACCGCCCTTGACGCCAAAGACCACTACGCCGCCAAAGCCGTGCTTGAGGAGACGGGAAGCAACCTCGTGCGAAGGGTCATCCTCGAGTCCAGAGTAGCGGACCCACGCGACCTTGGGGTTGTCCTTCAGCCACTTGGCGACGGCGAGTGCGTTGTCGGAATGGCGCTGGACGCGCAGGGACAGGGTCTCGAGGCCGATGCCGATGAGCTGTGCGGCGTACGGAGAGAGCGTGGGACCAAAGTCGCGCAGCTTGTTGGCTAGGACACGCGTGGAGAACGGCGCGGCGGGCGCGACGTCCGCGAAGACGGCACCGTGGTAGGAGGGGTCGGGCTTGGCAAGGGTGTGCCACTTCTCGGGGTCCTGCTTCCAGTTGAACTTGCCGGTATCGATGACCGCGCCGCCCAGCGTGGCACCGTGGCCGCCAATCCACTTGGTGAGGGACTCGATCACGACGGCCGCGCCATCCTCGGCCGGACGATAGAGGTACGGGGTAGCAAAGGTGTTATCGACAAAGACGGGCACCGGGGACGGCAGGGAGTTGGCAGCCCGGACCAACGCCGGGACGTCCGCGACGTCCACAAGCGGGTTGCCGATGGTCTCCACGTACCAGAGCTTAGTCTTGGGCGTGGTGGCAGCGACAAAGGCGTCGATGTCGTTGTTCTCGACGAAGGTGGTCTTCACGCCCAGGTCACCAAGGGTGTGCAGGAAGATGTTCCAGGTGCCGCCGTAGAGCGAGTCAGAGGCGACTATCTCGTCGCCCGCGCCCACCAGGTTGGTAAGGGCGAGAATCTCGGCCGCGTGGCCAGAGGCAACGGCAACGGCACCGGTACCACCCTCGACCGCGGCCACACGAGCTGCAACGGCGTCGGTGGTGGTGTTGGTCAGGCGGCCGTAGACGTTACCGGGGCGGGAGAGGGCGAACTTGGAAGCGCCGTCCTCGGCGTCCTTGAACTCGAAGGCAGCGGAGGCGTAGACGGGAAGTGCCGCAGAACCGGTGGTGGGATCGGGGGACCAGCCGGCGTGGACCTGCAGGGTGTTGAAGTGCTTCTCGGGGTCCTTGGCGAAGTCGGGGTTGAGTTCGAAAGCCATGATGTTTGCTCCTTGTTTCTCGTAATGCGCTGAAAGCGTGATATCGCAATTGCTGATAGCTAGTGCTTCCGGATGAGCCCGAGCGCGTGGCAACGTCACTGTTACTCGCGGTCGGGCTAAAGCATCTGCCTGCCCAGAATTGGTTGGTATGTCTGTGTCCTCTTCATGGTTCCCAACTATAGCCACCCTTGCGACGAGAAGGAACCCTCGTAGTTCCACAAGGTTTGGATAGGTTGTTATCGTTCTAAGCGATAATTACAAGTCCCATAGTGGGTCCCGTGGTGACTTCCGGGCCGCCAAGCTGGTCATTGAGCGGCACTAGTGCCTCTTTCGGCGCTCTTGCCGTATGCTGTCACCAGGGCCATTGGCCCAAGCAGTTCACTTCCAGACCCATAGAAAGAGGCGCATCATGTGGACCAGGGCAGAGCTCAAGCACCGTGGCAAGGCCGCATTTAAGCGCAACTACTGGAAGACGGTCCTTGTCGCCGCCATCCTGTCATTGCTCACCTATTCGTCGTCGCTGCC